>JACXTT010000624.1_pt1 | contig 60797 bp, 51 predicted proteins | sample 9270951 | NCBI WGS metagenome assembly JACXTT01 (sample SAMN15532306, study PRJNA645909) | rock metagenome | isolation source: weathered quartz diorite | place: Puerto Rico | collected 2017-06-21
CTCCCCTCCGCGAGGGGAGAAGGTGCGCGAAGCGCGGATGAGGGGTTCGTGCAACCCGCGAACAAGAGGCCCCTCATCCGCCTTCGGCACCTTCTCCCCCGTGCGGGGGAGAAGGGACTGGTTGGCACAAACCCGCGTGAGCGGTACGAGGATCATGTCGCGCGTCTCCCGAGACCGAACGAGCGTGACGCTCATCACTCACCCGCTGTACGTCCCCTCACCGCATCACGTGTCCCTGTGCCCGTAAGGTGATGCGCATGTCGAGACGAACTGCTGAACCGTACAAGATCAAGAGCGTCGAACCGATCCGCATGACGACGCGCGCCGAGCGCGAGCGGGCGATCGCCGAGGCGGGATACAACACGTTTCTGTTGAAGAGTGAGGATGTGTACATCGATCTCCTCACCGACAGCGGCACCTCCGCGATGAGCGATGCCCAGTGGTCCGCGATGATGCGCGGCGACGAAGCGTACGCCGGCGCGCGGTCCTTCTACCGGTTCGAGCAAGCCGTCCGCGAGATCTATGGGTTTCAATGGATGGTGCCGACGCATCAGGGCCGCGGCGCGGAGCATCTCATCTCGCGCATCCTCATCCGGCCGGGGCACGTCATCCCCGGCAACATGTACTTCACCACCACGCGCGCGCATCAGGAGCTGCAGGGCGGCACGTTCGTCGATGTCATCATCGACGAAGCGCACGACTCGCTCTCCGACCATCCGTTCAAAGGCAACGTCGATCTCGTGAAGCTCGAGTCGGTCATCGAGCGCGTCGGCGCGAAGAACATCCCTTACGTGAACGTCGCGGTCACGGTGAATCTGGCGGGCGGCCAGCCCGTCTCGATGGAGAACTTGCGCGAAACGCGCTCGCTCCTGCGGCATCACGGAATCCGCATGTGGTGCGATGCGACGCGTGCCGTCGAGAATGCGTTCTTCATCAAGGAACGCGAAGCGGGCTACGCGGACAAACCGGTGCGCGCGATCCTGAAGGAGATGATGTCGCACTTCGACGGCTGCACGATGTCGGCGAAGAAGGACTGCCTCGTGAACATCGGCGGCTTCCTGGCCGGCAACGACGAGCAGATCCTGCAGGCGGCGCGCGAGCAGGTCGTGATCTTCGAAGGCATGCCGACCTACGGCGGCCTCGCCGGCCGCGACATGGAGGCGGTGGCGCAGGGCATCTACGAAATGGTGGACGACGATTACATCGCCCACCGCATCAACCAGGTCCGCTACCTCGGTCGTCAACTAGTTGACTTTGGTGTACCGATCGTGCTGCCGATCGGCGGGCATGCCGTGTTCCTCGACGCGCGGCAGTTCCTCCCCCACCTCGATCAGGACGAGTATCCGGCACAGTCGCTCGCGGCCGCGTTGTACGCCGATAGCGGCGTGCGTGCCATGGAGCGCGGTAACGTCTCGTCGGGACGCGATCAGACGACCGGCAAGAACCGGCGTCCAAAGCTCGAGCTCGTGAGGCTGACGATCCCGCGCCGTGTGTATACCGATCGCCACATGGATGTCGTCGCCGATTCGGTGCAGCATCTCTATGAGCATCGCGAGGAGATCCCGGGACTCGAGATGGTGTACGAGCCGCCGGCGCTGCGGTTCTTTACGGCGCGGTTCGCGCCGGCCAAGGTGCTGGTGCGGCGCTGACGCGTTGGTGTCGTAAACGGCACAGGCCTCCTATGCGTGCGGCCTGCACACAAAGTACACTCGACACATGAAACGCACGAATCTTGTGCTTGATGAAGATTTGCTCGAAGAGGCAACCCGCCTGAGCGGTGAGCGAACGTATTCACGAGCCGTCGAACGCGCGCTTACCGAATTCGTTCGCCGGAGCAGGGCACGCCAGATCCTTGATCTCGCCGGGAGTGGCGCCTGGGACGGCTCCCTGTCCGAGATGCGGCGCGATGCCACTCCGCGGAAGAGAGCCCGCCGCCGTGCTGCTCGTTGACACCAGCGTGTGGATCGAAGTCTTTCGAAAGCCTGCCCGGCTTGCACTCGAATCGATCGTCGATCTGGACGAGATCGTCACCTGCCTCCCGATCTATCAGGAAGTGCTGCAGGGCTTCCGCGATGAAAAGCCATTTCGCATCGCGCGCGAAGCCATGTCGTCGTTCCCGATCGTTGAATCACCGCTGCCTCGCGAACGTTTCGAGGAGGCGGCTCAGCTATACCGCGCCGCGCGACGCGCCGGCATCACAATCCGATCTTCGGTCGATTGCCTGATTGCCGCATGCGCGATCCGTCACGACCTGGAAATCGTGCATCTGCACCGCGACTTCGATTCCATTGCGCGCATCAGCACCTTGAGATCGCGACGCGCTTTCTGAACTCGGCAGACTGGCGCCGTTGACACAGCAGCAATCGTGATCGTCAAATACCTCCGTTGGGGATCCATGGCTACCGATCTCGAAGCCGAACGACAGTTCATACGCGAGCATATGAAACGCGTCCACGCCGAGAGAGGATGCCCTGATGTCGCCAAAGATCCCCCCTACGATCCCGACGACCGCGGCGTTCCGCCAGAGATGTTCGACGGACCCGTTGACGACGAGGGCTGGGTCGCCTGGAAGCTACTCCCCTCCACAGTGACCGACGCCGACCTGTCCTCTCTCGAAGAGCGCTTCGGCGTGCAGTTTCCGAGCTTGTTCAAAGCCTACTACTCGTCCTTTCATCACATGTTCGATCAATTCAACAATGGCCGCAGATTCATCATGCTCCCCGACTCACCATCCGATAATCCCCTCGGACCTCTCGTCGAAGTGATCGAAGCCTGGAAACCCCTCCTTCAAATCGGCTACCTGCCGTTTGGCGCTTACGAGGACGGCTGGGGACCGCTGTGCTTTGATCTGGACGCGAAGGATTCTGATGGAGACTTTCCCATCGTCTGGATCGATCACGAGCTGCTTCCCGCCCCGGACGCCGGCAACTTCACGAAAGCGACCATGAGCAAGCTCGCGAAACCCGTTTACTCATCGTTCCGTGAGCTCTTCCGTGATCAGTTCGTCGACGCGCCCACCCCGCTCCGCGGGCTGGACCCATCTTCGTGAAGGCATCGGCGCGATAAGATTCGCCGGAAGAGCCGCAACGGTAAGCCCGTGAAAACACACCAGACTTCCCTCAAAACGAGCTTCCTCGTCTTCGACAAAGGCGACGAGCTTCTCTCAATGCTGCAACGCTTTGTTAGTGAGCAGGAGATCCCCTTCTCCTGGTTCCAGGCCATCGGTGCCTTCGAGACCGCGACGATCGCCTACTGGAATCGCGAGACGAAACAATACGAAGACATCGCAGTCGACGAGCAGGTCGAGCTCCTCTCCCTCTCCGGCAACGCCACTCCCACGAAAGTCCACGCCCACGCCATCCTCGGCCGCCGCGATGGCTCGACGATCGGCGGTCACCTGACGCGCGGCATCGTCTTCCCGACCGTCGAACTGCAACTATGGACCTCGGATCGCGAGCTCACTCGTACACGCGACGAAGAGACCGGGCTCGAGCTCTTCTGATGATGAGCCCCGACCTGCGCGAGTTCGTCGCGCACGAGCTGAAGATCGCCCCGGAGAAACTGAGCGACGCCGATCGCCTGCAACACGATCTCGGCCTCGACGGCAACGACGCCGCGCAGTTCCTCGCGAAGTTCGCCGAACGGTTCGGCGTCGACATGAGCTCGTTCGAGTTCGGCAAGTACTTCGGCAAAGAGAATTTCGGCTGCGTGCCGCTGTGGATCGTCTGGATCGTGATTCCGCCGCTCAGGCCCAGGGTCAAGCCCGTCACGCTCGCCGATCTGCAGAAATCCATCCGCGCCAGGAAGTGGAAGCGGCCTAAGGCACGCGAGTAGCACTACTCATGCGTTGAAAGGATTTTCAAACGCATGGGTAATCTCCTTTGGCTCATCATCGTGATTCTGGTCATCATGTGGCTGGGCGGGTTCGCAATGCACGTCGGCGGCGGACTCATCCATCTGCTGCTCGTGATCGCCGTGATCGTACTGATCTTTCAGTTGATCACCGGCCGGCGCGTTTGAACGCGCGCACGAGCCGCTTCACTCGCTCCACATCGACAGGTTCTGCGACGCCGGCGCCCCGCTTGATTGCGGTGCCGGCGATCGCGCCATCTGCGATTGCGTAACGCGATGCGTTCTCTTCGGTCAGCCCACTGCCGATCAACAGCGGCGCATCGACGGCAGCACGGACTCCCGCCAGCCGCTCTGCATCAGGTGCCGAGCCTGTCTCCGCGCCAGTGATGATCATCGCGTCGGCCAGACCGCGCAAACGCAGATCCTTTGCCGACTGGATCGGGTCGTACGCGGCAAGCGGCACCGCATGCTTCACGAGGTGATCGGCGAAGATCAGCACATCGGGCGCCGTCGCACTGCGCAGCCGCACTGTCTCACTCGCCTCCCCTTCGATGATCCCCTGATCGGTGAGCATCGCGCCGGTGTGAATGTTGACGCGGATGAACGCCGCGCCCGTCGCCGAGGCAATCGCGAGTGCGGATTGCGCGTCATTGCGCAACACATTGACGCCGAGCGGCACTTTGCTCACGCGCGCGATCTCCGCGATGACGCGCGTCATCGCCGCGATCGTCTGCGCCGGCACACGGCCGCGGAAGAACGGCTTGTCGCCGAAATTCTCCACGACGATGCCGTCGCAACCACCTTTGACGATCGCTCGCGCATCGGCCAGGGCCGCCGCGATGACTTCGTCCATCGAGCCGCCAAAGAGCGGCGCTCCCGGCAAGGCGTGCAGGTGAACCATCCCGAAGATGGCGTGATGGCCGAAGCGCTGCGCGAATTGCTCACGAGAAAGCATGGTTTGAATTTTATCCCGAGCGCAGCGAGGGATCAGCGACGGCGCCGCGTCTCGAGCGCCATAATCACGGCACGTGGCACTAGCGACCCGGCGCCGTCCATGATCCCTCGCTGCGCTCGGGATAAACTGTAGACGCATGTCCGAGCTCCACCTCTACAACACGCTGACCCGGCAGAAGGACCTCTTCATCCCGCTTCGTCCCGGCGAAGTGAAGATGTATTCCTGCGGGCCGACCGTCTACAACCATCCGCACATCGGCAACCTCCGCACGTTCCTCTGGAGCGACGTGCTGCGCCGCTATCTCGAGTTCCGCGGACTGCGCGTCACGCAGATCATGAACATCACCGATGTGGAGGACAAGATCATCCGCAACGCCAACGCGGCGGGGCAGGACATCAACACCTACACTGCGCCCTACATCGAGGCGTTCCACGCCGCGCTGCGCGAGCTGCGCATCCGACCGGCGGATTCCTATCCGCGCGCAACCGAATACATCGACGGCATGCTCGCGCTCGTGAAGACACTCGACGAGCGCGGCCACACCTACGTCGCCGACGGCTCCACGTACTTCCGCGTCTCCACGCTCCCCGGCTACGGCAAGCTCTCGAAGATCGAGCTCGATGCATCGACCGAGTACGGCCGCATCGAGTCCGATGAATACGAGAAGGAATCGGCGCGCGACTTCGTCCTCTGGAAAGCGAAGAAGGAAGGCGAGCCGTCGTGGCCTGCCGAAATCGGCGAGGGCCGCCCTGGCTGGCACCTCGAGTGCTCCGCGATGTCGATGGACCTCCTCGGCGAAACGTTCGACATCCACACCGGCGCGGTCGATCTCATCTTTCCGCATCACGAGAATGAGATCGCGCAAAGCGAAGGGGCAACCGGCAAGCCGTTCGTCCGCTTCTGGATCCACGGCGAGCACCTCAACATCGATCAGCAGAAGATGTCGAAGTCGCTCGGCAACATCTACACGCTGGCTGAGATCCGGGAGATGAACTACGATCTCCTGGCGCTGCGCTACGCGCTGCTCTCCGTGCCGCACCGGACGAAGCTCAACTTCACACTGCAGTCGCTCGACGATGCGAAGAACGCCCTGGCGCGCATCGAGTCGTTCCTCATCCGCGTCGAAGAGCTCTCGAGCTCAGGTCCGCACAGCGCGAAAGAATCCGACGGGCACGCCGGAGAGCTGATCGGCAAGTTCCTCATCGAATTCGAACAGGCGATGGACGACGACCTGAACACCGCCGGCGCCTTCGGCGCGATCTTCACCCTCATCCGCGACGGCAACATCGCGATGGACGCGGGGCGCATCACACCTGCGGATGCGGAAGGGATTCGCGCCGCGCTGATGAAGATCGATCCCGTTCTGGACATCTTCCCGAAGCGCGAGGAGAACCTCGACGCAGAGATCGAGGAGCTGATCGCGCAGCGCAACGCCGCACGCAAAGCACGCAACTTCGCCGAAAGCGATCGCATTCGCGATCTCTTGCTGTCGAAGGACATCCTGCTGGAGGACACGCCGGGCGGGACAAGGTGGAAAAAGAAATGAGGTGTCGTGGGTACGCGGGCTCGCGGGCTCGCGGTAAACATCGCCTCGACCACCGCGGGCCCGCGAGCCCGCGAGCCCGCGTAACCCAATCATGATCGCCTACCTCCACGGCACGCTCCGCCAGCTCGATGCCACACGCGCGCTCGTCGTCTGCGCTGGCGTCGGTTACGAAGTCCACATTTCGCTCTCGACCTACTACAAGCTCGAAGGGCGGAGCGAGGTCGAGCTCGAGATCTACACGCATGTGCGCGAGGACACGCTCTCGCTCTACGGCTTCGCGACGAATGAAGAGAAGTTCGCGTTCGAGAAGCTGATCTCGATCTCCGGCATCGGCCCGACGCTCGCACAGAAGATCCTCTCCGGCATCGACGTCGCTGATCTCGCTGATGCGATCACGCGCGACGATGTACGCAAGCTCTCCTCGATTCCGGGCGTCGGCAGGAAGACGGCGGAACGCGTCTGTCTCGAGCTGCGCGACAAATTGAAGCTGCCGGAAGGCGCGCCGGCGACGCCGAGCACCGCGCGTCATGCGGTCGACGACGACGTTCACTCCGCACTCGTCAACCTCGGCTACAAACCGGCCGCGGCGGATGCCGCGCTGGATGCCGCGCGCAAACAAACCGGCATCGATGCCGAGTTCTCGACGCTGCTCAAGGCGTCGCTGCGTCAGCTGACGAAATAGGTCTCGCGGTTACGCGGGTCCGAAGGCTCGCGGTCGGAGCCCGCGCGACCACAACCAACGTGACTCTCCGCACGTCGTCGCGTGCGATCCATCCTCGCGCGATTTCGCAATGAGGCGCCTCTTATCCTCATGAGCAGGATTTTCGAGCGCATTCTCATTCCGACTGACATGAGTGAATTCGCCTCATTGGCGATCGACTACGCGCTCTGGTTTCAGCGCCGGCTCGGCTCACGACTCACGCTGCTCTATGCCGATGACGTACGCATGCCGATCGACTTCATGGAGTATCCCCTCGGCTATTACCTCGAGAACGCGCCGGAATCGAAAGCAAAGATCCAACAGAAGCTCCGGGACTACGCCTTCGAGAAAGCTCCTGAAGCGCGGATCGAGACGATGGTCGTCGACGATGCTCCTGCTCGCGCAATCGTCAACACCGCGCGCCGCATGCTCGCGGATCTCATCATCATGGGCACACACGGCCGCAGCGGCCTCAAGCGCGCCATCCTCGGATCGGTCACGGAGAGCGTACTGCGCAGCGCAGTCGCACCGGTGCTCACGATCGCCCCGGCTCTCTTCTCCGGCCGCGAGCTCGACATTCGGCGAGTGCTCGCACCCGTACCGTTGATGGCGCAGGCGGAGGAGATCGCCAAGGCCTTCGACGCAGAGTTGATGCTGATGGCGATCACCGATGATGATCCACCGCAGAGGCTGTTGTCGTTGGCGGAACGGCGCGATGCGGACCTCATCATCGCAGGCTCGATGAAGCAGCTTTTGTCGCGAAGCGCATCGTGCGCCGTATTGACGCTGCCTCCGGCGTGGTCGTCCGTCACACCTGCCGTCGTCGCGCGTCACGGAATCTCGCCGCATCGTCGTTCAGGATTCGGGCGCGGGAGAATGCAATGAAGGCGGACAGAGAACTTCAACACGATGTGCTCGCCGAGCTCGAGTGGGAGCCGAGTCTCGATGCATCGAAGATCGGTGTGACTGCCGATCATGGTGTGATCGAACTGTCAGGGAGCGTGCGCACGTACTCGGAGCGATGGCAGGCAGAGTGGGTGACGAAACGCGTAATGGGCGTCGAAGCGGTGGCGAACGAGATCGAAGTGCGAGTCCCGGATCGCATCACACCCGAGGATGCGGCCATCGCGCAGCGGGCGCTGAGCGCGCTCGATTGGAACGTCGCGGTGCCCAAGGGACGTGTGAAGGTGACGATTCAGCACGGGTGGATCACACTCGAAGGCGAAGTCGAATGGCAGTACCAGAAGCGCGCTGCCGAAGACGCCGTGCGCCATCTTCTCGGCGTCCGCGGCATCACGAATGCGATCGTGCTCCATCCACGGCTGCACGCGGGCGAGGTCAAGGAGAAGATCGAGGCGGCCCTGCGGCGCAGCGCGGAGATCGACGCGAAGCACATCTCCGTCGAGGCTCGCGAAGGAACGATCATCCTGCGCGGCGATGTGCGCTCATGGGCCGAGCACGAAGATGCGATTCACGCCGCGTGGTCGGCACCAGGCGTGATCCACGTCGAGGATCAGATCTCGATCAGGCCGTAGGAGAGCGGGCGTCTCGCCCGCAGTCGGTGGCCGTCTCGGCCAGCGACAAAACTCGAGCCACGGTCGCCGAGCGAGACGCTCGCCGACTGCGGGCGGGACGCCCGTTCTCCTCTATGCGCGTCGTTGCAGTGCGCTGTCGACGCTCCAGATCCCTCCGCCGTGTGCCGCGACGAAGAGCCAGAGGAAGCAATACAGCACTGCCAGCTCGCCTCCGTTCTCGATCGGTAAGAAGCCGTTCGGAAAATGCGCCATGAAGTAGGCGACGGCCATCTCGCCGCTGGCGAGGAACGCCGCGATCCCCGTCATCAGACCAATCGCGATCAAGCCTCCGCAGACGAGCTCGATGAGACCGCCGAATCCAGGCAGCGATGCAATGGGTGGATGCATCTTGCCCGGAGGCCAGTTCAACAACTTCTGTGTACCGTGCATCAGAAACATGATTCCGCTGATGATTCTCAATATCGCGAAACATTGCGGAGTGAAACGACCGATGAAGCTCTGCATACGACCTCCGGGGAAGAAAGCCGTTGCAAGAAATAGTCAACATGTTGGCGATCTCAGCCATGAATTCAGGTCTAGCTCTTGAATTACAGAGTCGCCGACGGGAGCAAGGACTCCCTAAATGCAACCAGGAATCTTGGAGGAACTAATCATGAACGGAACGAGAAAAACGCTTCTCTCCCTGTTCGCCGCACTTCTGCTCGTCTTCGGTCTTGCTGCCTGCAAGTCATCCGGAACCAGCTCTACCCCATCACCGCAAATGGCAACTCCAGCCGGCAGTTCTGCCGCCTCGTCCGGCAGCGACCTCACACAGTCCGCCGCCGACAAGCCAGACAACAGCCGGCTGGGCAGCAAGGAGGCCTATCGCCAGGCGCCACCGGATACCAGCTATTCCGGGACCGGGCAGGCCGTGGCGCCGGTCAACACCAGGACCGTTACAACGACGTACACCACGCCAGTGAATACGGCCTCGACGACGACCGTCGTTGAACCCAACACCACGGCCGTCGTCACGACGCCGCCCGTTGTCGAAACGCCAGTGACCACGACGGAGACGACGACCACGACCACTCCGATGACCAGCTCGACGCAGGAAACCCAGACGACCACCACCACGACGGAAACGCCGTCGACGACCACGACGCACAAACGCATGCACAAGGAGTAGTCACTCTCCTGCCCCGAGGAGCGAGGGGCCGGCAACGGCCCTTCGTCACCCATCATGCGCCGCGCTTTCCTGCTCTTCGTGCTCGCGCTCAACGCGTGGGGCGTCACGCCGACGCAATCGCTGCTGGCGAAAGCGTGGCCTGTCGAGCCGCGTCCGAAAGTGAACGACCTGGGACGCGGCGTCGCGGTCGTGTTCAGCCCCGACCTCTCCGTTCCCGGCAACTGCCGTTTCTATCAATCGCTCGGCTTCGCCTGCTACGAAGAGACGGATTGGGATGTCGTGCTCAACGGCATTCGCACGCACAACATCCTCTATCCGGAGCGCGCGATCCGCACAGTCGTGCTCGAAACGCATGGCACGAACGGCAACGGCCTCAAACTGCAGCAGAGCTACGATCCGGAAGCCGAGCGCTCGTACATTTCCGTCGGCGCGCTACAGGAACGGCTCGAGCCCGATGGCGTGCGCTACATCATCATCAGCGCCTGCAATTCGCGCCGTCTGCTCCGTCCGGCGATCTATCGCAAACTCGATCCTTTCAACGGCGACAAGCTCTTTCTTCCCGCAACCCTCGGCATCATCAACGCGAGCGCATCATTCGATCCGGCCCGCAGCGGTATCGTGATCGCGACCCCGGCAGCGAGTCACATCGAGTCGACGCTCGCGGCGTCGGTGAGCGAACTGAGTCCCGCCTCGCGCCGCGCGCTCACCGTTTCTGCGCGCTCGCTGTCGATCGAACCGCCGCAGCAGTTCGCCGTCTCCGAGCTGTTGATGGAGATGATGCTTCGCGACCCCTCGCTGCAGCTCGTAACCGGAGAGTCGGTCGACGATCTTTCGCGCGACATCGCGCCTGATGCCACGGGAGAAAAACTGCTGCGCTCCTTCATCAAGCGGATCAACCAGCTCGCCTGGCGCGCGCGTGTCACCCGCAAGTCGGGTTAGACTCCCGCGCATGAAACTCGCCGAACTGCTGATCGCGGAGCTCGACCGCGAAATGAAGACCACGCGCCGCCTCGTCGAGCGCACCCCCGAGGACAAGTGGGATTTCAAGCCGCACGAGAAATCGAATTCGCTCGCGTGGCTCGTCAATCATGTCGTGTCCCTCGTCCGCTTTCCGAAGTTCATCGCGGAAGGAGACGGAGTCGATCTGACGAAGTTCCCGCGGCCGGCGGAAGTCCGAACACGCGCCGGTCTGATCGACATGCTCGACGCCAACATCGCCGCGGCGCGCGAGGCGATCGCGAACGTTCCGGACGAGGCGATGACGCAGATGTGGACGCTGCGCATGGGCGAGCAGGTGATCTTCTCGGATCAGCGTTTCATGGTCTTCCGCTCGTTCTTCATGAACCACCACATTCATCACCGCGCGCAGCTCGCCGTCTACTTCCGCGTCAACGACATCCCGCTGCCCGGCATGTACGGCCCCAGCGCCGACGAACCGTTGCGCTGATGCGCATTTCCGTTTTCGCCGGCGACATCGCCGATGCGCCGGCCGAGGCCATCTGCACGTCGACGAATCCTCGCCTGTCGTTGATGATGGGTACCGGCGCCAGCATTCGCGAGAAAGGCGGATGGGATGTACTTCGCGCCTGCGAAGCAATCGTCAAACAGCAGCCGCTGCGCGCAGGATCCGCCGTGCGAACGACCGCCGCCGCGCTTCCCTGCAAGACGATCATTCACTGCGTGGCGAGCAACGAATCGCACCTGACGTCATCGGCGATCATCCAGGCCTGTGTGAGGAACGCGCTCGCACTCGCTCGTGAGGCGGGATGTACGAGCGTGGCGATGCCGGTCTTCGGCACCGGCCACGCTCGATTCAAATTCGATCAGGCATTGCGTGCGATCCGCGAGGCGCTCGCATCCGCGCCGGAAGGAATCGACGAAGTGCTCGTCGTGATCAACGATCCGGCGCGTGCGAAAGACGCCGAGCGGCTTCTGTTAAGTTGATTCTCAAGGTGCGACCCCCGAAAACCAACTTAAGGCGTTCCCAGCGCGAACTCGGCGCGGCAGCCTTTGGTCACCCAGATGCCGCGGCTGTCGAAGCCCCACGTGCTGTTGATGACGCAGGAGTCTTTGCTCAACTGACGCGACATCTGCACGCCGAATCGCGTATCCGCGCTGCAGCGGTGCCGCACGTTGTTGACCGACTCGCAGACCACCGTGCCGTGGTACGTCGAGGAGCTCGTCATCGGACGCGCGCCCGTGATGAATTCCGCGCGGCAGCCGTCATCGACCCAGACGCCACGGCTGTCGTAACCCCACGATTTCCCTTCGACGCAACTGTGCTTACTCAGCTGATGACTGATCTGGACTCCGAAACGCGTGTCCGCGTTGCAGTGACGCAGCTTCCCATCGGACTCACAAACGACTGCACTCGTCATCGGTGCGACGGACGCGTTGTAAGGCGATACGACGAAATCCGCGCGACACCCGTTGTCGACCCAGATCGTGTTCCCGCTGTAGCCCCAGCTCTTTCCCTGCACACACGCGCTCTTACTGAGCTGACGCATCAGCGTCACCGTACCCGCGCCCGTGAAACCGCAGCGATTCATCTTGCCGCCAGACTCGCAGCGGACACTCACGTCTTGCGCGAAGAGTGGTGCGGCAAACAGCGCGACTGCAAATACCAGACAGAGCTTTTTCATACATAGGCCTCCGGACGGATGCGATGCGCGGAACTTGCCAGATAATGCGCGGCGCAAATGCTCACGCTTCTCTTCTTCGCAGCCGTGCTCGCGTCGGCGATCGCGGCCGTCGCCGGCTTCGGCATCGGCAGCCTGCTGACGCCTCTCGTCGCGCTCTCAGCAGGAACGAAGACGGCCGTCGCCGCCGTCTCCATTCCGCATTTCATCGGCACCGCGATCCGCTTCTGGCGCATGCGCGAGCACGTCGACCGTCACGTGCTCTGGAGCTTCGGCCTCACGAGTGCGATCGGCGGCCTCGCCGGAGCATTGCTGCAATCGCGCCTGCAATCGCATGCACTCACGATCGTCTTCGGCTGTCTGCTCGTCTTCGTCGGCCTCAGCGGTCTGAGCGGGCTCGCGCAGCGGATGCAATTTCACGGCGCGTTGGCCTGGATCGCGGGCGGCATCTCCGGCCTCTTCGGCGGACTCGTCGGCAATCAAGGCGGCATCCGTTCCGCCGCTCTTCTCGGCTTCGATGTCTCGCGCGATGCATTCGTCGCAACGGCCACCGCGATCGGCCTCGTCGTCGACTTTGCACGCATGCCCGTTTACCTCACGACGCAGGCGCACGAGCTCCGTGCGCTCGCGCCGGCGATCGTAATCACGACAGTGGGTGTCGTCGCCGGTACACTCGTCGGGACACGCCTCCTTCACTGGATCCCGGAGAAGATTTTTCGCAAGATCGTTGCCGTGCTCATCCTCGCCCTCGGCGTCTACATGCTCGCGAAAGGATGAGATCATCGCCACGAGCATGGACGACCGCATCGGGCCGTACCGCATCCTTCGCAAACTCGGCGAAGGAGGAATGGGTGTCGTATACGCGGCCGAGGACGAGAGGCTGCGGCGAGCGGTAGCGATCAAGACGATTCGCGATGCCGGCGATTCTTCCGCGCGCGAGCGCTTCTTCCGCGAAGCGCGCGCTGCCGCGAGCCTCACGCATCCGAACGTCTGCCAGCTCTTCGACATCGGCGATGAATCCGGCCGTCCGTTTCTCGTCATGGAGCTTCTCGACGGCGAGCCGCTCTCCGCGCGGATCGCGCGAAGTCCGCTGCCTCTTGGCGACTCCGTGCAGATCACGCTCGCGATTCTCACCGCGCTCGATGCGCTGCACACGCGCGGCTTCATCCATCGCGATCTCAAGCCATCGAATGTCTTCCTGACTCCCAGCGGTGTGAAACTGCTCGACTTCGGCCTCGCGCGGGAACTGCATCCCGCGACGCTCTCATCGAACGACACGACTCTGCGTCCCGGCCAGGACGCAACGCCGCTCACGCTCTCGGGCATGATCGTCGGCACGCCGCGCTACATGGCGCCGGAGCAGTTGCTGAACACGCCCGTGGATGCGCGCACCGATCTCTTCGCCACAGGCTCGCTGCTCTTCGAGATGATGAGCGGTCACGCCGCGTTCAGCGAAGAGAACACCATGCGCCTCTTCCACGCGATCTGCTACGAAGCCGCGCCGACGCTGGCCGGCTCCACGGCCATCTCCGCGGTGAATCGCATCGTGCACCGTGCGCTGGCAAAGCGGATGGATGAGCGCTACCAGTCAGCGCAGGCAATGGCGAGCGATCTGCGCGAAGTGATGATGATCTCCGATGCGGCGTCGCCCGTCGTCGCGCACCGCGTCACGCGCCTCATCGTGCTGCCGCTGCGCATGCTGCGTCCCGATCCGGAAATCGACTTCCTCGCACAGGCGATCCCCGAGGCGGTGACGACGTCGCTGGCGGGCGTCGGGACGTTGATCGTTCGCTCGCCGATGACCGCCTCGAAGATCGACACGACGGATCTGAAGGCGCTCGCGACGCAGGCCGATGTCGACGTCGCGCTTACCGGCACACTGCTGCGATCGGGCGAGCAGATTCGGATGACGTCGCAGTTGCTCGAAGTTCCGGGCGGCACCGTACTCTGGTCGCAATCGTCGCAGGCGACGATGTCGGACATCTTCGCGCTGCAGGACACACTGACGCAGCGCATCGTCTCGTCGCTCGAGCTGCCGCTCACCGAACGTGAGGCGCGTCTCGTGCGCGGCGATGTGCCCGCGAACTCGCGCGCGCACGAGTTCTACCTGCGCGCCGGTCAGCAGGGTCAATCACCTGAAGGCTGGGCCGTCGCGCGCGATCTCTATCATCGCGCGCTCGAGGAAGACCCGCGTTACGCGCTTGCCTGGGCCCGCGTCTCACGCATCCATCTGCTCATCGGCAAATACCTCGGCGACACGGCGAAGCAGTACGAGCTCGCGGAATCGTCGGCGCGCCATGCGCTCGAGCTCAGTCCCGATCTTCCGCTCGGGCACCTCGCGTTCGCGATGATCGAGGTCTGCACAGGCCGCGCACTCCAGGCGACCCAGCGGCTGCTCGATCGCGTTCAGCGCGCCACGACCGATCCCTCGGTCTTCTCCGGCCTCGTGATGACGCTGCGCTACTGCGGACTGCTCGACGAGTCGATCGCCGCATACGAGCAGGCACACGAGCTCGACCCCAACATCTCGACGAGCGTGTCGCATTCATATTGGATGGCCGGGCGCTATGAAGAGGCGCTGGCAACGGTCGATCGCGATCGCGACTTCGGCGGTGACGAAGCCCTCGTGCTCGAATCGATGGGCCGTCACGAAGAAGCGCGGTCGATGTTCGGCGATCGCCGCGAACGTCTGGTGCGGAACGGCGCGCTGCCCAGCAGCGAGGCCTTTCAGATCCTGCAGGCCTTCGAGTGGTTCCTCAACGGCGACCGCCGTGCGTTCACGCAAATGGAGAGCTTCCGGCAGTTCCCGGATCCCGAAGGCCGCTACTACATCGCGCGAGGCATGGTGAACATCAAGGAGATCGACGTGGCGATGGAGATGCTGGAGGAAGCGGAGCGCGACGGCTTCTTCTGCTACCCGATCTTCGCTCACGACCGGTGGCTCGATCCGCTGCGGATGAATCCGCGCTTCATCGCGATGCTGAAACGCGCGGAACAGAAGATGCGCGATGCGAAGCGCGCATTCGACGCGCATCCCGGAAGCAGAGTACTCGTCGTAGGAGGAAGAAGTTGATCGAACGAAGTGAAGACAACGGAATCGTGACACTGCGCCTCGCGCATGGAAAAGCGAGCGCGATGGATGTCGAGCTGCTGGAAGCGCTCATCCAGGAGCTCGATGCAGCGAAGGATGCGAAGGCCATCATCCTGACCGGCACAGGCTCGATCTTCTCGGCCGGCGTCGATCTCTTCCGGCTGACGAACGAAGGTGTGCCCTACGTAAAGCGCTTCTTCCCGCTGCTCAGCGAGCTGCTCACGAAGCTGTACGAGCTGCCGATCCCCGTCGTGGCGGCAGCGAACGGCCACGCCATCGCCGGCGGGTGCATCCTCGTGTTAGCCTCGGACTACCGCCTGATGGCGGAGGGAAACGGGCGCATCGGCGTGGCCGAGTTGCTCGTCGGCGTACCGTTCCCGGAGATCGCACTGCGCGTAGTGCAATTTGCGGTGCCGAACGCGCCGCGATACGTGCTCACCGGCCGCACGCTGCTACCGCAGGAAGCACTCGCGGCGAACATGATCGACGAGGTCGCTGACCCTGACCAGTTGCTGCAGCGCGCCAACGAAAGGGCGAGGCAGCTCGCCGCGATCCCACGCGAATCGTTCCGGCTGACGAAGCGGCAACTCCGCGGACTCGGTGCCGATGACAAAGCGGCGCTCGCCGTCTGGAACGATGCCGCGACTCATGATGGCATCCGCGCGTATCTCGCAAAGACGGTGAAGAAATGAAGGCGCTGCTCGCGCGAAAGCAGGAGAAGGGCTACACGGTCGCGATCGAAGACGTCGAACCGCAGGAGGGCGAAGTCCTCGTCGACGTCGCCTATTCATCGCTGAACTACAAGGACGCACTCGCCGTCACCGCCAAGGGGAGGATCATCCGTAAGTTTCCGATGGTGATCGGCATCGATCTCGCCGGCACGGTCGTCGAGTCGAGCACGGATGAGTTCAAACAGGGTGATCAGGTGATCGGCCTCGCGCAGGGACTCGGCGAGACCGAGTGGGGCGGCTACGCGCAGCAGCAGCGCGTGCTCGCGAAAACACTCGTGCCGCTCCCCGCCTCGCTCTCGCTCGAAGAGGCGATGCGCATCGGTACCGCGGGCTTCACCGCGATGCTGAGCGTCATGGCGCTCGATGCCTACGGCCTCGAGCCGAGCGATCGCGAAGTCGTCGTCACCGGGGCCGCCGGCGGTGTCGGCTCACTCGCCGTGATGTTGCTCGCGCGCCGCGGCCATCGCGTCGCAGCATCGACGGGACGTCCGGAGCTCGAGCAGTACTTCCGCGAGCTCGGCGCGTCATCGATCCTTCCGCGCGCAGAGCTCGCGCGCAAACCCGCCCCTCTCGAATCCGAGCGCTTCCTCGGCGGCATCGACACCGTGGGCGGGGACACACTCGCGACGCTCTTCGCGCTGACGATGTACGAAGGTGCAATCGCCTGTTGTGGCATGGCCGGCGGTCACGAATTGAACACGACGGTGTGGCCGCTGATCCTCCGCAACGTCGCGCTGCTCGGCATCAGCTCGATCCATACGTCGAAGGAGAAGCGAAAGGAAGCGTGGTCACGCCTCGCAGCCGAGGTGCCGCGCGACCGGCTGGAGAAGATCTGCAGAACGGAGCCGCTGACCAGCATCGTTGCGCTGAGCGAAGAACTGCTCGCCGGCAAGGTGCTGGGAAGAATCGTGATCGACGTCAATCGGTAACGAAAAGCAAACCGCAGAAGCTTCGTCATCCCGAGCGTGCCACGGCGCGCGCACGCGCCGCGACTGAGTAAGAGAAACTGGCGGTGCTCGGTCCATCAGTTTCCTTCTCCCCTCCGTGAGGGGAGAAGGTGCGCGAAGCGCGGATGAGGGGTTCGTGCAACGCGCGAACAAGAGCCCCCTCATCCGCCTTCGGCACCTTCTCCCCCGTGCGGAGGAGAAGGGACTAGTCGGCAGCGAGAGCGGGGATGACGGAGATCCGGCGCTCTACTCATCGACAACCGCATCAGAAGATTGGAGAATTGAAACTCTCACAATTCGCCTGAATGGAGGTTCCTGCCCATGACGACTCGTGTCCGTTTTGCAATTCTCGCCGCCATCGTCCTCCTCTCCCAAATCGCGTTCGCGCAGCCCACTCCCGAGCAGAAGAAGCTCGATGCCATGGTCGGCAAGTGGCAGACCGAAATCGAATTCAAGGGCGCCACTCCGAGTAAGGCATCCGGGACGGAGGAGTGCGAATGGTTCTCCAATCTCCACGTCGTCTGCCGCTCTGAGCTCACCGGCGCGGCGGGCCTCTATCGTTCGATGCGCATCGTCAGCTGGGTGCCGGCGATGAAGCAGTATGCGAGCTACTCGATCGACAGCATCGGCTACGCAGCGCTCGTGATGGGGACGAACAGCGGCAACACCTGGACGTTCTCCTCAGCCGGACAGGGATGGAAGACGCGCCTCACGATGAAGATGTCGGGCAACGACTACACGTCCACGTCAGAGTATGCAGGTGCGGACGGAAAGTGGATCACGACCGCCACATCGAAGTCGAAACGGCTGAAGTAGACCTACGGCGCAACCGCAGCGATCGCCGCGTCGAGGAACTCGCGTACGTTCGCGTGCGAGGACGTAAGCAGCACGGCGCCGAACCACCCCTGCGTGTTCCAGAATCCCGAGGGCAGCGCTTTGACGATGGTGCGGTCCTCGGGATACGGACCGGGCGTGACGTACCAATACGGCTCCGGATATTGCGCATCACCGGCCAGGAAGCCGACGCCGCTCGTAAGACCCTGGCCATACGGAATGAGCACGGCGAGATCGAAGTGATGCGGCCAGCAGCGCGGCGAGCCAAAGCGCTGCAACTCCTGGTTAGCCGCCGCATACAAGTCCGACATGTCCTGCTGATCGCCGAAGTCGGGAGCAAAGGGCTCGCCGTGCGCGACCGGATGATCGGGCGGCGCCGCCTCGCCGGGCCGCTCCAGCTCCTTCCCTACCTTCGACTCGAAAAAGTGAAAGGCCTCGCCGAGCGTGCGCCCGGCGAGCGGAAACTCATCATCACCGTACAACAGTGTCAGATCGTGAAAGCGAACACCGGAGCGATCGTCGCCCTGTATGAGCGCGGCGCGCTCATTCGACCAGTAGAAATTCGTGTGGGAGTCGTCCGCCTGCTTCGGCAGAATCGTGCGGCCGACGCCTGCTGCTGCCTGCGCCGCCCAGTGCAACTGTAAACGCGTGTCGATCACGACTGAGTACTGAGTTCTGAGTGCTGAGTTCTGAGTTCTGAGTAACCCCACCGCGAGCCCGCGAAACCCCGAAACCTACTTCCAGATCTGCGCGAGCCGCGCGTCTCTTCCGCAGCCATGCCGGTAGTACTTGTACCGCACCGGATTCTTCACGTGATACTGCTGGTGATACTCCTCGGCAGGATAGAAGCGCGAGGCGGCGATGATGTCGGTTACCACGCGCTGCTTCGGGAAGCGCTTCTGCACGGCATCGCGCGTCGCGATCGCGGCGCGATGCTGCGCTTCGTCGTGATAGTAGATCGCGCCCTTGTACTGCTCCCCTTTGTCGCAGAACTGTCCGTACTGATCGAAGGGATCGACGTTGTGCCAGAAGACGTCGAGCAGCTTCTCGTACGACACCTTCGTCGGATCGAACGTCACCTGCACGGCTTCACGATGTCCTGTGCCGCCGGCCGACACCTGCTCGTACGACGGGTCCTGTGCGTTACCGCCGGTATAGCCAGAGCGCACACCGATCACGCCCGGCACCGAATCGAATGCCGCTTCCGAGCACCAGAAGCAGCCCGCGGCAAACGTCGCCACGGACCGCGGCGGCGGTGCAGCGTGAGTTGGAACCGACACGAACAGAATCGCGAGCATTGCTGCAGCGGCGAGTTGGGGTGCAGCAGCAGGCTTGAACTTGCGGCGCAGCAGAGCGTCCAGCGAGAACAGACCCGGCCCGAACATCATGATGATCAGCGCCACCATGAGATACGGGAACGCCGCATCTCCGGTGAAACCGTCGATCGAGCCCCAGTCCTGGCGCGAACCCGAAACGATCGCCACGAACATGTTCACCGCGAGCGGAATCGAGATCAGCCGCGAAGCGAGCCCGATGAACAGCAGCACGCCGCTCACGAGCTCCAGCCCGCCGACGAAGCGCGCCGTCATCTCCGGCATCGGGATTCCGCGCGTCGCGAAGAACTTCGCCACGTTGTCCAGGTTGTGCAGCTTTCCCCAGCCATTCGTTGCCAGCTCGTATCCGTACAGCAGCCGGATCACGAGCAGCAGCGGATCGCGAAGGCGATCCAGCACCTTGGTCGTCCCCCAGTCATAAAGCGCCTGAATGCGATTCACTCGACTCCTCCGAAGATCCCCGCCGCGCTCCACTCGCGGAACCACTCGAACAACTCTTCCTGAGTCGCTCCCGTGGCATCGATCGCCTCGAGCAGCGTCGCTCCATCGCACAGCGCGGAGAGGAACTCGTACGCTCTCTCCTCCACCGTAAAACGATAGACCGCGTAGTCGCGGCGGTGGAACACGACGAACGTCCGCTTCCGCTCCGGCTCGACCAGTTCCTCTTCGTCGCGAAACGCCTGGAAGAACTCAGCGACCGGATAGTCGAACGCGAGCAGACGAAAGGCGGCGATCATCTTCAAACGCGAGTCAGGTCCGACCTCCGCGATTCGCTCGGAGCTGAGCTCCGGCGTTTCCTCGTCGTCGAACACTTGCGTCATCGTCAGCTCGAAGCGAGCCAGGTCGGAGAGAAACGGATCGTCCTTCAGAAACTCAGGGAACGAGTCGCCGAGCCGGTTCAGCGTGTAGCTCTGCGACGGATGGGCTTCGGAATAGCGCATGACGAGGTCGTGGAACTTCTCCTCGCCAAGGAACTGCAGGACCGCCGGATAGTCGACGGCCATGGCGTCGTACATCCGGATCGGATACATGTCGCGATAGATCGCGAGCCGCTCCGGATCGACGAGCCGCGACGTGTCCTCGGGCCAGTGCGGCGAGGTGATGGCGTCGTACATCCACTCCTGAAACTCACGCACAGACGGCCTCCAGATATTCAGCCGCCTTCTTCGCCTCGGCGTGCACCGTTTCGAAGTCGGGGATCTCCTGATCCCACTCCACCATCGTCGACACATCGCCGAAGCGCTTGCACGTGTAGTCGTACAGCGACCACACCTCGTCGATGACGTGTCCCATGTGCGTGTCGATGATGTATGTGTCGTACTTCGTGTGACCCGCGAGATGGATCTGCACGACACGTCCCTTCGGGATGTTGTCGATGTACGTCTTCGGTTCGAAGCCGTGATTGAACGCGCTGACGTAGATGTTGTTCACGTCCAGGAGCAGGTAGCAGTCCGCGCGCTCCGTCAGTTGCGCGAGGAAATCCCACTCCGTCATCGTCGACTCTTTGAACGCCACATAGGTGGACGGGTTCTCCAGCACCAGCGGCCGCTCGAGAAAGTCGCTGACGACGCGCACGCGCTCGGCGATGTGCTCGAGTGCGCGCTCATGCGTCGGAACGGGAAGAAGGTCGTGCGTGTTCTTCCCCATCGCGCCTGTCCAGCAGAGATGGTCCGAGACCCAGCGCGCGTTCACGCGTTTTGCGAGCTTCTTCAGTTTGCGGAGATAGTCCATGTCGAGCGGATCGGTTCCGCCGATGGACATCGAGACGCCATGCAGGACGACCGGATAACGCTCGGCGATCTTGTCGAGCACGAACGCAGGACGGCCGCCGCTGTCCATGTGGTTTTCAGAGAGCGCTTCGAACCAGTCGATCTCCGGCTCCTGTCCAAGGATGTGGGAGAAGTGGACGGTGCGAAGGCCGATGCCGATGCCTAGATAGGGGAATTCGGTCATATGCGTGTTTGGATGCCGGTTGCTGGCTGCCGGTTTCCCGCGCAGCCAGCAACAGACTCGTGGCTCGTGATTAAGCCTTCGGTGCGGCAGGCGGAACGGCGCAGCCGCCCTTGCCCTTGCACTCGTTCTTGCCGTCCGGGCCCATGCCCTTGCAGGCATTCTTGCCCTTGCAGTCGTGCTTGGCGTCGGCCGAGGCGCAGCCGCCTTTGCCCTTGCACGAATTCTTGCCGGCGCAGCCCTTGTCGCCGCTCTTACAGTTGCCTTTGCCCTTACAACCATTCATGCCTTTACAAGCATGTTTGTCGGCCGCCTTGTCAGCCTTCTTGGTGTCGGCAACCTGGACCTTGGCGTTGTCAGTCAGCGAGATTGACTGAGCGCGGGCCTGGGTACCAACGGTAAGACCAGCAACGACACCACCGAGAACGAGAACCTTTGCGAGATCACGTGAATTCATGGGAGTAACTCCCTCCTTTCAATGCACAAACTACGAGTGGAACATCACGTCGGACTCATGCACTTCTCACTTTTCTGTCACGCGGGGCGGGGGACGTGAAGCAGACACAGTGGATGCCTCCTCTTGCCGATTGGGGAATGAGTTCCTTTTTTTGGTGGAGACGGAATGGTACGCCGGTCGGCGTCACACTGCAATGTGACAGGCAGCGGACAGCAGGCAGCAGGCAGCAGGGAGCAGGCAGCAGGCAGCAGGCAGCAGACAGCAGGAGAACCCGAACCCTCTGTTGCTCCTGCTGTTGCTCCTGCTGTCTGCTGTCTGCTCCTGCTGTCTGCAGCGCCTACACCGCGAAGCTGAACGTCGTCCCGGCGTTCTTCCGGCTTTGCGCCATGAGCGACGCGCCGTGTAACTCCAGGATTCTCTTCGCGATGGCGAGGCCGAGGCCGGCACCTCCGCGCGGGGTCGACTCCTCTCCCTGCCAGAAGCGATCGAAAATATAGGGCAGGCTCTCTTCGGCGATGCCGCATCCCGTATCGGACACACGCACCGCGAGCTTGTCCTGCTGCGGCATCAGCGACACCGTCACGCTTCCGCCCTCTGGCGTGTAGCGGATCGCGTTCTCGATGAGGTTCTCGAGCACGCGCTCCATCAGCGCGATGTCACCTTTCACCAGCGGCAGCGCGGGCTCGAGTTGCGCGGACAGCGAGACCTTCGCCTGTTCCGCGCGTAACTGGAACTTCTGCACGACGTCCTGCACCAGCTCGGCCATCGAGAATGGTTCGATCTGGAGCGGCGTCATCTTCGAGTCGAGCTTCGCCAGCTCGAACAATTCATCGACGAGCTTACCGAGCCGCTCGCTGTGCTTGCTCGCGATCTCCAGGAAGCGGCGCTGCTCATCGGGCGTGAGCTGCCCCTCCTTTAATAATAGGGTCTGGATATAGCCCTGCAGCGATGCCAGCGGCGTGCGGAGATCGTGCGAGACGTTGGCCACGAGCTCGCGCCGGTGCAGATCGACTTCCTTCAGCATCTGCACCTGGCGCTCGAACGCATGCGCGAGGCGATCGACTTCATCGCCCGAGCCGTTCACCGGTAACCGCATCTCCCCGCTCGATTCGACTGCACTCGCGAGATTGCGCAGCCTGCGCGTCATCGCACCGAAGAGCACGAGGCCCGCCGCAAGCGCGAAGAGGAGCGCCGCAATCGCCAGCATCACGCTCTGCTGGAGAATCCAGCTGCGGCGGATGTGCGCCATCGCCGAGTCCTGCTGCTCGCCGCCGAGGATGACGTAGAGATAGCCGTCGTCGACCTGAGTCACCGAGAAAATCTTGCGGCGCGAGAGATCGCGAGGATCGTCGCCTCGAATCGGCAGCCGGTCCCCGCGCATGAACGCTTCGATCGGCGCGAGCGAGACCCTCGTGCGCTTCACTTTCCCCTTCGGCGCTGAAAACGCACGGATCTGTCCTTTCCCATCGAGCAGATAGATCTCGATGGAAGGGTTCACAGCCATCAGCGCGTCGAAGACGTTGTCGAGCATCTTCCAGTCGATCGTGCCGTCGTGGATGACAGGTTTCTGTTTGACGATCGTCGCCGCCAGCCCCCGATTCAATCGCTGCGTCGCCTCTTCGTCATAAAGGCGCGACGTGTGGATCGTCAGCGCGACGTTCATCGCCGCCGCGACGAGGAAGATGCCGAGGAGGGCGATGGCGAGCTTGGCGTAAAGAGACTTTTTCATAGCAGACAGCGGGCAGCAGACAGCAGACAGCAGAATTTGAAAGCAGGAGCCATCAGGAACCTGCTGTCTGCTGCCTGCTGTCTGCTGCCTCCGTGAATTTGTACCCCACTCCCCACACCGTGAGAATCCACTTCGGATCCGACTGATCCTCCTCGATCTTCGATCGCAATCTGTTGATGTGCGAGTTCACGGTGTGCTCGTAACCATCGTGCCCGTAGCCCCACACGGCATCGAGCAACTGCGCGCGGGTGTAGACGCGGCCCGGATTGCGCGCGAACTGCAGCAGCAGATCGAATTCCTTGGCGGTGAGCTCGACTTCCTGGCCGCGCAGCGTCACCTTCCGCTTCTCCACCTCGATCAGGAGCTCACCGTACAGCAGCCGCGAGGCCGGCACATCCTCTTCCTGCTTCGCTGTCAGCGCATCGACTCTGCGCAGCAGCGCCTTCACGCGCGCGATCAGCTCGCGAATGTTGAACGGCTTCGTCAGATAGTCATCGGCGCCGAGCTCGAGGCCGACGATCCGATCGACATCTGCCGATCGCGCCGTCAGCATGAGGATCGGCGTGTAATTCGTCCGCGCCCGCAAGCGCCGGCAGATCTCGAGCCCGTCGATCCCGGGCAGCATCAGGTCGAGAATGATGAGGTCGAACGATTTCTTCGTCGCCTGCTCCAGCGCCACATTCCCATGATGCGCCAGCGTGACCTCGGCACCGAGGTCCTTGAGATGCATCTCGACGAGATGAGCGATATCACGATCGTCTTCGACGACGAGAATCCGGCGCGCCATGTGCTTATTTTGATGCCGGGAGGATGATCTTGGTTTCGGCGTGATAGAAATTGGTCACGCGGATACGCGGGCTCGCGGGCTCGCGGTCCCATCCACCCCCGAGCCCGCGTAACCCAGGAGGTTTTCATGCACCATCGCAAACTCGGCCAACTCGAAGTCTCCGCCATCGGACTCGGCTGCATGGGGATGTCGGAGTTCTACGGAACGCACAGCGACGCGCAGTCGCTCGACACCATCCATCGCGCGCTCGACCTCGGCGTGAATTTTCTCGACACCGCGGACATGTACGGTCCCTTCACGAACGAGCAGCTCGTCGGACGCGCAATCAAAGGCCGGCGCCAGTCGGTCGTCATCGCGACGAAGTTCGGCAACGAGCGCAACCCCGACGGCTCCTGGGTCGGCATCAACGGCCGCCCCGAATACGTGCGCGCCGCATGCGATGCCTCGCTCATGCGCCTCGGCGTCGATCACATCGACCTCTATTATCAACATCGCGTCGATGCAAAGACGCCAATCGAGGAGACTGCTGGCGCGATGTCCGAGCTCGTGCGCGCTGGCAAAGTGCGCTTCATCGGATTGTCGGAAGCGGCGCCCAATACCATTCGCCGCGCGCATGCGATTCACCCGATCACCGCGTTGCAGACCGAATACTCCCTCTGGAGCAGAGAGCCCGAGGACGAGATCCTGCCGGCGGTGCGCGAGCTCGGCATCGGATTCGTCGCGTACAGCCCGATCGGCAGAGGCTTTCTCTCCGGCCGCATCAAGACGATCGACGATCTGGAACCGGATGACTATCGCCGCAGCAATCCCCGCTTCAAGGGGGAGAACTTTCAGAAGAACCTGAACCTCGTCACGCGCATCGAACAGCTCGCGAAAACGCGCGGCGTCACGCCGGCGCAACTCGCGATCGCGTGGGTGCTCTCGCGCGGCGACGACATCGTCCCGATTCCAGGCAGCCGGCGCATTCCGCATCTCGAGGAGAATGCGGCGGCGGCGAACATCACGCTGTCGAAGGATGAGCTGAGAGAGATCGAGGATGCTGCTCCCATCGGTGCAGCCGTGGGTGAGCGGTACCCGGACATGTCGCGCGTGAATCTGTGATTCGGGTTCCGGTGGAGGACAGGCGCCCTCGCCCGTCGGCTCGGGGGACAGGCGAGGGCGCCTGTCCCCCCACTCAGTGTTCCTCGAACGCGATCATCGATGGCTTGCCCGTTTTCGCGCTTTCCGCGAATGCGAGACGCATCGCTTCGTACTGAGGCAGCCACAGATCTCCGAATTTCTTCGCCTGTTCGATGAGCGCAGAGGCTTCCTTGTATTGCTGCTTCTCGTACAGCAGGCGCGCGCGAAAAATCGCGGCGCGTGACGTCTTGCGCACTGCGTCGGCCTGATCGAGCAGCCGCTGTGCATCGTCGAGGCGCCCTTCGCGAATTGCCGGATACGCCGCGCCAGCATGGATGTCGGGAGTGAGCTCCGGAATGCGGAGCTTCTGATCGATCGCGAGCGCTTCTGCCGCCTGGCGGCTCGCGACATCGAGCTCGCCCCGCCGCGCATGGGCCTGTGCGAGGTTGGAGAGAAAGAGCGCCTGCATGTGCAACGCGCCAAACGCTGCGGCCTCGCTCGCCGCGCGTTCGAGCAGCGAGATCGCGCGCGATTCATCGCCTCGCGCATACGTCCAGATCGCGAGGTTCGCATCCGCCTCGGCTTCCGACTCCTTGTCGCCCACTTCGCGCGCGATCGCCGCGGCCTGCTTCGCCAACTCCTCGGCGCGGGCCCAATCGCCGTAGTTGCCGTAGACCTGCGCAAGATTTCCGCTGATCACTGCGATCAGATCGCGATAGCCGATCTTTTCGGCAAGCTGCAGCGATTCGTCCAGCCAGCGACGGCTGGCGGCGTTGTCGTTCCGGCGCATTGCGGTCGCGCCGAGGTTGTTGAGGATCGCGATCTGGATGTAGGGAATGTGCCTCTGCCGCGCCAGCTCGAGCGCCTCCAACTGCAACTTGTCGGATTCGTCGAGACGATTCAACGACCGCATCACGATGCCGCGAGAATTCAGTGCGTACACCATCAGCTCGGGATTCCCCTGCTGTTTCGCAAGGCCGACGGCTTCCCGTGTGTATTGATCCGCCAAAGCAGCGTCGCCTCGTGAATGCATCCAGAACGCAGCATTCACGAGTGCGCGCGTCAAAATGAGGTACTCACCGCGTTCGCGGGCATCACGAATCACCTCATCCATCATCGGCTGCGCTTCAGCCAGCCGCCCCTCCTTCGCATAGGCATCGGCGATCGCTTGTTTCGCGTCGAGAAACTGCGAGTCACGATCGAGCGCGACCTCGTAGTACTTCTCGGCAAACTTGCTGCCGCGCGTGACTTCGACCTCGCGTCCGATGTCGTACGCGAGGGCCGCAAACGCATCGCGTGTTCCGTGCGTCACGTGCCGGACGTAGTGGCGGGGATCGACTCGTTTCGCGATCTGATCCGTCATCTTGTTCGCCGCCTCGGTAATCGTCGATGCGGTGACTTCAGGCTGCGGCTCGCTTCGCCGCGCATCTTCGACCGCATACCGAATGACGTAGCGGCCATCGTGGTACGACACGGAGGGGCTGACGAGCGCGTCAGCGCCGTTCGCATCGAGGATCTTCTTCCTCGCCTCGGGCGTTTTCACCGCGCTGACTTCACGAAGCGATTTCCGAATCGTGTCGGCGGAAACGAGGTCGAGTCCGCGCACACCGCTCAGGCCGCGCACGACGTGATCCACGAGCCCGACGCGGACCCAGTCCATGCCCTTGTCCCCCGTCGCATTCGTGAACGGCAGAACGATCAGACGAGTACTGGCCTTTGCCCCAAGAAGCTCAGATTTCTCACGGATTCGCTCGGCGATCGATACGAGGCCGGCCACGACGGCGAGCAGTGCCGCAACCGCCACGATCCACTGAACGCGGCGGCGCCTCAGCGCGGGCCGTCCGGCGATGCGCGCCAGTACGTCGCCGAGCTCACCGGCCGCCGGCCTGTCAGCCGGCTGCAGCGACGTCATATGGCTAACCAGGCGTTGCACTTCGCCGCCTCCCGCATCGAGCGGGACGAGGTCCGCCGCCCTCACCTTCTGCAGGAGCTGGGCTACGCTTCCTACTTCGCCATACGCGCTGGCACCGCCGCGCAACATTTCATGCAGCATCACACCCAGCGAGTAGACGTCGCTGGCCGGCGTGAGCGGCAGACCGCGGGCCTGCTCCGGCGACATGTAGTGCAGCGTCCCCACGAGACTGCCGACCGAGGTCTTGCTGTCGTCGGGCGAGGTCGATTCCCCGCCGATGATCAACGTCTTTTCGAGATCGACCGCCGCCGCTTCGACCAGCGCCGGATCGGCGTACTCCGCTTCCACCGCACGGGCGAGACCGAAATCGAGCACCTTCACATCGCCGGACGACGTCTGCATCACGTTCTCCGGCTTGAGGTCGCGATGAATGATGCCGCGGCCATGCGCCATCGCCAGCACGCGCGCGATCTCGAGCGCGATCTCGACCGACTCCTGTTTCGAAAGCCCCTGCTCGATGCGCTCGCGCAGCGTCGGGCCATCGATGAGCTCCAGCACGAGCCAGTCGCCGTCGACGAGCTCCATGACATCCCAGATGCGGCAGATGTTCGGATGATCGAGTTTCGAAAGGACGCGCGCCTCGCGCAGAAATCGCGTGCGAAGCTGCGGGCTGAGGCGGCGCTCGCTCGTGATCGACTTCAGCGCAACGGTGCGCTCGAGCTTCTCATCCCAACCGCGATAGACCTCGCCCATACCGCCAGCGCCAAGGAGTGCCTCGATGCGGATGCGGCCGACGTAGGAGCCGATCGGAAGCATGCCGCAGTTTATCCCGAGCGTAGCGAGGGATCAGCGACCACACCGCGCGGCCTGAGATCAGAGGCGTGGATCATCGTTCGTCGCCCGTGGTTTCCGGCGATCCGGTGTAGCCGACGACCCCTCGCTTACGCTCGGGATCAATTGAGGACCACGTGATGGCAGTCACATGCCGGCGTAACCGGAATCATCCCTTCTCGTGACACCCTGCTGCGACACTCACCCTGGTGACAACTGAACCGCGTCCGCCGACGCTGACGATCCTGTTGCTGCTCTCCGCGGCGCTGCTCGTCGCCTTCTTCAGCGGCTACGAGCTGTTGGATCGAGCCCTGCTCGTCAACATGTTGTCGGGTGAGGCGCGGGAGCTGCTCCATGGGTTGAGCGGCATCACCGGTTCCGTTCTCCTCACGATCTTCATCGGCTGGTATCTCGTCGGTCATCCGGTACACGCGCCGCATCGCGTCGACGGCATCGCGTTCTTCGACTCGCACCACCGCCGCATCGAACAACTCCGCTGGCTCGTACAGATGCGGTGGATTGCGGCCGGCTTCAGCCTCGCGCTCATCGTCATCGCCGTGCCGTTGATGGGCGTGCTCTCCGCCGACCATCTTCCAACGCTACTCTCCTGGCTCGGGATCATGATCGCGGGTAATCTCTATTTCGCCACCGCAATCAACCGGGATCAGAACTTCGATCGCCAGATCGTCGTGCAGATGACGCTCGACACGCTCGTCGTCACCGGTCTGCTCAACGCATCCGGCGGCATCGACAACCCGCTGCTCATCGCCTATCTCTTCGGCGTCTTCACTGCCGCGATTCTCCTTCCGAAGAAGACGGCGCTGGCGATGACGGCTCTCAGCGCGTTCGCCCTCATCTCTCTCGTCATCGGCGAGCTCGCCGGCATTCTTCCGCACGCGAACGTGCGGCTGATGCCTTCATCCGCGCACAATCCGCTCTTCGTTCTCGCACGGCTCACCTCGATCCTCGCCGTCATGTTCCTCACCTCGTATTTCACGACGATGGTCATGGACCGCCTGCGCGAGAGCGAGTCCGAGTTGCGCGACAACGCACACACCGCAACGATCGAGCGGCGGCGGCTCGAGGCCGTCATCGAAGCGGCAGGCTTCGGCATCCTCGTCGTCGGCAGCGATCAGCGCATCGCGTGGATCAACCATCGGCTCGGTGCGTGGATGTCGTGGAACGAGTCGCTGATCGGCAGCGAGTGCCCGCACGATCACGACCGCGAACATTTCTGCTTCGCCTGTTCGGCCGCGGAAACGCTGAAGAGCGGCCGCGCGCAGGATCGCGAGGTCTCGACCGGCAGCGCAGACTCGCAGCGTCACTTCCGTTACGCGACGTTCCCCGTCCGCAGTTCCTCGAGCGAGCTGGCGCAAGCCGTCCATGTCGTCGAGGAGATCACCTCGCGCAAGGAGCTCGAAGCACAGGCGCTCCACACCAGCGGCCTTGCGGTCCTCGGCCAGCTCGCCGCGGGGGTCGCGCACGAGATCGGCAATCCGCTGTCATCGCTGCACGCGCGCGTGCAGCTGATGCGGCGGTATCCCGATCCTGCAGCGATCGCCGAGAGCCTCGATGTCCTCGAAAAGCAGATCGAACGCATGGGACGCATCGTGCGCGGCGTGTCGCATCTCGCGCGCAATCGCTTCGACAATCGCGGACTCGTCGACGTCGACGCGGTCGTGCGCGAGGCGGTGGCGCTGGTGAAGATCGACCGGCGCGCCGCGCGCGTCGCGATTCACGATCAACTGCGCGGATGCGCTCCCGTGCGCGCCATTCGCGACGAGCTGCTGCAGGTCGTACTGAATCTGCTTTTCAACGCGGTGGAGGCGATGCCGGGCGGCGGCACGATCCAGGCGGCGACGTTCGCAAACAACGGAAGCGTTTGCATCGCCGTGAAAGACAGCGGACCAGGAATCGAGACGGCGGTTCGCACGCGGCTCTTCGAACCATTCTTCACCACCAAACAGAACGGCACCGGCCTCGGCCTCTCCATCTGCCGGAGTCTCGTGCATGCAAACGGCGGCACGATCGAAGTGGAGAGCGAGCCAGGCAGCGGCGCGCAATTCACGATCGTGCTGCCGGCGACGAAGGAGGCCGTCGCATGAACGGACGGATTCTGCTCGTCGATGATGAAGATGTCTTTCGCGAAGACATCGCGTCCCTGCTGCGTCACGAAGGCTACGCCTGCGATGCCGCCGCTTCGGGAGCCGAGGCGCTGAGGATCGCGCAGAGAGAGGCGCCCGACATCATTCTTTCCGACATGGTGATGCCCGGCATCTCCGGTGCGGAGCTCGTGCGCACACTCGCGGCGGCGTGTCCCGAGACGCCGATCGTCGTGATCACGGCGCACGCGACAGTCGAGACGACGGTGGATGCATTTCGCGCGGGCGCGACCGACTATCTGCTCAAGCCTGTCGTCATCGACGATCTCATTCGTAAAGTCGAGCGGTGTCTCGAGCATCGCCGGCTGCAGGCCGAGCTGCGTTTCTTGCGCAAGCAGGTGTCGCTGGCCGGCGGCGGCACGACGATCGCCGGCTCGAGCCGTTCGATTCAAGCGGTGCGTGACATGATCGCGCGCGTCGGTCCGTCGAACAGCAGCGTGTTGATCACCGGCGAGAGCGGCACGGGCAAAGAGCTCGTTGCACGTGCGCTGCACGCCGCGGGCAGCAACGATCGGGTGCCGTTCATCGCGGTGAACTGCGCGGCGCTGCCGCGCGATCTCGTCGAGAGTGAGCTCTTCGGCCACATGCGCGGCGCGTTCACCGGTGCCCTGCGCGACAAGCGGGGACTCTTCGAGCTCGCCAGCGGCGGCACGCTGTTTCTCGATGAACTGTGCGAGCTGCCTCTCGAGCTGCAGCCGAAGCTGCTGCGCGCGATCGAGCAGCAGGAGATCCTGCCGGTCGGCGGCACGCGCGTCATCAAGACGAACGTGCGCATCGTCGCGGCCACGAATCGCGTGCTGCGCGAAGAGATCGCCACGCGGCGATTCCGAGAGGATCTCTACTTCCGGGTCGCCGTCGTCGAGATCGCGCTGCCGCCGCTACGCGACCGGCGCGAGGACATCCCGATGCTCGCCGACTTCCTCATCGCGCGGCTCAACGACCGATTGAAGCGGCGCGTGAGCGGCGTCGCGCATTCGGCGCTGCGCGTGTTGATGAGCGCGCCATGGCGCGGCAACGTACGCGAACTGGAGAACGTGCTGGAACGGGCAATGCTGCTGACGAACCACGAGATCATCGGCATCGAAGATCTCCCCGCGGAGCTCGCGGGAACACTCGCGACGAGCGACACGTCGGACGATCTGCGCAACGCCGTGCGCGCGTATGAGCGCGAGCACATCAGGCACGTGCTCGTGACCACGAACGGTAATCGCGAAGAGGCATCGCGGAGACTGGGGATCGATGCCTCGACGCTGTATCGGCGGATGAAGGATCTGGCGATTTAGGGACTCTTCTTTCCTGCTCGCGCTTCTAACCAGCCATTGCACTAACACCCGAGCCACGAGAGCCCTGGACGCTTATAATCACGAGACTCCAAAGTGATTTGATCCGCGGGACTTTCCAATGACGCTTGCGCCGGGGACTCGTCTCGGTCCGTACGAAATCGTCGCTCCGCTCGGTGAGGGCGGCATGGGTGAGGTTTACCGTGCGTTCGATCCGCGGCTGCAGCGGTTGGTCGCGCTGAAGGTCCTGCCGGACGGGCTGGCCCGCGATCGCGACAGCCTGGCTCGATTCGAACGCGAAGCCAGAGCTGCATCGGCGCTCAACCACCCGCACATCGTCAATATTTATGAGATCGCGGAGGCGGGCGAATGTCGCTACATCGCCATGGAGCACATTGAGGGACTGACCCTGCGGCAGACGCCGGGCGCAAATGAGCTCCGGCGATTGCTGCCGATTCTGACGAACGTTGCTGACGCTCTGGCAGCCGCCCACGCCGCCGGAATCGTGCATCGCGATTTGAAACCGGAAAATATCCTGGTCACCAGCGACGGCTACGCCAAGCTCGTGGACTTCGGTCTGGCAAAACTCACACTCGGTCCCGGTATCGATTTGAACACCGCGCCCACGCAGCGACTCCTGACCGGCCACGGCGTCATCATGGGAACGGTCGGCTACATGTCACCGGAGCAGGTCGAAGGAAGAGACATCGATCATCGCTCTGACATCTTCTCGTTCGGATGTGTTCTCTATGAGGCAGCGACAGGACGCCGACCGTTCGACGGAAGCTCGACCGTCGACACCCTTCACAAGATCATTCACGACGATCCGCCTGCACTCGACGTCAACGGGCCGGCTGATCTCAACCGCGTCATGCGGCGTTGCCTGGCGAAGAATCCCCATGAGCGATATCAGTCCATGAAAGAGGTGTCGATCGAGTTGCGCGAGATTTCGCGATCGATCACCTCCACTGCGATCCCGTCTTCCGCAACACCGCGGCGACCTACCGTCTGGCGACCCGCCGCAGTTGGTCTCCTCATCGCTGCAGCACTCTCGACACTGACGTGGATGTGGTTCCATCGCTCCACTCACACAACGCCCGAGCCTCACTCGACGATGGAAATCAAGCGGCTGACCTCGAACGGAAACTCGACCGCCGCAGCGATTTCTCAGGATGGCAAATACATCGCCTACGTCGTCCACGATGGGGGCAAGAAAAGGATCAGGCTCATGCAGGTCGCCACCGCGATCGATGTGCAGATTCTCGAAGGAGATGACGCGCCTCTGTCGGGGTTGGTCTTTTCGCCCGATGGGACCTACCTCTTCTACCTCCGAAGTCTGAACGATGTACAGACGCTCTACAGAGTTGCCATCCTTGGCGGCGCACCACGCGAAATTCTCTCCGGCGTCGGCACGGATCCTCCTTCCTTCTCGCCCGATGGCAGCCAATTCGTTTTTCAGCGGTTCGACTCTGCAAGTGGCGATGACCAGATCGTCACGGCGTCGGCGGATGGAAGCGGTGAGCGGGTCGTCGTCCGCAGGCACGAGCAGGCACTGTTCTCTCCTTGCTGGATCGCGGCCAATGAAATTGCCGCGATCGAGTCACTGGGCGTTCATGGTGCAAGGCTCGTCGTCGTCGATCTGCAGACCGGTCACCTACGAAGGATCGGCACCAACGTTTGGCCGGAAGCGTTCGTCATCACGAAATCAGGAAACGACCACCTGCTCCTCCTTGGCAGCAAAAGCGACGGCTCACCATCTCAATTGTGGCTGGTCGGCACAACCAACGGAGACGACCATCGGCTGACCAACGACGTCAACAACTACTGGGGAATGTCGAGTACAGCCACCGGAGATGCGATCGTGCTGGTGCAATCCTGGATGTCGGCGGGGATCAGCAAGCTCTCGCTGGAACCGGCAGCCCCGCCAGTCGAGATCACGCCGATCGCCGAGGCAGGGGATGGAGGCGAGGGCCTGGCCTGGACTTCGAACGATGGTGAACTCGTATTTTCGTCCTGGCGTCAAGGCACAGCACAACTCTGGACGAGCAGCTCCGACGGACGACATATCGCTCCATTGAGTAGTGATCGAGGCTTCTATCCTTGTTCATTCGGTAAGGGCTCGCTCCTGGTCCACGTATCTCTCAAGCAGGAGCACATAGGACAGCTGGCGGTGGTTGATGAAGCGAGGAACGTTCGCTATCTGCCGCTGTCGGGCGAGTCACCGGCATGTTCACCGGTGGACGATACGGTCGTCTACTCGTCATCGAATGGCGGCCTGGTCGCCTTCCCTCTCCCGTCCCCGGCTGCGTCGCGACAAATCACGGCGAGCCGGTCGCTGCGGCCGGCCTTTTCGCCCGACGGAACCCGGATCGCGTACATGAGTTGGTCGCCGGCGGGGTCGTTCGGCGCGGTCGTTCCCCTCAATGGCGGTTCGCCGCGAATCTTCACGACGATCAAGGGAGAAAGAGGAACGGTCATACGGTGGAGCGCCGATGGAAACTCTCTTCTCTACAACCAGAACGTGGACAAAGTCGGCAACCTCTGGCGACAACCGCTCGACGGCTCTGCGCCATCACAGCTGACGAAGTTTTCCCAGGATGAGATTTTCGACTTCAGCCCCTCTCACGATGGTCTGTGGATCGCATTATCGCGAGGACATCAGGCGAGTGATGTGGTCTTGATCAAGAGCACTCGCTAGAGAGTGTCTGCAGACGTCCCGTCCGCACATCGTGATCGACACCCTCACTCCACCACGACGTGTTGCTCTTCGCTGTTGGCTCGCACCTCCGGCACGTACATCGCTTCGCCAACGAGCGGCAGCGCATGGAAAGAGCCCGGGGTCTCGGCGCGGAGCTGATAACGAATCGTCCACGTTCCCTGCTCGAGATGCGAGGCAAAGGTTGCGATCTTCCGATCGCGCAGTTCCTGATACACATACGCCGTCCGTCCGTCGTCGCGCGTCGCCATTGCTCCACCGCTGTTGAGTGACGTCGCCTCCAGTCCCGCCGGCTTCAGATCCTCGAACAGCAGATAATCGTAGTCGTTCTTCGTTTCGATCGTCGCGACGACGACCACCCGATCACCGCTTGCCAGCGCTTCGCCGTCCCGCAGTGGAACCTCTTCATACTGCACTCCGTTGAGCAACGTCTTTCGCGGAATCTGCCGAAGATACTGTCGCTTCGTGAACAGCTCGTGCCCCGCCGGCTTCACCGGTTCTTCGAGCGATACGAATCGCGCTTCCGCGGAGAAGTAGAGCGGGCCGCTCCCGCTGAGTTTTCGAATCGTGATCACGTTCGCATCCTTCACGAACTCCTGCGGAATCACGAAATGAGATGCCTCTGAGGTGCTGCCGAGGAGCAGGCCATTGACCTCGAGCTGATAGGAGGTGGTGCCGGGGACTTCACCCGACGCGCGCAGATAATCGTCGAGTGCGAGCAAGGCGATCGCGGTGTCCCTCGTGTTGTTCCAGCGCGCTCCGCGCCGATTCCTGACGAGCCAGTTCATCGCCGGCTCGATCAATTTGTTCACGGGGTCGATGGTGACGATCGCTTCCAGCGAGAACGCCGTGGCCTCCACGGGACTCTCGTACCAGCGCCACCAGAATTGATTCGCGCCCCAATGCGCCGTGGCCATCGTTTCCGCCGGCGACGGCGTGCTCTCGTTGCCGATCAGCACCGAGCGATCGGGGGAGCGATCGATCATCACGCCGTTTTCCAGATTTCGAACGAGGACTTCAGCGCGATCCCCATCACCAAAATCACGTGCCGTCAGCGCGAGGAGTGCGCGCGAATAGGAAGAAAGGCGCTCGCGACTCGTCCACACGCGATCGAAGGCGCGGCGCTCGAACTCAGTCTCCTGTTCGTGAGACGCGTGCCGCCACATGGCGAGTGCGTGCAGCATCCACGTCTGCGCCTGTGGATCCTGTTCCATGTCGACGAGACGTCTGTCGAGCCAGTCGACGGCGAGATCGATGCGTTTCGCATCCACTCCGATCTCGGCCTCTTTCGCGACCGCGAAACCCCAGACCACGTAGGCGGTCATGAAAGCTTCGCTCTCATCTTCCTTCCACCACCCCCAGCCTCCGTCGCCGTGTTGAAAGTCATAGAGCCGATCGATCGACTGCGCGGTCACCGCATCGAGTCTGCTCATCCACGCCGGACGCGCCAGATGCTCGCGCACGAGGGTGCGCGCAACGACGGATGCCGGGAGGAAGCGGCTCATCGTCTGCTCCGTACAGCCGTACGGATAATCGATCAGATACGGCAGCGCATCGAGCATCGACGCCGCGAGACTCGGCGAGACGTTCACCACGAGCGACGTATCGCGCCGCGCCGGCGGAAGCGTCAGCGCGATCACCGCCTTGTCGCTGCGGACCTTCCCGGAGCGCGCGACGAGCTTGTCGATTCCATGCTCATACACGGTGAGCGACCTCTCCATCGCATCGCCTTCGACGTCCGACGCTGCGCGTACGCGGAGCGTCGCCGTGCCGGCTCGATCTGCAGAGATCACCCAATCTGCCCGCGCCTCACCATGCGCCGGCACCTGAACCGACATCGGACTTTGACTCGTGACGACGATGCCGGTCGCTTCCAGAGATGGCGTCACGCTCTTCGGCTCATCGGAGTTGTTGTTGATGACTGCGGAGACGACGCTGCGATCGCCGGCAACGAAGAAGCGGGGCGATTCGAGACGGACGAGCAACGGTAACGATGTGCGCGCCGACGAACTGCTCATGCCGACGCGGGAATCGGGCGTGATCGCGCGAGCGGTCGCCCGCCATTCAGTCAGCGCTTCCGGATAGTCGAGCGTGATCGTCGCGGTTCCCGTCGCGTCGGTCATGACGTCGGGCTTCCAGAACGCCGTCGACCGAAAGTCGTTACGCACGATGATCTCGATCCCCCGCGGCGCACTCTCCTGAAGCACCGCGGGCGACGACGCCGTCACAGTGATCGCCTCTGAGACGCGGTGCCTGCGCGCATTGAGCGCCATCCAGCCCAACGGCTCCTCGTCGGTCAGTAACTCCGCGGGGATCGGCGCAACGGCGTCATCGACCAGCTTTCCATCCTTTCCCACTTTGAGATTCGCATAACGCCACTGCGCGGCTGATGCCGCAATCTCGAGAGACTCCACGCGTGTGTCGCCATAGAAGAAGCGCCGCGGATCCACCGCAAAATCGGCAGCAATCGCAGTGACCGATTCGTCCGAAACAGCGAGCGCGACTTCGGCGCGAACAGGCTTCCCCTCGAAGTCACGAGTGGTGACCGTTACGGTCCCCTTCTGTCGCGGTCTGTATTCATCGCGGTCGCTCTTCACTTCCACGGTGAGCATGCGATCCAAGGCAGGAACCTTGATGCCCTTCGTCGAGGTGTGCAGCTGGCGATTGAACGTCGACGTCGTGGTCACCGCGAAGTCCGGCGCGTACCGCTGATCGATCGGAAGTTCGATCGGCAGCACAGACCCGTCGAGATGAAGGATCCGCGTTTCGATGATCTCCGATGAGTAAATCGTCAGCATGACCCAGCGGTCGCTCGAATCCGTGGCGATGATCAGCCGCTCGCGATCACCTGTTCGAACGGCATCGCGATCGAGGATCAGCTGGATGCCCTCGCTGTGGTATCCGAGATCGGTCGTCCGGTCACGCGTGACCCAGAGCGACGTCTCCGCCTTCACAATGTCGCGCGAGCGTAGCGGCTGCCCGGCGGTCCGATCCTCGCTCGACCACGACACCGAGTAATACCCCTCGCGCCGCGGCGTGAACGTGAACGTCGCGACACCGCTGGCGTTCGTTTCAACGGTCCCGCCTGCAACGTCGAAGTCCTGGTAGCCCTTGCAATTGGTGCGACACCACTCACGCCGCATCACCTTCACCGTGCCGGCGGTCTTCACCGGCTGGTCCCTGTTGTCGACGACGATGAAATCCACCGACATCTTCTGATCTGGGGATCCAATCGAGTGTTGCGGTTTCGCCCGCACCGCGTAGCGTTGTTGGGTCACGACGATCGTGCCCGCACGACAGACTTCGCGGCGCGAGGCGTCGCTCACGCACACATTGATCGAATACGCGCTGTCGCCGAGGTCGCGGTGCGTTTCGAACTCGATCGTCGCGTGGCCGCTTGCATCCGTCGTGAGCGTCTCCGTCAAGACATTCTCACCGCCGCCACCCCAATAGCCCGGCATCGGTGGGAGGAACCAGGCCGAGTCGTACCAGGAACGAACGTAGTTGCCGCGATTCACCGACGCCTTGACGGTCGCATTCGAGACGGCGCCTCCGAAGTAGTAGCGTGCATCGATCTCCGCCCGCACCGTGTCGCCGAGCCGGTACTGCCCCGGTGTGTTCAGCGAGACGGTGTACTCCGGCAGCTTGTACTCCTCCACTTGAAACAGCGGCGCGAAGCCGAGGTTCGGCTGAGCCTTCGTGAAGAGGCGGATCGAATACGAGCCAAGCTTCATCGCCGGCGTCAGTGCGAGCTCGCCCCAATCACTGCCGAATTCATTGAGCTTTGCCGTTCCTTCGGCGACCTTGTTGCCCCCCGGCTCGATGATCTCGTACTGCAACTCCTCTCCTGCCGGCGTGCTCCATGACTCATCCCTGTTGCGCGTTCTCGCGATGAACTTCCAGTGCACGGTTTCGTCAGGCCGGTATGCCGGGCGATCGGTGAATGCATAGATGCGCCAGTCCGCCAATTGCTCCGCGCGCCAGCGCGGGTACACATAGGTCGAGAGCGTTGCCTGCTGATTGCCAGCTGTCGCTGCGAGAAAGAGCTCGGCGGTGGACTCTCCGGAAGGAAGCGCGATACGCGCGAATCCTCTTTCGTCGGCAACCGCCGAAACTTCCCGCGTGCCGTACCAGCCATGCAGGTGAGCTCCGCGGAGCGGCGCACCGCGCAGCACGTCGGAGACATAGACATCCGCGGTACTGCCCAGCCCGTGCAGCGCGATCGTGGCGTTGCTGACGATCATGACGGTGGCGACGACCGTTCCCTCAGCATTCACGATCACCTGATACGCGCCCGCATCAAGCTTCGGGGTCACGCGCATATGGTTGAGTCCAGGCGCGTATCGCGAGCTTTCGTGAAGCGTCTCCGTCCAGCGCCGGATGACGGGGCGGTCCTTCGGCGTGACCATCTTCCCGATGTCGCCTATGGAACGGTCATAGCGCAGATCGCTCTGCAGGTCGATTCGCGAAATGGTGATCTCGGCGCTGCCGACGTTTCTCCATGACAGAAACAGCTCCTCCTCGGAGCCGGCGAGATAGCGCTGCGCACTCGTGATCTCGACACGGGGTTTTTTGATCTCGCTGATCCTGTACTGCGCAACTCCAACGAAGCGCGACTCGCCCGGGGCGAAATCCGCGATCAGCCGCCGATAGAGCTCGATTGCTTTCACGTAGTCGGGTTTTCGGATCGGGCTCTGCTCCGTAAGAACGACGTCGCCCTGATTCTCGAGTTCCTGTGCATACCGAAGGAGTGCGTCGTCGTACCAGCTCGTCGCCTTCCCCTCGCGCAGAATCGAATCGAATAGCTCGAAGGCACGCTCAACATCTTCCGGACGAGCGCCGATGAGCAGCTGCTGGGCAAGAATGAATCGAAGGTGCGCGATGTCCTCTTTCGTCGTCGCTACCTTCAAAGCACGAATCGGGATTTCTCGCGGGATGGAGTTGATGCTCCCCTGCTCGTACCAGTTCGAGCCATAGCGCGGTGGTGACGCGATTTTGAAGACGATGTCGAGAAAACGGCGCGTGGCGAGAGGGAGGTCGGTACTGGATCCCCACCATTCGAGCGCCTTCTCGTAGTCTCCGTTTCCGCCCGCATCGGCCAGCGATTCCTCCGCTTCGGCCCAGACGCGATCACGATTGCCCTCATGCGAGCGAACGAGCTCGCTGAGCGTCTCCATCGCCTTCTGTTGCTCGATGCCGCCTCGCCACGAAGTGTCGGCCAGTCGAAACTCGACCCAGGGCCGCTCCTCATCCGTGAGTTGTTCGCGCGACATCTCCGTGAACAGCAGATGCGCACGCGCATACGACTTCTCGGCATATGCGGCTTCAGCGTCTTGCAGCGCCTGCTTGTGCGAGACGGCGTTGCCGTCGGACGTGGCGAGAAGAAGCAGCGACACGATCCATGCGAGCATGACTTCATTAGAGTCCCGCGCGAACACAACCGGAAGGTGTCGCATGCCGGTGTTTTCACTGCCGTCACCGTTGCTGCGCGAACTGTAACCGGTTGCAACGGGTTGTTAGCCTGTCGGGATAGACTGTCGCCATGTACGAGCTTGCGACGATCCTCAGCATCATTGCCGCGGCGGCGCTTCTCGTCATCCGTTTCCGCATTGCGAGCCTCACCAAGAAACTCGTCGCCTCGCTCCCCTTCACCATCGCCTTCGACAGGGAAGGGAACTTCATCCTCCGCGAGCACGGCCAGGTTGCCTCGCGCCTGAAGGTCGCCCGGCACGACATCGAAGGAATGAAGATCGCCGGCTTCAGCGGCGTTGCGACCGAACCTGAATTTCGAGGAAAGGGATATGCGTCGGTCCTGCTGGAAGCGGCACTGGGACAGGCGAAGAGCGAAATGCGCTCCGACTTTGCCGTCGTGTTCGCGCCTCCCGAGCTCGAAGCGTTCTATGCGAAGCGAGGCTGGACGCGTGCGCGAATCGGCACAGCCACTCAGCTGATACCGATGTGTAAAAAACTGGGAACGCGTCGCTGGCCGGACACGGATTTGCAGATGGGTCCGTGGTAACGTCACGTCATGCTGGCCGCTGCACTCCTCCTCGCAATCAGCGCTTCCTCCGGACCGTGTGAGCTCATCCCGCAGAAAGAAGTGTCCGAGTTACCGATCGAGGCGACGCGGCGCGCCCTGATCCGCTTCGTGCCGGGCGAAGACTCGACCGTCACGATCTACCGCGCAGGCCGCGGTGATGCCACGGTTGAATTCGCAATCACCGACGACGAATCTCATCACAGACATATGCGCGTCGGGACACGGCAGGCGGAGATCGATGGCGATCTCGGGGTCGCGATTGGAAAGCTCAGCGCCAGCGACTGCCGCGCGGGCGGATCGTGACGACGCTGAAGAAACTCACCCGCCGCGAGCTCGATCGCGCAGCCGCGGAGAAGGAGCTGCACGCTGTTCTGGGCCAGGCCGCGGTGATCGGCCCAGCTCCGAACCAGACGCCCTGAGAAATCCAGTTCATCCCGAGATACTGCCGACTGCCGAACTCAGGGAAAACAGGGCGTTCTTCGCTTCGCGTCCAAGAAGCGGTCATCCCGAGCGTAGTCGAGGGACCTCGGTGTGTGGGAGGCGCGGGTCCCTCGACTTCGCTTCCAAGAAACTTCCACTGTTTATGCGGGGTTGAGCCGACTAATCCCTTCTCCCCCGCACGGGGGAGAAGGTGCCGAAGGCGGATGAGGGGCCTCATGTTCGCGCGTTGCACGAACCCCTCATCCGCGCTTCGCGCACCTTCTCCCCTCGCGGAGGGGAGAAGGAACTGATGGCCCGAGCACCGCGAGTTTCTCCTACTCAGCTGCGTCGCGCAGCGACGTCGCCCGCTCGGGATGACGGAGGCTTGTCCAATCATCGGCAGATCACCGCAACCGCGGGTCTCGCTGTGCTCAGGTTGAACTTCGCACCGCAACCCTTGCCCGATCGCGCCGTATAACCGGCGCATGCTCGCAGTCGAATCGGTCTCCAGGCGTTTCAAGTCCGGCAACTACGGCGTTCGCGATCTCTCGCTCTCGATCCGCAGCGGCGTCCTCGGTCTCCTCGGCCCCAACGGCGCGGGGAAGACCACGCTCATGCAGATGATCGCGACGATCACCAAGCCTACGTCCGGCCGCATCCTCTATCGAGACACAGACCTCGCGAAAGATCCCGATTCGCTGCGCCGCACGCTCGGCTATCTCCCGCAGGACTTCGGCGTCTATGAGAATCTCTCCGCCCGCGAGTTCCTCGGCTACTTCGCCGCGCTCAAAGGCGTGAAGTCTTCGCGTGTCGGCGAGATGCTCGAAGCAGTGAACCTGCATCACGTCGCCGATCGCGCGGTCGGAGGGTTCTCCGGCGGCATGAAGCAGCGCCTCGGCATCGCACAGGCGCTGATCAATGACCCCGACGTCGTGATCGTCGATGAGCCGACCGCGGGACTCGATCCTGAAGAGCGGGTACGCTTTCGCAACCTCTTGTCGGACATCGGCGCGGGCAAGCTCGTGATCCTCTCGACGCACATCGTCAGCGACATCGAGTCGATCGCGACCCAGATCGCGATCATGAAGCATGGCGCACTCGTCACGCTCGCGACGCCGGAAGAGCTCCTGCAGCGCACGGACGGTGCGGTGTGGGAGATGGTGATGAGCTCCGAATCGTTCGAGAAGAAGCGCGGGTCGCTGATCGTCTCGAACGCCGTGCGGAAATCGGAAGGCGTGCACGTGCGTGTCGTAGCCGAGCAGGCTCCGACGCTCGACGCGCGGATCGCCGAGCCGCGGCTCGAAGATGCATTTCTCTACATGATGAACATGGGAGCTGCGGCGTGAACGAGCGGCTCCGGCGCATCGGTGCAATCGTCGACGCCGATGTGCGCATCCGCTTCCGCCGCCTTTCGACCGTCGTGATGTTTCTGATCATGACGATCGCCGCATACGCGTGGGTGCCGAGCCCGGCATCGGGCCGCGCACTGCTGCAGATCAACGGCCAGCGCTGTCTCTACAACTCGGCCGCGATCGGAATGGCAACGGCGTCGCTATCGACATTCATCATCGGCCTGTTCGGCTATTACGTCATCTCGAACGCCATCGCGCGCGACGCACGAACGCGTTGTGGCTACGTCATCGCCTCCACCACGATGGGCAGCACCGACTACCTCATCGGAAAGTTCGCCGGCAACGCGCTCTTTCTTTTGTCGTTCACGGCAGCATTCATGGTCAGCGCGATGGGGATGCTGCTCGTGCGCGGAGAAGCGCCGCTGCAACCGTTCATCTTCGCGAAGCAATACGCGCTGATCGTCCCGCCGACCGTCGTGCTGGTCTCGGCGGTGGCGATTCTCTTCGAATCGATCCCGCTCCTCAGCGGCCGCTTCGGTGACCTCACCTACTTCTTCTTCTGGATGTTCGTGACCGTCTTCACGATCGTCATCCTCGACAAGAAATGGGCGTCGGTCGGGTTCATCGGCGCGTTCGATGTCACGGGTCTCGGATACGTGCTCGATCAGACGAGGAAGACCCTGCACACGACATCGATGTCAATCGGCGCCTCGGCGTTCGATCCGAAGAAGCCTGTGTTCGTATTTCAGGGATTGCAATGGGACTGGGCGTGGCTGCTGCCACGCACGCTGTCGATGCTGCTGCCCGTGCCGGTCATCGCGCTTGCGCGCATCGCGTTTCATCGGTTCGATCCGACTCGCGTGAAGCAGAGTGCGAGCCGGCATGGGATGAATCTCTGGTCGCGCATCAATCGACTGTTCGCGTTCCTCACGCGGCCGCTGACGCGGCTCGGCACGATGCTCATTGCGCGCGGCGGCAAACCGTCGATCCTGCGCTCCGCGCTTGCAGACGCGCTGCTCACGATCAGCGCGACGCCGCTCATCGCGGTCGCGATCGTCGTCTTCAGCATCGCATCGTTATCGACGACGTCGGTCTTGCCCGCGGTGTTCGTTGCGATGGCGATTTCGATCGCGGACATTGCGTCGCGCGAAGCGCGCGCGGGGACAACGGCGCTCGTATGGTCTGCGCCGCTGATCAAGCCGTGGTATTCCGTATGGAAGATGCTGTCGTCGATGACGATCGCAGCACTGTTCCTGGTCGCTCCGCTGATGCGCGGAGCAGGATTCGCCGCTGTCTCCGGTGCCCTCTTCCTCTGTGGAGCCTCCACCTTCCTCGGCCTCACCACGAAGAACCCGAAGACCTTCACCGTCCTCTTTCTGTCGTTCTGGTACCTGTCCTTGAACGACAAGGGCGCGAACCCATGGCTCGACTTCGCCGGCTTCAACCACGCCGCCACCGCCACGACCATCGCAACGTACGCCACCCTCGCCCTCGCTTTAAGTTGGTTTTCGGGGGTCGCACCTGGAAAATCAACTTAACTCGGCGCTCCTTTGCGCACCAGATCCTCCGCCGCGACGATCTGCCCTCGGGATCGACTCCGATGAATCATCCGCGAGAATCCGCTCGACGATACTCTTGTCGCCGCTCGCGTTCGACTCAGCCCATAGCGACTCGCTCTCCGCGGATGTATGTTTCGTCCGCAGCACGATCACCTCTTCGCCCGAGATGAGCACGCCCGCGAACGTCACCGGCTCATCACCGATGACGCGCCAGCTGTGCTTCGTTCCCTGCTGGATGACACTGTCGCCAGCGTGTAGCAAGGTCGAGCCTTTCTCGACGATCAGCTCCAGCGATCCAGACACCACGAAGACTGCGTCGAGCGTTTTCGAGGCGTGCATGGGATATTGAAACCCCGGCGGCCACGGCGCGAGCGGCCTTCATCGCTGGCTCGCGCTCCTGCCGGCACGTGGTGCCCAGAAAGAGCGCAGCAGCGGAAAGAGAGGACGTTGCGAGGAAGCGGCGGCGAGTCTCCATCCGTGACGCTACGAATACACCGGCCCTCTGGATTTGCAGGTGGAGTGCCGGACGCCTCGTCCTCCGCTTGCGTTCGACCCGACCACCATCTAACGTTTCACTGCGTCCGCCACATCCTCCAACCACGCCGTGCAGTCAGGCGCCTCGCCCGTGGCCCGCTTCACCCATTCCTCGTAAGACATGCCCGATGCGCCGCGAAATACTTCCTCGCGTGCGACCTTCCTCGCTGCGTCACCGAGCAGACCACCGGGCAGAGGACGCAGCCGCCGATAGATCGCTGCCTGCGCACAACGCGCGAGCAAATAGTCCGTGCGTGCCAACGGCTCGAAGGCGAGATTGCGCTTGAGCGCCCAGGCATCGACGTCGCGCTCCGCATCGACGCGAGCCGTGTCGCGCTGAATCGCGCTGTACTGACCCGGCAAGTCCCCGTCCGGATTCGCATACGCCGCGCGCTCGAATTCGATGTCGGCCAGGATGCTGCGCATACGCATCCGTTCGGACTGCACTTCCCAACGTTTCATTGCACCAACGTCCTCCGCCGGCACTCCCTGCTGGCGCAGCCACTCCTCTGCGAAGAACAACCGCTCCGTCACTTTCGCGCACCCTTCCGACACGGCGGCCGAATACGGATGCCGCAGCGTGCGGCACGAGCCCGGCTCCGTGAGCAGCGCCATCGCCGCATGTCCGTACTCATGAAACGCGGACCAGTGCGGAACGATCCCTGGGCCCTCACGAACCACAATGCCCTGCTCGCCGGGCGGATCGATCGGATAGAACGCGAATGAGCCGAACTCGGTCCGCTTCGCCTCACGCACTTGCAACGCGGGAGGATTCGCGGGAAGCCCGAGGTAGTCGAACACGAAGGAGGCTCGCTGGAGCGAATGCGCGGCATCGAAGCGCGTTTCCATTCGCGCCGCCAGCGCGGGATCCATCGCTTCGAACTCCCACGGCTTCATGAGCGGACCCTCCACGGTTCGAAGCGCGTCACGCACCTGGCGCTCGAGACGCATCGCCGTCGCGGGGTCGTATCCGCGATGCTTCGACATCCGCTCGAGATAGCCCGATCGAGCCCAACGATTCCTTGCAGCAAGGAGCCGTCTCACCAACGGAGCGAGCTCCGAGGCAGCGGAGGCCTGCGACTCGCGCCTGCGCAACGGGACAATCAATTGCAGTTGCGCCGCGACATCAGGATCCGATTCCGATTGCATCCGCGCCGCCAGCGCGTGAATCGCCGCGAGACATCGCTTCTGCTCCGGAGACGTCAATCCCGCATCCATCGCGCGCACTTCGTCATCACGAAGGAGCATCAACGGAAGCATGCCGAATGAACGCGGCTTCACATCGCGATCCGTCGTCGCCGACAACCACGCCGCACGCATCGCTTCCTGCTGCACCTTGTCGGCAAAGGCATCGTGCTGCGCAAAGTTCGGCAGAGACTCGTGCTGTTGACATGAGTAGAGAAGGAGCAGCGCGACGACGAGGGCGCCTCGCCTTCCGGCTCGGTGGACAGGCGGGGGCGCCTGTCCCTCCACTTTGTGCGATTGCACGATTGCCACCTCCCACAGTCTTGCAGAAATGCAAGACCTCGCGCCGTAACTCATTGATTCTTCGACGAACGACCGGCGGTCCCGGCATTGCGATAGGTCCTGCTCGTGGACGACGACCTCATGGCTCGCAAACTCGTTCGGGCGGTTCAGGAGGATCTTCGGCTCTGGCTGAATGTCCCCCGCCTCGAGCCTGAGCTCATCGCCAATCTCTATCTCCGCATCCGCGACATTCTCCGCCGCGACGGCGCGCTCGACGAGCTCGCGCTCGCCGTGTATCTCACGGCTACTGCCTGGCAACCCTCCGCACCCGAATCCGCATCCGTCATCCCGACACTACGTCGCGATCTCGAAACCGTCATCAATGAAAAAGGAGACACTGCATGAAAACGTTAGTCGCACTCATCGCCCTCATCGCCCTCATCGCACTCCCCATCTTCGCCGCCGAAGATGGCGCCGCGCTCTTCAAATCGAAATGCGCGGGCTGTCACGGCGCGACCGGCGCGGGCGACACCTCCGTCGGCAAGAGCCTGAAGGTCGTCCCGCTCGGCAGCGCCGAAGTGCAGAAGCTCAGCGACGCCGACATCACGAAGGTCATCACCGGCGGAAAAGGAAAGATGCCCGCCGTCGGCAAGACCTTCACGCCTGATCAACTCAAAGCCGTCATCACCGTCATCCGTTCCTTCAAGAAGTGAGGTCGAGTCCGATGGAAACCGATCGCACCATGAATCGCCGCACCCTGCTCAACTGGTTTCTCGGCACGTCGATCGGCGCGCTGATCGCGTCGGTGATTTATCCCGTGCTGCGCTACATGACGCCGCCGAAGATCGCCGAGGCGAGCACGAATCAGGTGGAGGCCGGGGAAGTGAATGATCAGGCCCTGCTCGACAAGGGCTACAAGATCATCCGCTTCGGCGCCGAGCCTGTGATTCTCGTCAAAGCGGCGGAAAACGATTTCCGCGCGTTCTCCGCGACGTGCACGCATCTCGACTGCATCGTCGGTTTCCAGAAGGACCAGACGCGCATCTACTGCAATTGTCACGGCGGCTGTTATGACCTCACCGGCCGCAACGTCTCCGGTCCGCCGCCGCGGCCGCTCACTCCCTACAAAGTCAACGTCGTCTCGAAGGGCTCGGGTCCGGGCCTGATCGTCGTATCGAAGGCGTAAATCATGAGCGCAATCATTGGTTGGCTTGATGACCGGCTGGGGCTCTCCGCTCTGCGCGAGGTCGCATCGCACAAGACCGTCCCCTCGCACCGCTACACCATCCTCTATTACCTCGGCGGCATGACGCTGTTCTTCTTTCTGGTGCAGGTGTGCACCGGCGTCCTGTTGATGCTCTATTACAGACCGTCGGCAGAAGAGGCGTTCGAGTCGGTCGAGTTCATCATGACCACCGTGCCGTTCGGCTGGTTGATCCGCAGCGTGCACTCGTGGTCCGCCAACCTGATGGTGTTCTTCGCGTTCCTGCACCTCGTCAGCGTCTTCTTCATGAAGGCGTACAAGCCGCCGCGCGAGATCACCTGGATCAGCGGCGTCCTCGTGCTCTTCCTCGTGATGGGCTTCGGATTCTCCGGCTACCTGCTGCCGTGGAATCAACTCGCATTCTTCGCGACGAAAGTTGGAACGGACATCGCCGGCGTCGTGCCGGGCGTCGGCCCCTGGATGGTTCGCTTCCTCCGCGGCGGCGATCGCGTGAGCGGCGCAACACTCTCCCGCTTCTACGGCTGGCACGTCGCGATTCTTCCCGCGATCACGACCGTGATCCTCGGAATGCACCTCGCGATGGTGCAGCTCAAAGGCATGAGCGTGCCGAAAGCCGCCGAAGACGATGCGATGTCGCGCAAGCCGATGAAGTTCTTCCCGCACTTCGCACTGCGCGATCTCACCGGCTGGATCATCGCGCTCGGTTTCGTCGCCGCACTCGCCGCATTGTTCCCATGGGAGCTCGGCGACAAGGCCGATCTTTTCGCCCCCGCGTACGAGAACATCCGCCCCGAGTGGTACTTCGTCTTCATGTTCCAGACGCTGAAGCTCGTGCCGGGCGGCTCCATCGCCGGCATCGAGTACGAGGCGATTCCCATCATGCTCTTCAGCCTCGGCGGCGCTCTCTTGATGGCCGTGCCGTTCCTCGATCGCAGATTGAAGCGCGACGGCAAGAGCCCGCTCTTCACATGGATCGGCGTGCTCGCGATCCTCTTCATCGTCGGCATGACGTGCTGGGGCTACGGCAACATCGTGCCGCTGCTCGTCATGGCGCTCGCCGCGTCGCTGCTGGTCTTGCTCGGATGGTTCACGAAGCCTCCGCGCGCGATGATGATGATCGCGGTGCTCTTCCTCGCAGCCCACGCGCGGGGCGCGACACCACAGACATCGTGTACGACTTGCCACAACAGCGACCTGTTCGATGCGGCCGGCAAGGCGAAGGTGAATTCATTTCTCACCAAAGACGTACATTCACAAATCGGACTCTCCTGTCACGACTGTCATGGCGGCAATCCGGATCCCGCATTGAGCACCGATCCGTCCGCTGCAATGGATCCGAACTACAAGAAGAATCCGTTTCGCGCGAAGCCTGCGCGCAATGAGATCCCCGACTTCTGCGGCCGCTGCCATTCGAATGCGGCGTTCATGAAGCAGTACAACCCGGCGGCGCGCGTCGACCAGGTGAGCGAGTACTGGAGCAGCAAGCACGGCCAGCTCCTCAAGCAGGGTGACCCGAACGTTGCGGTCTGCATCGACTGCCATTCGGTCCACGACATCCGCCGCAAGATCTCGCCTGATTCGCCGGTCTACAAGACGCATGTCGCCGAGACCTGCAGCCGCTGTCACTCCGATGCGAACAAGATGGCGAAGTACGGCATCCCGACGGATCAATACGCTCGCTGGCGCGTGAGCGTGCATGCGAATGCAGTTCTCAACAAGGGCGACGTCGCCGCGCCGACGTGCAACGACTGCCATGGGAATCACGGCGCAACGCCGCCCGGTGTCGAGGCGATCAGCTTCGTCTGCGGACGCTGTCACGCACGCGAAGCGGAGCTCTTCCGCAAGAGCCCGAAGTACGAAGCATGGGCGAAGCACAACGAGATGATGAACGGCATGGAGTGCTCGACGTGTCATGCCGATGGCAAGCGCGCGAGTGTGAAAGTGACGCATTTTTCAGAGTGCATCACGTGCCATGAGAATCACGGCGTCGTGCGGCCGACGATCGCACTCCTCGGCAATCTGCCGGAGACACCATGCGCCTTCTGTCATGAAGGTGTCGGCCCGCTCGCGGCACGCATTGCGGAGATGCCGGCGAAGGCCGAGCACTTCAAAGAGGTGCGCGACAGCTTCCTCAAGGTCGCCGATGCGCAGCATCTCAAGGGCAACGATCGCTTCGACTGGCTGGTTGACCAGGCGCTGCACCTCCCCTTCCATCGCGTCGGCGATGCGAAGCAGAACGACAAGCTGCGCCCTGAGTTTCTCCGGCTGTTCGACAAGTTCCGGATCGGCAAGACGCACTACGTCTACAAGGATGTGAAGGGGAACGATGTCTCCGTGGCGGTGCGCAGTTGCGGCGACTGTCATGAAGAGAAGGACTCCGCGGGTCTCGCGAATGCGCGTGCGTATCTCGATGCAACGCGCAGCGTGACGAGCATGGTGGGACGCGCGGATCGCATCCTCCTCTCCGCGCATCGCGGCGGCGTGGAAGTGCGCAAGGTCCGCGCGGAGCTGGATGGAGCGATCGACTCACAGATCGAGCTCGAAACGCTCGTGCACACGTTCAGCGCGCCCGAGGTGGAGGCGAAGCAGAAGGAAGGGTTGCAACACGCGGAGGCGGCGCTCGTTGCGGGGCAGTCGTCACTCGATGAGCTCATGTATCGGCGCAAAGGATTGTTGATCGCGCTGGGGATCATTCTCGTGGTGCTCGTCGCGCTGATCACGAAGATCAGGACGTTGTGAATGAGCAGTGCTGATCTCGAGCTGCGCGTGGAGCGCCTCGAGACGGCGCTGGCGGAGCTGACCGCACGGGTAGCGCAAGTAGTTCCTTCTCCCCCGCGAGGCGGGGGAGAAGGTGCCCGAAGGGCGGATGAGGGGGTTGAGTTTCCCGCGAGTGAAGAACCCCTCATCCGGCGCTCCGCGCCACCTTCTCCCCTCGACGAGGGGAGAAGGCCCTACCCTGCAGATGCCGCAACATCCAACTCCTCAGATTCCCCCGACTGGCTCTCCCTCGCCGGCTTCTCCGTGCTCATCTTCGGCGGCGCCTATCTCCTTCGCGCGTTCACCGAATCAGGCGTGCTTCCGCCGCTCGGCGGCGTGATCGCCGGCGCGGTCTACGCGCTCATCTGGATCTGGATCGCCGATCGCAAGCATGCGGTCTACCTCGCAGCGACGGCGGCGGCCATCGCGTTCCCGCTCGTGTGGGAAACGACCGCCCGCTTCCACTACGTCTCACCGGCGACGGGAGGATTTCTCGCCGCAATCATCGGCCTGATCCTCATCTTCGTCGCGTGGCACAACGGCAAAGAGGCGATCGCATGGATCGCGAGCATCGGTTCCATCGCGGTCACGATCGCGATCGTGCAGCCTGACGCGATGCTGCCGCTGATGATTGCCGGCAGCGTCGTCGGCGCGGCCACGCTGCACGTCGCGATTCTCATGCGCTGGAAATTCGTCGCGCTGCCCGCCGCGGTGATGACGAACGCGCTCGCCGCGATGACGATCGGCATCCCGATCCTGCACGGCGGCTTCGATCGCCCCGGCGAGACGATCGCGGCGCTGATCGGCTTCGCCTCCGTCTGGCTCACGACGATCTGCTATCGGCGCATTCACTACAACGAGCATCTCTCGTTCTTCGACATCATCGAGAGCGCTCTCCTGCTGTTCATCGGCATCGGCGGTGCGGCGTTCGTCGCGATGCTGTCGCATCGATACAACTTCGTCGTCGCAACGATCTACACGATCGCAGGCGTGGCCGCATACCTCGAGGCCTCGCGCAAGGACGGCATGCGCACCTGGCTGACTTCCGTCGCCTTGTACGTGATCTCCCTCGCAATGCTCCTCGGCCTCGAGTTGCGCGCAGTCGCGATCACCGCGGCAGTCCTCGGTGTCGCATCTGCAGAATTGGGGCGACGCCTGCAGTGGCCCGCGCTCGCGGCGCAGAGCGTGATCTGGATCGTTGGCGCCGCGCTGCTCGGCGGATTCTTCGGTCCGGCCGCGATGGCGATCACCGCGTGTGCACTCATCGCCTGTCTGCGCGTTCACGTACCGATCGCGAACGCGATGCTGCTCGGAGTGTTCGTCTTTTCTCTGTTCCTGATCGCGGGGCACGAGCGCGGCGCTCTCGTTCGGACCATTCTGCTGGCGGGTTTCGCAACCGCGCTCGCATTCGCAAAGAAGCTGACGCACGCGCGCCTGATCCTGGTCGCTGGCGGGCTGAAACTGCTGGCGGAAGACGTCCGCACCGAGCGCGCCGCCATCCTCGTCATCTCGTTTGCTGCCTATGGATTAGCCATGCTGGCGGTGGCGCGATGTGCGCGCCGTCACACCTCTTCGACTCCTCAGTCACAAGGGACTCCCCCGGTTGACACATTAAGTAGCAGCGCCTGAATCCAGACTGTGATCGCTGAAATGGGATTTGAACTCGAAGGAGACAAGCAATGACACGACTTCACCGCGGCCTGATCCTCATCGTGCTAATGGCCGTCATCTCGCTGCCGATGTTTGCGGCGACGCGCGGACGCGCAGTCGGTTCGCCTGCGAATCCGGCTACACCCACGGCATCGGCATTCCCTCCGACTGCAAAGGAGGCATACCTCACCGATGACACGCTCGCCTACATTCGTCCGGGCCTGAAGGTGAAGGTCAACTCCGTGGCCATCGGGTCCGACAACAAAGTCACCGTCGACCTGTCGATCACCGATGACTTCGATCAGCCGATCGATCGCCTCGGCAAGACCACACCGGGCGCTGTCTCCATCAGCTACATCCTCGGCTGGTACAGTCCCACCACGCGTCAGTACACCTCGTACACGACGCGCGTGCAGACAACGCCGGCGACCAGCCCGCATCCGGGAGTGAGCGCGACGCAGGCGGGAACGGATTCCGGCGGAACATCCACCGATCTCGAAACAGGCCACGTGAAGTACGTCTTCAAGACCGTCCTTCCCACCGGCTTCGACGCGACGAAGACACACACACTCGGCATCTACGCTTCACGCAACATGACCGACACGATCGGCAAGACGTACTTTGCAAACGTCGAGTACGACTTCCGGCCCGACAACAACAAGGTCACGGACGTGTGGGACAAGGTCAACCTGGCCACGAGCTGCAACAACTGTCATGACCCGCTCTCCGCACACGGCGGCGCGCGCCGCGATCCGAAGCTCTGCGCGCTTTGCCATCAGCCGCAGACAGTCGATCCCGACACCGGCAACACCGTCGACTTCAAGGTCATGATCCACAAGATTCACGACGGCGCGAAACTGCCGAGCGTGGTCGCAGGTACGCCGTATCAGATCATCGGCTTCGGTCAGACCACTCTCGACTTCTCGAAGGTCGCGCTGCCGCCGGGACAGGATGTTCGCAATTGCGCGTTCTGCCACGTTGGCAGTGACCCGACGAAGAAGCCGGCACAGAATGATGTCTGGCTGACGAAGCCGTCGCGCGATGCGTGCGGATCCTGCCACGACGACATCGACTGGGCCACCGGCAAGAATCACGTCGGCGGCATTCAGAAGGATGACAGCGCGTGTGCCGCGTGCCACGTGCCGGACAGCGGCAAGGAATTCGACGCGTCCATCAAGGGCGGCCACACTCTGCCGGTGAAATCGGCTCAGCTCAAGGGCATCACGGCCACGATCACCAAGGTCGTGAACGCAGCCCCGGGCAAGAAGCCGACGGTGACCATCGCGGTCAAGAACGGCGACGGCACGCCAGTCGACGGCAGCAAGCTCACCACGTTCGCGCCGATCATGGCCGGCCCAACCACGAGCTACACCAAGTTCTTCCGCGAGAGCGGCATCGCTTCCGCCACGAACACGAACCTCGCGACGTATGACGCCGCGACGGGCCTCACCTCCTTCACGTTCGCGAACGCAATTCCTGCCGATCAGACGGGAACGTGGGCGTTCACGGCCGACGTCTATCGCAACGTCACGCTGAAGCAGAACAACGACAAGGCCGACCTCACGCAGCGCGAAGCCGCGTTCAACAACATCACCTACATTGCCATCACCGGCACGACGCCCGCTCAGCGCCGCACGTCCGTCGTTCTCTCCCAGTGCAACAGCTGCCATAACGCGCTCGCGCTGCACGGCGGCCAGCGCCAGAACACGCAGGAATGCGTGATCTGCCACAACCCGACGAACAACGACGTCGCACAGCGTCCAGCCAGCGAAGGTCAGCCGGAGTCGATCTCCTTCCAGCGCCTGATTCACCGCATCCACAATGGCGGCGAACTGACGCAGGACTTCACGGTCTACGGCAACGGCAAGTCACGCCACAACTACAACGACGTCGAGTTCCCGGGACGCATCGAAAACTGTGCGAAGTGCCACACGGCCACGTCCTATCAGTTGCCGCTCGCAACGGGCATCGACTCCGTGACGACACTCCGCGACTACTATTCGCCGCAAGGCCCCGCGACCGCTGCATGCCTCGGCTGCCACGACAATCGTGACGCCGCGGCCCACGCGTTCCTCAACACCGCAACGTTCCCCGGCCAGCCTGCAACCCCGGCCGAAGCGTGTGCGACGTGCCACGGTGCCGGAAAAGACTGGGCGGTTGACAAGGTGCACGCCCAGTAAGGGAGGCGGCGATGCGAAGCTATCTTAGGTTACGCGGGCTCGCAGGCTCGCGGGCTGGTGTACGACAGGCGCCCTCGCCTGTCGTTCTTCCGGACAGGCGGGGGCGCCTGTCCTACACACTGCTCCTCCTGATCGTACTGAGTATCCCGCTGTTCGCCCAGGACGCGGTCCCCTCCTGCGGCGATTGTCATGACGAGCAGGCCAAAGCCTTCATCACCAATCCACACGGAGAAGGCGCCGTCAAAGGTGTGCTCCCGAACGCCGTCTGCGAGAAGTGTCATGGCGACGGCAAGGGTCACATCGAAGGCGGCGGCGACAAGAGCCTGATCTATAAACCTGTGGGGATGGCAGGTTCGAACAAGACCTGCCTCTCCTGCCACGATCTCAACAACGATCGCGTCTCGCGCCACGCAGGAACGCATGCGAACTCTCCGGCCGTGAGCTGCCTGACGTGTCACTCGATCCACGCGTCGAAGGCCGCGCCGCTGCTGGCGAAGAAGCAACTCGATCTCTGCGCAATGTGTCACGCAACACAAGTCGCCTCCTTCCGCGACAAGCCGTACGCACATCGCCTCGGCCGCGGCGGAATGGAGTGCAGCTCGTGTCACGAACCGCACGGACGTCCGGGACGCGAGATGCTGCGCAAGACGATCGCAGGCGAGCTGCCATGCGTCGGCTGCCACGTGCAGCAGCGCGGACCGTTCGTCTTCCAGCATGGCTCCGCCGCAATCGGCGACTGCCTTACGTGTCATGAGCCGCACGGCTCGTCGAATCCGAAGCGCCTCATTCGCGCAACGACGACGCAGCTCTGCATCGAGTGTCACTCCGCCATCAGCGACAACACACTCGGCTCGCAGCCACCCGCGTTCCACAACCTCTCTCTGTCGCGCTATCAGAGCTGCACGACCTGCCACACGGCGGTCCACGGCTCCAACCGCGACCCGCAGTTGTTCAAGTGAAGGAGTGAGACGATGACCATCAAGAGAATCTTCGCGCTCCTCCTATTCACTGCCGCAACCGTTGCGCAGGCGCAGACGGGCGGCCTCTGGGACATCGAAGCCGGCTATCGCTGGCTCGATCTCAAAGGCAGCCACGGCATGTACAAAACGCAGCTCAACGAACAAGAAGGATTCCTCATCCGCAGTTTCAACCTCGCGACGACCGGTCCGGAGATGGACCGCCTCGTGATTCGCGCCAGCGATTTCGGCACGAGCCCCGCGGGCTCGCTGCGCCTCGAGGCCTGTAAGCAGAATCTCTATCGCTTCACGCTCGGCTATCGCACCGCGGATCAATACTCGATCTTCTTCGGACAGCATTACTACAACCGCGCGCGGCGCACACTCGACGCCGATCTCGAGATCTTCCCCGATGCTCGCGTTTCGCCCTACATCGGCTATTCGTTCAACCGCTTCGCGGGCCCGGGCGAGACCACGTATCACTTCGGACAGGATGAGTTCCTGCTGCGGCAGAAGCAGAAAGATATCGACAATGAAGTGCGCATCGGCGCGAGCTTCAAGTACGACTGGGTCTACGGAAGCTTCACGCAGGGCTGGCGCCGCGCACACAGCACGATCGACTCCTCACTCTTTCCCGGCGCCGGTGCCGGCAACAACACCGACACAATCCTCGGTAACCCGGTCAACGCGACATCGATTACGCGCCACGACACAGAGAAGACGAAGACTCCGTTCACCAATCTCTATGTCACGGTGCAGCCCATCTCGCGCGGACGCGTGATCGCCAACTATGTGCATCTGTCCGCCGATTCCGATGGCAACGAAGCGGAAGCGGCCTACGGCAGCTTCGCATCCTTCGCGATCAGCCGTTTCTTCACCGGCGCGACCGAGACCATCTCGTCGCACGCGAAGAACACGACGTGGCGCAGCGGGATCCGCGGCGAGTACACGATCGCCGAAGGCCTCGACGCGTTCGCCGGCTATCAGAAAGATCATCGCGATCTCGATGGCAGTGCGCTGATCGATACGCTGTATCTGCAGAGCATCACGTTCGGCGGCGTCGACCAGCGCGACTTCCGCGACATCCTCCAGTCACAGAGCTCGATCCGGCGCGTGGAGACCACGAACAGCGCCGGCGTGTCGGCCCGCAATCTCGGTAACCTCTCGGTCCGCGCGGAGTTCCGTCAGTCGAAAGTCGAGGCAGACGTAGCGCCCGACCTGTCCGAGATCGTCGTTCCCGGCAATCAGGAAGGTTCGTTCGAGCGGCGTATCAACACACTCGACACCAACGCGCAGTACGCGATGGGCGGCTGGCTCGTCGGCGCCGCCTGGCGCAGTGACAGCGCGAATCACCCGATCTTCCGCACCGATTACAAGGACCGTGATCGCTATCGCCTCCGCGCACAGTGGTCGCAGTTCAAGTGGGCCAGGATCACGACTGCGTACGAGCGGACGACGATGTCGAATGACACCTCGTTCGACAGTCGCGTTCGCAACTACACGACCGACGCGGCGTTCATCCCGAACGACACCGTGACGGTGCACGCCTCGGTGTCCTCGTTCAAGAGCGAGAGCTCGATCACGTACCGGCGCCCGCAGACGTTCGTCACGGCGACCTCGCTGCACAGCGAGAACGGTCACACCCGCGAAGGCGGCGTGGCGTTCACCCTGCCGCACTCGATCTACCTCGACACGAACATCACGCGGCTTCACAACGACGGCACGTATCCGTTCAAACTCAATCGCTACAACGGGAGGGTGACGTTCCCGCTGAAGTCGCGCTACGGACTCGCGGTCGAATACAACAAGGACCGCTACACGGAGTCGAGCGCACTCGACTACGACGCCACGCGCTGGGGCGTGTTCCTCCGCATTCAGTAACCAGGTCCCTTCTCCCTCGCGAAAGCGGGGGAGAAGGTGCCGGTTCGCGCTCGAAGAAGCAAAAGCGAAATGCAGAATTCAGAATCGCAGAATTCAGAATGAACAATGACGCGCGAAGCGCCACATCAATTCTGAATTCTGCATTTTGCATTCTGCATTCTGAATTTCGCTTTTGACTTTCCGATTTGGCAAAGCCCCCCAACGCAGCGCTGCACTTCCCCGTATCACTTGCAATGCGGCACACGCTCGCACTTCTCTGTTGTTTCTCCCTCGCGCTTTACGGGCATGCTGCCACGATCCGCAATGACGATAGCTGCGACATTGCGACCCTTCCTGCCGCAACGCTGCTCCTTCCCTACTTCGAAGTCGACCTCCATTCCCCTGCCACGACTGCGCGCACGACGCTGTTCACGGTCCTCAACACCTCGAGCGCGCCGCAGATCGCGCGCGTGACGCTTTGGACCGACTGGGCGTTTCCCGTCCTCACGTTCAACATCTTCCTCACGGGTTACGACGTCCAGTCGATCAACCTCGCCGACGTCATCGGCACTCGCGGCACGATCGCGCTGCAGGAGCGCAACGTCGGTTCGCAGTCGCTGCCGAACGACGCGAATCCTCACTTTCTGCCCGGCGCAGCGGCCGCGTGCGAGTACCTCCCCGGGCCTGTTCCCGCGGCGCTGCTCGCCGACCTGCAAAGCGCGCTGACGAACGGACTCCACTCGTCATGCGGCACGACGCACGTCGGCGGCACACATGTGAATGCATCCGGCTACCTCACAATCGATCTCGTTGCGACGTGTGGTGCGACGTTCCCCAATGATCCGAAGTACTACGACGAACTTCTGTACGACAACGTTCTCGGCGGCGACTGGCAGCTCATCGATCCCAATCCGGTCACCCGAAATTACGCGGGCGGCAATCCGCTCGTACACATCCGCGCGATTCCATCCGGCGGACCGGCCGGCGTCATCGCACATACCAATCTCCCCTTCACGTTCTACGACCACTACACCCCGCACGGCGATGCGGATCAGGCGCGCATGGATCGCCGTCAGCCGCTCCCTGCAACATTCACCTCGCGATTCATCCAGGGTGGAACGGGCGCATTCAATACGAACTTCATGATCTGGCGCGAAGCCGTCACCGGCGGCTCTTCGTCGTGCAGCGATTACCCGAAGAACAACAGCTCGGCGATGCAGGTCTTCGACGAGGTCCGGTTCGACGAGCACGAGAATCCAACGACGAATGCCGGCGGTGTTCGGATCGCCGCCTATCAGACGGTCTACTACATCCTGCCCGCCACCTCGAGCACAGCGACGTCCGCGGGACTCTTCCCGCCATTGTCGACTTCCGGCGATGTCGGCGGCTGGATGTATATGAATCTCCGGAGCGGCCACACCGCTCCGCGCCCAACGCAGAATTGGATCACCATTGCGATGCAGGCCGAGGGGCGGTATCAGACGATGGCGGACGCGACGCCGTTGGGTAATGGGTGTTCTGCGCCGATTCCGGTAACGATGAACGATAGACGCAGCCCGAGCATCGGACCGTCACCGTAGGTTCGCGCTCGAGGAACCAAAGCGAAATGCATTTCGCTTTTGACTTTCCGATTTCTCAAAAGGGTGCCCCAACGCAGCGCTGCACTTCCCGTATCACTTGCAATGCGGCACACGCTGGCGCTTCTCTGTTTCACGCTCGCGCTTTCGGGGCATGCTGCAACGATCCGCAACGATGACACTTGCGACATCGCGGCGCTGCCAGCGGCGACGCTGCTCCTTCCTTACTTCGAAGTCGACCTCAACACCGCGCCGGTCTATGCGCGCACGACACTGTTCAGCGTCATCAACACGACGGCGGTGCCGAGGCTCGTACGCGCGACGATCTGGACGGACTGGGCCTACCCCGTCTATTCGTTCGCTGCTTCTTTGACCGGCTATGACGCGGAGTCATTCAACCTACGCGACGTCCTGGCCGCACGCGCAACGCCGTTCGAAGAGGTCCGCTCCGCTCTCACCACGGGAAGGATTTCGTCGTGCGGGACGAAACACGTGGGCGGCACGCATACAAACGCAATCGGCTACGTCACGATCGACCTCGTCGCCAAAGAGAGCGGTGCGATGCCGAACGAAGCCGCGTACTACGACGATCTCCTCTACGACAACGTGCTCACTGGCGACTGGCAGATCATCAATCCCGATCCCGTGAAGGGCAATTACGCGTCTGCCGATCCTCTCGTCCATATCCGTGCGATTCCGTCAGGCGGTCCGGCCGGCGTCGTCACCCAGACGAATCTTCCTTACACGTTCTATGACCGCTACACGCCGCATCAGGATCGCGACACCACTCGGATGGATCGCCGTCAGCCGCTGCCGGCAACCTTCGGTGCGCGATACATCCAGGGCGGCACCGGTGCGTTCAACACGGACTTCTACATCTGGCGTGAAGGCGTCATTGGCAATGGCGCTTCCTGCAGCGACTACGCAACGAACAAGGGCGACGCCATGCGGGTTCTCGACGAGGTTCGATTCGACGAACACGAGAATCCAACCATGCTCGTTTCCACGGTCCGAATCCTCGTACCGAGCATTTATGTCGACCTTCCGGCGGCGTCGAGCACGACGACCTCCGACATCATCTTTCCACCCCTCTCCTCCAGTGGCGACGTCTCCGGCTGGATGTACCTCAATCTGACGAATTCGCGCACGACGCGTCCCAGTCAAAACTGGGTGGTCGTTTCGATGGCAGCGGAAGGCCGGTATCAGACGGCCTTCAGCGCGACGCCCCTTGGCAACGGCTGCTCGCCCATACGAGCGGTCACCGACGCGCCCGGAAAGACGAACCCCATCGGGCCGCCGCCGAACACCAACCCGTGAGGAACCTCGACCATGCAAAAGCTCTCGCTGCTACTGCTCATCGTCACCATCTCCGCGTCTGCGAGCACGTTCGTCAGCGGAAGTCCCTCGACGACGAACAACGATGACAGCTGCGACATCGCGCTGCTTCCGGCGGCAACGCTGCTGCTCCCGTATTTCGAAGTCGACTTCAACAGTCCGCAGGTCATGGCGAAGACGACGCTCTTCACGATCGTGAATACGACGCAGCAACCACAGATTGCTCACGTCACGATCTGGACCGACTGGGGATATCCGACAGTCGACTTCAACGTCTTCCTCACGGGCTATGACGTGCAGGCCATCAACATGTACGACATCTTCGGTCCGCGCGGCACGATCGCTCCGCCATCGGGCACCACGAATGAAATCGATCCCGGCGATCGCTCGCTCAACAACGATGCGAATCCGAACTTCGCGCCGCAGTCGGCGCGAGACTGTCAGATCCTCCCCGGCGCGATACCTCAATTCCTTCTCAATGACATTCGCTCCGCTGCTACGACGGGAGCCTACAACTTCTCGTGCGGCACGACGCGCATCGGCGGTAAACACCAGAACGCGACGGGCTATGTGACGATCGACGTCCTGTCCGACTGCACCGTCACGCTGCCGACTGAACCGAATTACTACAGGGAACTTCTGTACGACAACGTGCTGACCGGCGACTACATGTGGATCTCGCCGAATCCCACGACGGGCAACTACGCCGGAGGAAATCCGCTCGTGCACATCCGCGCGATTCCCGAGGGTGGAGCGGCGGGCGCGGTCACGGCGACGGATCTTCCGCGCACGTTCTACAGTCGCTACATGCCACAGATGTCGCGCACGTCCGATCGCCGTCAGCCGCTTCCGTCCACATTCGCAGCGCACTACATTCAGGGTGGCCCCGGCGCATTCAATACCGATCTCGCGATCTGGCGCGAAGCTGTGACGGGCGCGAACGCCCCATGCAAGGACTACGCGCGCAATGCCTCGAGCGAGATGAGTATCAAGAGCATCATTCGTTTTGACGAGCATGAAAATCCGACGACATTGCCGAGCGGATGCCCGCCGATCCTGTGCGTACCGCAGACCGTCACATTGCCCGCCACATCGAGCACCAGCGCAGCCTCCGGCAACACCTTCCCCCCGCTGAGTGCCTCCGGCGACCTCGGCGGCTGGCTGTGGCTGAACCTCTCCAACAGCGCGATGGCGACGCCGAGCCAGAACTGGGTCGTCGTCTCGATGTCGGCCGAGGGACGCTATTCGGTGGCATTCGATGCGCTCGCGCTGTCGAACGGCTGCCAATGAACGCTGAGAGTCGTGAACGGACAACGGGCCCTCGCACGTACCCGGAGATCGCAATATCCCGGTGCCGACAGTCCAAAGATGGCAAACCATCGCGTCCGAACCGCGGCACCTTGCGCCATTAGATATCTACAGGTAGATGTAGATATCTATATGTAGATGGTTGCATCTACCTGTATATGCAAGGGTATCCTACTGACCTATACGTTAGGCCGCAATGATATTGTGAAAGAAATCGCGTCCGGGCACTACCACGTTGACGTATTTCGAGATGGTCACCGAGACCTTCTTCGTGGGTTCACACTGCAGAAGTCCACCCGAGC
>JACXTT010000625.1_pt1 | contig 60785 bp, 65 predicted proteins | sample 9270951 | NCBI WGS metagenome assembly JACXTT01 (sample SAMN15532306, study PRJNA645909) | rock metagenome | isolation source: weathered quartz diorite | place: Puerto Rico | collected 2017-06-21
TACCGACGACATCGCCGATCTTCTCCCGGACCTCTCGGACGAGGTGATCGCCGAAATCCTGTTCGCGCTCGACAAACAGGACCGCCAGCGCCTCGACGCGGTGCTGTCTTACGCCGAGGACACCGCTGGCGGCCTGATGAATGTCGACGCCATCACGGTGCGCGAGAACATCACGCTCGAGGTGGTGTTGCGTTACCTGCGCCGACGCGACGAATTGCCGGAACATACCAACCAGCTGTTCGTGGTGGACCGTGATGACCGCGTCATCGGGATACTGTCGGTGGCCAAGCTGCTCACATCCGACGCGTGGATGCGTGTCTCGCAGGTGATGGGGCGCGAAGTGATCAAGTTTCCGGCGTTAACCCCAGACAAAGAAGTCGCGGTGGCATTCGGGGGCTACAATCTGATCTCGGCGCCGGTGGTGGACGAAAACAATCGTCTGCTCGGACGCATCACCGTGGACGACGTCGTGGACGTGATGCGCGAGCAGGCCGAACGCGAGCGACTCGACCGCGCGGGTCTGCGCGAGGCCGAGGACATGTTCGCCAGCGTGTGGCAGACGGTACGCAACCGCTGGACTTGGGTCGCTATCAATCTCGTCACTGCCATCATCGCCTCGCGCGTCATCGGTGCCTTCGAGGGCACGATCGTAAAGTTGGTAGCGCTTGCCTCGCTTATGCCTATCGTCGCCGGCATCGGCGGCAACACCGGTAATCAGACCACCACCATGATCGTGCGCGCGCTCGCGCTCGGCCAGATCTCCGAGACTAGCATGCGCGCGCTGTTCGCCAAGGAGATCCGCGTGAGCCTCGTCAACGGCCTGGTGTGGGGCGGGCTGCTGGGGATCATCGCCTACATCCTCTACGGCATGGTCTATCTGGGCATCGTCATGACGGCAGCGATGACGCTAAACCTGTTGCTCGCCACCTGCGCCGGCGTGGCGATCCCGCTCGTGCGCTACCGGCTCGGCCGCGATCCGGCGCGCGGTTCGAGCGTGCTCATCACCGCCATCACCGACAGCGGCGGCTTTTTCATCTTTCTAGGCTTGGCGACCCTGTTCCTCATCTGAAACCCGCCCCGGTCACGGGAAACCGGCCGTATACGCCGCGAAATCAGCCATTTATCCGGACAAGTGTTGCGATGCCACGAGCCTGTGCCATATTAAATATAGAGACAGGAACCGGAAAAATGCTCCCCAACACCATCCAACTTATCAGCCAGGCGATTAAGGAAAAGCGTTGCATCGCCATTCGCTATCATGACCAGCGTCAGATCCGCGTGGTGGAACCGCACGCGGTTTACACGGACGAGCGCGGCGAACTGGTCATGGACGGTTACCAGACGCGCGGCCATTCCGCTTCCGGCCGTCCGCCGCCGTTCTGGCGGCCGTTCCGCATGAACAAGATCACCGCCGTGTCGGTGCTGAAGGAAATATTCCAGCCGCGCATCGCTGAAGGGTTCAGCGCCAATCGTCTGAAGTACCGCAGCGGCCTGGTGGCGATCGTGCAGGACAGCAAGCCGGCCTTCGCTTACGTGTATCCGGCACAGACCACGGAAATCGGTCCGCACCTGCCCGATGGCATGCGTCGCTGACCGGATTTAGGGAATTACCGCTTCACGACAAGCCGGCTCAATGCCGGCTTTGTTTTTCCACCCGCGCGCGCAGCTCGTGCGTGTCACGCAGCTTCAGCAAATCTTTGGCGAAGCGGGTGAGTTGGCCGACGTCGGCCCCGCGCACGATCTTTTTAATCTCCAGCATCGTGGCCGGGTGCATGCTGAACTCGGTCAGCCCGAGTCCCAACAGCAGCCGCGTATAGCGCGGGTCGCCCGCCATCTCGCCGCACATCGCCACCGGAATGCGCGCGTTCTTGCCGGCCTGAATCGTGATCGCAATCAGGCGCAGCACCGACGGATGCAGCGGGTCGTAGAGATAGTTCACGGCGTCGTCCACGCGGTCGATGGCGAGTGTGTATTGAATCAGGTCGTTGGTGCCGATGGAGAAGAAATCGAGGTGGGGCGCGAACAGGTCCGCCGAGATCGCCGCCGCCGGGACCTCGATCATGCCGCCGATCGGAATCCTGGCGTTGAATTTGATGCGTTCGCGCTTGAGATCGCGCTTGGTTTCCTCGATCAGATCGAGCACCTGGAAAAGTTCTTCTTGGCCGGACAGCATGGGAATCATCATTTTGACCTTGCCGAAGGCCGAGGCGCGCAGGATGGCGCGCAATTGCGGGCGAAAAAGCGACGTGTCGTGCAGGCACAGGCGTACGGCGCGCAGGCCGAGCGCCGGGTTGACCGTGATGCTGGCACCGGCGCGCCCACCGTCGACCTGCTTGTCGGCGCCGAGATCGAGCGTACGGATCGTCACCGGCTTGCCCGGCAGCGACTTGATAACCTTGATGTAGGAGCGGAACTGTTCCTCTTCATCCGGCGGAGAGGGGCGGTTCATGAACAGAAATTCGGTGCGGTACAGACCGATGCCCTCGGCGCCGGCCTGCGTGGCGGCGCGCACGTCCGCGGGCAATTCGATGTTGGCCAGCAGAGCGATGCGGCGGCGGTCGTGCGTGATGGCACGGCTGGTTTTCAGGCGATTGAGTTCACGCTTCTGGCGCGTAATGTCCTTTTGGCGCCGGCGGTATTCATCGATCACGGGGCGGTCGGGCGCGATGATGAGCATGCCGCGCTTGCCATCGACGATCAGTTGCTCACCGGGGCTTACGTAACGCGTGGCGCTGTGCGCCGCCACGATCGCGGGGATGCCGAGACTGCGCGCCAGGATCGCGGTGTGCGAAATCGGCCCGCCGAGACTGGTGACGAAGGCGCGCACGCGGTTGTGCTTGAGCATCACCGTGTCGGCCGGCGTCAGGTCGTCCGCGATGATGATCTCGCCCTGCGCCATTTTCTCGTGCTCGTCGTAATTCTGTTGCAGCAGGTTGCGCTGTATGCGGTTGACGACCTGATTGACGTCGGTCTTCTTGTTGCGCAGATAATGGTCGTCCATCTGTTCGAAGACCGTGCTCAGGATTTCACTCTGCGTCTTAAGCGCCCACTCGGCATTGCATTGCTGCTGCCGGATCATGTCGGCTGGCGCCATGGAAATCATCTTGTCGTCGAGCATCAGCAGGTGCGCGTCCAGGAAACTCGATGCCTCCGGCGGGGCGTTGGCGGGGATATGCTCGCGAATGGCCATCAACTGTCGGCGCGAGGCTTCAACCGCACGCTGAAAGCGCGCTATTTCCTCATCGATATACTCGCGGGGAATGACGTATTCGGGAATTTCCGGCAGTTCGCGCTGCAGCACGAAGGCCTTGCCGATGGCGACCCCGTCGCTGACGCCGGTGCCGTGCAGAGCTAACATGAAAATCCCAAGACGAATGGGCGTAGCGAATAGGGCTTCATTTTGGGAATGCAAGCCTGCACAAAAATAGCCATTTTATTCGCCCTCTCCAAAGCGGTTATTGATCAGTTCGGCCAGCGATTCCAGGGCATGCTTCTCGTCCTTGCCGTCGGCGCACAGCTCGATTTCCGCGCCCTTGGCGGCCGCCAGCATCATGATGCCCATGATGCTCTTGCCGTTGACCTGCTGGCCGTTGCGCTTGAGCAGGATCTCGGCGCTGAATTCCGAGGCCAGGCTGACGAACTTGGCCGAGGCGCGTGCGTGCATGCCAAGCTTGTTGATGATGGTGATTTTCTGGCAGCGCATTATGACGTTCCCTGCACATTGGTGGGGTTGGCGGCACATATAATGCCGCCGCTGCCGCCGCTCAGCGCCTTGTCGATTAGATCGTCCATGTCGCTATGCCGGTAATTGAGCACGCGCAGCAGCATGGGCAGGTTGATCCCCGTGATCAGCTCGATTGTCCCACGCTTCAGCTGACGGCAGGCGATGTTCGTGTGGGTGGCGCCGTATACATCGGCCAGGATCAGCACGCCTTCGCCGCGGTCTACTTTTTGGATGCTCTGGCGCAGCGATGTCTCGATCTCTTCGGGCGGAGCCGAATGATCGAACTCGGTGGCCTCAAGCTGGGGTGGACGGTTGCCGAGCGTATGTACCACCGTGGCAATAAGGCCGGCGCCCAGGTTTTTTTCCGCGAGGATGAGTAATCCAATCATGCCGGTTATTTCAGTTCCCGGTGACGGACCTGCGTCTTCAGGCCCTTGTTGGCAAAGTGTTCGGCCAGGCGATGCACCAGATAGACCGAGCGATGTTGGCCGCCGGTGCAGCCGATGGCAATGGTCAGATAGGTACGGTCTTCGCGCTCGAAATGCGGCAGCCATTTTTCCAGAAAGCCACGTATCTCGTCGAGCATCGACCGCACGTCCGGATGCTGTTCGAGAAAACGCACGACCGGTTCGTCCAGCCCGGTGTACTGGCGCAACTCGGTCTGCCAGTAAGGATTAGGCAGGCAGCGCACGTCGAACACGTAGTCGGCATCCAGCGGTGTGCCGTGCTTGTAACCGAAGGATTCGAACAGCAGGGTCAGCCCCACGGTATCCTCGCCGCGCGCGAAGTTGCGCACCTGCGCGCGCAGCTCGTGTGATGTGGTGCGGGTGGTGTCGATGCGCATGGCGGTATCGAACGATAACGGTTCGAGCAGAGCCTTTTCCGCGCGGATCGCCTCCACCAGCGGCGTCTGATGATCCGACATGGGATGTTTGCGCCGCGTTTCCTTGAAGCGCTTGACCAGGATGGAGTCCTCGGCCTCGAGGAAAATAATGCGGTAGTGGACGCCGCGCTGGCGCAGGTCTTCCAGGCTCTTCGGCAGGTCGGCGAGAAAGGCGCGGTTGCGCACGTCCAAGCCGACGGCCACGTTCATGATGGCGTTATTGCGCATGTCCGCCAGCAGGCCGGCGAAATGCGGCAACAAGGCCGCCGGCAGGTTGTCGACGCAATAGAAGCCGATGTCTTCCAGGGCCTGGAGCGCGATGGTCTTTCCGGAACCGGACAGGCCGCTGACGATGAAGAAACTCATTCAGTCCACTTTGTTGCGCGCTTTGCGCAACGCGTCTCCCGTGGGCGCCGCCGGGCGGCTCGTGCCGCGACTGTTCATGTGCTCATGATGGCGCTTCATGAATTCCTCGAGCGGATCGAAGCCCCACATGTGCAGGATGTAGGCACGGGTGGCGGTTTCCACCAGTACCGCCAGGTTGCGGCCGGGGCCGACGAACAGGGCGACCTCGGGGATTTCCACGTCGAGGATGCGGCGGGTTTGCTGTTTCGCCTGGAGGCGGTCAATCTTGCTCATTTTCATGCGCTGGATGGATTCCAGGCGCACGATCAAATGCAGTTTCTTTTTGTGCCGTACCGCGGTTTCGCCGAACATCAGGCGTATGTCCAGGATGCCCAGGCCGCGTACTTCCAGGAAGTCGGATAGCAGCGTCGGACATTGTCCGACGATTACATCGGGGCCGACCCGCACGAATTCCACGGCATCGTCCGCGATCAGGCGATGGTTGCGCGAGAGCAGTTCCAGCGCGAGTTCGCTCTTGCCGATGCCGGCCTCGCCGGTGATCAGCACGCCCATGCCCATGACTTCCATGTACACGCCGTGTACCGTGACACGCGGCGCCAGCGCCCGCGTCAGGTAATACTGGAGATGGTCGATGACAACCGGGCTGGGCAGGGCGGACGAAAACAGCGCGAGCGAGCTTTCATTAGCGGCTGTGATCAGATCCGGGGTGACTTTCTTACCGCCTGCGACGATGACGATCGAAGTTTTCTCGCAGGTGAAGAGGTTGTGCACTGCTTGCGTGCGTTCCGTCCCGCCGAGTTTCGCGAGATAGGCAAGTTCTGCCTCGCCGATGATCTGGATGCGGTTGGGATGGACGAAATTGAGATGCCCGACCAGCGCCATGCCCGGAAACTTGGCGGTCGTGGGTTCGAGCAGACGGCCCTTACCGGTCTCGCCTGCCACCCACTTGAGCTTGAGCGGTCCGGACTCGGCCTCGAAAAGGTCGTGTGCCGTGACCACCGGCGTGGTCTTGGGATCGGCGATCGGTCCGGATTTCAGTTCGGGCGATACGCGGGTAAATTTCTTACGTGGTTTGCGCCGCAAGCAGCGGGTGCCTCGTTGGATTGGGAAGAATTCCTGCGCGCCGTGTCCGGGTCGAGCAGGGCGGGTGCCATTGTAACAGGTTTACCGTTGGGGGAATGCGACCCAGGTACCATGCGCCGGCATGGACGCGGGAGCTTCAGACCAGTGACTTGCGTTGACTGGAAGGTGGGATGCTCATGAACTCGCGGTATTTGGCGACGGTCCGACGGGCGACGTTGATGCCTTGCTCTGACAGGATTTCGGCGATCTTGCTGTCGCTGATGGGCTTGGTTGGCGTTTCGCACTCCACGAGTTTCTTGATAATCGAGCGGATCGCGGTCGCCGAACAGGTGCCGCCGTCCGCGGTGGTTACGTGGCTGGAGAAGAAATATTTGAGTTCGAATATCCCGCGCGGTGTCAGCATGTACTTGTTGGTGGTGACGCGCGAAATGGTGGACTCATGCATGCTCACGGTTTCGGCGACGTCATGCAGCACCAGCGGTTTCATGGCCTCGGCGCCGTGATCGAAGAAGGCGCGCTGGCGGTCCACGATCGTGCGTGCAACCTTGAGCAGGGTTTCATTGCGGGAAGTGAGGCTTTTGATGAACCAGCGCGCCTGCTGAAGCTGGTCCTGCAGGTAGCGGTTATCGGCGCTCGAGTCGCCGCGGTGAATCATCTTTTCGTACTGGCGGTTGATACGCAGTCGCGGTGACACGTCCGGATTGAGGTCCGCGCGCCACACGCCGCGGAATTTTCTCACGATGATGTCGGGAACCACATAACCGGCCTGCGAGGAGGTGACCGCATTGCCCGGCCTCGGGTTGAGGGCCTGGATGAGCTGGATCGCCTGCTGCAATTCCTCCGCCGTGAGTTTGAGATTGCGTCGCAGCTGGGTGTAATCCCGGGCCGCCAGCAGGGCAAGGTTCACCGGATTGGCGAGCTGTATCGCGACTTTCAGGTCGGGCGTTTCGGGAGGAAGCAGTTTCATCTGTAATCGCAGACACTCGGCGAGATCGCGTGAACCCACGCCGATAGGATCGAAGTTCTGAATCTGGTGCAATACCGCCTCAATCTCGTCTATTTCGATGGCATGATTTTTTCCCAGTGCCTGCTGAATCTCCTCCAGCTTGCAGCTCAGGTAACCGTCTTCGTTCACGGCATCGATCAACGCCAGCGCGATCTGTTTGTCGGTATCCGAAAACGGCGTCATCTGCATCTGCCACAACAAGTGATCGCGCAGTGTCTGCGGCGGACTGTTGCGTGCGTCAATGTCGGGGAAGTCATCGTCGGAAGCGGAGCGGCTGACCGTGGGGGCCGTCATGGGCTCGAAGGTCTCATCCCAGTCGGCATCGCTGTCAGCGTCGGGGCCGGAGTCGGCGTCAGTCGCGGGCGTCGCATCGGCTTCATCGTAGGAAGACTCGCCGATATCCTCGCCGTTGGCGTCGGCGGAATCGGATGCGGAAATTTCTGTTTCGTTTTTGGCGTCCGGCGTCTCGTCCTCCCGTTCGTTTTCCTCGAGCAGGGGGTTGCTTTCGAGCGCTTCCTGGATTTCCTGTTGTAGCTCGATGGAAGAAAGCTGCAGCAGACGAATAGCCTGTTGCAGTTGGGGAGTAATGGTTAAATGTTGACCCAGTTTAAGGTCAAGTGACTGCTTCATAATGCCAATAGTTCTTTGATAAGCCGTCCGCTTCGGGAGCGATTTTGCGTTGTCTACCTAGAGTTTAGTCCATTTTTCCGGCGGGGAGGCAGGTCCGTCGTGCAGGCACGGTCTCGAACAGCGGCTATACTTTGATGTAACTCGAAGAACAGGCCCCCCGTCTCAGAGACGAAAGTCTTCGCCCAGATAAACTTTTTTAACGGCATCATTATACAAGATATCTTCCGGCGTGCCGGCTGTCAGTAGCCGACCGTCGCTCAGAATGTACGCGCGGTCACAAATCTTTAATGTCTCCCGCACGTTGTGATCGGTGATCAGCACGCCGATCCCGCGCTTTTGCAGGTGCCTGATCAGTTGCTGAATCTCCAGGACGGAAATCGGATCCACGCCAGCGAAGGGCTCATCGAGCAGCACGAAGCGCGGCGCGGTCGCGAGAGCGCGCGCGATTTCCACGCGCCGGCGCTCGCCGCCGGACAGGCTTATCCCGAGTGTGTCGCGTCGCGCGGTGATATTGAGGTCGTGCATCAGCTCTTCGAGGATGCGTTTGCGCTCCGAGTCCGGCAGTTCGGCGCGTGTCTCGAGAATGGCCATGATGTTTTCATGCACCGTCAAATTGCGGAACACCGATGGTTCCTGCGGCAGATAACCCAGCCCCAGGCGCGCGCGCTTGTGCATCGGCAGATCTCCGACGGACGCGTCGTCCAGGCGGATCGCGCCACTGTCCATCGGAACCAGCCCCACGATCAAGTAAAAGCAGGTGGTTTTGCCGGCGCCGTTCGGGCCGAGCAGGCCGACAATTTCGCCGCTGCGGATTTCCAAGGAGACGTCCTTGACGACTTGTCGGCCGCGGTATTCCTTGGCGAGTCCCTCGGCCACGAGCACGCTCGCGGGCGCGACGGGTGCAGCCGGTGCGGGTTTGCCTCGGTTGCGTTTGTTCTGGCGAATTTTATCGTTCATGTGAGCTTCAGGGACGTGGCGTGGGTTCGCCGGGTTTTTTGGGTTGGATTACGGCATGAACGCGGCCATCGCCCTTGTTGCTACCCGAGGCGTTCAGGCTATTCGAGTCCAGATCGTAGTGCAGCGTATCGGCGGTGAACAGGTCTTCGCCGCGTCGCACCGTCACGTGATCGACGAGGTCGACTTTCCTGAGGGTAACATGATAATCCACGCGGTCGGCCTCGGCCCATAGTTCACCGCTGTTGCCGTCGGCACGCTGACGCAGTTTCGCGGGTTTGCCAGTGGCGCGGACGAGTTCGGTTTTGCTGTTGTGTGTCTTGATTTCAACGCGGTCCGCCTGGATGGACAACTGCCCCTGTTCAACCAGCACATTGCCGTTGTAAATCACCGTGCCAGTTCTGTCATCGGCCTGCACGGAGCGGGCGTTGATACGAATCGGCTCATCTTCATCCCGGCTGGCGGCTTGCGCCGTGAATGTCACCAGCAGTGCTGACAGGAAGCAGCAGACCCGTCGCGACGGAGCAACCCTGTTTGGCGTGAAGTGCATTATTGGTCAAGCAGGACTTTCATCCTGTCCGCCCGGATTTCCCCGCCGGCGTTGCGCGGGTCGCGCCCCTGGGTCGAAACGGCATTGCCTTCCAGTAGTATTTCGCTCTTGTCTTTTGGCATCCATCCCTTGTCGGCGCGGGTGTGAATCGGTACGGAACCTTCGCGATACTGAATAAGGTAGGGTTGTTCCAGGTTCGAACTGCCGTCGTCGCCGTAATGAATCAGGTGAATGGCGGAAAGGGTATAGCGTCGTTGCCCACGCTCGTCCATGACCGCGGCGCTGAAATTCTCGATGGTGTAGTCGGGATCGTGGCGTAGCTTGCCGTCAAACACCTTGTCCGGAACCGTTACCGTGCGGGTCAGCCACCACGATCCCGTCGCGAGCAAAATCAGCGTGGCGGTGATGGCGAGGCGTTTGGCGTCGAGAATCATCCGGCTGACGGTTTTTTGTCGACGGCAAGGTAGCGCTGTATTTCCGAGTGGTACACACCATGAGCGTGTAGGATCATCTCGCAGGCCTCACGCGCCGCACCGTAACCGCCGATACTGGGCGTGATCCAGTGGGCATGCTGTTTGGCCAGCGGATGGGCGTTCTGCACCGCCACGGCCACCCCCACCTGCAGCATGATTGGCAAATCCACCACGTCATCGCCGACAAACGCGGTCTGCTCCGGTTTGAGCTTCAGCTTTTTTATCAACTTCTGATACACCGGAAGCTTTTCCTTGCAGCCCTGGTAGACGTGTTTTATCTTGAGGTCCTTGACGCGGTGTTTCACCACGTCCGAGGTGCGGCCGGTGATGATGCCTACGCTGATTCCATTGCGCTGCAGCATCTTGATGCCGTGTCCGTCGCGGGAATTGAATGCCTTGAATTCCAGTCCGTCGTCGCCGATCACAAGCCGGCCGTCTGTGAGTACGCCGTCAACATCGAACAGCAGAAGCTTCACCTTGGCCGCCAGACCCATGACTTTGGGATTTACTTCGAAAGCCGGTGCCAGTATCTGGTTCATGATCAAATGATTCCGGCACGAAACAGGTCGTGCATGTTGAGGGCGCCCAGGACATGATTTTTATCATCCACCACGAACAGGCCGTTGATTTTCAGTGATTGCATCAGTTGGACAATTTCCACCGCCAGACGGTCGGCGCGCGTGGTTTTGGGATCGCGCGTCATGACGTCCGTGATTTTGGCGTTGTAGACATCCACACCACGGGCCAGCACCCGGCGCAGATCGCCGTCAGTGAATATCCCCACCAGGGCGCCGTGACGGTCCACCACGCCGGTCATGCCCAGACCTTTGCCGGTCATTTCCAGCAGCGCTTCGCGCAGGTTCGCCTCTTCGGTTACCTGTGGAATGGCGGTGCCAGTGTGCATGACGTCACTCACGTACAGCAGCAGGCGCCGGCCCAGACTCCCGGCCGGATGGGCGCGCGCGAAATCCTCGCGCGTGAAGCCACGCGACTTGAGCAGCGTGACAGCCAGGGCATCGCCAATGGCAAGCGCGGCCGTGGTGCTCGCGGTCGGCGCCAGGTTATGCGGGCACGCTTCTTTTTCCACCCCGGCAAAGAGAATCGCGTCGGCCTGCCGGGCGAGGCTGGAGTTGGTGTTACCGAGCAGGGCGATGAGCTTCACGCCCATGCGTTTGATGATCGGCAGAATGGTGAGGATTTCCGCGGTCTCGCCGGAATTAGAAATGGCGAGCACGATGTCGACAGGCGTAATCATACCGAGGTCGCCGTGCGATGCCTCGCCCGGGTGCACGAAGAAGGAAGGTGTGCCGGTGCTCGCCAGTGTCGCCGCGATTTTTCCACCGATGTGTCCCGACTTGCCCATGCCGATGACGATCACGCGCCCCTGACAGGCGAGAACCAGCCGGCAGGCATCGGCGAACTTTCCGTCCACGTGCGTTGCCAGTGTCTGCAACGCCTCGGCTTCGAGCTGGATCACCTCGCGTCCCAGCTGCTCGAATGAAGAAGATGCACTCATGCGTTTCGCGATTTGCGGTGGCTTAGGGTAATCTTTAGCGTCTTCGGGAATGATTTAAATCCTCGCGCTTTCGGCGAAGTAAATTAACATTCCCTCTCCCCGCTAGCGGGGAGAGGGTCAGGGTGAGGGGAGTGGCGCTTACATCGTGCCATGGTTTCAGGATTCGCCCTCACCCCTTGCCCTCTCCCGCTTGCGCGGGAGAGGGGGAGTCGGACGGCTTCAAGCCGGCGTTATTATAAAGACATCGACTTGAAGCCGGTGATGATATTTAGTTGAGTATATCGGAACGGCCGCGATTATCCCATGGAGCCAATTGGCTTTCACAGTATTCTGATCCTGCTCGGTGTGGCGGTGGTGCTGGTCGCGCTTTTCCGTTATCTGCGTTTGCCGCAGATTCTGGCGTACCTCTGTGCCGGCATCATCGTGGGCCCCTATGGCATGGGTTGGATTCCCGATCTGGAGGGCACACGTTCTCTTGCCGAGTTCGGCCTCGTGTTCCTTATGTTTACCGTCGGGCTGGAATTCTCGCTGCCCAAGCTCATCGCCATGAAGACCATGGTAGTCGGACTGGGCGGCACGCAGGTGCTGATCGGCTCGCTGATATTCGGCTTTGTCGCCTGGCTGTTTGGTATCTCACCCAACGGTGCCATTGTCATCGGTGGCATGCTAGCGATGTCATCGACCGCGATCGTCATGAAACTGCTTACCGAGCAGCTCGAGCAAAACTCGCGCCATGGACGGCACGCCATCAGTGTGCTGCTTTTCCAGGATATTATTGTGGTGCCATTCCTGATCGTGATTCCGGCGCTGGGCGGCGATATGAATCAGTCAGTGTGGGCGGCGCTCGCTTGGGCGCTGTTGAAAAGCGCGCTCGTTTTGGTCGGGATTTTCTTCGTTGGGCGCTGGCTGTTGCGTCCGTTCTTCCACGAAGTCGCTTCCGCGAAATTGCGTGAGTATTTCATGCTGGCGGTCCTGTTACTGACACTGACCGCGGCGTGGATCACCGAGATGGCCGGTCTGTCACTGGCGCTCGGAGCGTTTCTGGCCGGTATGATGATGGGCGAGACGGAATACCGGCATCAGGTTGAAGGCGACATCTTGCCGTTTCGCGATATTCTTCTCGGGCTTTTCTTTATTACCATCGGCATGATGTTGAACCTTGGCGCCATGCGCGAGCTGTGGCCCTGGGTGCTGTTGTGCGTCGTCGTGATTATTATCTTCAAGACGTTGCTTATCCTCGGACTCGGCAAACTGTTTGCCATGGAAACCGGCGTGGCACTGCGTACCGGACTCGTCTTGTCACAGGTGGGCGAGTTCGCCTTCGCACTGTTGCTCTCGGCCAGCCAGTTCAATCTCTTCAGCGAAACGGTATCGCAGATCGTGCTTGCCTCGGTGATACTCAGCATGATGGCGGCTCCGTTGATCGTGCGCTACAACGGCTATATTGCTAGGCGCCTGGTGCCAGGATACACCCACGCGCGCGAGGGCAATCTGGACGTGATCCGCTCCGAGGCGATCAGAGCGGACAAACACGTGATCATCTGTGGCTATGGCCGCAGCGGCCAGAATTTGGCGTGGATGCTGGAGCGGGAGGGCATCCCGAGTCTCGCGCTCGATCTCGACCCGGTGCGCGTGCGCGATGCGCGTGACGCCGGCAAGCCGGTGGTGTACGGCGATGTGACGCGTCGGGACGTACTTGAGGCCGCTGGTTTGCAGCGTGCCACGGCGCTGGTCATCAGTTTCTACGACACGCCCGCGTCGCTGAAGATACTTGAAACGACGCGCCTGCTGCGCGCCGACATGCCGGTGATCGTGCGTACCATGGACGACGCCGCGCTCGACCGGCTGAAGGCCGCGGGCGCGACCGAAGTGGTGCCCGAAAGCCTGGAAGGCAGTCTGATGATGGGCTCGCATCTGCTGTTGCTCATGGGCGTGCCGGTGTCGCGCATCGTGCGGCACGTGCGCGAAGTGCGTACTGACCGCTACCGCATGTTGCGTGGATTTTTCCACGGTGAAGACGTGGACGAGGACAGGAACCCGCACGCCTACCAGGAGCGGCTGCATTCCATTACGCTACCGGCTGGGGCGAACGCGGTGGACAGGCTGATCGCCGACTTGCGTCTGGAGAAGGCTGGAGTCAGCGTGAGCGCGGTACGCCGTGGCGGTATCCGTGGCCCCGAACCCTCGCCCGAAACCAAACTCGCCGCTGGCGATGTACTGGTGCTCTATGGCGTGCCCGAAGCCTTGGAACAGGCGGAGAAAATATTACTCGAAGGTTGAGAATCAATATTGTTTGCCGCAAAGACGCGAAGTACGCAAAGAAAAGTTCATGATAATGAAAACACATAAAATCTTTGCGCTCTTTGCATCTCTACGGCGAAAATTCATATAAATGACTTTTAAAGACCATTTTTCGCATCACGCTGGTGATTACGCCCGGTATCGCCCGGATTATCCGGCCGCGCTTTATGAATTTCTTGCCCAGGCAGTGCAGCAGCGCGAAGTAGCCTGGGACTGCGGCACCGGCAACGGGCAAGCGGCGCTCGGTCTGGCGGAGCATTTTGACCGCGTGATCGCTACCGATTCGAGCGCGGAACAGATTCGGAATGCCACCCGGCATGAAAAAATAAGCTACCTTGTGGCCCCGGCGGAACAGACCGAGATTCCCTCACACACCGTGGACCTGATCACGGTCGCACAGGCGGTGCATTGGTTTGATATGGAACGGTTCTGTCAGGAAGCACGACGCCTGCTGAAGCCTGATGGCATGCTGGCCCTGTGGTGTTACGGTTTGAGCCGGATCAATCCTGCGATCGACAAGGTCGTGCAACACTATTATACGAATATCGTCGGACCGTACTGGCCGCCCGAGCGCCGCTATATCGACGAAAAATATGAGACCATCCTATTCCCATTCCTCGAGCGGCCGGCGCCCGAATTTTACATGAAGGCCGAGTGGGACTTGAACCATTTCACGGGTTATCTTCATACTTGGTCAGCTACCCAACGATTTCAAAAAGAGAATGAGCAGAACCCGCTCGATATCGTGTACCGGTTGTTGGTAAAAACCTGGGGTGATCCGCAGGCGCGCCAAACGGTACGCTGGCCGCTGTATCTGCGGATGGGTAGAGTCGCTCCCCTCTAACAGTCAGAACTGGACGGAAAAAGAATTTATGTCGAAAAAGATTCTGGTGATACTCGGTCAACCGCAGCGCCAGAGTTACGGCGGCGCCCTGATGCAGGCCTATATCGAGGGGGCGAAAGCCGTAGGCGCGGAGGTACGGGAATTATATCTGGGCGATCTCCAGTTCAATCCGGTGGGCACGACCAGTCTCGCGCATGCGGTAGAGATGGAACCTGACCTGGCAAACGCTCAGGAGGCGATCAGGTGGGCTGATCACCTGGTGTTTGTTTATCCCATCTGGTGGGGCACCATTCCGGCGCTACTGAAAGGATTCATCGAACGTGTATTTCTGCCGGGATTTGCTGTGAACTTCCGCGAGAATTCCCTGCTGTGGGACAAGCTGCTCACCGGCCGCAGCGCTCGCTTGATCGTCACACTTAATACGCCGTCGTGGATCTACCGCTGGGTATTCAGCCGCCCCGGTCACAACACCATGAAGAAGACCATCCTTCAGTTCTGCGGCATCAAGCCGGTGCGCATCACGGAAGTCGGGCCAATGAAAAACTCGACCGAGGCCAGACGCAAGCAATGGCTGGAGCAGGTGCGCGCGCTGGGGGCTGGCCTGGCATGAAATAATTTTTTCTTGTTGCGAAAAAATCTATAGCAGTTTTGTCTGCTCCTGCCCGCAACGCTCGCAGCGACGCAGCGTGACCAGCTTTCCCTGTTTCACGTCAAATTTCCTTGCGGTCACGACTTTCCACCGGTGAAAGCCGCTCCTGCATAGCGTTTTGCCCTCGGCTTTTTCCTTCGGGGAAGGTTTCCTGAATTTAATGATCTCGCCCATGCTTCTCAAATGTTTCCTGAAAAACCTGGCGTTCATTTCGGATGGTGAAATCCGGCGCCGCTCGTTCGCAGAACAGATCGAAATGCATACCGCCAGGATACCGCAGACCTGTTGCCCTTACCTGATGAAAGGGTTTTTTCAAGGGTGGCGAGGCCATTGGTCTAGCTTGTCGGCAAACATGGAACCCGCGCGGCGCTGTTACTTTTTGCGGAGTTTCTTGTTAACCTAATTCCATCCCCCTGACCGCCATGGGAAGAAGAGGGGATGCCATATAACAAGGAGCATTTCCCATCATGTAAAGTGTTGAGCCATTTCACCATGGAGGACATTACGCTGTTAGCTGGATTTTGTGGGAAGTGATTTAGTAATAATCAAGAAGTGTCAGAACACAGTGCGATTTAACGATCAACTGATTTTATTGTTCAAACTGACATAAAAAGGATACCCATAATTATGAGCACAACAACAGCAGCTTACCAACCTAAAGGCGGACAACAAGTTAGCAAGACTGAAGAGCGCCGAGTCATTTTTGCGTCCTCTTTGGGAACTGTTTTTGAATGGTATGACTTTTATTTGTACGCCACACTCGCTCCGTTTTTTGCCGCATTGTTTTTCCCCAAAGGTAACGATACCGCTGCACTTCTTTCCGCGTTCGTAACCTACGCCGCCGGTTTTCTGGTGCGGCCTTTCGGTGCCTTGTTGTTCGGCCGCATCGGCGACATGGTGGGAAGAAAGTACACATTCCTTATTACTATCGTCGTCATGGGCACCTCGACTTTCGCCGTCGGATTACTGCCAACCTTCGAGACGATTGGTTGGTTTGCGCCCATTCTGCTCGTGACCTTGCGTCTGCTTCAAGGCCTCGCGCTCGGTGGTGAGTATGGCGGCGCGGCGACTTATGTCGCCGAACACGCGGCGGATAAAAAGCGCGGTTATGCCACCAGTTGGATCCAGACAACCGCTACGCTGGGTTTCTTTTTGTCACTGTTGATTATCGGTGCCTGTCGTGTCGGCATGGAAGCGAAGGATTTTTCCGAGTGGGGCTGGCGCATTCCGTTTCTGGTGTCCTTATTTCTGTTGGTTTTCTCGGTCTACATCCGCCTGAAACTGAATGAGTCGCCGATTTTTAAACGCATGATAGCGGAAGGGCGGGGATCCAGGTCGCCGCTTAAGGACAGCTTCTTGCGTTATCCGAATAATAAATATGTGCTGTTGGCATTGCTCGGCGCGACGGCGGGTCAAGGCGTGGTGTGGTACACGGGCCAGTTCTATGCGCTCTTTTTTCTTATCATCACGCTCAAGCTTGACTATCTCACCGCTTACGAGTTGATCGCGGCGTCTTTATTGATTGGAGCGCCATTCTTTATTTTCTTCGGTTGGCTGTCCGATCGTATCGGACGACTGAAGATTATCCTGGCGGGTTGTTTGATCGCGGCAGTTACTTATTTCCCGCTGTTTCAAGGACTCACGCATTACGTGAATCCGGCGCTGGAGAACTATCAACAAACCACGCCCATCAGTGTGGCGGCGAGCGACTGCAACATACATATTTTCATCACACCCAGCACCAAGTTCTCGGATTGCGATCGCACCAAGGACTTCCTGACCAAATCGGGCCTGTCATTCACGTCAGTACCGGAAATTCCAGGCGAGAAAGTGGTAACGAAAATCGGTAATATCGAGGTCAAAGGCTGGGATGACGCCAAGATCAAGGATGCGCTTAAGGCCACTAACTACCCCGCCAAGGCCGATACCAATCAAGTCAATTATCCGATGACGCTGTTGATCCTGGTGATCATGGTGATTTATGTCACCATGGTATATGGCCCCATCGCCGCCTTCCTGGTGGAGATGTTTCCGACCCAAATCCGCTATACCTCCATGTCCTTGCCGTATCACATCGGTAACGGCTGGTTCGGCGGCATGTTGCCGCTACTGGCCACGGCCATGGTCGCGGTTTCGGGCGATATTTATTACGGCTTGTGGTACCCCATCGGTGTGGCGGTCATGTCCCTCGTGATTGGCACGCTTTTCCTTAAAGAAACTAAAGACGTTAAGATTCATTGATGAGAAGGGCCGGGGATTCTCCCCGGCCCTTTTTTCTTGCGATGTCGGTCTATGATCTGCCGTCACGGTTGATCTTGTAAAATACCTCACAATTCGGTTCAGCGAAGGTCTTGTGGAATACCCGGTACCTATCACAGAATTGTCCAATTAATGCTAGCTTCCGCTGAACCTTAGGAGGGTCGGTCATGTCCGTCGAAAAGATTTATCAAGTTCCTGCCGAGGTCGCCGAGCGCGCCTGGATCGACGACCGCAAATACAAAGAGATGTACGAACGCTCGGTCAAGGATTCGGACGGATTCTGGGCCGAGCAGGCCAAGACCTTTGTTACCTGGTCCAAGCCCTGGACCCGGGTCAGCGACTGGAGCTATGACGCCAAGAATCTGCATATCAAATGGTTCGAGGGGGGCAAGCTCAACGTTTCCTACAATTGCCTCGACCGCCATCTCGAGAAACGCGGCAACCAGACTGCCATTATCTGGGAAGGCGACGATCCCAAGGTTGACAAGAAGCTGACCTACCGGGAATTGCACGTGGAAGTGTGCAAGTTTGCCAATGTGCTGAAAACACGCGGTGTGAAAAAGGGCGACCGCGTGTGCATCTACATGCCCATGATCCCGGAAGCGGCGGTGGCCATGCTCGCCTGTGCCCGCGTCGGCGCGGTGCACTCGGTGGTGTTCGGCGGCTTCTCGCCGGAGTCGCTCAAGGACCGCATCCTCGACTCCGATTGCCGCGTGGTGATCACGGCCGATGAGGGGGTGCGCGGCGCCAAGAAGATTGCGCTCAAGGCCAACACCGATCAGGCATTGTCGCACTGTCCCAATGTTCATACGGTGATGGTGGTCAAACACACCGGTGGCAACATCGCCTGGGATGGCAAGCGCGACGTGTGGTACCACGAGCAGATGGCGAAAGCCTCCGCGGCTTGCCCAGCGGAGGAAATGGATGCCGAAGACCCGCTGTTCATCCTTTATACCTCCGGCTCCACCGGTAAACCCAAGGGTGTGCTACATACCACCGGCGGCTACCTGGTATTTGCCGCGATTACCCACAAATACACCTTTGATTATCACGAGGGCGATGTCTACTGGTGTACGGCGGACGTTGGCTGGGTGACCGGACATACCTATATAGTGTACGGGCCCCTGTGCAACGGGGCGATCACGCTGATGTTCGAGGGTGTGCCGAGTTATCCCAACACCTCGCGTTTCTGGGAGGTGATCGACAAGCACAAGGTGAATATTTTCTACACCGCACCAACGGCGATTCGCGCGCTCATGCGCGACGGCGACGCGCCGGTGAAGAAAACTTCGCGCCAATCCCTCAAGTTGCTCGGGACCGTCGGCGAGCCGATCAATCCCGAAGCCTGGGAGTGGTATTACCATGTGGTCGGCGGCGGGCGCGTGCCGATTGTCGATACCTGGTGGCAGACTGAAACCGGCGGGCACCTGATCACGCCGCTGCCGGGCGCGACGCGGCTCAAGCCCGGATCGGCCACTTATCCGTTCTTCGGGGTGGTGCCGGCGATCGTGGACGACAAGGGCAAGGTGCTCGAAGGCGAGTGCAGCGGCAACCTTGTCATCACCCGTCCTTGGCCGGGACAGATGCGCTCGGTATATGGGGATCACCAGAGATTTGTCGATACCTACTTCAAGACCTATCCGGGCATGTATTTCACCGGCGATGGCGCGCGCCGCGACAAGGACGGCTGTTACTGGATCACCGGGCGCGTCGATGATGTGCTGAACGTATCCGGCCATCGTCTCGGCACAGCCGAGGTGGAAAGTGCGCTGGTGCTGCATCCTTCCGTGGCCGAGGCGGCGGTGGTCGGGTTTCCGCACGACATCAAGGGCCAGGGCATTTATTGTTACGTGACGCTCAAGCTCGGTGTCGAATCGAGCGAGGTCCTGCGCAAGGAACTGGTGCAGCAGGTGCGCAAGGAGATCGGCCCGATGGCCACTCCCGACGCCATTCAGTGGGCCCCGGGCCTGCCCAAGACCCGTTCGGGAAAAATCATGCGCCGGATATTGCGCAAGATTGCCGCGAATGAACTTTCCAGCCTGGGCGATACCACGACGCTGGCCGACCCTTCCGTGGTCGAGGATCTTATTCGGAATCGTGCCGTCAAATGACGGACAAGCGGCGCATGCCGTTATGGCATCGTTGGACCGATGCGTTAGAATGGGCTCCTCGTGTAAGGACGCGTACGTGCTGAATAAGGAAAAGATTTGAACCAGCAACGCCCAAACACACCGGACAACGAAATTCTGGTGGATATCCGGGATGTCCATTTTTCACGAGGCGACCGGCCGATTCTGAAAGGCATTACGTTACCCATCCTGCGCGGCAAGGTCGTCGCCATCATGGGCGGCAGCGGATCGGGAAAAACGACTCTATTGAATCTCATCGGCGGGCGTATCAAACCGGACCGCGGCATCATCAAGGTGGACGGCCAGTCAGTGCCGGATCTCACGACAAAGGAACTCTTCGAACTGCGCAAGCGCATGGGCATGTTGTTCCAGACTGGCGCATTGCTTACCGATCTTACCCTGTTTGAAAATGTCGCCTTCCCCATACGCGAGCACACCCGGCTCCCGGAGTCGATCCTGCGCAAGGTGGTGTTGATGAAGCTCGAGGCCGTGGGCCTGCGTGGCGCGCGCGATCTCATGCCTTCGGAACTGTCCGGCGGAATGGCGCGGCGTGGGGCGCTGGCGCGCGCGATCGCGCTGGAACCGATGATGATTATGTATGACGAGCCGTTTACCGGTCTCGATCCCATTTCCAAAGGTGTAATCGCCAAACTGATTCGCGAACTCAATCAGAGTCTCGGCATTACCTCGATTGTGGTGTCGCACGACGTGGCCGAGACCTGCATGATTTCCGATTACGCTTACCTCGTCGGCGATGGCCGGATTATCGGCGAGGGCACACCCGTCGAGGTGCAGAAGTCCGGCTCCGAGCATGTGCGTCAGTTCATGGACGGGTTGCCCGACGGCCCGGTGCCCTACCAGTATCCGGCGGGTGATTACATCGAAGACCTGACAAAGACCGCCGCATGAATACCCTGCGCATATTGGGAAGCATCGTGATCGACTCTGTCGGGCGTCTGGGCCGTGCCTCGATGTTCCTGTATGAGGTGCTGAGCGGCTCCTGGCAACTCCTGCGTCGTTTTTACCTTGTCGTGCAACAAGTCTATGCCGTGGGTGTGCTCACGCTTCTCATCATTCTGGTGTCGGGTTTGTTCGTCGGCATGGTGCTTGGGTTGCAGGGCTACAACACGCTGTCCAAGTTTGGTTCCGCCAATTCTCTCGGGTTGCTGGTGGCATTGTCACTGGTGCGCGAGCTCGGTCCCGTGGTCACGGCATTATTGTTCGCCGGCCGCGCGGGTTCGGCATTGACTGCCGAGATCGGCCTCATGAAAGCCACGGAACAGCTCGCTGGCATGGAGATGATGGCGGTCAATCCCATCACGCGCCTGATCGCGCCACGCTTTTTTGGAGGCGTCATTGCGATGCCGTTACTCGCGGCGCTTTTTTCCGCCATCGGCGTGCTCGGCGGGCATCTGGTCGGCGTGGGTCTTCTGGGCGTGGATGCCGGTGCGTTTTGGTCGCAGATGCAGGGCGGGGTCGATTTCCGCAACGATATATTGAATGGCGTTACTAAAAGTGTCGTGTTCGGCATAGTCTGCACCTGGATCGCAGTATTCGAGGGCTACGATGCCGTGCCGACCTCGGAAGGCGTAGCAAGCGCCACCAACCGCACGGTGGTATATTCTTCGCTCGCGGTGCTGGGCATGGATTTCATCCTCACCGCTTTGACACTGGGAGGGGTCTGATATGGTTAACCGTAAAACGCTGGAATTGTGGGTCGGGTTGTTCGTGGCAGCGGGCATCCTGGCGTTGGCCATGCTCGCCTTCAAGGTCGGCAATCTCACGTCCGCGGACGTTGTCGACGGTTATCGCGTCAAGGCCAACTTCGATAACATCGGCGGGCTCAAGGTAAAGGCCGCGGTGACGATGGCCGGCGTGCGCATTGGGCGCGTGTCGGCCATCAGCTTCGATAATAATAAATTTCAGGCCACCGTGGTCATGGACATCGACGGGCGCTACCAGAAAATTCCCAAGGACAGCAGTGCCTCGATCCTGACCTCGGGACTTCTGGGTGATCAGTACATCGGCATCGAACCCGGCGGGGACGAGGCGTCACTCAAGGACGGCGACGTCTTCCTGCGCACACAGTCGGCGCTGGTGCTCGAGAAGCTGATCGGTCAGGTGATCTTCAACAAGGCGAATGAAAGCGCGCCGCCCCATTAGCGCCTAGCGCGGAAAGTTACGATGAAACGGATTTTTCCGGCCGCGCTGATGATGATTTCCGCGTTTCCGGGATTCGCGGCTGAAGTAATGCCGGATCAACTGGTGCGTGAAACCGCCGAGAAGGTCAGCTCCCTGATCAAAATGGAGGGCGACGACCCCCGGAAGCTGTATCTCTTGGTTGATTTCTGCGAAGACGTGCTGCCGCATATCGATTTTCGCGCCATGTCCAGGGCCGCGCTCGGACCTCACTGGAGCAATGCCGACGGTAACCAGCGTGCACGCTTCAGCCGTGAATTTCGCAATCACTTGGTGCGAACCTACAGCACGGCGCTGCGCAAGTCATCCGGGAATAATCAGATCATTTATCTGCCTTTTGCCGGCAAACCCGAAGACAAAACCGCGATCGTGAAGACCGAGGTTAAGCAGGCCGGCGGCGGACCGAATATCCCGATCTACTATAATTTCTATAAAACCGATTCCGTCTGGAAGGTGTACGATATTTCAATCGAGGGCGTGAGCCTGGTGTCCGCTTACCGCGCCACCTACGCCGATAAACTCCAGCGAGAGGGGCTCGATGTCCTGATTGCCGACATCGCCAAGCGTAACCGGGAACCCGTGCCGGATAAGGAGCCCGGACGAGAGACGGTGAAATCACGCGGCAAGGGTATGAATCCATGAACGCTGTTGAACATTGTCGATACCAACGGATCAAAGGAGCATGTCTATGAGAAGAATCGTTCCCACGCTCTTCGTGCTGTTATTTACCGCAACTTCTCTGGCGGCCGAGATCTTGCCGGATCAGATCGCGCACGATGCCACGGACAAGATTGTGTCGCTGCTAAAGACAAACAAGGAGGTTTACAACAAGGATCACGCCAAGCTCTATGCCATGGTGGACGAGCTCGTGCTGCCATATTTCGATTTTCGCGCTATGTCGCGCACCGTGCTCGGACGCTACTGGCGCACGGCAGAGGAGCCGCAGCGTGCACGCTTTACCCAGGAGTTCCGCAATCTGTTGGTGCGCACCTACTCCACGGCACTGCTCAAGTACAACGATGAGAAGATTATTTATCTACCGTTCCGGCTGAACCCCGAGGATCGCACCGTGACGGTGCGCTCCGAGATCCGCAGCACGGACGGTACTCCGCCGATTTCCATTCAGTACAGTTTTTACCGTACGGACGAGGGCTGGAAGGTGTATGACGTGACTATCGAAGGCGCAAGTCTTGTGACCACCTACCAGTCCACCTATGCCACAAGTGTGCAACGTGATGGCCTCGATGCCCTCATCGCTCGTCTTGTGGAGGACAACAAGGCGGGTGTCACCGCGAAACCCGTTCCCATCGGAGCCGCCAATAGCGGGGTGGCGAAATGACCGAAAACGGCTTCACCTCCCGGGGCAAGGGCGTGTTCGGGATTTCCGGGCGTATAACGTTCCAGACCGTACCGGGATTCCTGGCCCAGACCGATCAATGGCTGCGTAACGACGGCGGTAAAGTCACGATCGATATGCGTGACGTCACCCTGGCCGACAGCGCCGGACTCGCGCTCATGCTCGAATGGTTGCAACTGGCGCGCGCCGCGCAGCGCGATCTCGTCTTCACCAATATCCCGGAACAGATGGGCGATCTTATCCGCGTTAACGGGTTGCAACAGGTTTTTCAGCCACGCTGACCAAATGAATAACCCGTGAGCGCCGCGATCGCGATTGCCGGGTTGCACAAGCATTACCCGAAGGTTCGTGCTCTTGACGGCATCGATTTAACCGTCGAGCGCGGCGAGTTTTTCGGCCTGCTCGGCCCAAACGGCGCCGGCAAGTCCACCCTGATCAATATCGTGGGAGGGCTGACCCGCTTCGATGCCGGTCACGTGAGCGTGTTGGGCCACGACGTGGTGACGGCCTACCGGCAAGCCCGCCGACTCATCGGTGTGGTGCCGCAGGAACTTACATACGATCCCTTCTTCAACGTACACGAAGTGCTGCGCATCCAGTCGGGTTATTTTGGTCTTCATAAAAACGATGCCTGGATCGATGAGCTGTTGGCGGCGCTCATGCTGACGGAGAAAGCCGGCGCCAACCTGCGCGCCCTTTCCGGCGGCATGAAGCGACGCGTGATGATCGCGCAGGCCCTGGTGCATCGGCCCAAGGTGGTAGTGCTGGATGAGCCGACGGCGGGTGTCGACGTGGAATTGCGCAAGTCCTTGTGGGCCTTTATTCGCCGCCTGCACCGCGAAGGCCATACCATTGTCCTGACCACGCATTACCTGGAAGAGGCCGAGGCTTTGTGCGACCGGATTGCAATACTCAATCACGGCAAGTTGGCCGCGCTGGATACCAAACAGGCGCTGATGGCACGTGGCATCGGCCGCACCCGGCGGGTCTGTGTCACCACCGAACAACCGCTGGAAAGCCTGCCCGGGTCGCTAGAGAAGAAAACGCGACACCGGGATGGAAATATGATTGAGCTACAGCTCGACAAGGGCACCGACTCGGTAATGGCTGCGCTCGATGCGCTGCGTGCGCACGGCGCGGTGATTACCGACCTCAACATGGAGGGCGCCGACCTGGAAGATGTGTTCGTCGAGTTGACTCGCCGGGACAACGCGTGAATATTGTCGGCCTCTATACCCTTTTCTACAAGGAAGTGCTGCGTTTCGGTAAGGTGCTGTTGCAGACTTTGATTGCACCGGTCATCACGGCCTTGTTATACCTGCTGGTTTTCGGTCACGTGTTCGAGGGCCGGGTGCAGGCCTTTCCCGGCGTGAGTTACACCATGTTCCTGATCCCCGGCCTTGTGATGATGTCGGTGATACAGAATGCCTTCGCCAACAGTTCCTCGAGCCTTATCCAGTCCAAGGTAACGGGCAATATCGTGTTCATAATGCTCACACCGCTGTCGCACCTGGAGTTTTTTCTGGCATTCGTACTGGCCGCGGTGGTGCGTGGAATACTGGTGGGTGTGGGAGTCTATCTCGTGGCGTTGGTGTTCACGACGGTGCCCATCCGGCATCCGGACTTCATTCTGCTGTTCATGCTCCTGAGTAGCGCCACTTTGGGTACGATCGGCGTCATCGCCGGTATCTGGGCTGAAAAATTCGATCAACTGGCCGGGTTCCAGAATTTCATCATCCTGCCGTTGTCATTCCTCTCCGGGGTGTTCTACTCGATCCATTCGCTGCCGGAATTCTGGCAGCAGCTGTCGCACCTCAATCCGTTCTTTTACATGATCGACGGTTTTCGTTACGGTTTCTTCGGGGTTTCCGATATTACGCCATTCCACAGTCTCGCGATCGTGACGTTCTTTCTGGTAGTTTTATCCGGTATTACGCTCGTGCTGCTCAAGACCGGTTACAAGTTGCGCGGATGAAAGTGTAATGACCAGAGCCTTCGTTTCAAGCTATCGCGAATGACTGTCTGCCCCCGGTCTATAATAAAAATGTGATTTCACAGGAGCCCGATCCGTGTGCCACGTGAATTTCCTATCCCTTAAGGGTATATCTCTTGAAATGGCCAGAAGCGACCGGATAATGAAGTAATAATGATGCAACCGGATGACATCAAACAGATGATCGAACGTGGTTTACCGGGCGCGCGCGTGTTGGTGACTGGCGACGGCCATCATTTCGAGGCCGAAGTCATCTCCAGCGAGTTCGTCGGCAAAAGCACGTTGCAGCAGCATCAGATTGTGTACCACACGCTGGGTGGCAAAATGGGCAACGAGATTCATGCGCTTTCCTTGCGCACCCTGGCACCGGGCGGATGACACGGATTCCGGTCGGCACTATCCATTTACCAAGGCGATAAGAGGTTTACATGAACACACAGGAAAAAATCGGCCAGCAGCTTTCGGGCGATAAAATTGTGCTCTATATGAAGGGTACGCCCCAGCTCCCGCAATGCGGTTTCTCGGCCAAGGCTGCGCAAATACTGGTCGCCTGTGGCGCAAAATACGCCAGCTATGACATCTTGTCGGACCCCGAGATTCGTCAGGGCCTCAAGGAATATTCGAACTGGCCAACTTTTCCCCAGCTCTATGTCAACGGCGAACTGGTTGGAGGCTGTGATATCATGACCGAGCTGTTCCAGAAGGGCGAACTTCAGAAATTGATTGCCAAGGCGATGGGTTGAGCCGCGGCCGTCATGACCGAATAAAGCCGCCTTCTGGCGGCTTTTGTTTTTTGTTGATCGGCGATTTCAGAATAATTTATGGATAAATTAATTGTCACGGGTGGTAATCCGCTGCGCGGCGAGATAAAGATTTCGGGCGCGAAGAATGCCGCATTGCCAGTACTGGTGGCTTCACTGTTGACCAGCGAGACAGTGAGCATCGGCAATGTTCCACATCTGCAGGACATCACCACGACCATGGAGTTGTTGGGCCGCATGGGTGTGCGATTGGTGGTCGGCGACAAGATGGTGATTGAGGCTAACTCAAGCCAGAACACTTCTGTGCGCGCGCCATATGAATTGGTGAAAACCATGCGCGCCTCAATTCTGGTGTTGGGCCCCTTGCTCGCACGTTTTGGTGAGGCCGAAGTCTCCCTGCCCGGCGGTTGCGCCATCGGTTCGCGACCGGTGAATCTGCACATCAAGGGGTTGCAGGCCATGGGCGCCGAGATCAATCTTGAAGCCGGTTATATTCGCGCCAAGGCGAAACGTCTGAAGGGCGCGCGTATCTTCATGGACCTTGTCTCTGTCACGGGAACGGAGAACATCATGATGGCGGCGACCTTGGCGGATGGTACGACGATCATCGAAAACGCTGCACGTGAACCCGAGGTGGCGGATCTCGCCAGGTGCCTCAATTCCATGGGCGCGAAGATCACGGGCGCGGGCACGGACGAAATTACGGTGGAAGGCGTGGAGCGTTTGCACGGCGCGGTGCATGAGGTCATTCCCGACCGTATTGAGACTGGAACCTATCTAGTCGCTGGTGCCATGACCGGAGGTAGCGTGCGTTTGCGCAACGCGCGCCCCGACTTGCTGCAGGCGGTGCTCGACAAGCTGCGCGAAACCGGTGCCGTTATCGAAACCGGACCGAACTGGATCAGCCTCGACATGCAAGGCGGACGTCCGAAGGCTGTCACGGTACGCACGGCACCCTATCCCGCGTTCCCGACGGACATGCAGGCGCAGTTCATCGCCTTGAATGCGGTGGCCGAAGGCAGTGGCACGGTAACGGAGACGATTTTTGAAAACCGCTTCATGCACGTCTACGAATTACAGCGCATGGGCGCGAAGATTGAGATGGAGGGCAATACGGCGATCGTGCACGGCGTGAAGCGCCTGAAGGGCGCGCCGGTCATGGCGACCGACCTGCGCGCGTCGGCGAGCCTTGCGCTCGCGGGCCTGGTGGCGGAAGGCGAGACCGTGGTCGACCGCATCTACCACATCGATCGTGGCTATGAATGTATTGAAGAGAAACTGGCTCAGCTGGGCGCGCGCATTCGCCGCGTGCCGGGAGAACACGCGGCCAGAGCGGCCCGGAAGCAGACGGCGTGAACCATGACCACCGTACTCAATATTGCCTTGTCCAAGGGGCGGATCCTGGAAGAGGGTCTGCCGCTGCTTGAGCGTGCCGGCATCCGTCCTTCCGAGAATCCGCTCAAGAGTCGCAAGCTCATCCTCGATACCAACCTGCCCGAGGTAAAGCTCACCATTATCCGGGCCGCGGATGTGCCCACCTACGTCCAGTTTGGCGCCGCCGATTTGGGCATCGCCGGCAAGGACGTGCTCATGGAATACGAGGGTGACGGTTTGTACGAACTGCTGGATCTCAAGATCGCGCGCTGTCGCATGATGGTGGCCGAGCCCAAGAGTCTGGCCTCGCGCGACGATCCCGACAGCTGGACCCGGCTGCGCATCGCCACCAAATACGTCAAAACCACGCAACGCCACTTTGCCGCCAAAGGCATTCAGACAGACATCATCAAGCTATACGGCTCAATGGAGTTGGCCCCGCTCGTGGGCTTGTCCGATCGTATCGTCGACCTGGTGGACTCCGGCAACACTCTCAAGGCCAACGGTCTTGCCGAGGTCGAGCACATTGCCGACATCAGCGCCTGGCTCGTGGCCAACCGCGCCTCGATGAAAATAAAGCAGCAGACGCTGAAACAGCTTATCGGTCGACTGGAGAAGGCGGTCGCCTGAAAACCCCATGAGCGCTATCAATCTGCGCCAGCTCAACACGCGCGCCGCCGGTTTCGAGCGCGAGTTCGCGCGACTGCTGGATCGGGCGCAAGCGGCCGACCCGAAAATCGAGGCAACGGTCAAGGCGATCATCGCGGATATACGCGCCCGCGGCGATGACGCACTTATTGAATACACCCAGCGCTTCGACCGCCGTGAAATATCTTCGGCGGCAGAGCTTGAGATTCCGCGTCAGCGCCTGCGCGAAGCGGCGCGCACGCTTACCAAGGAACAGTATGAAGCGTTGGCCAATGCCGCCGAGCGCATCCGTGCCTATCACGAGCGCCAGCGTGCTGAATCCTGGAGTTATACCGAACCCGACGGCACCTTGCTGGGACAGCAGGTAACGCCGATCGAGCGCGTCGGTCTTTACGTTCCCGGCGGCAAGGCGGCCTATCCCTCGTCGGTGCTCATGAACGCGATCCCGGCCAAGGTGGCCGAGGTCCATGAACTTGTCATGGTCGTGCCAGCGCCGGAAGGTGAGCTCAACCCGCTGGTGCTTGGCGCTGCACATCTGGGCGGTGTCGACCGCGTGTTCACCATCGGCGGCGCGCAGGCGATCGCGGCGCTTGCTTACGGCACCCCGTCCGTTCCCAAGGTGGACAAGATCGTCGGCCCGGGCAACGTGTATGTCGCCACCGCCAAGCGTCTTGTCTTTGGCGCGGTTGATATCGACATGATCGCCGGCCCCTCCGAAATCGTCGTGCTGTGCGATGGCCAAACCGATCCTGAGTGGATCACCTTGGATTTGTTTTCGCAGGCAGAGCATGACGAGGACGCGCAATCCATTCTCATCAGCTTCGATGCAGCCTTTACCGCGAAGGTGCATGCGGCTATCGAAAAGCTGCTGCCCGGTATGGAACGACGCGACATTATCCGGGCCTCGCTCGAAGCACGCGGAGCGCTGATCACCGCCGCGAGCCTCGATGAAGCGCTGGCGCTTGTGAACCGCATGGCGCCAGAGCATCTTGAGCTCTCCTTGGAAAATGCAACCGAGGTCGCCAGGCGTGTGCGTCATGCCGGCGCAATTTTTCTCGGCCGCTATACCGCGGAGGCAGTGGGCGATTACTGCGCCGGACCGAATCACGTGTTGCCGACTTCCGGCACCGCGCGTTTTTTCTCGCCGTTGGGCGTTTACGATTTCCAAAAGCGCACGAGTATCATTCAGTGCTCGGCGGAGGGCGCCTCGACGCTGGGCAAGACCGCCTCGGTGTTGGCCCGCGGTGAGGGACTCACAGCGCACGCTCGCTCGGCGGAGTATCGCATAAAAAAATAGACAGGATTAACAGGATTAGAACAGGATTAACAAAAACCAAACACATTTAGAATTAATCCTGTGAATCCTGAAAAATCTTGTTAATCCTGTGAATTGGGTATTATGAGTTCCAACAAAAAAGTCGAAGACCTGATACGTCCGGAAATCCGGGCGCTCAAGGCCTATCACGTGCCCGACGCCACCGGCCTCATCAAGCTCGATGCCATGGAGAATCCCTATGTCTGGCCGGAGAGGGTGAAACGGGAATGGCTCGACACGCTGCAACGGGTGGCGCTCAACCGCTATCCCGATCCCGAGGCCCATCGTTTGCGCGAACAGTTGCGCACGGCACTTGCTATACCCAATGCCATGGAACTGCTGTTGGGGAACGGTTCGGACGAGCTGATTCAGATTATTTTGATGGCCGTGGCCAAGCCTGATGCGGTGGCGCTGGCGCCGACACCGACATTTGTCATGTATGAAATGATCGCCGCATTTACCGGCATGAAATTCACGGGCGTGCCACTGGCACCGGATTTTTCGCTCGACATGCCGGCGATGCTGAAAGCGATTGAGGCAGACCAGCCGGCGGTAATTTTTCTGTCCTATCCGAACAACCCGACCGCAAACCTGTTTGCGCGCGAGGACATAGTGCGCGTGATCCAGCAGGCACCGGGCCTGGTGGTGCTGGATGAGGCCTACCATGCCTTTGCTGGCCAATCTTTCATGAGCGAACTGGGCAAACATGACAATCTTCTGGTAATGCGCACGCTCTCCAAGCAGGGTCTTGCCGGACTGCGACTCGGTGTGCTTGCGGGGCCGCGACCCTGGCTGGATGAACTCAACAAGGTCAGGCTCCCGTATAACATTGGCGTCCTGACGCAAGCCAGCGCGGAATTCGCGCTGAGCCGTCTCGCGTTGCTCGATGAACAGGCCGGGCGCATACGAATGGAACGGGAAACCCTCTTCCAGGCACTGACTGTCCAGAAAGGCGTGCATCCCTGGCCGAGTCGGACTAATTTTATTCTGTTCCGGGTGGAGAAGAACGATGCAGACAGGGTATTTGAAGGGCTGCGGCAGCGTGGTGTGTTGATCAAGAATATGAATTCCACCGACGGGAGACTAAAGGATTGCCTACGCGTGACTGTCGGTACGTCGGAGGAGAACGCGGCTTTTCTCAAGGCGCTTGAGGTGTCCCTGTCATTACGAGACCACTGAAAAATAGCGAATTTCGCCTTGATACGTCGTTACAGCTTGTCTGCGCTGCTCACATACGGGCGTGTATGCCGCGCTGCTTGACGGCGCCGCGCCCCGTCTAAAGTCGAACTTCTTGTTTTTCAGAGGTCTCTCTTCTATGTTTATCGGTGTGATAGCATAACAATCTATCTTTTCCCGGAGAAAATTTCGTGTCCAGCCGGCGCGCGGAGGTCACGCGCAATACCAAGGAAACCCAGATCACCCTGTCCGTGAACCTGGACGGCAGCGGCGCGTCCCGCCTTAACACCGGCCTGCCATTTCTCGAGCACATGCTGGAGCAGGTGGCGCGGCACGGGTTGATCGATATCGCCCTGGAAGCCAAGGGCGACCTGCATATTGACGCCCATCACACCGTGGAAGATATCGGCATCACGCTGGGTCAGGCGATCGCCAAGGCCGTGGGTGAAAAGAAGGGCGTCCGTCGTTACGGCCACGCCTACGTGCCGCTCGACGAGGCATTATCACGCGTAGTCATCGACTTTTCGGGACGTCCCGGTCTGGAATATCACGTGGATTTCCCGCGTTCGCGCGTGGGTGAATTCGACGTGGATCTGGTACATGAATTCTTCCAGGGCTTCTGCAACCATGCCTTGGTCACTTTGCACGTGGACTGTCTGCGCGGCAAGAACGCGCATCACAATGCCGAGACCATCTTCAAGGCTTTTGGACGGGCGTTGCGCATGGCGCTCGAGGTCGACCCGCGTGCCCCGGATTCCGTTCCCTCGACGAAAGGGAGTTTGTAATATTTTTGGAACCACAGATAAACACAGATGAACACCGATATATACCAAGGAACTTGAGAAGGGAAACCAACGGGTTCTGTTATGTTAATCTGTGTTTATCCGTGTTCATCTGTGGTTTCAGATTTTAAATGAATACCGTCGCTGTGATTGATTACGGCATGGGGAACCTGCGCTCGGTGTGCAAGGCGATTGAGCACGTGGCGCCGAAGGCGCGCGTTCAGCTCACGGCCGCCGCCTCGGAAATCCGGTCCGCCTCGCGCGTGGTCTTCCCGGGACAGGGAGCCATCGGCGGATGCATGTCGGCACTGGAAGGCAATGGCCTGCGTGACTCCCTGCTCGAAGCGATGAAAACCAAGCCGTTCCTGGGCATCTGTCTCGGCCTTCAGGCGCTGTATGATTTCAGCGAAGAGGGCGGCGGCACACCATGCCTGAGCCTGCTCGCCGGTTCGGTGAAGCGGTTCCCGGCAGAAAAAATGACTGACACGGCCACCGGTCTTCCGCTGAAGGTTCCGCATATGGGCTGGAATCAGGTGCATCAAACTTCCCCACACCCGTTATGGAACGGCATACCGCAAGATTCGCGGTTTTATTTCGTGCACAGCTACTACGCCGATTCGGCCGATACCGGTGAAATCGCCGGCGAAACGGCTTATGCACTGCGGTTTACCTCGGCCGCGGCGCGTGCGAATATTTTCGCCGTCCAGTTCCACCCGGAAAAAAGCCAGCATGCCGGGCTGTGCCTGTTGGAAAATTTCATGGCCTGGGACGGAAACCGCTAACCTTCAAGATTTTTCAGGTTCGAATACTACACATACCTACATCAGGATTTATCCGGAGCCAGTCAGTGCTGATCATTCCCGCGATTGATATTAAAGACGGCAAATGCGTACGCCTGCGTCAGGGGCGCATGAACGATGAAACGGTTTTTTCCGACGATCCGGTGGCGATGGCCAAGCGCTGGGTGGAGGCCGGAGCCCGACGTCTGCATATCGTCGATCTTAATGGTGCCATGGCCGGTAAGCCGGTGAACGCCACGGCCATACAGGCTATCCTGTCCGTTTTCCCGGAAGTTCCGGTGCAAGTGGGCGGCGGTATCCGCGACGAAGATACGATCCAGGCCTATCTCGAGATGGGTGTGCGCTACGTAATCCTCGGGACCAAGGCGGTTAACGCCCCACATTTCGTGAGCGATGTTTGCACCGAATTTCCCGGGCATATTATCGTTGGACTGGATGCCAAGGATGGCAAGGTCGCCATCGACGGCTGGTCCAAACTCTCGGGGCACGATGTGGTCGATCTGGCCAAAAAATTTCAGGACGATGGCGTCGAGGCGATTATCTACACCGATATCGGCCGTGACGGCATGATGACCGGTGTGAATATCGAAGCCACGGTAAAACTGGCGAACGCCATTTCCATCCCGGTCATCGCCTCCGGCGGCATCACCAACATCGAGGACATCCGTAAGGTGTGCGAGACGGGCGAAACGGGCATCGTCGGCGCCATCACCGGCCGCGCCATCTACGAAGGCTCGCTCGATTTCACCGCGGCACAGAAACTCGCCGATCAATTAAGTAAACAGAAACCACAGATGAACACGGATAAACACTGATATAACTGATTTTTATCTGCGTCCATCTGTGTTCATCCGTGGTTCCAAATTCTTATGGGTTTAGCAAAAAGAATTATTCCCTGTCTCGACGTGGACAATGGTCGCGTCGTGAAGGGCGTGCGTTTTGTCGAAATCCGCGACGCCGGCGATCCGGTTGAGATCGCGCGCCGCTACGACGAGCAGGGTGCCGACGAAATCACTTTTCTCGATATCACCGCCAGCTCCGACAACCGCGAGACCATGGTGCACGTGGTGGAGGCCATGGCCAGTCAGGTTTTCATTCCGCTCACCGTGGGTGGCGGTATCCGCAAGGTGGAGGATGTGCGTCGTATGCTCAACGCGGGCGCCGATAAGGTGGCGATCAATACGGCGGCGGTGTCCCGCCCCGAATTCGTCAAGGAAGCCTCGGATCATTTCGGCTCGCAATGCATCGTGGTGGCGATCGACGCCAAACAGGCCGGGCCGGACAAGTGGGAGGTTTTCACTCACGGTGGGCGCAAGGCCACCGGCCTCGATGCGCTGGCCTGGGCTAGAAAGATGATGGATTACGGCGCCGGCGAGATTCTGTTGACCAGCATGGATCGCGACGGCACCAAGGATGGTTTCGACCTCAAGCTGACGCGCGCCGTGTCCGATGCCATCAGCATTCCCGTGATTGCTTCCGGTGGTGTCGGTAATCTCGATCACCTCATCGCGGGCATTACCCAGGGTCATGCCGATGCCGTGCTGGCGGCCAGTATTTTTCACTTCGGTGAATATACTGTCGTTCAGGCCAAGCAACGCATGGCTGCGGCCGGTATTGAAGTAAGGCAATAAGCTATCCGCCTTGCCTCCGCGCATTGGCACGTCCATTCCTGATATTATTCCGTCATGAATGAATCATGGCTCGATGCGGTGAGGTGGAATGCTGAAGGTCTGGTCCCTGCGATTGCACAGGAGGCTGGCAGCGGCAAGGTGCTGACCCTCGCGTGGATGAACCGCGAGGCGTTGGCGGCGACAGTGCAGGAGAAACGCGCGGTGTACTGGTCGCGCTCGCGCCGCAAACTCTGGCGCAAGGGTGAGGAATCCGGGTACGTGCAGGCGGTAAAGGACGTTCGCCTCGATTGCGATAACGATGCCGTGCTGCTGATCGTTGAACAAAAAGGTGGCATCGCTTGCCATACCGGCCGCGAGCGCTGTTTCCATCAACAGCTGCAGGGCGACCGGTGGGTAACGGTCGAGCCCGTAATCAAGAGCGAACAGGAAATCTACGGCAGGAAATGACATGTCCGACGTGCTGAAAAAGCTGGCCGCCGTCCTTGAGGCGCGCAAGGGCGCCGATCCGCAGAGTTCCTATGTCGCGGGGTTGTACGCCAAGGGGCTGGACGCGATCCTCAAGAAAATCGGGGAAGAGGCGACCGAGACCGTGCTCGCGGCCAAGACCGGCGAGCGCGCGAAAATCATTCACGAGACCGCGGACCTGTGGTTTCACACGCTGATTATGCTTGCGCAAACGGGACTGAAGCCGGATGATATCCTGGCTGAGCTGGATCGGCGTTTTGGCGTGTCCGGGCTGGATGAAAAGGCTTCGCGCCCGCGTCAGTAACGTCGAGGGCGATTGCGCAACCCGCGAGCAGCTTTTTGTCAGGCACGAACGGAATTTTCTGGAGAAACAGCATGGGTACTTTCAGCATTTGGCACTGGTTAGTCGTACTGATCATCGTTCTGCTGATCTTCGGCACCAAAAAGCTGCGCAATATCGGCAGCGACCTGGGCGGCGCCATCAAAAGCTTCAAGCAGGCGATGAAGGATGATGGAGAGACTCCCTCGTCGGACTCCGGCGATGGTGACGAGGCCAAAAAGATCAAGAACGATTCCGGCCGTGTGATTGACGCGGAAGTCACCTCCAAGCAGAAACACAAGACTTAACCCCGCTTCCCACCACGGTCACGCGCGATGTTCGACGTCGGTTTTTCGGAACTGGTGGTCATTGGTCTGATTGCATTGATTGTACTGGGACCGAAACGCCTGCCGGAAGTAGCGCGCACCGCCGGCCGCTGGATGGGGCAATTGCGGCGTTTCATCGCCGACGTCAAGCAGGATATCGATCGCGAGATCAATTCCGAGGACCTGGCGGAACTGCGCAAGCTCAAGCAGGAGTTGCACGACACCCGCAACCTGATGCAAAACACTTCAGGTGAGTTGGTGAAGGGCTTCACGGAAATCACACCCGAGCTTTCCACCCCTACGATCCATTCTCCGGAAACATCCAAGCTTCCGGACGGCCCGGTGGCGTCTGCAAACCCCACGCAGCACCGGCGCGGCAACTCGCGAAACAAGTCCCGGACCCGAAAGAAACATGGCGGAACCCGAAAAGCCCGCCGTCGCTGAAGGCAGCCTGATCTCGCATCTGCTGGAGCTGCGCGACCGCCTGCTCTACTCGGTGATTGCCATCACTGTGGTTTTCCTCGGGCTGATTCCGTTTGCGGGAGAGGTTTATACACTGGTGGCGAAACCGCTAATGGGTGTGCTACCGCCCGGTGCCACCATGATTGCGACTGAAGTGGCCTCTCCGTTTCTCACGCCCATCAAGTTGACGCTCGCCGTGGCGATCGTGATCACGATTCCATTTCTGCTGTACCAGCTCTGGGCCTTTGTGGCGCCGGGCCTGTACCGCCACGAACGGCGTCTGGTGCTGCCACTGCTGTTATCCAGTACGCTGCTGTTCTACGGTGGCATGGCGTTCGCCTATTTTGTCGTGTTCCCCATGGCCTTCGGGTTTTTCGTGCATGCCCTGCCGCCGGGCGTGACCATGATGACCGACATCCGTTCCTACATGGACTTTGTGTTTTCCATGTTCTTTGCCTTCGGCATCACCTTTGAGGTGCCGATTGCGGTAATCCTGCTGGCGCGCATGGGTGTGATCAACCCCGAGACGCTGGCGCAGAAACGGCCGTACGTAATTCTATGGGCCTTTATCGCCGCCGCTATCCTCACGCCGCCGGATATTTTCTCGCAGTTTTTTCTCGCCGTGCCGATGATTATCCTGTTCGAAATCGGCCTTTTCGTCGCGCGCTGGATGAAGCGTTCCGCCGACGCCGCCGTGGACAGCGGCCGGCGCAACCTGACCGAAGACGAGATCGAGGCCGAGTTTAAAAAACAGGATGGGGCATTTTCGGGTAAGAAAAAGACGCGGAAATAAAAGGGCAAGTTTATTCCGTCACTGCCGCCTGTGCCGGACGTTCGATGGCCATGGCTTCCAGTATCATTGATTTTCCATCGCGCAGTACTTCCATCTTTACGCGCGTGCCGGGCTTATGGTTGGAAATGGTCACCAAGGCCTCGCGCGCCTCGAGGATTTTCTTGCCGTCGATGGCGATAATCACGTCCCCGGGCTGCAGGCCCGCGCTGTGCGCGGGTCCGCCGCGCACCACACCAACTACCACTACACCGGTCGTATTTTCGAGATCGAGCGCACGCGCGATCTGCGGCGTGATCAGTTGTGCCTCAATACCGAGCCAGCCGCGCAGCGGACGGCCGTGCTCGATGATTTCCTCCATCACGCTTTGGGCGAGACTGGTGGGAATGGCGAAGCCGATGCCCTGGTTGCCGCCACTGCGCGAGAAGATGGCGGTATTGATGCCGACGAGGTTGCCATCGGCATCGATCAGCGCGCCGCCGGAGTTACCGGGGTTGATCGCAGCGTCGGTCTGGATGAAATTCTCGAAGGTGTTAATACCGAGCTTGTTACGGCCGGTAGCGCTGACAATGCCCATGGTCACGGTCTGACCCACGCCGAAGGGATTACCGATGGCCAGCACCACGTCGCCAACGCGCAAGTTGTCGGAGTGACCGAGCGTCATTACCGGCAGTTTCTTAAGATCAATTTTCAGTACCGCAACATCCGTCTCCGGATCGCTGCCCACCACCTTGGCCTGCATCATGCGCCCATCCTGCAAGGAGACCTGAATCGCATCGGCACCCTGAATGACATGGTGATTTGTCAGGATGTAACCCTGCTCGCTCATGATGACGCCGGAGCCGAGACTGGTTTCGACGCGTTTACGCGGCCTAATCAGATTGTTCCCGTCGCCGAAGAACTGGCGGAATGCCGGGTCATCGAAGAACGGATGCGGCCGGACGGTGACCACCTTGGCGGTGTTGATGTTAACGACGGCGGGCGAGGCCTTGTCCACCGCCTGCGCATAGGAGTAGGGGCTGCCAGCCGGATGTTGTGAGGTTTCGGGCGCCGTTTGGCGGATTTCTACGGTCGTGGCTTGCTGTCTGGCGATCTGCGGCCAGAAGTAAATCACCAGGAAGGCAATGGCCAGCCCCAGGACAATGGCTTGCACCAGGTAAGACAGGGTATGTCGCGGAGTCATGCTCTGTGCGTATTCAGATATAGATGGCGATGGATTCTATCTGAAGTCCCGGTCCGCGTGCTGTACCATGGCGATATGGCAGATATCCCGGTTTTTTCAGAAAAAAATGTTACGCGATCCGATTTAAGCGCTTGACTCCGGCAGGGATGATATATAATCCTATGCGCCGTTTTTCAGGGCTAGACAGGTTTTGCAACGATTAATTGGTTGAATCGCATTATAAAAATTACGCCAGTGCGCGTGATTTTTTATTTTCTGCTCCACTAGATTGAGGGGGTTTCATGAGTGAAGAGGGTGTCAATCCGCGCCGCCGGCGCTTGCTGGCGATCACCAGCGGATTAGGAGTGGTTGGAACGGCATTGGCGGTCACCCCCTTCGTCCTCAGCATGCTCCCGAGTGCCCGCGCCAGAGCCGCTGGTGCACCGGTCGAGGTCGACATCAGCAAGATCGAGCCCGGCCAACTGCTTACCGTCGAATGGCGCGGCAAACCGGTGTGGATCCTGGATCGCACGTCGGCCATGCTGAAATCGCTCACCGAAGACACGCAGCTGCTGGCCGATCCGAAATCCGCCGTAGCGTCGCAGCAACCCACCTACGCGCAAAATGAAACGCGCTCCATGAAGCCGGCGCTCCTCGTGCTCGTCGGCATCTGTACCCATCTGGGTTGTTCGCCAGCCCAGCGTCTGGAAGCCGGTGCGGCTGCGGGCCTGGGCGATAACTGGCCGGGCGGGTTCTTTTGCCCCTGCCACGGCTCCAAGTTCGATCTGGCCGGCCGCGTATTCAAGAACGTCCCGGCGCCCATGAACCTGGAGGTGCCTCCGTACAGCTACCTCAGCGATACCCGCATCATCATCGGTGTCGACAAGAAAGGAGCCGCGTGATGTCGAAATTTCTTGCCTGGATCGATGACCGCTTTCCCATGACCAAGGTCTGGGAGGAGCATCTCTCAAAATACTACGCGCCCAAGAATTTCAACTTCTGGTATTACTTCGGTTCAATCGCGTTGCTGATACTGGTGATGCAGATCGTCACCGGCATTTTTCTCACCATGCACTACAAGCCGGACACGGGACTGGCGTTCGCCTCGGTCGAGTTCATCATGCGCGACGTGAACTGGGGCTGGTTGATCCGCTACCTGCATTCCACCGGCGCCTCATTTTTTTTCATCGTGGTGTATCTGCACATGTTCCGCGGCCTGCTCTATGGCTCGTACCGCAACCCACGCGAGCTGCTCTGGATCATCGGCGTGATCATCTACGTGGCGCTCATGGCGGAGGCCTTCATGGGCTATCTGCTGCCCTGGGGCAACATGTCCTACTGGGGCGCGCAGGTGATCATTAATCTGGCGGGCGCGATCCCTTGGGTGGGTAACGGGCTGTCGGAATGGATTCGCGGCGACTTTGTGGTCTCGGACGCCACGCTCAACCGTTTCTTCGCTTTCCACGTGATCGCCGTGCCGCTGGTCCTGGTGGCGCTGGTATTCGTGCACATCGTCGCGCTACACAAGGTCGGCTCCAACAACCCCGACGGCGTCGAAATCAAGAAGAAAAAGAACGCCGATGGCCTTCCGCTTGACGGCATTCCGTTCCATCCTTATTACACGGTCAAGGACATCGTGGGCGTGACGGTATTTCTGATCCTGTTCTGCGCGGTGGTGTTCTTCTCCCCAGAGCTGGGCGGCTGGTTCCTCGAGGGCGACAACTTCATCCCGGCCAATATCCTGCAGACGCCGCCGGACATCAAACCGCTGTGGTATTTCACGCCGTATTATTCGATCCTGCGCGCCAACACGGTCGCGTTTTTCGGAGTCGAGGCGAAGCTCTGGGGCGTGATTTTCATGGGGCTTGCCATCGTGTTCTTTTTCTTCCTGCCCTGGCTGGACCGTTCGCCGGTCAAGTCCATTCGCTATCGCGGGTGGATGTACAAGACAGCCTTGACGATATTCGTCGCCAGTTTTCTCCTGCTCGGTTTCCTCGGCATCAAGAAACCGGACGATATCGATTTTATCCTGTTCAAGAATGTCTATTGGGCGCAGATCAGCACGGTCTTATATTTTGCCTTTTTTGTACTGATGCCGTGGTACACCAAATATGACAAGACCAAGCCGGTTCCGGAAAGGGTGACTTGGAAATGAAAAAGCTCCTGGTTCTGTTGGTGGTGTTGGGTCTGCCGGCCGGTGCGTTAGCCGCGGGAGAGCACAAATCCTGTGGCACGGTCGAATGCGATAACGTTGACATCGATCTCGGCGACAAGACCTCACTGCAACGCGGCGCGCGCATTTTCGTCAACTACTGTCTGTCCTGCCACAGTGCTTCGTACATGCGCTACAACCGCATGGGGCATGATCTTGGTATCTCGGATGAGCTGGTCAAGGAAAACCTGCTGTTCGCCGCGGACAAGGTCGGCGACCTGATGAAGGCGGTGATGCCGCGTGAGGACGCCAAGGATTGGTTCGGCGTGGCTCCGCCCGACCTCTCGGACGAGGCGCGTTACCGCGGTGCGGACTGGATCTATACCTATATGCGCAGTTTCTACCGCGACAGCAAGTCGCCGTCCGGCTGGAACAACATGGTGTTTCCGCACGTGGCCATGCCGAATGTGTTGTACGAGTGGCAGGGCGATCAGCGCGCCGTGTTCAAGAAAGATGAACATGGGACGGAAGTATTCGAGCGCCTTGAGATCGAGCGCGTCGGCACCATGGACCAGAAGGAATACAATCGCGCCATGCGTGACCTGACGAACTTCCTGGTTTATCTCGGCGAGCCGGCCAAGCTGGTGCGTTATGAGATTGGCATTTACGTACTTATTTTCCTGGCCGTATTCCTGGTGTTTGCCTACCTGCTCAAAAAGGAATACTGGAAGGACGTCCACTGATGATTGTTGAGGCGGCATGAGTCAATTTGAAACATCATGCTTGGCAATCCATTGCATTGGCTTCTGATAAATTTTTTTGCCGCCTCAATAATCGAGTAATCATAAGTGTTTTTGTTATTGATCCGACACGACGGCGCCATGGCAAGTTCGCAGAGAGGTTTTCCTGTACCATCTTCGTTTCAGGGTATTCGCGCCGGATCAATAACCAGGACGATTCACGGACAGCGGCGCTGAGTCGCCCCGGAGTGACATGATAGACAAAAACACCATGAACACGCCCGCGGCGCGCAAGCCTATTATGACGCTGTACTCGGGTACGTCCGATCCTTGGAGCCACCGCACGCGTATCGTTCTGTTTGAGAAGGACATCGACTGCCAGATTGTGGACGTTGATGTAGCCAAGAAACCGCGCGAACTGGGTGAGCTCAATCCCTACAACCAGGTGCCGACCATGGTGGATCGCGACTTGGTGCTGTACGAGTCCAATATCATCAATGAATACCTCGACGAGCGCCTGCCGCACCCGCCGCTGATGCCGGTGGATCCGGTGTCGCGCGCCCGCGCTCGGCTTATGCTGGTGCGGTTCGACCGCGATTGGTACAGCCTGATCGGACTCATCACCGGGGGCGACAAAAAGTCGGCCACGCGTGCCCGCCACGCGCTGCGCGACGGGTTGACGGTGATCTCGCCGATCTTCAAGGAGCAGGCGTTCGCGTTGGGCGAGGAGTTCACGCTGGTCGATTGCTCGCTCGCGCCGCTGCTGTGGCGGCTGGATCACTGGGGCATCGAGCTGCCGCGCCAGGCCAAGCCCGTTCTCGAGTACGCCGCGAAGCTGTATCAACGCAAATCCTTCAAGCTGTCGCTGACCGAGTCGGAAAAGGCGATGCATACCCCTTCCCGGTGAAGCGGCGCATCCCGCGCCCGATTTTCCTGCGCGGGCTGTTTCGCGGCGCATGACCCCGATCAAGCTTTATCTTCTCCGCGCCGTCTACGACTGGGCGGTGGAAAATAATTTCACGCCGCAGGTGCTGGTGGACGCCACCGCCAGCGGCGTGCAGGTCCCGACGAATTACATACAGGACGGCCGCATCGTGCTGAATGTCCATCCGCGCGCGGTGGGCCACTTCGAGTTCGCCGCCGAGGCCCTGCGGTTTTCAGCCCGCTTCGGTGGCCGTAGTCATTCCGTCGAAGTTCCGTACACCGCCGTGCTCGCGATCTATGCGCGCGAGAACAACCAGGGCATCACGTTTCCCGAATTAACGGCCGGCGACAAGCCGGGTCCCGGTCCGGAGAGCAGCCCGCCAGACGGCAAGCCACCGAGCAAGGGCGCCAGTCTGCGTGTCGTAAAATAGCCGAAAAATACTGTCTCACCGCAAAGGCGATCGCTCTTGCGCTTCCCTGCGCCCGCGACATTCGTACTTCCTGTACAGTACAAAGAGCGCAAAGATTTTTACCGGAAAATTCTTGTGTCTTTCTTTGCGTACTTCGCGTCTTTGCGGTAAATAATTATTTAGATCAGAGTTTTCTTAGGAGACGAACTATGCGCACCTTCAAGTTGCTTCTGATTCTTTCCATGATATTTATCGCCACCTTGGTGCGCGCCGCCGACAAGGCCGTACCGGAAAACACCGAAGCGCAGGAGAAAGAGAGCCCGCCCAAACGCGCCGGGCGGCCAAAGCGGGAGGCGGTGAAGATGTCACCGCACGCGCGTGAGTCCGCGCCGCGCCCGGACGAGAGCGGGAATATGAAACGCGTGGCGCCACCGCGCGCCGAGTCGCCATTGCAAAACGTGCCGGCGCTCATGGAACCACCGCCCGGCGTCAAAGCACCCGCCAATCCCTGATTGTACGGTGTTCGATGATCCGCGTGATCCAGGCCGACATCACGACGCTGAAAGTTGACGCCATTGTCAACGCCGCCAATGCATCCCTGCTTGGTGGCGGAGGCGTGGATGGCGCTATCCATCGTGCCGCTGGCCCGGAATTGCTGGCGAAGTGCCGCACACTCGGCGGCTGTTCCACGGGCGAAGCGAAAATTACCCCCGGCTGCAAGCTACCAGCAAAATGGGTAATTCATACCGTGGGCCCCGTTTGGCGCGGCGACAAATCCAACGAACCTGCGTTGCTCGCGAACTGTTACCGCCACTCGCTTGAACTGGCACTGAAGCACAGTGTGAAGTCCATCGCGTTTCCGGGGATCAGCACGGGCGCGTATGGTTTTCCGAAAGATCAAGCGGCAGCAATTGCTGTCATGATCATGAGGGAGTATGAGAGTAAAATTGATGAGATTATTTGTTGTTGTTTCAGCGCGCATGACAAGGCGCTGTACGAGAAAGTAGTGGCTGAAAAATAACTCCCTGGCAGCAACTAATTTTGATCCGACGGGTCGAAGTCGGCATCCTATGCTGATCTCCGCCTTTTTTGCCGTGTTGCTGGTGGTATTGAGTACTTTCACCCATTACGAGGTATTGCGGCTGCTGTCGACCTACGTACCGCGAATCAGGATCCGACCACGGGCACGGTTGTTGGTGGTTCTGTTTGGCACCTTTACCGGCCACATGCTGCAAATTGTCTATTATGCGCTAGCTTACTTCTATCTCCGGGACCATTTCGATCTGGGAAATTTTGGCGGCCAGTTCGCCGACCGCTTTGCCACTTACCTTTATTTCTCGGCCGAGACTTATACCACCATCGGTCTGGGCGACATTTATCCATTGGGACCGCTACGCCTGATTACCGGCATCGAGGCGCTTAACGGTTTGCTGCTTATCGGTTGGTCCGCCTCGTTTACCTATCTGGCCATGCAGAAGTTCTGGAACATCAAGGAGCGGGATTAGTACGCCGGTCCACTTGATCGTATACTCATTTCTTTATGCCGCAAACCGCGAAAATATTTCTGATCCTCGGCGGCATCAACGCTGCACTTGTCGTCATGCTCGGTGCGTTCGGGGCGCATAGTCTGAAGGCGCGGATGACGGCGGAGATGCTGGCAGCGTACCAGACGGGCGTGTATTACCATCTGTTTCATGCGCTGGGATTGCTAGTGGTGGGACTGGTGGCGACGCAGATCATGGATTCGGTTTATCTCAAGTGGTCCGGGTGGCTGATGCTGACCGGCATTATTCTTTTTTCCGGCAGCCTTTATGGGTTGAGTGTAAGTGGCCTGCGTTGGCTCGGCATGGTGACGCCCTTGGGAGGCATGTCATTTATCGCCGCATGGATTTTGTTCGTGATCGCGATGGCAAAATCGCCCTGATGCGATGTACCGGGTTTTTAGTGTAAAAAACGACAATAGTTCCCCCTAGTCACAATTCAGTTGCATATATTATATATGCCTCGCCGCTAATAATTCCCTACCAACCGTGTGTCTGCTCCTTCCTGTCTGTCTCGAATTTTCGGCCTAAAATTAATCTGCAGGTTTCAAAAATCACCGGCGCCTGATGGACAGGCGGAATTTCGTGTCGGCGGTTCGGTCAGCAAATACGAGGGAACGTAATGCAGGATGTCTTTAACATTTCCGGGCGTGCCAGCTTCGTGAGGCGATTCGTTCCCGTCTTCAGTCTCTCTCTCGGCATCATTATTATCTCGTTGTTATTGGCGCTGGGCGCCATGGAGGTATTGTCCGCCGCGCGTGCCTACGTGGCCGGCGAGGGCCTGTGGTCGAAGGCGCAGCGCGACGCAGTCTACTCGCTTACGCTGTACGCCCAGACGCACGAGCCGGCGTATTACGAACGTTACCAGCAGGCGCTTGCAATTCCGTTGAGCGATCACTGGGCACGGATCGAAATGGATAATCCCGACTACGATTACGCCAAGGCCTACGCCGGCCTGCTGGGGGGCGATAACCATCCTGACGATCTTCCCGGCATGATCCGCCTCTATCGTTGCTGCGCGGAATATTCGTACTTCAAGCGCGCGGTATCGATATGGAAGGAAGGCGACACGTACATCGCCCAAGTCCAGAATCTGGGCAGCGACCTGCACGCCGAAATTTCCTCCGACACACCGTCTGCGAAACGGGTCGAGGCAATCCTCAATCAGGTGCGTACCGTCGATGCGGGCGTGAAACCGCTGGAAGACGCCTTTACCGCCACGCTTGGCGAGGCGGTGCGGTGGCTGAAGTCCACGCTGGCGTGGGCCATTTCCACGACCATTTCGCTCCTGATCTTTCTCGGCGTTTACCTGTCCTCACGTATACTGGCGCAAGCGCGCCGAACCGAGGACAACTACCGTTTGCTGGCCAACGCGTTCGCGCACACCGCGGACGGCATCATGATCCTGGACAGTAAGCGGCGCATCGTCGCGGTCAATCACGCATTCACCACGATTACGGGCTACACACCCGAGGAGGTTGTCGGACGAATGTTTGCGCGGCCGCAGTCAGTGAAGATTCCCGGTCCGACGATTTATGCGGTGTGGCAAGACGTGCGCTCTGCAGGACGCTGGGAGGGCGAGGTCTGGAACGTGCGTAAGAACAGTGAAGTGTATCCGATGCACCTGAGTTTGAGCGCAGTGTACGACCAACGACGCGGCACGGTCGGCCACTACGTTGCGGTGTTCAACGACATCTCACCGCTCAAGGCCAACGAAGAACGCCTTAAATTCCTCGCAACCCATGACCCGCTGACGGGTCTGCCGAACCGCACCGAGTTCAAGCGCTTCTGCCATGAGGCGATCGATCGCGCGCGGCGCCACAAACAACGGGTGGCGGTGTTGTATATCGACCTCGATAACTTCAAGCCCGTCAACGACAACTACGGGCATGTGGTCGGCGACGAGCTGCTAAAGACGGTCGGTGCCCGCATGAAACAGGTGATACGCGAGGCGGACATCGTTGCGCGCATCGGCGGCGATGAATTCAGCGTTTTACTGGCCGATCTCGACGATATTTCGAGCGGCTATATCGTGGCATGCAAGCTGCTCGACATGCTATCGCAGCCGGTCGTTACCCGGCAGGGCACGCATCCGGTTGGGGCCAGCATCGGCGTCAGCACCTATCCCGACGATGGCGATGATCCGCAGACCTTGCTGCGGCTGGCCGATACGGCCATGTACCGGGTCAAGCAGGGCGGTCGCAACGGCGTCGGTTTCTATTCCGCACCGGCAGGATCGTTGCCTGAATCGGCGAGCCTAGGACCGGATCGAGAGTTTGCCCCCAAACGCTGAAATGCCGGTCTGGGAGATAAAACCCTATGGAGATATCCGGAGCAGGTCCGCGCCTGTGAACCTGCTCCTAAAATGTCACTTGGACACTCCCGACTCCAACTATCCTGTCTGAAGTTTTGCCGAAACCCCGCAGAAACACGTGGTTTTACCGCTATTAACCAGCTGGCACGTTCATTGCTTTAGATCTAGTGCGTAACCTGGAGAGAACGGCAATGGAAAACGGACTGACTGCTAAACGGTGTACACGGACCTCGATCATCACGCTGTTTTTGATGTGTTTCTTCAGTATTCCCGCCCACGCCGATGAGTTTAGCGTGCTGCTGAACGGCAAGGCGATCCACCTTGATCGTCGTCCCGGCGTTCACTACAACGAGGACAACTGGGGAGCGGGCTTTCAGTACGATATGGCACCGGTTCGGGAAAAATGGGTACCGTTCGTCACGGCTTCGGGATTCAAGGACTCGAACAGCAACATGTCCTATTATGCCGGCGGTGGATTTCTGTACCGTTCCAATTTCGAGTGGGCAAAGACCCCGATGCATTTCGATGCTGGCGCGGTTGCCTTCCTCATGACGCGCAAGGGCTTCAAAAACGATAGACCGTTTCCGGGCATTCTGCCGGCGTTATCGTTGGGCACGGCGCGGGTCTCGGTTAACATGACCTACATCCCCAGGGTCGACCCCAAGATGGTGCCGATACTGTTCTTCCAGCTCAAGATCACGCTTTAACTGCCTGCCCCGCGCGCTGCGACGGCAGGTCAAAAGTCCGCAGTAGCAAGGTTACCTTCCAGCTCGTCCCACATGCGCTCACCCACGGGCGCGGTCTGCATTACCACAAAGCGTTTTTTTACCGGCTGGGTTTTACGCCGGCCTCAATGATCTGGCCGTAGCTGATGCCGGCGTCGTTACATGGGACCTGGTGCATCAGGCGTACGTCGAACCCGTTTTCCCGCAGTGCCGCGAAGGCGCGCTCCGTCAGCACGCGATTCTGGAACACGCCGCCAGCGAGACCCACGGCCAACTCGCCGTGCTCTTCGCGCAACGCATATGCTTGCGCCACCATCGCCCGCACCAGGCTGGCATGAAAACCGTCGGCGCGCTCGGTGACGGTGAGTTTTGCATTCATGAGAAAAGGCAAAAGCGGCGCCCAGTCGGTTTCCCACAGACCTTGGCGATTGCGGGTCAGCGGCAGCGGGATAGCCTGAGCGCTTTCGTCGGCGCAAGCGGCTTCCAGCAGTATCGGTCCTTGGCCTTCGTAGCTCGAGTGGAAATGCAGTCCAGTCAGCGCGGAGGCAGCGTCGAACAGTCTGCCGGCCGAGCTAGTTTGCGGGCAGTTCAAGCGCCGTCGCCAGGCATGATGCGCCAGCATCGGGTCTTCGGGGCATTGTTTCCATTCGATCCCGGCTTCCCAGCATAGCGATAGCGCCGAGCGCCACGGCTCGCGTCCGGCTTTCTCGCCGCCGGGCAGGTAGAATGGCCGCAGACTGCCGGCCCGCTGCCAATGTCCAGGCAATCCGAGCAAAGTTTCGCCGCCCCAGAGTGTGCCATCCGCGCCGTAACCGACACCATCCCAGGTGAATACCAGCCAGTTTTTCACGTCCGGGTGTTCCCCGGCGAGGGCCGAAGCGTGGGCGTAATGATGCAGCACCGGTGTAACCGGCAGGCCGGTGCGTCGCGCCCAACGCGAGCTGACGTACACTGGATGGGCGTCACACACAATGGATTGGGCGTGGACGCCATAAAGTTTTTGCAGATCGGCGATCACCTGCTCGAATACACTGAGGCTGCGCGGCGCGTCGAGATCGCCGATGTGCGGCGAGACGACGATACGATCGTCCCACGCGAGCGCGATCGTGTTTTTCATGTGGCCGCCGACGGCAAGCACCGGCTTGTTCAGTTTGAAAGGCAACGTCAGTTCCAGCGGCGCGCTGCCACGTCCGTGTCGCAACGGGCGCGCGAAGCCGGCGATGACGCGATATACCGGATCATCCGCCGGACGCTGGATCGGGCGGTCGTGATGCAGGAAGGCTTCCGCCACGCAGGCCAAGCGCTGGTTGACGTCGTCGTTTTCTGTCAGCACCGGTTCACCGCTGATATTGCCTGAGGTCGCGACCAGCGGACCGCCAAATTCGTCCAGCAGCAGATGATGTAACGGGCTGTAAGGCAGCATGACGCCAACTTCACGTAATCCCGGTGCAATGCGCTGCGACAATGGAGCGCGCATTTTTTTATTTACTAGCACAATGGGGCGTACGGGATCGCGCAGCCATTGTTCGTGTTCCGGCGTCAACTCCGCCACCGCGCGCACCGCCTCCAGCCCATCCGCGCCGCGCAGGGGGTACATCACCGCGAGCGGTTTGTGCGGCCGTGGTTTTTTTGCACGCAGGCGCGCGATGGCAATGTCATTGCGCGCGTCGCACATCAGGTGATAGCCGCCGATGCCCTTGACCGCGATGACTTTGCCGGCGTGCAGCGCGGCAACCGCCTCCGTCAGCGCGGTGGCGTTGTCACGGGCGGTAGTGCCGCCCAGCGAGGTGAATTGCAATCGTGGTCCACAGGCGGGGCAAGCGATCGGTTCCGCGTGAAACCGCCGATTGAGCGGGTCTTCGTATTCACGCTGACATTCCGGGCACATGGGGAATGCCGACATGGTCGTGTTGGGCCGGTCGTAGGGAAGTTTTCCGATGAGCGTATAGCGCGGACCGCACTGAGTGCAATTGACGAACGGATGGCGATAACGCCGGTTGGTCGGATCGTATAGCTCACGCAGGCAATCGTCGCAGGCAAAGTAATCCGGCGGGACGTGGACGCGTGCCGGACTGTCTTCGCGACTGGGAAGGATTTCAAACGTTTCGAGGGCCTGGGCCTCCTCGGGTGAGCGCGATGCCATGCGTGGGCGCGCTAGCGGTGGCGCCTGTTCCAGCAAGGCTAGCTCGAACATATCGAGTGCCGTTATCGTGCCTTCGATCCATATCTCAACCGTGCCGGCCTCGTTGCGTACCCAGCCGCGCAGGTCGAATTGATGGGCGAGGCGGTAGACGTATGGGCGAAACCCGACGCCCTGCACGCGTCCTCCGATCGTCAGGTGTAGCGCCTGGGATGGAGCGTCGGGGCGCAGGTTTTCTTGTGGTACGGTGAGCTTGGACATGGAAGGGGGATTGCTTATGAGAGTGCTATAGGCCTCGTGCGACCATAGGCTATCATCCTCCTCTGCCATATCAAACGGAATGGAGCCAGGGCAGCTACGCCGTGGTCATTTGTACAGGATCAGACGCTTGTTGTCGGGCCGAACAAGTGGCCGATGGGTAGCAGAGGTTTTACCGCCAGCGGCTCAGCGAGGAGAACCATGAAGCCGGGAGTGAATGATTGAAGCATCGCTGCGCCTGGGCCGCCGAAGCCAGCACACTTTATCAGCAGTATCACGATAAAGAGTGGGGCGTGCCGGTCCACAATGATCGCAAGCTTTTTGAGTTCCTGATCCTGGAAGGCGCGCAGGCGGGGCTGAGCTGGTCGACGATCCTCAACAAACGCGCAAATTATCGTCGTGCCTACGACAATTTCGATGCCCGCAAGATCACACGCTACAATGCCGCCAAGGTCCGGCGACTGTTGAAAGACCCGGGAATCGTGCGCAATCGTCTCAAAATCCGGGCCTCTATCCTGAATGCCCGGGCGTTTCTCCAGATTCAAGAGGAGTTTGGCAGTTTCAACCGCTATATCTGGCAATTCGTCGGCGGGAAACCTATCCAGAATAGGCGCCGCCATCTGAAGAATATTCCAGCGCGAACCAAAGAATCGGATGCCATGAGCAATGACTTGAAACGGCGCGGTTTCAAATTTGTCGGCTCGACGATTTGTTATGCCTTCATGCAGGCCGTGGGGATGGTTAACGACCACACCATTCGTTGTTTCCGATATCGTCAATTGGCCAGGAAATTCAAATGAAAAAACCGTTATTTTCAAAAGCGCTTGTCGCGCTATTGCTGCTGGCGTCATCCATGTACAGAGATGCATCGCGCCGCCAGCCGGTTTGCGCAAACAGCGCAGGAAGCGACGGTCAAGGGCGATATGGCGTCCGTACTGGACAGATTTTCCCGCTTGCTTCAGCAGTGCATTGCCTGTCACGAATCGTATCGGATTAAATAGTGACGTTCATTCTTAATGGGGGATATCAGATCGTGCGGAGTTTTTTCCTGAACAAGCAGTTTTTTCTTTTCGCGGCCATGTGGGTGGCTTGCTTCACACTATTTGTTTCCTGCTCGTCGAAGGAGAATTCGCCTGAGGCGCAGATACGCGCGCTGATCGAACAGGCTCAATCGGCGACAGAAAAGAAAGACGCGGGCGCCCTACGCCGGCTGGTTTCGGAAAAATATTCCGATAGCCAGGGTCAGGATAAGAAAGCCATCGAGGCGATACTCCGATATTATTTCCTGCGCAACGAGTCTATTCATCTTCTCACACGCGTCCAGGAGATCAGCTTCTCCCAGTCGGACATTGCCCATACTGTCGTGGTGGTGGCGATGGCTGGGCAACCGATTCCGGTGGCCGAGCAGCTCGAGCGAGTCCGTGCCGATTTGCATCGATTCGAAATTACCTGGGCTCGCGAGAATAGGCAGTGGCGAGTGATTCGCGCTGAATGGCGACGCGCCGAATTTTCCGATTTTCTCTGAGACAATGCTTACTTGGTCAGAAATATCGTTCGAGAAGTATTGGACTGGTAAATCTTATCGGAGCACCTCTGCAGAAATTATGTCGAGTGGACATTTATCGGCAAAGCATTCCCTCATTAATACACATGTCCAGGGTTCGGCAGCCCCGCTCGTGGCAGGCGGGCATTTATCTGAAGAAAGTCCCACTGTTTCATGGTGTTACAAAACCGTGTGATACTGACTTGTTGCCTTTACGGCCTGAAAACCCCCATGTCATGGCATGAATGATGCACTCCATGTGTATGAAATGGAGTTGTCACGAGGTCTAGCGGTGCAGGAATCCCGTTTCAATGTATACCCGCCACGTGCGGTGATGTCGGACCGTGGGCAGAATCGCTCGCGTCCGTCGGCCGCGTCTGTGGGAAAAAACTGGACCACATGGATGGTGTCCTTGTTCGCGGTGATGATGACTGCCTGTTCCATTTTCCAGTCGCCGCCGCCGGGCATCGCCATCGTAATGAGTGACCGGTCGCCAGCCTTTGTCGACGTCCAGCGTGAAATTGCCAAGCGCTACACAGACCGGATTCAAAATTATTATCTCGAGGACAACGCAGAGAAGAATGCCGCCGTCCGGAAACGCGTACAGGCTTCGGACATCTCCGTCGTCGTCGCCATCGGATTGCCCGCCGCCCAGATGGCGCGTGATCTTTCCGCGAAGCACGTCGTCTTCTGTCAGGTCTTCAACTACGAGGATCCGAACCTGGTGACATCCTGGATGAAAGGCGTAGCCGCAACACCTCCGGTGGACGATCTGTTTCGAACCTGGAAACAGTTGTCTCCGCGGCTGAATACGGTAGGCGTCATTACAGGCAAAAATCTCAGCAACTTGATGGAAGAGGCGCAGTCTGCCGCCAACAAACATGGCCTGAAGCTAATTCACGTCGAAGCCAGATCGGACAAAGAGACGCTGTATGCCTTCAAGCGACTTTCCCCGAAGATCCAGGGTTTGTGGATGGTGCCGGACAACCGCGTACTCAGTCGTTCGGTGATTCGCGACACGATGGCCTACAGCGTCAGACAGGGCCAACAGGTGGCGGTATTTAGTGATCAACTGCTCGCCTTGGGAGGTCTCCTGAGCGCGGAGACTAATGCTGCCGATATTGCGGAGCAGGTTCTCCAGCGGGTTGAAAAATTATATAGATATTCAAGCGTGGCAGTCAGCGGCCTCACCAAAACGACCATCAGGATTAACGCCGTTATGGCCAAGCGTCTGAACTTGAAAATTCCCAACTTGCTGCATGGAATAGCTCATGCGCCATGATTTGAAATTCATCCGTCGTTTATATCTTCTCGGACTGGCCGGGGTAAGAAAACTGTACAAGTGGGCGCGCCGATTGGTCGAGCGTCGCCTTGTGAACCGCCTGGTGTTCCTGCTCATGGCCGGTTCCGTCGTCGTGTACCTGATCGTGAACGTCGGCCTGTGGTGGACGGCCAGCGATCTCGTCGACGACAATCTTGAGAAGCAGGCGGCGCGCTGGTTGACTGAACTCGATGAGTTAGGCACGCCGCTTTACGCCTCCTACGGCGGCAAAGATGTCTCGAATATTGCCAAGCGCATCAAGAATTTTCCGGAAATCGCCTTCATACGGTATTACGATGCCTCGGGAAAGAAGGTTCTAGGCGAGTTCGGTAATAAGCACGGGAAAAAGGCCCCACTGCTTGAGCCGGAGCAGATCGCTGCCTTAAACAGGATTGGCGGGCAGGAAAGGTCTTACCTAGTTGACCGCTCGCTGCTGACCGATTCATTTCTCCGATTCATCACGCCGATTCGCGTGCGCTCCATACGTTCGGACGGGTTGCTTAACTTCAGCCTGGAAAACGAGAAATCCGAAAACGTGAAAATCATCGGCTACCTCGATCTCAGCATCGACTCGGCTTATTACAAGGAACAGCTGGTGCGCAGCATGGCTTCCGGCAGCCTGGTTGTTGCCGGCCTGTTGCTGCTGGGAATGCTGGTGGGAGGCTGGATTATCCGGAAGGCGCTGGCCCCCCTGACGGCATTGAAAATCCCCCTCGCACGGCTCGCCCGGGGCGAGACCGACGTTACCGTGGAGCGGCCCAAGGATGCGGAAATCGCCGCCATCAGTGACGCGCTCAATACCACCATCCAGGCCATCAAGGAACGGGATGATGCCTTGCGCAAAATGGCAGAAAGCGATCCCTTGACCGGACTCGTGAACCGCAATTATTTCACGCGCGTGTTGGCGGAAGAGATCGACTATGTCGTGCAGAAGGGTATTGAAAGCGCCGTGTATTTCATTGACCTCGACAGGTTCAAGCAGATCAATGACACCTATGGACATTCCGCGGGCGATGCGCTGCTGATCCGTGTAGCCGAGTTGTTGAAATCACAGGTGAGAGAAGAGGATGTCGTTTCCCGCATCGGCGGTGACGAATTCACCGTGCTGGCACGTAATATTTCCCGTGAAGCCGCATTGAATCTGGCTGGCGCCTTTAACAGGGTGTTGAACGAGGCGCACATCACGAAAGGCGAGCACGCTTTCAGCGTCAATTGCAGTGTCGGTATCGCCATGGTCGACTCCGGCAGCCGCACTGTCGACGAAATCCTGTCGCAAGCCGATACAGCCTGTTTCGCCTCCAAATCGAAAGGGCGTAACTGCTTCCATATGCATGAAAACCGCGCGGAGTGCCAGACAGAGCTGGCCGAGGACACCGGCTGGTTCAAGCGCATCCAGGAAGCCATCCGGGATGACGCATTCGTGCTGGTCTACCAGACGATTCTCGATAGCACTGAATCGGGCAAGGAATATTATGAGGTGCTCCTGCGCATGCCGGGACCCAAGGGCGAGCTGGTGCTGCCCTCCATATTTCTGCCGGTCGCCCAGCGTTTCGGTTTAATGGTGGAGATCGACCGCTGGGTCATCGAGCATGCCCTGAAATCCCTGGCTTCTTTTCGCGCCGCCGGACGCAACGTGATTTTTTCCATCAATCTGTCTGGCCAGTCGCTGGAAGACAAGAACTTTCTGCAACTGGTCAAGGATCAAATGGAGCTCTACAAAATCCCGCCGGGATGCGTGATTTTTGAGATCACTGAACAAATAGCGTTACGCCATCTGGAGAAAGCAAAGCGCGTGATCGAGGGATTACATGACAGTGGCTGTCGCCTGGCGCTGGACGATTTTGGCACCGGCTTCAGTTCGTTTGCCTATCTTAAGAATCTACCTGTCGACTTCATCAAGATCGACGGTTCCTTTGTCAACAGCATGACGCAGAATACAATTGACGAGACCATGGTGCTTTCCATCGTTCATATCGCCCGCTCGCTCGGGATGAAAACGATCGCTGAGTTCGTGTCAGACGAGAAAACCCTGGATTTGTTGAAGAAATCCGGCGTCGATTACATGCAGGGCTATTTTGTCGGCGCCCCGACCGAGAAATTGCCGCTAGCACTGCGTATCGTTCCAATAACAAAAAAGACCGCACACTGAAGGGCTCCAAGCTGGCGCCAGCACAGGCGGGGGTGTTTCCCGGAGTTTTGAATAGCTGTATTATCATTCGCGTTCGAGCCTCTGGCATATAAATTAGAGGACACGCGAGATGGGGAATTCCTGACTCCTCCTGAAGAGTCAACACCGATGTGCTTTGCATTTTCTCCGCCGGAGTTGTTGCACCGGCGCAGGAGACTTCTTGAGCAAAAGGACTTGAAAACCGTATTTCTCATGTTGAAACGAAGGCGGCGCAGGAAAACAGCGCTCGCCCTTGCTTTGCTGCTGACACCGGTGGCGGCTTATGGCGTGTACATGCTCCTGCTGTTTTTTTTCGACAGCTTTCGGGGCGACGGACTCATGTTGTATCAGTATGACTACGAATCGCGCCGTGAGCTGGCGGTTCAGCTCATCTCCCATGCCCGGCAAGCCTTGCCACTGTTCTATGCGCTGGGCTTGTTGCTGTGGGTGGAGATCCAGTTGATGGCACGTTCCACCGAGTGGAACGGTGTGTTGCCCGCCGCCGTGGCTGGAATACTGACCGGGATCTTGATCCCCGCGGTTTTCGTGGAGATGAGTTTTGTTGTCCTTGTGCCCTCTGTGGTATCGGCATTGTTAATGGCCCTGGTTCTTGCCTGGACTGTCCGGCCATCCCGGCTGCAGGGATGAGCGCCATGCGGAATGTTGCGATGGCCCTGTTTTGCTGTGTTTCTTTTGGCGTTTCGTCTGCCCATGCGCTGGATCACATCTGGATTATCGGCGGCGGCCCCAACCCAGGCAGTTCACAGGCACAGATTGAATTCAACGTGAACTGGGTTATCCAGGTTCTGAACGCCAGCGCCGGTGCGCGGCAGTTGCACGTTTACTATACCGACGGAGCCGACAACGGGCGAGATGTCGTGCTGTGGCAGCCACCACGGGAGTCCAAGGATTCGCTGCAGCCGCTGGCGCGTGTCTTTGGGGAACAGAGCAAAAATGGCGAGCGTTTTTACACCAGCAAGATTCCTCATGTGCAAGGTGGTACCGAGGCAAGCACGCTTAAGGAACGTCTGGAAAAAGATTTTTCCGAACTCAAGCCCGGTGACCGGGCATTTCTCATTTATAACGGCCACGGTTTGCGTGACCCGGACGATCCCGCCGGAAATACGTTGCGGTTGTGGAACGACACTCGGCTGTCGGTGCGCGAGATGGATCGGATCATGAGCCACATAGATCCCGGCGTCCCCGTGCGTTTTGTGTTCACGCAATGTTATTCCGGCGGATTCGCACGGCTGATGCGCCCACAGGCGCAGGACTCGCCGGCACTTGGAGAAGCCAATCGCTGTGGATTTTTCTCCGAATCCGAAGACCGCGAGGCAGAAGGTTGCTCGGCCAGTATCAACGTCGGAGATTATCGCGATTACTCGACGTATTTTTTCGCTGCGCTCCAGGGTCGCACGCGCACTGGCGAGGCCATCGGTGTCAACCCGGATCGCAATGGGGACAACATTGTGTCGCTCTATGAGGCGCATCTGTTTGCGTTGTCGCAGGCGCATAATGCTGATCTCCCGCGCTCCACCAGCGAGGTGTTTCTGGAGCGCTGGCAACCTTGGTACTTGCGCTGGGTCGATACCGGGGCAGAGCCAGACAACGACTACGGGAGCATGGCGCGCGAGGTAGCGAAAAAGAACGGGCTGCCCGAGTCGGGGCCGACCCTCATCAAGGAGTTAAGAATTCGCCGGCAGGCAATGGGCGAGAAAATGCTCGAACTAGAGAAAGAAGAGGAAAATCTCAGCCAGGAGATCAAGACACTGCAAAAGGAGATCCAGAGGGAAATTGGATTGCGTTGGCCCGAGGTATTTTCCCCGTATACGTTAAACTTTTCTCAGTTTCTGAAGAAGGATCTGGATGCCGTCCAGAATTTGATTCTTTCGCATGCCCGTTATCCAGAACTGGTTGCTAAGCAGAACCGGCAAGCCACGCTGCGTAATGAGGAGCTATTGAATCTGGATCGGGATATTACGCAGCTCGACAAAATCCTGCGTCTACGGAAGCTGGCGCGCCTTCAGAACCAGTTTGAGCATCACGCCACGGAACAGGAGCGTGCGTGGTATCAGCGATTACAGTCTTGCGAGGGACAACCTTTATAACGCCAAGGGGTGTGGCAGGGACAATCAGTTTTCCTGTGTCTTGTCCTTTTGGATCATGGCGTAAGCCGAGTGGTTGTGGATGGATTCGAAGTTCTCGGATTCCACGACATAGGCCTCGATGCGTTCGTCCTGATTCAACGCCGCGGCGACATCGCGCACCATATCCTCGACGAATTTGGGATTGTCATAGGCGCGTTCGGTGACATATTTCTCGTCGGGTCGTTTCAGTAATCCGAAAAGCTCACAACTCGCTTGTTTTTCCACGAGATCGATCAGGTCTTCGACCCACACGAAGGTGTTGGTGCGAACCGTCAAGGTTACGTGCGAACGCTGGTTATGGGCCCCGTATTGGGAGATCTCCTTGGAACAGGGACAGAGACTGGTTACCGGCACCACGACCTTGATCGTCATGATATCCTGGCCGCCTTGAATCTCGCCGGCAAACGTCACCTGGTAATCCATCAGGCTTTTGACTCCGGAAACCGGGGCGGCCTTGTTGATGAAGTAGGGAAAGCTCATCTCGATATGACCGGTATCGGCTTCGAGGCGCCGACTCATGTCCGCCAGCATGTCCTTGAAGGATTCGACGGAAATTTCCAGATCGTGGCTGTTCAGAATCTCGACGAAGCGCGACATGTGGGTGCCTTTGAAATTATGTGGCAGCTCCACATACATGTTGAAATTGGCGATCGTGTGCTGTAGCCCCTGAGAGCGGTCCCTGACGACCACGGGGTGACGGATATCCTTGATGCCTACCTTGTCGATCGGCAGATGGCGCAGGTCCGGGCTGTTCTGCACGTCGGCAATTTCTTCCACGGGTTCAACTTTGCTTTTGAGTTTCATAACGAGGCTTCTCTAACCGCTCGCGGGGTACCAATGATGTAGTAGTTGAGCGATGCAGTCAAGTTTAGGCAATTTCGCGTTCCGCGGGAGTGCTGGTAGTGACATTCCGCAGTATTGCACGACGAATTCCAGCCGCGTCTAGCCCGCAGTGTGCGAGTTGCGCGCGATGGTCGCCGTGTTCAATGAAACGGTCGGGCAGGCCCAGATTGACGATGCGTATTGAAATACCCGCGGCGACAAGAAATTCATTGACAGCGCTTCCGGCTCCGCCGGCCACCACATTCTCTTCGATCGTGATCAGCAGTTCATGTGTGCGCGTCATCTCCCGGATCAGGTCCTCGTCCAGCGGTTTCACGAAACGCATGTTAACCACAGTGGCGTCGAAAGCATCGCCCGCTTCCAGCGCCGGAGCGAGCATGCTCCCAAAAGCCAGCAGCGCAATGCGCTTGCCATCGCGCCGCACCTGAGCTTTGCCGATCGGCAGCGCTTGCAGGGAGGAATCGACAGCCATCCCCGGACCGGTGCCGCGCGGATAACGTACCGAGACCGGACTGTCGATCTGGAAACCGGTGCAGAGCATCTGGCGGCATTCATTTTCATCCGCGGGCGCCATGACCGTCATGTTCGGCAGGCAACGCAGATAGGAAAAATCGAAACTGCCCGCATGTGTGGCGCCGTCGGCGCCCACGAGTCCCGCGCGGTCGATGGCGAGCATAACCGGCAGGTTCTGCAGGCAGATATCGTGAATCAACTGGTCATAACCGCGTTGCAGGAAAGTGGAGTAAATCGCGACCACCGGTTTCATGCCGTCGCAGGCCAGTCCCGCGGCGAAAGTGAGCGCGTGCTGTTCGGCGATGCCGACGTCGAAATAACGGTTTGGATAACGCTCCGAAAACTGCACCAAGCCTGAACCCTCGCGCATCGCCGGGGTGACCGCAACGAGACGTACATCGCGTGCCGCCATGTCACACAGCCAGTCACCGAACACCTTCGTATAAGTAATTCCCGAAGGCTTCTTTTCCATCTTGCCGGTGGCGGGATCGAAGGGTGTCACACCGTGGTAGACACAGGGGTCGCCTTCGGCCGGTTCGTAGCCCTTACCCTTGCGCGTGACCACGTGCAGAAAACGCGGGCCCTTGAGACCGCGCAGGTTCCTGAGCATACGGATCAGCGCGTGCAGATTGTGGCCGTCCACGGGGCCGAAATAATTGAAGCCGAGTTCCTCAAACAGCGTGCTCGGCATCACCATTCCTTTCATGTGTTCTTCCACGCGCTTGGCCAGTTCCCACATCGGCGGGATGGTGGAGAGAACGGTCTTGGAGCCTTCGCGCATGTGGCTATAGACCTTGCCCGAAAGGATGCGCGCGAGATAGTTCGACATCGCCCCGACATTGGGCGAGATGGACATGTCGTTGTCGTTGAGGATGACCAGCAGGTTGGCATCCATGTTGCCGGCGTTGTTCAGCGCCTCGAACGCCTGTCCACCCGAGAGTGCACCGTCGCCGATGACGGCAACCACCTGGCGCTCGGAACCGGTGCGCGCCGCGGCCACGGCCATGCCGAGCGCAGCGCTGATCGACGTGCTCGAGTGTCCCACGCCGAAGGTGTCGTATTCGCTTTCCTCGCGTCGCGGAAAACCGGAAATGCCGCCGGTCTGGCGCAGCGAACCCATGCGGTGGCGGCGCCCGGTCAGGATTTTGTGCGGATAAGTCTGGTGGCCAACGTCCCACACGAGTCGGTCTTCCGGCGTGTTGAAAACGTAGTGTAGGGCGAGGGTCAGCTCGACCGTGCCCAAGCCAGCGGACAGGTGCCCGCCGGTGCGCGAGATGGTGTCGATCAGAAACGCGCGAATCTCCTGCGCCAACGGTGGGAGATCGTCTTCCTTCAGGCGTCGCAGATCTTCGGGACTGTTAATAGTCTCGAGAAGGGGTTTGTTGCGGGAAGATTTTTTGGTCATTGGCGGCGCTCGATGATAAATCCGGCCAGCTCGGCCAATACGTTGCCATTATCCCCCAAAGCCGCCAGGCTTTCGAGGGCTTGCTTGTGCAGCGACTTGGCTCGTGCCTTGGCGGCGGGAAGCCCGAGCAACAGCGGATAAGTGGGCTTGCCGCGCGCGCGGTCGACGCCGGTATTCTTGCCGAGGGTCTCGGTCGTGCCCTCTACGTCCAGGATGTCGTCGGTGATCTGGAAGGCCAGACCGATCGCGTGGCTGTAATCTTCGAGAGCTTTCAGTTTTGCCGGCTCGACTCCTTCACGGCAGTGCGCGCCGAGCAGGATCGCGGCATGGATCAGGGCGCCGGTCTTGCGCAGATGCATGTCCTCGAGTTGCGGCAACTTCAGCTCTCGGCCGCCGGAGGCGAGATCGATGGCCTGCCCGCCGGCCATGCCGTGCGAACCGACCGCCTGCGCCAGCAGCGCGATCATGCGCAGGCGCAGGCCGGTGCCGACCGTCAGCGCCAGGTCGTTGGCCAAAATTTCGAAGGCGAGCGATTGCAACGCATCGCCCGCCAGCAACGCCGTGGCTTCATCGAAGGCCTTGTGACAGGTCGGTTTGCCGCGGCGCAGGTCGTCGTTGTCCATGCACGGCAGGTCGTCGTGCACCAGCGAATAGGCGTGGATCAGTTCGATCGCGCAGGCCGGAACGTCGAGAGCGCCGTCCGGCGCACCGACCGCCGCGCCGGCGGTGTAGACCAGGCTGGCGCGCACGCGCTTGCCGCCGCCCAACGTGGCGTAACGCATGGCCTCGTGCAGACGGTGCTGCGGCATCTGCGCGACGGGAGGCAGGCGCGCATTCAGCGCCTGTTCCACGCGCGCCTGGTAGTGTCGCAGCCGTTCGGTGAATGAGGACAACGCGGTATTACTCGTCTTCACTCCGAAGCGGTTCAGTGGCGAATTCCCCGTTTTTCTGCACCAGCTTTTCCACGCGTTGCTCGGCCTCTTTCAGGCCCTGCTGGCAGGCGCGCGTCAGCTCGATCCCGCGCTGAAAAGATTTCAGCGACTCCTCCAGCGACTGTTCGCCGGATTCCATTTTTTCCACGATCTTTTCCAGCTCCGCGAGGGCAGCTTCAAAGTTGGGAGAGGTGCTGGATTTTTTTGCCACGGGGCTCCTGTCAGGCATGGACAATAAAGGGCTAAGCTAGCGCAGGGCGGCGGGGGCGTCAATTCGCGGAATTTTATCGTTAGAGACGGCCTACGGGATATGCCGAACGTGCTAGTTGATGGGCATGGTCGCGCCGCGCATCAAAGGGTGGGGCGCCGAGATCGTGAAGACCACGGCCTGAACGGCTGGACGCGACCCGCCTCGAACCGATAACGTTGATTGTTCACCGTAATGGTGCTTGTGCATGTGTTAGCGCACTGGTGTGGTGCAGGATTAGGAGAAGCAACCTATATCCTTGCGTTCAAGATAATCTTTTTATTTTTCTCCTGCCTGCAACGTGGCCACACATTTCTCATACGGTTCCGCTGTTTAATCATTTTTAATTTTTCCTGCCACAATCTTGTCATATAAAAGAACGGGGCCAGCATGATAATTGCATGTATTGCACGTGAAATATTCGTTTCCCGGGAAATAACAAATATGACATGGCTGAATGAAGCCATCAAAGCGCAGCGCGCCATGCTGGCTTCGCAACTGGAAGCGCCCATGGCCATGCTGGCCGAACGCTGCGCCAAGTTATGGCATGAGCGCGACCAGCTGGATCAGATCCTGCGCGAGGCGCTGGCGGATATGCCCGTTTGCCAGCTCATCTACGCCATCGACACGCACGGCAGGCAGGTCAGCTCCAATGTCGGCCGGCACGCGATCGACCGCGGGAAATACGGACAGAATTTGGCACACCGTCCCTATTTGTCGAACGCGATACCTTATAAGGGATTCCGGCTGTCTGACGTCTATCTCAATACGCCGCCCGACCGACGCTCGTGTATTACCGGCGTTCAGGCGGTGGCGGACGATTCATCCATGCTCGGATTCGTCGCCGCGGATTTTTATCTGCGTGACATGCCTCAGCTTGAGCGACGCACAGGACCCACCTCGGCGCGCTGGCGCCAGATCAAGGGTGACCCCGCCATTCGTGGCGGGGTGTTTCAGCAACAGCGGGCGCGCAGCGCGATGGACGAAAAACTCGACGATGTGATCGCCATCATGGATGAGTTGATCTGTGATCGCGGCGTGTTTCATGCCAAGCTGCATTTTTCCAGCTCGCGCGCCACGCTGTGGTTGACGGACGATCCGTTCCGTTATCGTGTGCATGTGCTTGAGGAAATTATCGACCCATCGATCTGCCTGGTTTATAAGAACCAGCCCTATTCGGAGCAGACCGTAGTGCCGCCAGCCCTCGTACGCTCCGTGTTCGAGCAGTTCAAGCTATTGCGTAACGCGGATGAAAACATCTATTTGCGTTCCGCCTCCCTCAACGTGATCAACGGCATGGTGGGACTCACCTTCTCCTGCGACGGCTCCCATTACATGCCCGTCCAGGAGTTTCTGGACAAGGACGACGGTTTCTGGTTCGGTTCAATTTCGCCGCTGTAATACAAAAGGGCCACTTCATGTGGCCCTTTTGTATTACATGGTGGAGGTGGCGAGAATCGAACTCGCGTCCGCAAGCCCTACATCTATGGTTCTACATGCGTAGTCTGTCTTTGATTTGACTCAGCGTGTTCCGAC
>JACXTT010000626.1_pt1 | contig 60703 bp, 47 predicted proteins | sample 9270951 | NCBI WGS metagenome assembly JACXTT01 (sample SAMN15532306, study PRJNA645909) | rock metagenome | isolation source: weathered quartz diorite | place: Puerto Rico | collected 2017-06-21
CGGGCTGGAGTTACCCACAGCGCCAAAAATCGTGCAAAATGTAGTGGATAAGAAAGCCCATTGAAGAACGTAATTCCTTGCAAATCAATAGCCGTGCTTTCCTAACTGACGAATTTGGGCTAAGTCGAGCGTTGCCCACGAGTTGCGAAAACAGCGACTGACGCGCCGCGACAAATGGCTGTTCAGAAAATGAAACGGCCCCAGGACCGGGGAGGTCCTGGGGCCTTCGTGGTGCTTGTAGGTGTGGCCTTCAGCCGGCCAGCTCAATGTTACGTCAGGCCATAGCTTTTGCCGGCTGTCATGGTCCTCCTGTCGCCGGACGCCCAGATCGTCCCGGCTCCGCTGAAGTCGTTTGGGCGGGTCCCAAGCTCAAAATTCGTTTTGTGGGGAAACTGCTCGCGCGTTTGTTGGGCGGAGACAGTTGCCGTCGCGACCAGTTTGACGCCGAGCGCCTCCAGCAATTTCGTCCTGATGTAATAGCCTAGCATAAATTCAATCTGCCTTACGCGCATTCCTGGCCGCAACTTCAAGGCCAAGCCTAACAGACTTGTGGGAAACGGCATGTCCCCTAAATAAGCGACATGACGCCGCCCACTTCCGGAGCAGGGAATCGCCCAACGGCTAACCCGGACATTTCACGGTATGGCCGAGCGTTATCAGACGCGGGCGGGCTTGTGCGGCCGGCCCTCCCCGTCGCCGGCGTGGGAGTATTTGGCGACCGCTTGGGCTCGGGACTGGACGTGGAGTTTTTCGTAGATGCGGCGCACATAGGTATTCACCGTATGCACACTGATGTTGAGGCGATCGGCCACTTCCTTGAACAGGAAGCCTTGTGTCAGCATCTCCAACACTTCCTCTTCGCGCGAGGACAGGTCTTCGCCGGGCGCGGCGGGAGCGGGGATTTGACGGAATGATTGGACGATTTTGCGGGCGATGTTGCTGGTCATGGGCGAGCCGCCGCGGTGCACATCCTGCAGCGCGGCGAGCAGTTCCTCGCGGGGCGTTTGCTTGAGCAGGTAGCCGGTCGCGCCCGCCGCCAACGCGTTGTAAATATGATCCTCGTCTTCATAGACTGTCAGCATGAGGAATTGGGTGCCCGGCAACGAGGGCTTCAGCTTTCTGACCGCTTCGACTCCGCTCATGCCGGGAAGGTTGATGTCCATGAGGACCACGTTTGGTTTGCTCTCTTCCAGCGGCGCCAGCGCGCTTTCAGCGTCGCCCCAGTCGCCCAGGAGCCGGAAATCGGCGGCGCGCTTGATCCAGGACGCCAGCGTCTTGCGAACGTGCGGGTCGTCTTCCACAATTGAAACATCAATCGCCATAGGTTACTTGTACCTCATTCTTCCGAAATTGGGTGTCGCTTATTTGTGCGACACGGGAAAGTGAGCCCGCACCCTGTTCAGGGCCTACGATCTGTGCCGCGCAGTTGCTCGATCTCATGATTCAGTCTTGACTGTGAACGTTGTGCGGGTGCCCGCTCCAGGCGCGGTATCCCAGTCACAGCGCCCGCCGATTTCCTCCATGCGCTTCTGTATGTTCATTAGGCCGTTGCCCGAGGCGACACGCAGACCATCTCCGGAGGCTGCCGGGCGCGGCCCGCCGGGGCTCCATTGAAATCCTCGCCCATTATCTGCTAATAGCAGCATAAACCCGGTGGGCCTGAGCTCGAGCGAAATGAATGCCTCAGTAGCCCGGGCATGTTTAACAACATTGTTCAGCGCCTCCTTGAAAGCCAGGAAGACGTTGTGCCGGACCTCGGCGCTGAGCGCCAGGGGTGGGAGCTGCACCGGCATCTTGAGGCGGCAGCGAATGTTGGCCCCACTCAGGTATTGTTGGGCAAAGCGGCTCAGATAGGCTGCCAGGCCGTCGAGCGTGTCGTATTTGGGGTTGACCGCCCAGACGATTTCGTCCATCGCCCGCGTGATTTCACGGGCCGTGCTGTGGATTTGATCAACCTCGGCCGCGGCTTCCGGCTGACCCTGGACATCGCTCTGGACCGATTGGCTGAGCATGGTGATGCGCGTGAGGCTGGCGCCCAACTCATCGTGCATGTCGCGCGCGAGGCGGGCCCGTTCGCGTTCGACCGCGCGCTGGCGCTCGGAGACTTCAAGCGCGCGCCGCAGTTCCTGGGCATGCTCTTCTGCCATTTTCCTCTCGGAAATGTCCTGAAGCACTCCGGTCAGTCGAAGCGGCTTGCCGGCTTCATCGTAAAAGCCCTTGCCTCGCCCCGCCAAATAATGGACCGAGCCATCGGGCCAGATCACGCGAAACTCGCTGCTAAAAGCAGTTTTTTGTTCCAGCGCCTGCTTCATAGCTCCCGTGAGGGTGAGGCGATCCTGAGGATCAATCAACTCCATGAAATCCTCGAAGGCGCCGCCGAAGACGCCCGGTTTGGGGCCAAACGGCGCTTGAGCTTTCTCGTCATAAGGCCGGTGCCACGTCATCTTGTTGGACTTGAGGTCCCAATTCCAGGTGCCGGTGCGGGATGCTTCCAGGGCCAGACGCAGACGCTCTTCGCTGTCGCGCAATGAGACATCACGCTCGTGAATCAAGGCGAGCATACCGTTGAACGAATCGGTGAGCTGGCCCAACTCGTCCTGGCCCCATTTTTTGGCTCGCACGGAATAATCTTTGCGGTTGGAAACTGCCTGAGCGGCACCCGCCAATTCCAGGATGGGTTGAGAAATGCCCTTTTGCAGGGCCGTCGAAAGCGCAAAGGCAACGAGGAACGAGCCGGCCAGCACAAGCAGAACAATGCCTCCATAAAGCCGAATCAGCGCGAACAGCGCCTCCAAATCTGACTCGAGGTAAAGTGTGCCCAGACGCTGGCCTCCTTTAATGATGGGTTCAAAGAATATCAGGCTGTCCCTGGTAAACCGAGGACCGTCCGTCCCCGGACGCGCTGGAAAGGTCTGCCCCGGTTCGTTGATACGAAATTGGGAGAAAAGTTTACCATCCCTGTCGTAAATCGCGGCAGCCACAATGTGCCGCTCCGCTTTTAATGAAAGCAGCTTTTCTCTGGCTTCATTCTCATCGAGGAACGCTACAGCCCCTGTGCAGTTCGCGGCAACCACTTGCGCGAGTGTGGCGAGATTCCGCGTCATCGCCCGGCGGAAAGTGATCAACTCGTAGGTAGCGAACGCGAGGCAGGTCAACAACAGCACAATGCTGCTGGTCAGCATGATGACCGAAGTCAATTTCCGCTTGATCGGTACGTCCCGAAATAACATGGACGGTTTCTTGCCTGTTTCTACTTTTCCGAGCCAGGTCCAGCAAGGTCGCGCTGAGCTTGAATTGTGCCGCCTGGGCTGCGTCCAAGTCGATGATAAATCGAACTTTGTCTCTATGTAAAATCGAACAGACAGCGGCCAAGACGCCGGTGCGCCCCGTGTCTGCCTCGTGTTTTCTATCTGATATTTTGTTCGGCGAAGGCGTCGGGCGGGGGGAATTGGTTGACGACGAGCCAGTAATCAGCAAGGTCTTTGATCAGTTTTTGGAACTGGTCGAAATTGACCGGTTTCTGAATGTAGCTGTTGACGCCAAGTTGGTAGCCTTCCACCATGTCTCTTGGTTGCGTGGAGGAAGTCATCACAACGATGGGAACGGACCTGGTGCGGCGGTCGGCTTTGACCTCGCGTAGCACCTCCAAGCCGTCCACCTTGGGCAATTTCAAGTCGAGCAAAACCAACTTGGGCGGGGTGTTGAATCGCCGGTCACTGTAAACCCCGCGACAAAAAAAGAAATCGAGCGCTTCCTCGCCATCGCGAACCACGTGTACTTTATCAGCCAGATTGTTCCGTTGAAACGCAATTTTCGTCAACTCGACCTCATCGGGGTTGTCCTCGACCAGCAGGATTTCAACTTCGCCTCGTTTCATAACTGATTGTCCAGTGACGGATTCTTCGTATCGGTCCCATCGGTTGCTTGATTCAAAGTAAAATAAAATGTGGCGCCTTTGTCCAGTTCCGCTTCCGGCCAGACGCGCCCGCCATGTTTGCGGACGATCCGATCGACCGTTGCCAGCCCTATACCAGTGCCCTCAAAATCTTCGGACCTGTGGAAGCGTTGGAATACGCCGAAAATTTTGTTGACGTATTTCATGCTGAAACCGATGCCGTTGTCGCGGACGAAAATCGCAGCCTGGCCATTGATGGTCCTTTGACCAACTTCAATAATGGCTTTTTCTCGTGGGCGAGTGTATTTGACAGCATTGGAAAGGAGATTGGCAAAGACAAGTCTGATTAGACCAGGGTCGCATTCCACGCAGGGAAGCTGGCCGACCTGCCATTCGATCTGCCGACTGCGCGTTTCCGGTTCTAATTCGACAATCACTGCCTCGACTATTGAGTTCAATGCGGTCACCGTGCGGTTTAGTTCCTGCCTCCCTACCTGGGCGAGGTTTAACAAATCATCGACCAGCAACCCCATATTTTGCACGCCGTGCCGGATGCGGCTCAAATAATTTTGGGCTTCAGCCGGCAATTGCGGAGCAAATAAGTCCTGCACGATGTGCGAATAAGCATCTACGTGCCGGAGTGGAGCGCGCAGATCGTGGGCGACTGAGTAAGTGAATGATTCCAACTCCTTGTTCGTGGCCGCCAATTCAGCCGTGCGCTCCTGGACGCGCTGTTCGAGTTCGGCGTTTAATCGGCGGATTTCTTCCTCTGCCCGTCGCCTTTGCGTCACGTCCAGGGTCACTCCGGCCATCCTGACGGGTTTGCCGGCTTCGTCGTAAAATGCTTTGCCGAGCGAGGCGATTTCATGAACCGTGCCGTCCGGCCACAAGATACGAAATTCCAGGTTAAATTCCTGCTTCCGCTCGACGGCCAAAGTCAACTCCCGAGCCACCCGCTCCCGATTGTCCGGATGAACGTACTTGAGGAATCCTTCGTAAGTCCCGTCAAATTCGTCGCACCGAAGTCCAAATTGGGCATACATGTGTTCGTCCCAAGTCAGTTTCTTGCTCTGAAAGTTCCAATCCCAGGTGCCGGTTTGCGCCGCCTCGAGCGCCAAGCGCAGACGCTCCGCGCTTTCGCGCAGCGAAACGTCGCGCTCGTGGATCAAGGCGAGCATGTCGTTGAACGAATCGGTGAGCTGACCCAACTCGTCCTGGCCATATTTTCTGGCCCGCACGGAATAATCCTTGCGATGGGAGACTGTTTTAGCGGCTCCGGCCAATTCCAGGATCGGTTGCGAGATGCCCTTCTGTAACGACGTCGAAAGTGCGAAGGCAACCAGGAATGAGCCGGCCATCACCATAATGACAATCCCTCCATAAAGCCGAATCAGCGCAAACAGGGCTTCCAAATCTGAGTTGAGGTAGAGCGTGCCCAAGCGCTGGCCTTCCTTAACAACCGGTTCGAAGTAAACCAGGCTGTCCCTGGTGAACCGAGGGCCGTCCACCTCAGGGCGCGCCGGAAACGTGCTCGCCGGCTCGCCCGCTGGGAATTTTGCAAAAAGCTTTCCTTCCTTATCGTAGATCGCGGCAGCCACAATGTGCCGCTCTGCTTTCAATGAAAGCAGCTTTTCTCTTGCGTCAATCTCGTCGAGGAAGGCTACGGCCCCGGTGCAGTTCGCGGCGACGACTTGCGCCAACGTGGCCAGATTCCGCGTCATCGCCCGCCGGAAAGTGATCAGTTCGTAGGTAGCGAACGCCAGACAGGTCAAGAACAAGACGATGCTGCTGGTCAACATGATGACCAAAGTCAATTTCCTCCGAATCGGCAGGTCGCGAAATAACATCGATGGCTTCTTACCTGTTTCTACTTTTCTGGGCCAGATCGAGCAAAGTCGCGCTGAGCTTGAGTTCCGCCGCCCTGGCGGCTTCCTGGTTTATGATGAATCGCACCTTGTTCTCCACGATGACGAACTGAACCATCCCGCCATTCTGGCAAAACCGCTCACTTTCTCCCACTGTCAAAATGGGGCGGCCCTTCAAAGCAGTGAATATTCGGGTTAGCTTTCCCGCTTCGGATTGGCTGATGAAAAGAATATGACAGATTTTATTCTTTTCGTCAGCCAGGTTGATCAGACTTTCCACGCTGTTGTAAACCTCGACCACTAGTTTGCGCTCCTGAACGGCTTCATTGCGGACGACCTCCTCGAGACTTTTCCCGAATGGATCATTGCCGAGGACACCAATGGTGATGGGCGTTTTGGCATCGGGAAACGCGTTCGTCGGCCACTTGACGAACAAGGCAAATTTGCACAAGAAAGCCGCCTTCAGATCATATTCTTTGGCGGCTTGTCCTGGGGCGGACAGCCCGGCGACGCTCAGACAGGCGATGAGCATGGCACGGAGCATCCGGCAAATGAGATTGGCCGAATGGGCGATTGAATGCCGTCTGTCCTTTGAAGTCGCGAGTTCAGGAGAAACAGCATCCGCTCGACTGGACGCAGTTCTCAGAAACGCCATGAAACTTTAGCGAAAGCGCCGCGCTGAATCTCGTGGCGCGAAGTTGGAGAGCCAAATTCGGGATGCTGACGGTGCACGAGGTTCTGGCCGACAATCGACAACTCCAGGTTTTTGTTCGGCATCCAGCCAAGGCGAACATCCACTTCAACGTAGCTTGGCACGGTGCCTCTCACCCCATTGGCGATGTTGTGAAGCACATCGACATAGCGCAGCGCGGCGTCCAGTTCCAGGTGGCCGGGCAAGTCAATGGAAGAGCGTACTGAGAACTGGTGTTGGGGGTCGCTGCCTTCGCCGCGGGCCTGGTTGATGTCCATGCTTCCCTGTTTCAACCGAAGATGTTCGTGCAAATAAGCGTAGCCGGTCTGCCACCGCCACCAGGGAGCCAGTTGATAGCTGCCAGACAGTTCCGCTCCGTAAGTCTCGCCTTCCAAACCGTTGGAAACGGTGATCGGCGGACCTGGCTCGAGACTCCGCAACTTGTCATAATCGTTGTAAAAGGCGGCCAGCGAAAACGAGAGCGGGTCAATCGGCCGAATGCGATAGCCCAGTTCGTAGGCGAGCAATTCTTCAGAAACAAATTTCGGCCCGCCGGCCACGATAAAAGGTGGATTGGCGGGGGCGAAGAAATCCTGATCAATTCGTGACGGTGTCCGCACCGCGCGCGAGATGGCGCCCCAGAGGGTTTGGCGGGAAGTCATAGTCCAGGAAAGACGCGCGCTGGGCTGATATTCAAATCCGCTAAAATCGTTGTGCTCGAACTTCGAGCCGAGCGTCAGTCGCAAGCGATCACGGACCAGAGTAATCTCATCCTGAACAAAACCGCTGAAGAGTTGGAATGAGAGGCGCGCCGGGAGGAATGCAAAGTTAGGCGTGTTGTCCACTTTATCCTCGGAGAGCCGGTAGTTGAGGCCCCAGACGACGTCCTGTCGTTCGCCTACCGGGAAGTGGTGCTGTAGATCGAAATCAAACGTGTCGAGGTCCTCGGCAAACGTCGCGGGGATGCGGCGATGCGTCCGATCATAATAGAATTGAGCTTTCAGATCGCTCTGTTCCGAAAACGTGTGCGACCAGCGACCGATCAGATTGCCGCCGGAAACTCGTATGTCCTCTTTGACAAGCTGGTCGATCGCACCGCCGTAACCATCGCCCTGGAAAGTCAGTTGGTTGGCTTCCCCCGGATACCAATCCAACCGAAACCCGCCCTGCCCCATTTGCCAGTCGTCCTGGCCATCAGCGCCGTTGGGAAGCACTGTTGCGTCGCGCTTAAAGTAATTCGCATAGACCCGGTAGTATGCGTTCGTTCCCAGTAGGCCGCCATATCGCAGCCCGCCAAATGCCCGCTGTTCAGTGCCGCCGCCGCCATAAAGCAGGAACCCCTGCGTATCCCGAGCACTTTTGGTCAGGATGTTGATCACGCCGTTGACGGCGTTGGCGCCCCAAAGCGTTGCACCGGGCCCGCTGATGACCTCGATCCGGTCCACGTCCTCCAGCAACGTGTCCTGCACGTCCCAAAAAACGCCGGAGAACAGGGGCGTGTAAACGCTCCGGCCATCGATCAAAACGAGCAACTTGTTGGCCGTCGTGCCGTTGAACCCACGCGCGCTGATGGCCCACTCGTGGGAATTGACCCGGGCCACTTCCAGGTTCGGGGCCAGCCGCAAGGCTTCGGGCAGGCTCGTTGCGCCGGATCGACGGATATCGTCCTGGCTGATAACTGTAACGGAGGATGCGGCTTCCGACAGTTTTTCGGCCTTTTTGGAAACTGAAGTCACAATGACCTCCATCAGCTCTTTCAAGGATTTTTCCTTCAGATCGGCAGGGTTCAGTTGGCCGGAGGACTGGGCGACACGATTGGTTTCTTCAGCAAACGCGGACGCTTGCGCGGCGCAAAGGATCATCAGAACGGACACACACCAACGCCACCGAGCTCGAAGACCAATCCACTGACTGTTTGATATGATTCGTTCGATACGAGGTTTCATGGTTGATTAGGGCGACAACAGCGCCGTTACTTGTAAAAGGGGTGGAACCATTTCAATAGGATCTGGAAACCACCATAGTGTTAGAACATGGTCATCGAATCTCCAAAAGCAGCGCTCGGCTGCAACGGCACCTAGTCGCTGAGACACGGGCGACTAAAACAAAGCTGTCCCAGTTCGTAAACGAAATTCGCCCGAGCGCAACGGCCAACGCCAGCTCATTCTCGACTAATCGCGGTCGGAGCTGATCTGCTTGCCTCCGCCTTGCGAGGAAAATCCGCCGACTGATGCCGCAAGGCGGGACGGCTACGAATCATGAAGCATGCTGGCTAGTGCGCCAGTAATCGATAGAACCGGCTGGAGAGATTCGGAGCGTCGTTGTCCTCAAAGTCGAAAAACCGGTTGGTAAGAGCCGTCAAGTTGGTCAACTCGACCCAACTTGCGAGGTCCGGTGAAGCTCGAACGGAATAGGCTGGGCCAATCACGCCCTGGCATTGCAAACGCTGGTGCCCGTTTGGCAGTCGAGCAGTCGAAAGAATGATGGGCGGAGTCATTTCAAAGGCGCCAATATCAGTGGCACCGAAGCGAGCGAAGCCGCGCTGGTCGGTCGGCGGGCTCACGGCGTTATTGCCGACATCAATGGCGGGGCTGTTTTGCAACAGGGCCATCGTCAGGGTGGGGCCGCCGTTGTCGGCCAATGGGCCCAAACGCGGATCCGTGTTATTCAAACTGCCGAGGCTTGTAAAATTACAGCTCAGGTCCGAGCTGATGTTGTTACCACCGTCGGTGATGGTGCCTACACCATTCGTACCCCCGGAAGAGTCGGCCACGATGGTATTTATCAAAGTCAACGTGCCGCTGCCGTTTCTGAGATTGCCCCCCAAACGATTGCCATTGGCGCTGCCAGCGCCGCCCGCGCCGCCCCCGCAGCCATTGCCGAAAAGGGTCGCGTTGACTGCGACCGCAGTCATACCTTCGAGATCGATCGCGCCGCCGGCGCCATCGCCGCCGTTACCGTGGACGCCGCCGCCGCCCGTGCCGTTGGTGCCGCCGTTGCCGCCTGTACAACTATTGCTGACGAATGTGGTGTTGACCACCGATAGAGTCCCATTCATGTTGAAAACCCCGCCGCCCATCGCCGAACCGCCGGCCCCGCCGTTACCCGCGCTGAAAATCAGGAAAGCGTTGCCGCCGTTTCCGCCGTGTCCACCGGTCGTCGTGTTGCCGGAGAAGGTGCAATTCGTCACATTGACACTGCCAGCGTTATTATAGATTCCGCCACCGGCTGCGGCATTTCCAGGAAGACCATCGCCCATCGGCGCGGGATTGTCCGCCCCGTCGCCGCCCCGGCAAGTGTTGTTGGTGAAGCTGGAGCTAAGGGCGGTAACAGCACCAAGATTGTTATAAATAGCGCCTCCCAATCCGCTGGCCGAGTTGCTGACGGAATTAGCGGAAAACACGCCGTTAGATATTACCGATGTTCCGCTGTTGTAAATGGCGCCTCCATTGGTTCCCCGGCCATTGGCGAGTGTAAGATTGTAAATCGAAAAATTCACCGCCGGGTTGACCATGAAAAGGCGGACGGCGTTGTTGCCGCTGATGGTGACGGAGTGTCCAGAGCCATCCAGGATGGTATTTGCAGAGATGGTTTTTGTGGCAGTGATGGTGATCGTGCCGTCACACGCGAACGTCACCGTTCCACCGCCGCTCAAAGCCGCGTCAAAACTCGTTTCGTTACAATCGCTGACAGTGCCGCCGGCGTGAATGCTTCGTGCCACGGCCAAGCTCAAAATCAGAATGACAACATACAAAAGTGGGCGCTCAAACCATCTCCTCTGGTTCATACGGAAGCTAACGGAAAGCGAATCAGGACGTTTGCGCCGAACTCCAATAAAGCCACACGATCACCCCATTTCAAACAGCATTCGTTGGGAAGCGAACAAATCATATTCCGACCGGCCATGAATTAAGTTACCACGAAGAGGCACAAAAGGGAATAAGAGAATGTCAAACAAACAAAATCGTTAAGTTCCTCAAGCGTTTGGCGTCCATTCCTTCACCTCAACCGCCAGCGTTACGCGCGTGCCCTTTCCCGGCGCCGTATCCCAGTCGCAGCGCCCGCCGATCTCTTCCAGGCGTTTCTGGATGTTGGCCAAGCCATTGCCCGCAGCGGCACGCAAGCCGTCTCCGGACCCAGCCGCTTGCGGCCCGGCGGGGTCCCAGTGGAACCCCCTGCCATTATCCCCCACTAGCAGCACAAACCCGGCCGGCCGCAGTTCGAGGGAAATGAAGACCTCGGTGGCCCGAGCGTGTTTAACTGTATTATTGAGCGTCTCTTTGAAGGCCAGGAAGACGTTGTGCCGGACCTCGGCGCTCAAGGCTAAAGCAGGGAGCTGCAGCGGCACTTTGAGGCGGCAGCGAATGTTGACCGAGCTCAGGTACTGTTGGGCATAACGACTGAGATAGGCTGCCAGGCTGTCGAGTGTATCGTATTTGGGATTGACGGCCCAAACGATTTCGTCCATCGCCCGCGTGATTTCACGGGCGGTGCTGTGGATTTGATCAACCTCGGCCGCAGCTTCGGGCTGATTTTGAACATCGCTCCGGACCGATTGGCTGAGCATAGTGATGCGCGTGAGGCTGGCGCCCAGATCATCATGAATGTCTCGAGCAATGCGGGCGCGTTCGCGTTCGAGGGCGCGCTGGCGTTCCGAGAGTTCAAGTTTGCGCTGCAAGCGCCGGCGGACCGACCACACGACGCTTCCGGCCAGGGCGCCAGCGCCGGCAAGCGTCGAGGCTCCCCGAAACCACAGCGTCTGCCAGAAAAAGGGCAGCACCGTGAAAGCAACAGACGCGCCGGCTTCATTCCAAACATCGTCGTTGTTGCAGGCGCAGACCTTGAAGGTGTAATTGCCGGGCGGCAGAAAGCTATATTCGGCCACGCGTTTGACGCCGGCGTCCACCCAGTCATGCTCCATTCCTTGCAGCATGCGGCGGAAACGCACTTTATCAGGAGCAACGAAACTCAAGCCCGTGTAGTGAAATTCGAAGCGGCGGTGTCCCGGCGGAATGCGTAGCGGTCGGGTGTCATCCGGCGCGTCGACTTCCACTCCTTTCACAACCATCAGAGGGGCCGCATGGACGAGCAGGGAGGAGGACTGAATCGGTTCGCGCTGCACGCCGCTCAACCAATTGCTCGCGGCCAATCCATCCAAATACAAAGCTTCGATAATTACGGGCGGGACTATGGAATTCGTGGTCACAGGATCGACAACAGCCAGGCCATTGACAGTTGGGAACCACAGCCTGCCATCCCTTGTCTTGCAGGCGCCCGGCTGAAATCCGCCCGGACACGACTGCGTCGTCAACCCCTCGGCCCGGCCATAGCGCAAACAGTGAACCGAACTCGTCTCACCGTCGGCACAACGCCGAAGCTCGTCAATGTTGACGCGGAAAATGCCGTTGAGCGAGCCCATCAACAAGTGGCCGGCGGCGTCATCGACCATGTGGCTGATGATTCTGCTGGACAGGCCCTGCGCGGTGCTGACGATAGAAAACTTCCCATGAGCCAGCCGCGTAAGGCCATTGTCCGCTGTGCCAATCCAAAGCGAGCCATCCGGATCGGCATACAAACAACTGACCAGGTCACTGCTCAAACCATCCGCTTGCCGGAATTGCTTCAACGCTCCCTCATGCAATGAGCCAAGGCCGCCTCCCGACATTCCAAACCAAAGCGTCCCATCGGCTGACTCCGTGATCGCGCGAACGTCCGGCACAACCAGCTTATCCTCGCCAGCGAACCAAACCAGCTTGCCTGATTCATACCGGTGCAGACCTTCCTTCGTGCCAATCCACAGCTCACCTCCTCGCCCTTGATACAACGCAGTGACGGGCGCAGTTATTTTTCCCAAATCGCCAAAGGATTCGAAACCTTCGCCTTTGCGGCGGAACAATCCGCCACCCCAGGTCCCGACGAAAAGTTCATGCTGTTTGGTTTCCAGCACGGACCAGACAAAGCGGCTGAGGATGCCGTTGGCTTCATCGAACACGTTCCACCTTTCTCCGTCATAATGGTACAAACCACCCCCCTCAGTGCCCACCCAGGCGACGTCATCCCCGCTCACGATGAAGGAGCGAACCACACAGCCCCGCCAGCTATCGGGAGGGGTCAGCATCCGGACCTTGCGAGGGCGAAAGCCGTTGAAGCCCGCGCCCGTGCCAACCCAGCAGTTGCCCTCGCGATCGACCAGAAGTGCCCTGACCCAGTCGTGGGACAGGCCCTCGGCGCGACTGAAGTGAAGAGGCTTCGCGCCGAATCTCAAAAGATAAAGTCCTTCCCGCATCGTGCCAGCGAGCAAACCGAATTGCGTTTCGACCAACGCATTGATCGCTCCCGGCGAGCTCGGCACCGCTTCAATCTCACCCCGCCAGGCTCCTTCTCTCCATTTGCGAACCCTACCGTCGCCCAGCACCCATAGGCCACCGTCAGCCGATGGAAAAACCCGCTCGAAAAAGTTGGTTCCTTGATTTTCGGGGAATTCGACAGGGACCACCCGCCCCTGCTCGAGCCGCGAGACCTGCCCGTTGGAAGTCACCCAGAGCTTTCCATGGCGCGCTCTCGCCATGGTCGCTTTCCTTAACGCAGACGCGCCCCCTGGAGTGCTGGTGGTCTTCCCATCGGTCACACGCAAAAGCAAGCCGGAATCATTCAGCAGCCAAACGTCACCTTGTTCGTCGCTCGTAATTGATTCAATGACCCCTCCCGGCCAATTTGTGCTCAGCTTGACGGATTGGAAGCGGCTATTAGCATTTCTTGAAAGATGACCCGTTTCGTGGCCAATCCAAAGCACACGGTCCGGGCCTTCATAGAGGCTGGTGATACGGCCGTTCGGTAGTTCCGGCGAGTTGCTCGAGTCGAAAACCGTGAAACTCACGCCATCGAACCGCACCAAGCCATGGTAGGTGCCAAGCCAGAGGTAACCATCATGTGTTTGCACCACCGCTGTGACGCTGTTCTGGACCCAGCCGCCAGTGTCATCGTGCCAAACCTCGAACGAATCCTCCGAGATGCACCTGTGGCTGGCAGCGCGCAGATCGCTTAGATCCAGCACGGTGAACAACAAACTCAAACCGAGCAGGACGATCAGGTGACCGAGGTACATCCTTCGCGGTGTGGACATGGGCACAGCCTATATTCTGAATAATTCGAAGGAAAACTTCAAGGTTGGTTTTGCAAGGCAACTCCTTGTCGCCGAAGCTCAGCCATCAATCGAGGTCGGATCAAAACTCTGTCGCAGACAGCCCTAAGGCTCGCTGCACATCAATTCCGGCGGACTTTTTATCCACCCTTGAGCATCGCGAGCCCATAGTCCCTGTTCATCCTGGCGATGAAACTCAAGCTGATTTCCTTCGGGCAGACCGCTTCACAGGAACCGGTAACGCTGCAATTGCCGAATCCCTCAATGTCCATTTGGCGCACCATGTTCAGAACGCGTCGCTCTTTTTCGGCCTTGCCTTGAGGCAACAGATTGAGGTGAGAAGCTTTGGCCGCGACGAAGAGCATGGCGGAAGCGTTTTTGCACACCGCCACGCAGGCGCCGCAGCCAATGCAAGCGGCCGCGTCCATCGAGGCTTCGGCGGAGTCCCTGGCAATCGGAATTGCATTGGCATCCGGCGCTCCGCCCGCGTTCACTGAGATAAAGCCGCCAGCCTGGATGATTCGATCGAACGCGCTGCGGTTGGTGACCAAATCCTTGACGACGGGGAAAGCCCGGGCGCGCCACGGCTCGATCGTGATCGTGTCGCCGTCCCGGAAGTGCCGCATGTGGAGCTGGCAGGTCGCCGTTCCGCAGTGACCTCCATGCGCCACGCCGTTAATTACCAGAGAGCACATCCCGCAGATGCCTTCGCGGCAATCCGAATCAAACGCAATCGGCTCTACGCCACGAACCATCAGGTCTTCGTTCACCACGTCGAGCATTTCCAAAAACGACATGTCGGGAATGACATCTTTCGCCTGGTATGGCTCGAAGCGGCCGGGGGTGGCCGAGTTCTTTTGGCGCCAGACTTTTAGATTAAGGTTCATTTGTAGCTCCTGGCACTCATGTGGACTTCCTCGTAGACGAGCGGCTCTTTGTGGAGAAAGGGCTCGCGCTGCGGTCCGCCGTATTCCCACGCTGCGACGTAAGCGAAATGTTCGTCGTCGCGCCGCGCTTCGCCGTCCGGGGTCTGAAATTCTTCTCGGAAATGGCCACCGCATGATTCTCGGCGATGCAAAGCGTCGAGGCAGAGCAATTCCGCGAATTCCATGAAATCGGCCACGCGACCGGCGTATTCGAGATTTTGATTCAGCTCGCCGTTTTCGCCTGTGACGTTGGCGCTTCTCCAGAATTCGGCGCGCAGTTCGGGGATGAGGCGCAGGGCCTCTTTAAGGCCGGCCTCATTACGGGCCATGCCGCACTTTTCCCATAGCAGCTTGCCCAGCTCGCGATGGAGCGATGTCACCGTTCGCCGGCCTTTGATCTCAAGCATTTTGCCGACGTACCTGCGGATGTTCTCCTCGGCCTTTTTGAATTCGAAATGACTGGTGGAAGGCTTCGGCTGCCGGCCCGAGGCGAAATAATTGCCGATCGTGTAAGGCAGGATGAAATAGCCATCGGCCAGACCCTGCATGAGCGCGCTGGCGCCCAGCCGATTGGCCCCGTGATCGGAAAAGTTTGCTTCTCCGAGCACGAACAGCCCCGGCAGCGTGCTCATCAAATCATAATCGACCCAGGTGCCGCCCATGGTGTAATGCACCGCCGGGTAAATGCGCATGGGCACCTGGTAGCCATTCTCGCCGGTGATCTTTTCGTACATCTCGAAAAGGTTTCCGTAGCGCTCGCGGATGACCTTTTCGTCCAGGCGCTTGATAGCATCGGAAAAATCCAAATAGACGCCCAGCCCACCCGGCCCCACCCCGCGGCCTTCGTCACACACCTCCTTGGCTGCCCGCGAGGAGATGTCCCGCGGCGCCAGATTGCCGAAGCTTGGATACTTTCGCTCCAGGAAATAATCACGCTCCGATTCGGGAACGGTGCCTGGCGGTTTGGCGCAATCTTCCTGGCGCCGGGGCACCCAGACCCGCCCATCATTCCGCAAGGATTCCGACATCAGAGTCAACTTGGATTGGTGTTCACCACTGACCGGAATGCAGGTGGGATGGATTTGCGTGTAACAGGGATTTGCGAAGAAGGCTCCTTTCTTGTAAGCACGCCATGTCGCTGTTACGTTGCAGCCCTTGGCGTTCGTGGAAAGAAAGAAGACGTTCCCATATCCGCCGGTCGCCAGCACGACCGCGTCGCCGGCATGGGAAGAAATCTCGCCGCTAGCGAGATCACGAACCACAATGCCCTTGGCGTGGCCATCAATTACGACGATATCCAGCATTTCCGTCCGCGGATACATCTGCACCGTCCCCAGGCCAATCTGTCGGCATAGAGCCTGGTAGGCGCCCAGCAGGAGCTGCTGGCCTGTCTGGCCGCGGGCGTAGAAAGTGCGCGAAACCTGCGCGCCGCCGAACGAACGGTTGGCCAGCGATCCGCCGTACTCGCGCGCGAAGGGCACACCCTGGGCCACGCATTGGTCGATGATGTTTCCGCTGAGTTGCGCCAGGCGGTAAACGTTGGCTTCGCGCGCTCGGAAGTCTCCACCCTTCAGTGTGTCGTAAAAGAGGCGATAAACGCTGTCGCCGTCGTTCTGATAATTTTTGGCGGCGTTGATGCCTCCCTGCGCTGCGATGCTGTGAGCGCGGCGCGGGCTGTCTTGAAAACAAAAGCACTTCACCCCATAGCCCAACTCGGCCAGCGAGGCGGCCGCCGACGCGCCGGCCAGGCCGCTCCCCACCACAAGGACATCGAATTTCCGCTTGTTTGCCGGATTAACCAGTTTGAGGTCGAATTTGTGCTTGTCCCATTTCTGGGAAAGAGCGCCGGAAGGAATCTTGGCGTCGAGGGACATATCAGAAGAAGAAAATCTCAAAATCCAAAACCCAAATTCCAAACAAATCCCAACCACCAAACGACAATTGGCCACGCGACGATCGCGTAATTTGAATTCGGGTTCCGAAGTCGGTTGTTGGTGTTTGAGACTTGGAGCTTCTTGGGGATTTGAGTTTTGGGATTTGGGATTTCACTTAAGGCCCTCCTTTCCGCAAGTAATTCCCTCCATACCCGAGCAATATCGCGATCGGAATTGAGCTGTAACCGAAGAAAATGAGCACTGCCACGATGCTCGCCAATTTGTCCTGGACCGGTCCATAGGTCCGATTCTTCCAGCCGAGCGATTGAAACATGGCGCTGGCGCCATGGCTCAGGTGCAGGCAGAGCAGCGCTATTGCCAACAGGTAAAAACCCGACACCCAGCCATTTCGGAAGCCCGTAACCATCATCTTGAAGATGTCGTGGCGCTTTTCGGCATCGGTGAGGTCCACGAAGTTCTGGCCCGTCAAATTGACGGACTGGACCTGGACCGTGAAGTGAAGGATATGATAGACTACAAAAACAAGGATAATGAGGCCGCTCATCATCATCGTGCGCGAGGCGTAGCTGGAGCCCACCGGTTGATATTGCGCGTAGGGCACCGGTCGCGCGGCTCGATTTTCGAACGACAGTTTCGCAGCCGACCAGACGTGCAAGCCGATCATGAACAACAGGACCAGGCGGGCCGGCCAAATCAACTCCGGATTGGATTGCAAGAAATGTCCGTAGCGGTTGATGGCTTCCGGACCGAGGAAGATCTGCAGGTTTCCCGCCAGGTGCCCAATTACAAACAGGAACAGAACCATTCCGCTCATCGCCATAAGGAATTTCTTCCCGATTGATGATTGAAAAAGGTTTGTGCAAATGTTCATTGCGCTCCGCACCCGGCTGGCCATTTCTTGCGCACTATCGAGCAATAAAGTGCAATCTACTAATCGAATCCTGAGGGCGTCAATATAGGTTAGACAGTCTTAAGTAATGCGTAAGTGAATAGTTAGAGGAAGTTATCGTTCGAAACTGGAAACGCCGCCACCGTTCGCACCGCTTTGACAAAGTTAGGTTCAGTGTTAGCGTGCTCGGTGCGATTTCCACGCTGCAACCATGAAGCCGAAAACTTTCGATTGACCAGGAGTTTAACAACAAAACTGACGCTTCTATGTCGCTCAGACCCATCAAACGAATCATCAAATCCAAGCCGACGATTGAAGGCGCAGGTGTGCATCTGCGCCGCGCCTTTGGCTTTGGCAACACATCGGATTTCGACCCTTTCCTTTTGTTGGACGATTTCCGCAACGAAAATCCAGAAGAATATCTGGCGGGCTTCCCATGGCACCCTCACCGAGGTATTGAAACGATCACTTATGTCCTGGCTGGGACAGTCGAGCACGGCGACAGCCTGGGCAACCGCGGGAGCATCGACGCCGGCGATGTCCAGTGGATGACGGCCGGCAGCGGCATCATCCACCAGGAGATGCCCAAGGGCGACACACGAGGCCAAATGCATGGCTTCCAGCTCTGGGCCAACCTTCCGTCATCGAAGAAGATGATGGCGCCCCGGTACCAGGAAGTGAAAGCGATGGAAATCCCTGAGGCTATCGAGGACGACGGGACGAAGGCGCGGGTTGTTTGCGGAGCGTTCTGGGGCAAGAGGGGCCCGGTGGAAGGGATTGAGACCGACCCGATCTACGTGGATGTGACAGTGCCGCCGGGAAAGCGCAGGAAGCTCCCAGTGGAGACAACGCGTCATGCATTTGCTTATGTGTTCGCTGGTTCAGGCAAGTTTTGCAACGCGTCCGGTCCGCTCGCGGTGCCGACCGAAGGCCTGGGCTGGGCCGATACGACCCCTCCCAAGGAAGCGGAGAACCGTTCGCTTGTGCTATTCGACCGCGGCGACGAAGTCGAAGTGCAGGCGGGAGAAGAGGGTATCCGATTCCTGTTGGTCTCCGGCAAACCGCTGCAGGAACCTGTGGCCTGGTACGGCCCGATTGTGATGAACACACAAGAAGAACTTCAAAGCGCGTTCGCAGAGTTGCAAAAGGGGACGTTTCTGCGGACGCAACAGAAATAGCAGCACGGGGCTGGAAGCAAGATTCCCAGCCGCCTCCAGATTTCCCCTGACAAAGGCGGCGACAGCTTGCATCCTCTTCAGGATGAAGCAATGGATAGCGGATTATATTAAAGCGCAGAAAGGGGCGCACGATTCCATCCCGACCGAAGCGGTGGCGCAGCTCATCGTCACGCTTCGACATGCGCTGAAGCAAGATCGCCAGATCCTGGTGTTTGGGAATGGCGGCAGCGCGGCGAATGCGTCGCACTTCGCGACGGACCTGGGCAAAGGCGCGTCGGACAAGTTGGGCAAACGGTTCCGGGTGCTGTCGTTGAACGACAACGTGAGCTGGATGACGGCCCTGGGCAATGATTACGCGTATGAAGATATCTTCGTCGGCCAGTTGAAGAATTACGGCCGGGCGGGCGACGTCGCGCTGTCGATGAGCGTGAGCGGCAATTCACCCAATTGCGTCAAGGCGCTGGAGTGGGCGCGGAAAAACGGGCTGCGCACGGTGGCGCTGGTCGGCGGGAAACGCGGGCGGATGGCTGAGATTGCCGAGCAAGTTATCGTGATTAACGACACGCACTATGGGCGGGTCGAGGATGCGCACATGGGCATTTGCCATATGCTGTGTTACGCGTTCATGGAGCATCCGGAGTGGGCAGTCTGAAAAAAGCTCCAGACCCCAAAGACCAAGCTCCAGGGAAGGGCCAAGAACCAAACTCCAAAATCCAAATCCCAAACAAATCTCAAGTTCCAAGTCTCAACTGATGCCTCGCTGCGGAGGCAGTCCGTTTGGAGCTTTGTGCTTGGAGCTTAGCTCCTCGGTTCGTCAGGCTACTCTACGATCTTGGGGACGATAAAGAGCCCGTTGGCCTGGGCGGGAGCGTTGCGCAGGGCATCCTGGCTGTTCATAGAAGGCTGGATTTCATCCGGGCGCGTCACGTTCACAAGCGGGACAGCGTGGGAGGTCGGCTCGACGCCGCTCACATCGACCTCTTTCAACTTTTCGATATAGCCCAGCACACTACTCAATTGCGCCCCGAATTTTTTCTCCTCTTCGGGCGTGAGAGCGAGCCGAGCGAGGTGAGCGACGTATCTTATGTCGATCTCGACGTATTCCATATTCCCGGTTCAGGCCTCATCGAACTTCTGCTTAAAGAGAGTTTCGAGCTCGGCCAGGGCCTGCGAGGCGTCCTGTCCGTGAGCGTGCACGGTCAGTTTGCTGCCGGGTCCGGCGGCGAGCATCATCAAGCCCATGATACTCTTGCCGTTGACCTTCTCGCCGTCCTTTTCCACAAAGATCTCGCAGGCAAAACGATTGGCGGTCTTGACAAACATGGCGGCGGGCCGTGCATGAATGCCCAGCTTGTTGGAAACGAACACGTCTTTTGTCATTATGGAACCCACGCCCGGCAGCTTCTTCGCGCTCGTGGGCGTCGATTCTAGTTAACCAAGGGCGCACGGATTGGCCAACCAAATTCTAGATTTTCGCCGCGGCCGCCATGCGCGAAATGAGCCGCTCGTTGAGTTCCTTGGCGGGATTGTAGCCGGACGACTTGAGCTTGGTTTGGAACGCCGCCACCTCGATGAGGCGCGCCAAGTCGCGGCCTGGCCGCACCGGGATCGTTATGTGCGGGATATCAATTCCCAGAACTTTGACCGTTTCCTGTTCCATGCCCAATCGGTCCACGTCGGCCACCTCGTTCCAGGATTTCAGGGTGATCACGAGGTCCACGCGCTTTTCCTGGCGGATGGACTTAACGCCGAACATGGCGGCGACATTGATGATGCCGATGCCGCGGACCTCCATGTGATTGCGGGTGACTTCAGCGCTGGTGCCCATGACTTCGCGGCCATCGACCAACACGACTTTGGTGACGTCGTCGGCCACGAGGCTGTAGCCGCGTTCGATCAAGGCCAGCACACTCTCGCTCTTGCCGATGCCGCTTTCGCCCCGGATGATGACGCCCACGCCAAGGATGTCCACCATACTGCCCATCTCGGTGCCGCGCGGAGCAAACATCATCTCGAGGGCCAGGGTTGCCAGGTTGATGAATTTCATCGTCACCAAAGGGCAGCGAAAGATCGGCACCTCGGCCCGCTCGGCCGCTTTCAGAAATAATTTGTCCGGGTGCAGACTGCGCGAAAAGACGACGCACGGGATTTTGTGAGAAAAAAAGGTTTCACATCGCTGAGCGCGTTCCTCGGCGGAGAGCGATTTGAGAAAATACGCTTCGGCATTGCCGATGACCTGGATGCGCTTGAAAGCGAAGTAACGAGTGAACCCGGAAAGGACCAGGCCAGGACGATTGACCGTCGGCTCGCGAATCACCCGTTTAAGCCCGCTGGCGCCGGCGATCAGGTTGAGCTCGAGTGCGCTGGACTGCGCGGTGTAGAACCGCTCAACGGTGACGGTGTCGTGGGCCATAATCAGAGGTTAAAATCCGGCCCGAGATAAATTTCGCGGGCTTTGGGATCGTTGACCAACTGCTCGGCGGCGCCTTCGTACAGCACCTCACCTTTATGAATCAAATAAGCGCGATCCACCAGCTTCAAAGTTTCCCGAACGTTATGATCGGTGATCAGGATCCCCAACCCGCGCTCTTTAAGGCGGCGAACAATTTTCTGGACTTCATAAACGGCGATTGGGTCAATGCCGCTGAAGGGTTCGTCCAGCAGCAGTAGTTTGGGGCTTGTGACCAGAGCGCGAGTGATTTCCAGCCGCCGTTTTTCGCCGCCGCTCAGCGTATAGGCGATATTTTTGGCCAAGCCTGTCAGGTCCAGTTCATCGAGCAAATATTTCAGCCGCACCGCTCGCTCCTGCCGGCCCAGACGGCAGGTCTCCAGAATCGCCAGCAGGTTCTGTTCAACCGTCAACTTTCGGAAAATCGACGGTTCCTGTGTCAGGTAGCCCATGCCCAGCCGCGCCCGCCGGTGCATGGGCAGGCGCGTAATTCCGCGCTGCTGGAACTTGACGGCGCCACCATCCGGCCGGATGAGGCCCACGACCATGTTGAATGTGGTGGTCTTGCCGGCGCCATTCGGACCGAGCAGGCCAACAATTTCACCGGCTGAAACCGTGATCGAAACGCCATTGACGACGCGCCGGCCACGATACTCCTTCACTAGCTTCTCGGTGAGCAGCAAAGGCTCGTGTAGACCGGCTGCCGCCGGACGGCCACCGGTCTTCTGCGTCTGCGGTTTTGTTTGCGGCTCGAGCATTTTGCTGCAAGCGATGAACCTGTGTCACTTGCGTTTTCTTTTCGCTCCCGGTGTTTCCGGGGCCTTGACGGCGCCGGCCTCGGTTACCCCGTGAATCATGTATTTTCCCGGCGCGATCAACTTTCCCTGCGCGCGATCCAGGATAATGACGCGATTTTCGAAAGTGCTACCGTTGGTCATGATTAGCTTGGGATTTCCAGTTAACTCGACGAGATCATTCGTGCCCGCGGCGCTTGCCTGGTAAGTGTACAGGGCCCTTTCGCCCGTGCCATGGATTTTTTCACCTTTGTCGCTTAAGAGATCGAACTCCACCGAATGCTCGGCCAGGATCCGTTCTGCTGTCCCGCCGGCTCTCGGGAAATCTGCCCGCACGGATTCGCTGGTCAAATTCATCTGCGGATGCGTGATGCGCACTCCGCCGAGGAACACAGCCGAGTTGGTTTGCAAACGGTACTCGAGCGCGGAAATATCCGCGAACTGGTTTGTGGCGGGAAGGGAGCGGCCTGGAGCGCCGGCAGACCCGCCGGCGTCAGTCTTTTGCTGCGTAGCCGGCGCAGCCGAGGCGGCGCTGATTTCTTCGGCCGGCAAGCGAAGGAAAGCATTGCCGCGCGCAACCAATTCATTCTGCCGCGCATCCATCAGCACGACATCGCCGCGGCCTTGACGTGGGCCGTCCTGCCAGGCCGGGTGGCCCGTCAATTCCAGAAGGCCGTTGGTTCCGGAATAAACCGCGCGGTCGGCGGTAAAGCGCTTCGCATCTTGTTGGATGACGACGGCCTCTTCCGCGACCAGCCGGTCCATTTGGTTGGTCCCGGACAAGGTTGCATCCAGCCGGCCACAGCTCAGTTGACCTTGTGACTGCTCTCCCAGCCGTTGTGTCACAAACACGCGGTCACGAAAGACTGCCGAATTAGTCCGAATCTCGTAGTTTCCCGACTCGATTTCGACCGTCTGATTCGTGGCAGAAACCGAGTCGTGCGCGGCTGGGTCCGGGCTTGGCAGAAAACCTGTGGCGCCCAGGCTTTGGCCGGCCATCTTCAAATATGCGTGGCCAGTGGCGCGAAAGATCCGATTAGTGCGGTCGATTTCCAATTCGTCGCCGCGACCCTGGCGAAAGGCCGCCTGCCAGGAAGGTTGGCCCGAGACTCGAATTAGACCCGCGTCAGGCGAATAGGTGGCTTGCTGGCCTTGTGCATGAAGGTCCCCTGAGTCGAACAGCACGTGGTCCTCGGCGGTGAGTCCCTGCAACTGGCGTAGTTTCAGAGGCAGCAGGAATTGCAACCTCCCCGCATTCATCGTGAAGTCAGCGCCGGTGACGCGTACGTCTGCGCGATAATGGCCGATGCCGGCATCGCCAGTGTAATCGAACCGGCTGGAGAGTATTTCGATGCCTTTGGCCGGGCTGGAAGACGGGTTGGTGTGCCCTGAGGCGGATGTTGGTTGGAGCAGATCAGGGTGGATCACCGTGCGAACGCGATTGGAGATGTAGAGGGCAGAATTGGTTTGCTGAAATTGAAAACCCTCGCCCGCGATCGAGAATTTGCCTTCTGCTGCCTGGACACTCAGCGGCCCTGGGGAATGGAGCGAATGGTCGCCTGCCTCCTCGTACACGCATTGGGGAGTTTCCACCAACAGCTCGCGTTCAGCAGTTTCGCGAAACGTCTCGAACTTGCCGTCGGTGATCAGATAGATTCCGCCGGATTGTGGTTGGGCCTTCGCGCCAGTGAGCAATGACTTCAGTTGCTTCTCGTGCGGCGGAGCATAGTAACCCCCGGGAGCAAACTTGAAATTCTGGACGACGAGCCCTTGCTGTGTCCTGCCCTCTCCCGTCAGCACGAGCGCGGGCCCGAAAATGCTCAGGAATTTCCAGATGCCATTGTGACTGGGCACGGCGAGGTTTTAGCAGCGAGCGCTCAGGATGTAAATGATGGCGAGCAGCGAGACTTTCGAATTGCCCCAGTTCACGATATCACCGAAGATGGGAATTTTATGACTGTCAGCTCAACCGAGTTCATTGGCCTGGTCGAATTCAGCGCGGGGTTTGCGCCGCGGCCACAGATCAGCCATGTGCTCTTTGATTTTGACGGCACGCTGTCGCTGGTTCGGCAGGGCTGGCCGGAAGTGATGGTGCCGATGTTTGTTGAGATGTTGCCGTCGCTGGCAGGTGAGACCGAGAAAGCCCGAAGGCAGCTTTGCTACGACGACATCATGCGGCTCAACGGGAAGCAGACGATTTACCAGATGATTCAGTTGAGCGAACGGATCAACGAGCGTGGCGGCAAGGCGCGCGAGCCGCTGTGGTACAAGCACGAATACCTCCGCCGGCTGGATGAGCGCATTCGACATCGGCTCGAGGGCCTGCGCAGTGGCGCGGTTGCTCCGGACGATTTGCTGGTCCATGGCTCGCGGCCGCTGTTGGAAATGCTCCAACGCCGCGGTTTGCCGATGTACCTGGCCAGCGGCACCGACGAGATCTTTGTAAGGAAGGAGGCCGACCTACTGGATATCACGCAGTACTTTGGCTCGCAGATTTATGGGGCGCTCGATGACTACAAGCAATTCTCCAAAGCAATGGTCATTCAGCGGATCCTGCGCGAGAACCGTATTGACGGCGCGAAATTGCTCTCGTTCGGGGACGGCTATGTCGAAATCCAGAACACGAAGGAAGCTGGTGGTTTGGCGGTGGCTGTCGCCAGCGACGAGGCGCACAACGGCTCGGGTCGGTTCGATGAGTGGAAACGCCAACGGCTTATGGGGGTCGGGGCCGACCTGGTGATCCCGGATTTCCGCGACGCCCAGGCGCTCCTGAAGTGCATTTTGGGCGAGTGAACGGTGGGCAAACTTACCTGGATTTCCCCGTTGGCGCGCCGGGAACGAAATGACCGGCGAAGAATTCATTCAATGGCCCAGGATAAACTGCTCGCTTGAGACGGATCCACGTGCGCTGGTCGCCCACGCTGTAATAAAGGTAGGTCTTGCCGTGGAACTCGATGAGGTCCGGGTCGGAGGCGTTAATGCCATCATTCAGTCCCGGAGTTAGGATTGGATTAGCAGCGCTCAATTCCCAGTGCTTCAGGTCTTTCGAGCGGGCCACGTAGGTCTCGAAGAACCAGCGCGGCGTCCGATGTTCCAGATAGAGCAGATAATAGAAGCCGTTAACGTAACGGAGGCACGGGCAGGCGGCATAACGATCCGAGCCAAAAATTGCGTCCGGAAGTTTGGTCCAGTTCTCGAGATCAGTTGAAGTCGCGAATTTCACGGTGAACGGAGTAAATTTCGGGTCATCCGATTCGTAGGCCATCACGAACCCATTCCTGCCGCGGCAGACGGAGCTGTTGAACAAGTGCTCCTTCTCTTGCGTGAGGGCGAGCTTTTCAGTCCAGTTGCGCAGGTCCTTTGACTTGAAAACTGTCACGTCGTTCCACGAGCCTGAGGCGAAGCGCGACGCGAACACGTAGCAAGTGTCATGATCCACCAACGCCGAAGCGAGGCCATAACCCTCGGCGAAGCGGGCCAGTGGCTGGCTGGTTTCGACGTCCTCCAGAGTCAGGAAATAATCCTCCCGATTGCCTCCGCTGGCGGGCCGATTGCATTTCATTAGCGCCAGCCGCTTTTTCCACACCACCGGCCCGGCTTCGCAAACGTCGCCGAGGTTCGGCTGATCGATGTAGAGACGGTGCGGAGGCGTACCGCTCTCTCTTCCTTTGGAGGAGAGGGTTAGGGAGTGGAGGCTTCTACTTTCGGATGAGCGGACTGGTTCGTGACGAGAGAGGAGCGTAGTTGGCATGTTTGGGTTCGGCGGCAGCAGCGTCTGAAATACTTCCACTGGCCAATGGCCGAGCCGGTGCATTCCTTTCGGCACAGTTTGTTGAAATTGCGCGTAAGCTTTTACGTCGCCTCTTGTCGTGTAGCTGACCTCACCTTTGCCCGCGCCAAATATCTTGCAGCCCATCAAAGTGCAGTCCTCGAGATCAACGTGCAGCAATTTGCCCTCGATCGTGCTGAAGATCACTCCCGTGCCGGGTTTGCCTTGAGGCTGCGAGAAATTGAGACTCACCAGACGACAATTCTTGAGTCCCACGCGCGTATACCCCGCATAGCCGGGATTTCCCGCTTGCAGCGCGTTGTCCGGCCCCACGAGCGTGCAGTCCTCGAACAACACGTCCTGATGAGACGGCAGTTCGGGATGCTCAGCCCGTACGTATGCTCCGGCGGCGTCGCCCCACCAATCCAAACACCAAAGTTGGCAGCGCCGAAACACACTCGGCTCACCCGGACGCGAAAGAATATTGGCGGCACCGCCACCGAAGGCACGGCCGATACTGACGCAGTCCTCGACCAAGACCGTGAACGGCTCGGGCTTGTCCACCAGGTCAAAAAAGAGCCCGGCATCGCCGCCGGTAACATAGAATTGGCGAATCGCCCAGCGATCCCATCCGATGGCGGAAAAACTTTCCTGCGTGTGCTCTTTCGACCAGCCCTTCTTGTAAGCTCGAATCGATCCCCACCAATCGTAGCTTTTGAAGCCTCTCTCTGGGTCGCCGGCATCAATCACGACCCAGCCTCGTGTGCCGGAGCCGAGCGCGCCTTCGGAGTCGCCTATCAATTCATTGTACGCGCCATCCGCACCCTTGTGCGCCGGAAAAAGGTTGGCCTCGATGTAAGTGTCTGGCCGCACGACGATCCGATAGCCGCCACGGTCATCGGGGATAGCATTGAGTGCGGCTTGAATTGTCCTGAAAGCCTTCGTCCAGGAGGAGCCATCCGAGTTGTCGCCCAGCTTTGAGACAAAAAACTTGCCGGCCGCGGAGGCGTTCGGCCGGCTAGCCAGAAGGCCCATCAGGGCGACAATAGCGGTGAGGGCGATTTTCACGCGCGCGCGTTCCGGGCGAACTCGGGCCGTTCCGCCGGGTCGCGCGGGAAGGTGGTCGCATGGCCCGCCAGGTGGAGGTGTTCGAGGATGTCGCTGCGCAGGCGGAGGAATTCCGGGCTGTTGCGCTCGCGCGGACGAGCCAGGCCGATGTCCAGGTTGCGCTCGATGCGTCCCGGACGCGGAGTCATAATCGCGATGCGATCGCTCATGTAAATCGCCTCGTCAATATCGTGAGTGACCAATAGCATGGTGGTGCGGCGGGCCTGCCAGAGGCGGAGAACTTCATCCTGCATGCGCATGCGGGTGAAGGCATCGAGCGCGCCGAGGGGTTCGTCCAGGAGGAGGACCTTGGGATGGTTTATCAATGCCCGACCTAATGCCACGCGCTGAGCCATACCGCCGGACAAGTGGTGGGGATAGGCATTGGCAAACGATTCCAAGCCCACGAGGCGCATGAATTCCTCCACCTCGTGGCGTTTGTTGACGTGCAGCCCACGTGCGACCAGGCCGGCCTGGAAGTTGCCGCGCACGGTGAGCCAGGGGAAAAGATTCGGATCTTGAAAAACCAGTCCGCGCTGGGCGCTGGGACCGGTAATGCGTTCCGTTCCGATCCAGAGCTCACCGGAGTCAGGCGAATCCAGACCGGCGACGAGGCGGAGGAGTGTGGATTTGCCGCAGCCGCTCGGGCCGATGAGCGCAACCAATTCGCCCGGCGCCACTGAGAGGGACAACTGAGCCAGGGCCGATATGCGAACGTCAGGATCTTCGGCAGAGGGAAAATCTTTGCTGATGCCGAGAATGCGGAGTGAATCGCCTTCGGCCACGGGATCGTTCAATGGCGTGGCTACCATTTAATAGTCCCTTTTTGCCAGGCCAGCACGCGGTCGCGCACCTTGAACAGCAGCGTCATGATGGTCGAGAAGAAGGCCGCCATAATGATCAGGGCGGCGAAGACCTTGCCATATTCCGCCCAGCCCTGCGCCCAACTGACGTACCATCCGAGGCCCGACTTGACTCCGACAGTTTCGGCCACCACCAGAGTCAGGAATGAGGCCCCGAGTCCCATGAACAATCCGATAAAGATACTCGGCATCGCCGCGGGAATGGCGACGCGGAAAATGAGGTAGGCGGGTCCTGCGCCCAGCGTACGAGCGACGTCGAGATAGGAAGCGCGCGTGTTAGAAATGCCGGAGGCCGTGAGCATCGTCACCGGGAACCAGACAGCGAGAGCGATCACGCCGACGGCGGACCAGACGGCGGAAGGAGCGAGCACCATCGCCAGCGGAATCCAGGCGGTGGCGGGAATCGGGCCGATCACTTTCAAAAGCGGCATGCCCCAATATCGCGCGAAGGCAAACCAGCCGATGCAGACGCCTGAAACCAGGGCGACAGCAACCCCCAGCGCATAACCCCCGAGCAGCAGAATAAGCGAATGCCAGGTGCTGTCGAACAGCCGTTCGCGATCCTCCATCAGGCTCCAGAGAACTGTGGCAGGGCCTGGAAAGTACGGCAAAGGGAGGAGGCGAAATCCGGTCGTGACCAACTCCCAAACGCAGAGTGCGAGAACCGCGGCGGCGATAATGGGGCACATGTGCGCCATCCACCCCCGAAGCTGCGCCCAGAAGGGCTGAACTGCGGCGGCCACCAGTCCAAAAGCGAAAATGATGCACAGAAACAGAGAGTATGCGCGTGCCTCGGTCAACGGTGTCGGCTTCGAAACGAGCAGGAAAACGCCGAGCGCCATAAGTGATGCAAGAGGAACGCTCAGCAGCGTTCGCATTCGTGCTCTTGGAACGACCGCCGGCGCCCGGTGCGCTGCGATTAGAAGCACTTCGGGGCTGGACGTAGGTTCGGCTTCTGTCTCTTTCAGAGTCGAGCCGTTCATCACTTCACGCTTCCGGCCTGGCTGGCAATAACCAAGGGGATTCCGGAAATGCAGCAAACCATGCTGCACCAGGGATCCCCGGCTGACTGAGCCAATTCCCGTCGGAGGCGCTCTTCCTGATCCGGAGGAACCTGGCCACCGGCGACCTTTTCCACGGTCAGCGAGCGCAGCCAATCGTCCGTAACACCGTCCAGGTGCGCGAAGGCCCGTTTGGCAAGCTGCTCAACGTCGATGGAGGAGCCAATCATACCCGCCCTTTTCATTTCAGCCGTGGCCGAATGAACGGCAGCCTCGGCGCCGGAAACGCTTGGGACGTAACGCAGGTGTGCGATCGCGACCGTGTTAAGTTCGGGGTTCGACGCGAGATATTTCCTTTCGACGGACATTCTAGCCGCCGCCGCGGGATTAGTTTCCACCCATCTTGCCGCCTTGAGCAAGGCGCGAGTAGCCGCGGCCGCCGCTCTTGGGTTCCGGACAAGGAACTTGCCGTTCACCAGCACAGCGCAACAGTATTCATCGTTGTAGGGCGCATCTGTCGCTTGATCGGCAATGTTGCGGACCTTACCCGTAGCCATCAACAGGCTGCCAATCGGTTCGGAGTCAGCCACGGCATCCACTTCTCCCTTGTCCAATGCTAACCAGAGTTCGCCGGCGGGGAAGACGACCCACTGAAGATCCTTGCCCGGATCAATGCCGTGGGCGCCCAGCACACGATTGGCAAAAATGAACGGCGGCGTGCCCATTCCTGGCACGCCTATACGCTTGCCTCGCAAATCGGCTACCGATCGAATCTTACCGTTGGTCAACGCCTGAACGCGCAGGCAACCACGGTGAATTCCGCCGGTGAACTTGACATCCAGGCCCTGCTCGACGGGCTTGAGAAAATACATGACCAGGTGATGAGTCACGTCGAAACCTCCGAGCGCCAGCACATCTTTGTAATTGGCCCATTCGCATTTGACGAGACTGACGTCCAGCCCCTCCTCGCGGAAGAACCCCTTCTCGACCGCCATGAAGATAGGCGCTTCACACGTCAGGCCGATGTACCCGACTCGGACCTTATCCGGACCGCCGGCGGGGGGATCCGAGTTCTTATTGCAACCGGGGAGGAGCAGGGCACCGACTGCGACCGCAGCGACTGCGAGTAAAAGCCCCCTGGCTGAGGACGTTCCCCATGCGTTTGTAGAGGTCATCGAATCCATGATCGATAACACAAGATTGCACATTCTCGCAAATCTTCGTTTTTCGGAGACAGTGAATTCGCCGGTGGGCGATCTGGTGCGCGGGGCTCTTGGAGGCCGGAAATCGGATTGACTCGTGCTACTGAACAACGCAACGTGGGCCGCACCAGCATCCCCTAACAATCCTGATTATGTCGAACCGCACCAGTCGCTTTGCTTCGGGTCCACTCCTCGTCTGGATTTGGCTGCTCGTGTCTGCGATGCTGCATGAGCCGGCTTTGGCTGCGGAGCACGTTGTTCCCCCCACGACCACGTTCAATGTTGAGGCCGAGAGCAGAGCTTATCTTGAACGCCAGACGGCCAAAGAGAAAAGCCGCAGCGATGCTTATTTCGAGGGAGGCTATTGGTTGCAGCTCTGGCAATTCCTTTACGGCGCGGCGCTTTCGCTGGTGCTGCTCCAAACGCGGCTCTCGGCCAGGATGCGTGACCTTGCCTGCAGGCTCTCGCGCTTTAGGCCGTTGCAGACTATCGCCTATGGTATTCAATACCTACTGCTGACAACCATCATCACATTCCCGCTTTCTCTCTACGCGGACTTCTTGCGCGAGCATCAATACGGATTGGCCACCCAGAGCTTCGCCGGATGGATGGGCGACTGGCTCAAGGGGCTGTTGGTGGGCGTGATTCTTGGCAGCGCCGTCATGGTGACGTTAGTTGGAATCGTCCGGCGTCTGCAACGCACCTGGCACATTTGGGGCGCTTGCGTATCCGTGGTGTTGCTGGCAATCCTTTCTTTACTCAGTCCGGTGTTTATCGCCCCACTGTTCAACAAATACACCGCTCTCGACAGGCCCGAAGTGGTTGGCCCCATTCTCCGTCTGGCGCGCGCGAACGGAATTACTTCCGACAGAGTTTACCAAATGGACGCCTCGCGCCAGAGCACACGGGTGAGCGCCAATGTGAGCGGTTTCATGGGCACCATGCGGATCACGCTCAATGACAATCTGCTCAAGCGCTGCTCGCTGCCGGAGATCCAGGCGGTGATGGGCCACGAAATGGGCCACTTCGTCCTGAATCATGTTTACAAGTCTCTGCTCTTCTTCGGCGTCGTGATAGTCATCGGGTTTGCCTTCGCACATTGGTCGATTGGGCGCGCGCTCGGCCGCTTTGGAGCGAAGTGGGGGATAACCGGAGTGGTTGACCTGGCCATTGTACCGCTGTTTGTACTGCTGTTCTCCAGCTACCTTTTCGCGCTCACACCCATTACCAACACTTTCATTCGCACGCAGGAAATGGAAGCGGATATGTTTGGCTTGAATGCCTCCCGTCAACCGGACGGAATGGCACTCGTCGCGCTGAAACTGGGTGAATATCGCAAACTCCAACCTGGACCGTTGGAGGAATGGATTTTTTTCGATCACCCCAGCGGCGCCACGCGAATACGCACCGCGATGAGGTGGAAGGCGGAAAATCTTGCTCCGGCTTCTGATACGCACTGAACCTTATTTTTCATGGCCGACATAACTGGGCGCTAACCCGCAGACCTAAAACGAATCCGCCGACTTACGTCGGCAGCTACTCCTTGTCGGCGATGTACGAGCGAATGGTGAGGTTTCGCTCGCGTCATGATTCGAGCGGCGGCGCGAAGCTCGACGGATCCAGCAGAGGTTGAACACCGAAAGGCGCGCCATTAACGGACGCGAGCCGCACTTTTCCTTCATTCATTCGCAGCGTGGCAAACCCCAACTCATGGCGAGAATAGAGGTCGCTGTGCGCTGCCAGCACGGACTCCTGCCACTCGGACGGAAGCATCGACAATCCGCGATAATAGTGATGCCCGTTCCGCTCTACGTGCTCGATCCCCAGTAGGGCCATCATTGCCATGTCCTGCAGCAAGGCCAATGGCCCAAGGGTGCACAAGTCCTCGCCGGTGAGCACGCCGCTTCGTCCTTCGCGCCGGCGCTGAGCAAGCAGGCAGGCATTGGCGATCCCCTTGACGATGCCTTTGCAGTTCTTGTAACTCGTGCCCGCGTAGCCGAGCTCAATGGCGCGCGGCAGATCGCCGATGGCGCCGTCCGATTCGTCAATAATCAGCGGCGGACGCTCTGGCCACGCGCGCAAAGCGGCGCCGGCTTCGTCGCTCAGAGCGCGGTCACGATGCACCGGTTGCTCGACCACGATGATCCGCCGCCAGAGTTCGCGAACGGCGGAGTCGGCGGCCGCCCGCTCCCAAAACTCGCGGAAAGCCGAAAAGTCCTTAAAATTCTCGTTGCCATCGAGGGTGACGAAAAACTCCCCGCCAGTTTCGCGTTTCAGCAGGCTGGTCAAATCGCGCAAACGCGGAAAGTCGCGGTCGGCCGCGCCAGTCAATTTGACTTTGAAATAGCGCAAGCCGTACGCTCGGATCGAGGTCTCCAGGTCCTGAGGCAGCCCGTCCTCTACTCGTTCGTTTGCTGGAATGTCAGCGGGGGCGAGCGCATCACCCAACCCGATCGTGTGCCGCACAAAACACGAATCGAGCGGCGCGCCAGGCGGAACATCGCCCGGAAGCATCCCCTTCAGTTCGGGATAAACCTCGCCGAGAGCGAAGCCAAGCCAGTTCGCGGCCAGCAGGCAATGAAGCGGTTGGCCGAGGAGTCGGCACAGGCCATCGAGCGTGGATCTTTCGACAAGACTCACTCCAAGGTTCGCCAGCAAGGGCGCCAGCGAACGCGTTTGGGCCCAGCTCGTTTGCTGACGATACAGCTCGCGCCAGAAATCGAAAAAGGTAACCGAGGTTTTCGCGATCTGTGCCGCGAGAGTCGCCGCGTGGCGGATGACTTCGAGCATTTCGGGCAAATCTTGATCGAACGTCGTTGCTGGATTCTTGGTGAACCACTTTGGCGGCAAGCCTTCGGCGGTCAGGCCGCACGAGGATTTTCCACCTACTGTGACCCGCGTGCGCAGGAACAGGTGCGGCACTTCTGTCATGCTGGCGATGCCGTAGCGGAAGGGGAAGCGCGTGCGCCCCTTCACCGAGAAGAACTCGAATGGGGCCAATGTGAACCGATCGGACATCGGCGCTTCAAATGCGCCCGAGATACAAATCCCGGCCTTGGACAAGTGCGGCAATTTTCCGGTCCACGACGGACCGCTTTAGCATCCAGAAGCCGCAGTCCGGGTGCGCATAACGCACGCGGCCCGGCCCGAGCGCCTGTTCGGCGCGCTCGAGGGCCGTGGCAATTTCACTTGGCGTCTCCACGTGGTTCACTTTGACGTCCACCACTCCGACGCCGAGGCCGATGCGCGGGTCCACGCCGCGCAGGGCTTCCAGATCGGACACGGGCCGATGGGCCGATTCGAGCACAAGGTGGTCGGCGTGCAGCCGGTTAAGGAATGAGACCAACGCCGCCCAGGTGCCTTTCTGGACGGTCTGCCCACCGTAATTGCCGAAGCAGAAATGAACCGCCTTCTGGCCGCGGACAGCATCCAGCACACGGTTGATGGCCTCGGCCGCCAACGGGCCGTCGGCGGGGTTGCCGGGGATGTTCGCCTCGTCCACCTGCACGCAGGCGCATTCAAGCGCGGCGGCCTGGGCCGCGAGCGCGTCCGCGATGGCCAGCGTGAGCTTGCCAAAATCCTGATAGTGGGAGTCGAGCAACGTGCGCGCCAGCATATAAGGACTTGTGAGCGTGAACTTAAAGGGGCCACCCGCGATGCTCGAGGCGCGCGCGCAGTCTTCTGGCAGGTTCAACGCGCCTTCCGTCACCGGGCCTGTCACAATGCCCGCGGGCTTGTTCCGGAAGCGCATCTCGGGCTTTGCCCGGAAAGCGGCGGTGCCCAGGCGGCCGACATTCGACCGGATCCCGCCCAGGCGCCGCAGGAAATAATCAATCATGCCGTTTGTGTCCGGATGATTGACATCGAACCGGTAAAGCTCGCCGTCGGTTGGCAAGTCAATGCCGGCCTGCCGCTGCAGGTCGAACACGACGCGCGATGCGTCCACCAGGGCCTGCTCGCTCGGCAGCGCCGTCAACCAGTCGGGGATCGGATACGACCCGACCGTGGTGGTCAGAATTCGCGGCGCGTCGCTGGCCGTGGTTTGCATGTCGAGAGGATAGGCAGAAAGATTTCTCTTTCAAATCTTTCCGCCCACTTGTCGTCGTTGCATTTCCAAGTCGCAACCGCCTTTACCGCGTTCAATACGCCAGCGAGCTGACAACCGCGAGGATGATGCGGCGCTGCGGTGGATCAAAAAAAATACCCAGATTTGGTGGGTGGGATACTGATAGGAATTTGTTTTGCGCGCCGCGCGTAATCAGCGCTGCGCGGGTGATTCCGACGCCACCGCAACCGTGCCATAGCGCGCTATCCCTTTGTTGCACTCGGGCGAACAAGAAAAGTAAAACAAATTATCATTGACCTTTGCCTTTGTAAAGGTAATGAGAGACTGCTCTTACAGACCGTGCCATGGCCAGCCGCGAAGGCAGTGACTTACGGACAGCGCGGGAAGAAGAGTCTAGCCCGCTCATGTATTTCAGCGGCATGGCACGACGGGCCCGCAAAACGATCCAACGAAGTTTACAACTATGAAAGCCCTTACAACTGGCCTCCTGAAAGGCGGGTTCCTTAAATTTGCAGACAAATTTGCATTGCTGGCCTGTACCGCGTTTTCTTTGGTTGTTTTTGGCGCGTCATTGGTTTTTCTGACTGGCTGCGGCACGACAGGAAGAATCACGCCGGTGGCCGTCACCCATTCGGCCATTGGATCAGTGGAAAATCGAAAGTCGGGGACGGTTTTGGTGAAAACGTTTGCGCTGGCGCGTAAGCAAGACCCAAAATTTGGCCGAGCCATCGGCTCTGTGCCGTCGGCGGCGGGGCCAGGATTGAATTGGGTCTTTGTTTCGTCGGATCCGCTAGGCGTGGGCGTGCAGACGACCGAATTTTTTTCCGAGGCGTTGAATGCGGCGGGATACAAGGCTATCATCGAAGCTCCCGCGACAGCCGCCGACGCAAAAACGGCGAGCGCGATCTTGCAGGGAGAAATTCGCGAGTTTTGGCTTTACGGCGGGCTGGGCGGCGTGGACGGAAAAATCAGCGTCGCCTTAAAACTTTTTTCTCCCGACGGCAACCATGTTTTGTGGGAAAAAGAATTTGCGACCGTGCGCAAAAAAGGGATGGCATTCGCGAGCTATCAAACTTTTTCGAATGAATCAGTGAAAGTTTTGAGCGCGGCGCTGGATGATCTTTTGAATCAGGCGGCGAAAGAATTTGCTTCGGAGCAATTCTATGAAAATGTTAGAAAACGATGAGGGGCGAACAATTTGGTTTGCACTGTTCGCCGTCTCGTGTTTTTTCGCGGAAGGTTGCGCGAGTGCGCCCCAACCTACGTTGGCGCAAAAAAATATTCGCAACGTCGCCGTTTTTCCGCCGCAAACGAGTGTCTGGCTGCAATACGTCGGCAAGCGACAAGATTTTCCCGCCGAAGCAAAGGCCGCGCAGGCGGAACTGTTCGATTTAGTCGCCGACGAAATTCGTCAGCGCGGGTTGGTCCTGAAAGACACGCGACTGGGCGAGCGCGATGCGGCGGATCCGGAACAGCAATCTCCCTTTTTTTCGTGGGCGCGCACGATGATCACCGCTTACAATTCCTTGGAAGCACAACAAAAAGCAGGCTTCATCCCGATGTCCAACACGCAAGCCGATGCAACGCTGATGAAAAAATTAGCCCAGCACACGCAGGCCGATGCGCTGATTCTGACGCAAGCGGCAGGATTTCGCAGTTCGGCCAGCGTCACGACGATCAACACCATCGGCAACACGTTCGAAATTCTCGCCGCGCTGGCGCGGCCGGGGGGCGCGGGCGGTGCGCTGCATTCGTCGCATGCCGCGGGCGTGCGAGTGTATCTCGTGGACGGCCATTCGGGTCAAGTTTTATGGACACAGGTCGCCAAGGAAAAAGACTTGGAAAAACCGCAGTTGAAAAAAATGGTGAACAAAATTTTTGAACATTTTCCGCCGTAAACTTATTCGCACCAGATTTTTCACTCCGCGCAGCGTTCACTTCAGTACAGGCGGGCGTGCACAAAACAATTTCCTACCAGCAATCCAACAGCCAAATGCGAACCTATTCCTGGAATCGACGGGAGTTCTTGACTGCAACCACGCTGTCAGCGGCGGCGTTTGCAGCTGAAGTCTCCTTGGTGGGCGCGGCCGAGCCGCGGGCGCAGAAACGACCCATTGCCATAGGTTTCCTCGGGGCTGTTTATTCGCACGCGCCCGACAAACTAAGCGTGATCCGCGCTTCGAAAGAGTACAACCTGGTCGGTGTTTGCGATGAAGAACCGACGGTGCGACGGGACGGCGAAGACAAAGGGATAAAACTCCTCTCACAAGCGGCGCTGTTCCAAAACTGCGAGGTCATCGTCGTCGAATCTGCGGTGCGGGACCACGCACGCCATGCCCGCCTGGCCCTCGAGGCGGGAAAGCATGTGCATTTGGAAAAGCCGCCGGCCGCCACGCTCGAGGAATTGCAGGCGCTGGTCTCGCTCGCGCGTGAAAAGAAGCGACTGCTGCAAATGGGTTACATGTGGCGGTATCATCCCGGCTTCGCGGCCATTTTCGAAGCGGTGCGCCAGGGCTGGCTGGGTGAGGTATTTCTGGTCAGAGCCACCATCAACAATTCGCTGGCTCCCGAGCGGCGACCTCAATGGGCGGAGTTCAAGGGCGGCTCTATGTTCGAGCTCGGCTCACATCTCATCGATGCCACGGTCAGGCTGATGGGCAAGCCACGGACGGTCACGCCATTCCTTCGACGGGACGGCCGCAACAAGGATGACCTCAAAGACAACAATGTCGCAATCCTGGAATACGACTATGCTCTGGCGCTGATTATGAACAGCGCGCTGCAAAAGGCGTCTCTGCCACAACGCTCGTTCGAGGTGCTCGGCTCAAAGGGCTCGGCGGTGCTGCGCCCCATCGAACCGCCCGCGCTCCAAATCGATTTGGTCGAGTCCGCGGGCCCTTATCGAAAGGGAGTTCAGACTGTCAGCCTGCCCGGTTACAAACGGTTCGAAGCGGATTTCGCGGAACTGGCGGCGGCGGTGCGCGGTGAGCGGACTCTGAACGTCACTCTGGCCGAGGAAATCGCGGTCCAGGAAACGCTGTTGAGAGCCAGCGCCATGCTGTGAAGACTTCGCGGCGCAAGTTCATCCTGGGAACGGGGAGTGCCGTCGCTGTGTCGTCGATCAGCGGTCTTGGCACCGAGCCAAAGCCGGCAACTGCCGAATCGCCCGCTGCGACTCCTGCGGCCGTCTCCATCATTGATTGCCAGAGTCATTTGTGCAGCGCGGAAATTGTTGCCTTGATGGAGAAACGCACCGCTGACCCACGGGTATTCACCCGCGACGGCGTGCGCTACCTGCAAATGGGTGACTGGCTGCGGAAAATCCCACCGCTTTACTTCGACGTGGACGCAAAGCTGGCGACTATGGATGCCAACGGAATCGGGCTGACGGCGCTGAGCATGAACGACCCCGGCCCCGAGTGGTTCGGCGGCGACGGCGAGGCGGTGGCGCAGATTGCAAACGATTTCGTCGCCGATGTGGTGAGGAGGCATCCGACCCGATTTGTGGGCTTATGCCTGCTTCCGCTTCAGGACCGGCGCGCCAGCGAACGGGAGCTGGAGAGATGTGTTCAGCAGCTCAAAATGAAGGGCATCCTGCTCTACACAAATCTCGCGGGCCGTTTCCCGGACGAGCCGCAATTCCGCTGGCTCTTCGCCCGCGCGCAGGAACTGCAGCTCCCGATTCTCTTGCATCCGGCGAAACCGGTCACGATTGATTTCGTCAAAGGCTACGAAATGACCAGCTCACTGGGCAACATGTTCGACAATACGATTTCCCTCACGCGTATCATCATGGCGGGCATCCTCGATCAATTTCCCCGCCTCAAACTGGTCTGTCCTCACCTCGGGGGAACACTGCCATACATCATTGGCCGCCTCGACCACCAAACGCAGGTGCTCAAGCGCGGCCCGAAGAACCTCACCCGCGCTCCAAGCGAATATCTCAAGCAGTTGTGGCTGGACATTGTCTCTCCGCTGCCGTTGGCGATGCGCTTCGGATATGACTTTATGGGCGCAGATCGATTGCTTTTTGCCAGCGATCATCCCTGGGTCGAGCCGGGGCTGATTCTGCGGCACTTCCTGAGTCTCAAGCTGCCGGCGGCTGACGAGAAAAAGACCCTCGGTGAAAATGCGAGGCAGCTTTTCGCGCTCTGATTCTCTCCGATCCGGGCGCAGCCTGACACCCGACTTGCAGGAGTGGGGACGGGCCGTCCCCGGCCGTAGTCGCAAGGCGGCACACGGGGACGTGCCGTCCCCGCTCCTTTTCCGCCCAGAACATGTTGCTAGTGTCAAGATGCGCCCCGTCGATTTCGATCAGCGCCGGGCTCAGTGCCCCGGCTTCAAATGCGATTCGAAGAAACTGAGCAGCGCCTTGTCCGCCTTCTCCGCATCTGCGCCTTTGAAGCCGTGCCCGGCGCCTTCGATCGTGAGCAATTCAACTTCAACGCCGCAGGCCGTCAGCCGATCCCGCATCCAGGTCGCTTGTTCGTAAGCAACGTATTTGTCCTCCGTGCCGTGGATGAGCAGCGTCGGGGCGGCATTCGGTGTGACCCAGTTCAACGGGCTGGACTGGATGTGGCGCAGCCGGCTTTGTTCGAGGGTTCCGCCAAGCCAGAGCGGCAGCACTTCATGAGCATCGACACTCTTGCCGTAGGATTTGGTGAAGTCCGAAGGGCCATAAATATTCACGACGCAGGCGACGGCGCTGGAGAAACCAGGGTTCTGGTCTCCTTCGAATTCGGCGACGCCCGCGGTCACCCCGAGGAATTGAGCCAGATGACCTCCCGCCGAACCCCCCGTCACGCCGATTCGTTTCGCATCCAGGCGGTATTTCTCGGCATTAGAGCGCAGCCAGCGGACGGCGCCCTTGCAGTCATGGACCGCGGCGGGAAACTGATACTTCGGCGCGAGACGATAGGTGATGGTGGCGGCGACGAACCCATGTTGGGCCAGCGAGAGACAGAGCTTGTCGTAACCCTCGCGCGTCCCGGCGCGAAATCCGCCGCCATGGATGCAAAGCACGGCGGGGAAAGGACCTGAGCCGAAGCTGGGCCGCGCGATATCAAGCTGGAGATGCTGGTCGTCCGAGTTGGCGTATTCAATCCCGCGCTCAAAAAGTACGTCGTTCGGCACGGCGAGTTCGGCGGCGTTGGCGGCGGCCGACGCCAGGAGCGCAGCGAGCAATCGTGAAAGAATCTGGCGGAGCATGACGCTCATACTGAAGCAATGCGTGCCAGCGCGGCAAGGATGGATTGGCACCGCATCACTTTTTGAACTGCCGATCGAGCCAAGCGAACGCGTCGGCCTGCATCACAAGGTTAAACTCATGCGGCGCGTCGTAAAGGCGAGCGTCAAGCTTGTCGCCGGCCCGTCGGGATTGCCAGACCGCGCGCAGCTTGGCGTAGGCATCCTGAATAGACGGCAGTGGGAATAATTTATCCTGTTTGCCGCACAAAAACATCATCGCTTTGGGGCAGGCGATGCTCGCGACGTCAGGAAAGTCGAGAAAGTTATGCAGTCCAGGATGAATCATCGTGAAGGCGGACTGGCCGCGCGTCTGATTGTTTCCCGGCACCATAAGTCCCTTGGTCGTCGCCATCCAGCAGACCGACACTCCTGCGGCGATGTGCTCGGAGAGCGCGGCGAGCTGCCAGGTGCGATAGCCGCCGACGGACAGTCCCATCGCCGCTATCCGCTGCCGATCCACCTCGGGCCTTGTGGTCAGGAACTCGGCGGCGCGTAGATCCTCGTAGGCGATCAATCCAGCGAAGGACATCCCCATATGCAAGAGATTCGCCGCCAGCGCCTGTTGACCATCGTAGCTGCCCCCGCTGCGGTCCGACCAGTTCAGCATGTCAGTCGCAAAGCAAACGTAACCGCGCCGGGCCAGCTCATCGCCCAGGAAGCGTCCGCCGTAATATTTCTTCACCCATTCCTGTGCCGAACTCAGCTTCTCAGGTCGCTCGTCCCACGGTCGGATGACCTTCTCCTTGCCGATATCGAACTTTGCTCCGTGGTCGTGCAACAGCAAGACAGCCGGGAACTGGCCCTGGCCCTTGGGCACGGTCATCAAGGCGAGAACCCGGCTGTCGGCGGTCAGATTCAACACTACCTTACGCGCGACGTAATCGCCGCGGTCCTGTTCGGCGAGCACGACAGGATTGAACGGCGCGGACGGCGGCACAGCCAGCAGACATTCTCGCACTTTTGCCCGTGCCGCCTCACGCCACTGATCAAAGTTGGTGTGTTGGCCGCTGAGCCAGGACAACGGGTACGTCAGGCGAACCGCCAGCGCTTCCCTGAATGCCGGTAAGTCGTTCTTTACTCCAGGGCTTTGAAATTCCTTGGTTTCGCTCGCGTTCGGCACTGGCTGAGCCAGGCCGTGATGCTTCTTGGCATTAGGAAAATCCTTCGCAAAGCGCTCCAGCAACGCCTGCGGGTCATTGGTCATGGCATAGATTTTCATGCGCCAGACGCGCTCGGCAGGCGGAGCATCCGCAGGCGACCATTGCGGATTATTGTGCATGCAATCGTGCCAGGCCTGGCACATGGTTGGAGCAGAGTCCGAGCCCAGCGCCGCCAGGTATTTTCCATCGCGCGACACTGTTCCGATGAGTGTGGTCGAATAGCGATCGGGGCTGTAGTCAGCCCATGAATTCGTGCCCGCGAACGGGACCGGCTGCCAGTCCCCAACGTACACCTGTACCCAGACCGGGTTGTTATAGCGATCTTCCAGCGAGCGAACCGGAATTTTCCGCCGCGTGGTCTGGTCGAGAAACGTCATGCCTCGCTCGGTGAAAATGAAGCAGCGTTTGACAAACTCCGGATAGGGATCGGGCCGGCTGGCGAAGCCTGGGGCGCGATGCAGTTGCCAGCAAAGGTTCGGCGTTAACAAGTTTTCCGGGAGCTTTTCGTTAGGATATTTTTTTGTGTCCAGAACGGACCGCGCGACAAATTCGACGGCACCCGGCTCGGGAGTAAATGTGGTGACAAGCAACATCTGCGGTTGCTCTTTGACACGGTGCCGGATTTCGAGCCGCCCGCCATCGAGCGCGCGCGCGCCGATGAAATCCACTTCGCTTTCGTAGCACCAGGAATCGCAAGTGAATTCCGGTACATTTGGGAAACGCGCGGCCACCATCAACAGCTTCTTTGGCCCGCCGAACCGCCCATCTTCCCAAACGCTCAAGGTAGGGAGTTTTTGGGGCTCGGGGTTATTGGCGGTCACGAGGGCCAGCGCCTCCTGCTGCTGCTGCTCGGCGGCTGAAGCGGGGTTGGCAACGGCGACGAGCAACAACGCCGCCTGTAAAAGAGGCCGCACGGCGCGCTGGGGACAGCGCGCCCTACCTTCCCACATTAATCGGATATTAGGGCCGACGTAAAACATAGGACACTGGAGCTTCCCTGCCCCTAAAGCTTTCGGGATTGGTGTGGCGCTTTCATCAATCATTCCTTTTTTACTCGTGCTAGAACCTGGCCGAGCGGTTCATCCGGATAGGGCGAAGCCAGCAGGCGCGAGGCTGGCCGATGTTGCAGATAGAACGCCAACACTTCGGGAAAATAGACCAGACCTTCGGGCGGACAGGAACCGAACGCCGGCTCCCCGTCGCGGTAATCGCGCGTGAGTTCCCGATCCTCGGGCCGCTTGTAGAGTTGCTTGAGTTCCGAACTCTCCTTGATTTTGCCGGTGGTGATTTCCCAGCCATTCAGACCGGCGAAGATCTTGCCCGTGCGCCGCCAGCCGTGGATGCGCTGGCGCAGGACGCGCTCGATCGCGTCCATGTGCTTTTCCTGCGGGCCAAGCAAACGATCTGCCTGCACGAGCTGCCAGGCATGCTCGATGCCCTGGCTGAGGATGAGATAACTGGAGCGCGGATGCGGATAACGCCATCCGCCGAGCGGGTCCTGGCTTTCAGCGAGGAAATCCGCCACCGCAGCGACAACGTCACGCAGCTTCGGCTCAGTCGGTGTGAGCGGCGCCAGCTCGGGCAAACCGGCCAATGCGTAGCCGATAATATATGGTTTGGCATAACCGATGTGCAGCCCAGCCTCATCATCGTCAAGAAAGGGCAGCTCGGCCGCGAGCGGCTTGCCGCCCTGGTCGAACAAGTCGCCGGTGGAGAGTTTTGTCCGCAGCTCGCGAAACAAGCGCAGTGCCTCGTCCAGGAACTCCGTTCGACCCGTGTACTCATAGAGTCGGATGAACTCGCGCACGTCGCCGATGTTTCGACATTCGCCTTTGTCTGCGTGCACGTTTTCTTTCGCGTAGGCGACTTGCGCTTCGAGCGCCTCCAGCATTCGCGGGTCTCCCGTTTCTTCATACGCCAGCCAGAACGAATCGTAGCCCTTGGTGCAGAAATTCACGGAATCATTCGAGCGCCACATGTAGGTGTGGTCGTCATCCGGCGGCGTGCGGCGTTGGGCGATGATGTTGTTGTAACGCGTGCCGCCGTGTTGCTTCTCGCCCCACCAAATCGTCTGATCGTAGAAATTGTCGCACCACAACAACGCTGTCTCGAGCAAACGACGGTCACCGCTGCGCCAGGCTTCTTGAAAAATCGCCGGACAATGGTTCAGCCGGTTCATCCCGAACACTCCCCCCGTCAGCGCACCGTCCGTATAGCCGGTGACGTTGCCCAGGTCATCACCCACGGCCATGCTGTGGACGATTGCGTCGTGATGATAGGCAACGATCGCGGCCAGATTCGACTGCGTTCGAGGATCGTCCAGTCCCGGTAGCCGCCGAGCTAACGAGGCGGACGACGAGGGAACGCTTGAAGAGAAATCCGCCTCGTCACCTCGGCGGCTACTGTGGGATTGGCAATCGAGAGGCTTGCCGGTTGCGTAAAGCGCGTCCCAAAGACGAACATCGGAAGCGACTTGGTGGGGCGATTGGAGCGAGGCTGTCCGATGCGCCACATTTGACGGCGTGATGACCAGTTCGGCCCGGTGCCAGGCGGTGGACTGCATCGGGACCTTTTCGTCCGCAGTGCAGCGCCAATAGCGATATGCCAAATGCCCTTCTTTGGTCGTATGCAATTCACTCCGGCCACGTCGTTTAAGCGCCGCCGTCGGGTGATAGAGGCAGTAATTCCCACCCGCGACGCTAAGGCTGCACTCAACTCCATTCGTGAAACTGTGAAAGGACGGACCTTGCAACTCCCTCTCCCTATGGGAGAGGGTTGGGGTGAGGGGCACAGGCGCGAACATACCAGGCTGCGTCGCCGAATCGAGAAAGGCCCCGCCGCCTGGAATGCCCTCGACTTCCCACCCAAAATCCGGCGCGCGTCCGTCCCCCGGCAAGTTGCGCTGCAAATTGGCCTCCACAACCACCTCACCCAAAACGTCCGACTGGATCTCAATCATTCTCGGCCACTGCGGGTCAGGCAGATGAAATCGTTCCCAGATATAATACTGGTTCGATTCGATGATTTCTCTTCGTTGAGCTTCGTTAGAAGTCCGCGCAGGCGCCAGCAGGTGCAGCTCCAGCTCTGGCCCCTTCTGGTACCGAACCACGATTTTCTCGCCCTGGAACGCTACCTCACCAGGGAACCGCGAAGAATGCTTGGTTTTCGCTCTTACTGGGCGGAGCGTGAACTGAACTGGCGCGAGCGTCTTGAATGTGTACGGAAACGTGACCATCGCGCGCCGCACTGATTTTGGCTCACCCGGCTTCACTGGATGCCACGAGAGCGGACGCACTGCCAATTCCACTTTCCGGTGGCCGTCGCGGGCGATCAACGTGCTGTCCTCGCCGAGGAATCCTCGCGGCATTGGCAGCGAAGTGCGCACGAGTTGAGCTCCTGCCGCCGCAGGCGAGACCGTTATTTTCAAGTCATCGCCTTTGCCATGAACCACGCCCAAGGAGATGCAACTTAACAGCGAAACCGCGAGGGTGATTGCTTGGCGCATAAGTCGATCGAGTTGTAACGTTTGTCAGAACCCATTACCAGCTTGCAAACGACGGGCGGGCTTCTCTAATGCGAAGGACGACCGGAGCAGTGGAGAAAAGTTGGAACTCTGAAAAAGCGTGAGCTGGGCTGAACCTACCGTAGGCTACTGTACCCTTCCGTAGCTTACCGTACCCTGCTGAAGCGTCATTTTGCACCTCAACGACACTCGGGGATTTCGGCGCGAACAGCCGATTTTCGAAAACCAAAGCGTATTCCTCCATCACGCGCTGGTCGTCGCTGCCTCCTACGCCGTGAAGCGCCGCTCGGATTACGTCCTCTTCTCCAAGATTCGCCGCTGCAATTAGCGCCGAGCAACTGCGCCTCGGAGCATCTAAGAGCCCGCCCCCACAACCAGCCCAATCCACTATCGGCTTTACTTCATAGCCTCTCGACCACCTTTATAAACAGCCCCTCCCAGCACCAGCAATCATCCATCCCGTAACGACACTTCCGCCGCAAGCAGCCGTTTCACCGCTTCCGTAACGTTTCCAAGACAGCACGAGCCTTGCGGATTGCGGAGCTCACAGGCGCAGTGCCCGGCCTTGACTTCAGCGGTGATCCTTTGCGGAATCGTGCAGCTCTCCGTTTCGCCAATTTCCTCTCTGACCATCCCTTCCGTGAATCCAAAGCAATAGCACAGAGGCACCGGATCTTCCCTCTCCTTCAGTCCCACCCGCACCCGCACGTCCTTCTTCTCCAGCCGCTCGCCGTCGGGATGAAAGTAAACCACGTCGCAGGTGGCCGTCCCGCAGAACATGAAGCCCGCCTTATTCACCATTTCCAGAAATTCCGGCTTGACCATCTGCTTCAGCGTGAGCGTCGAAACCGCCTTTCCCCTCGCTCCGCACACAGGACAGTTTTGTTCGCCACTCTCACCCTCGCCCTGGCGACAACAATCCTCCATACGGTCACTCCTCATTAGGCATCGCCCGCATCCCGCATCCCGCCGCTTCGCCCAGAATCTTCAACTGTGCTTCATCCAGAAACGGTCCCGCAACGCGGCGCAACTCTACGCCCCTCTCTCCTTCTCCCTCCGGTATCGCCATTTTTGCAGTCAAACACTTCTTGAGCGCATCCGTCAGCGCGGCTGCCAGCCCTTCCGCCTTGTCCTTTGCCAGCGTCGTTTTGGCTTGGAGACGCCGCACCCATCTCGCCGCGATCACGCCCGCCTCTTCCTCGCTCAGGCGATCCACCTCCGAGCCACGATACCAGCCTTTGCCGGAGTTGAACTCAGCCAGCGCCTTCGCTTGCTTGCTGCCGCCCACCTTTGACGCCTTCTGCCCCTCCAAGATTTTTTCCGCCTCGCGCCGAGCCTTCTTTTTCGCGTCCGGGTTCCATACCACGGCAACCATTGTGCCCTGTCGGTTCAGCCACGCCTCGCGCACGCTCGCGTCCCGCTCCAGTTGGAGCAGAATCGGCTTGGCATGGCTTCCACACCCGATGGCAGGTGCAGCCGGGCACTGCCACGGCACCTCGAACACGCTTGCGTCCGTCTCCGTCTTTTGTCTCACTTTAACATCCTCGCCCGCTTGCGAGCCAGGCACCAGCGACAACGAGCTGATACAACACACGGCCAGAATTTTCTTCATCGCTTTTCTAATCGGGTTATGGGTTCAGCTTTGAACCCGGTTTCGTCAACTGCCCTAATCACCTTCTCAGGCGAAATCCTTACTGGATCGTACTCGATCACGGCCTGCTTCGTTTTGAAAACCACCTCCGCGCGCACGATCCCATCCTCTTTCATCAACGCCCGCTGGATATTCACCGCGCACGCCGCGCAATCCATGCTCGGTATCTTGAGACTTACAACAGCCGCACCAGCCCCAGGCGCCTGCCTTGCGCTCTCGGGACGCAACAGCCGTGCGACCGCGCCCGTATACAGCGGCACCGCCGCCAGCGCCACCGCAAGAACAGTCCCCGCCCAGAGAATCATCTTGCCTCCTTTCGCGCTGCGTCTCCCGGCGCACGGTGCCACCTGCCCGCACGCCTCAGGCCTCGGCTTGCGATACGTCAGATACCACGCAACGGCCAGGAGAACAAAAGTCGCTCCCAAGAAAAGCGGGCGCCACCTCTGGAAACCAGATGTTGCTGCGGCTCCCCCGACGCCTAACACCAGCGCGACCAAAGGTCCGATGCAACACGTCGAAGCTGCAATCGCCGCCAGCACACTCCCAACGACCGTAACCTTTTCCTTCGCCATAACTCCCAAAGCCTAATCGTTCTCGCGCCGGCCATCCGAGGCTGCGAGGTCCTTCATTAAGGCCCGTAACGTTCCGGTCAGCCGCTCATTATGCAGGTAGTAGCACGCGAACTTGCCCTCCTTTCGCACCGTCAAAAAACCAGTCATGGTCAGAATCCGCAAATGATGCGACACCGCCGGCATGGACATCTCCAACAGTCGCGACAACTCACACACGCACAGCGGCTCAATCGTGAGCGCATAGAGAATCCGCGCCCGCACCGGATCAGCCATCGCCCGAAGCACCGGTGACATTCTCTCGAATGCCCAATCGCTTGGCATCCGCTCATAAACCCGGCCAACGCGCTTCGGGTCATCGTTGTAAGCCTCGCATGTCACCTCTCTTGCTTTTGGCTTCACCGCGGCCCTGCTCGTTGACGCTGCCATACGATTAAACCATTGCTTAATCGTTGTGATTTGTCAATCCTCCCGGAATGTCTTTAACAATCCGCGATTTCAAAGTGTACATGCCCGCGAAGGACTTTGAGCAGTCGAAGCGCTTCTATACCGCTCTGGGGTTCAAGATGTCCGAAGGATGGGGAAGAACCGCCGACTTCGAGCTCAACGGAAACAGATTCCGGCTCCAGAACTACTATGTGAAGGATTGGGCTGAGAACTTCATGGTCGTCATCGGCGTTGACGATGCCGAGGCCTGGCACCAACACGTGAGAGCCGTCGTGGAGCGCGGTAATTTCAAGAATGTTGGCATCAAACCCCTCGAAACCGTTGACGGCTCGCTCGTCTTCCACGTTGTCGATCCCTCCGGAGTCTTGCTGGTCTTTGTCCAGTAGCTCGCAACAGTCTCATCCCCGACTCTCAAGCCGCCGTCACAACTGTCGCCGCCTTGCACTCGATCGGCGAGCGACATCCTTGAGATGATGCCCCGCCAGCGAGAAATGCGGCGGCTTCTAGGCCGGACTGTACAAAACGGTGCAGATCGGCGCGTGGTCGGCAGAGGCTGTGGCTGTGATTCTCACACTGGCGGCAAGTCGTCCCGAATTTCTGAACACCATCGCGGTGCTGGTGGCGCGGCTTGGACAACCGTTCATACTTTTGTCGCCGACGAACCGGCATTTGGGTCCTGGCGCCAAGGAATTGCTGGCCAGCACGGGAGAGGCGTTCTTCGCGCTGGAGGAGAACGTGGTCGTTCGATCAATGCCGGCCGGCGGGTCGAAGCAGAACGGGGAGGGGCCGCTAGAATTAAGCTGCACGAGCCCGCCGCGCAGTTTGTTCGAGCAGGTCACGTCGCTGGCGCCCAAGCCTCCAGACGAAGAGCTTGCGCGCCGGGCGTTTTTGGCGCTCCAGAATGAGGACGGGAGCGTTCGCAGAAAACCGCCGAGTCTTTATATGGTTTTCGAGCTATACTGCGTGAAAGAGTTGACGATCCCACAGATTGCGAGGAAATGCGGGTGCGCGATTGGGACCGTGGCGAACCGGTTGAAGCTGTTGCGGAACAAGACGGGCGTGGCGCCGGAACGGTTGAGGAGGGTGGCGGCGCTGTTTACGAAATTTGTGGAGGATTTCAGTGGGGCGGGGAGAAAGCCGAACAAAGGCAGAAGAAACCACGAATAAACACTAATGAACACAGGGCGGCAAAGCCGCAGCCAAAAGCAACGGACACTTACCGCGGAATATGCGGAATACGCGGAAAAAAGGAGAAGATGAATAACCGCAGAGAACGCAAAGATCGCAGAGAACAGCGCCGGAAACTACAGAATCATCGTTGGACAGAATCATGAAGAGCTCGGGAAACTGAGGAAACCACAGATGAACACCGATGGACCTGGCGTGGCCGACGCCGCAACCGCAGTGCCGAATTCTTTGCCACAAAAACAAAGATTTGCATGATTGTAGTTACGGCCGGTGAGGGCAGGAGATTTTCTTTACATGAGGAAACAGAGGGAACTGAGATTCGCAAAACCATCACAAAGGTAACGAAGGAAAGGAAGGTCATACGCTGGGGGAAGCAGTACTGGGACATTTGAATGATTCCTGCGGGTGTGCAGAGCTTGCAAACGACAGGGGTGCCAGCTTTTTGGGCTGGTTCAAGGGGCTGCGGTTATTTCATCCTGCGTCCTCATGACACCCGCCCCGGAGCCCGGTGCCGTGCTGCGCCAGACTGAGTCTGGCGCAACAGGCGGCTCGGAAACGTCGCGGTTGCGCGCTCTGTGGCGCGATCTGCGCCTCGCTCTGCGCGGCACGAGCATGGATTACACACAGGGGAGCATCCGTCGGGCCATTCTGCTGTTGGCCGTTCCTATGATGCTTGAAATGGCCATGGAATCGACCTTCGCTGTGGTGGATATCTACTTTGTTTCCTCGCTCGGAGCATCCGCGATCGCCACTGTCGGCCTGACCGAATCGGTCCTCACGCTGGTTTATGCAGTTGCCATCGGTTTATCGATGGGCACGACGGCCTTGGTCGCTCGCCGCATCGGCGAGAAGAGGCCGAAAGAAGCGGCCGATGCGGCGGTGCAGGCCATTTTCGTCGCCTTAGCGGCCTCGATTCCCTTTGTCATTGCCGGGGTGTTCTTTGCGAAGGACATCCTGACGCTCATGGGCGCGGATAGCTGGAGCATTGCCCACGGGTATCGGTTCACGGCCTGGATGATGAGCGCGAACGCGGTGATCATGCTGATTTTTGTCGTCAATGCCATCTTTCGCGGGGCCGGTGATGCGGCCATTGCGATGCGTGTTCTCTGGCTGGCCAACGCCATTAATATCGTGCTCGATCCCGTGCTGATTTTCGGGTGGGGCCCGTTTCCAACGCTGGGCATCCAGGGCGCGGCGGTGGCGACCAGTATCGGTAGAGGCATTGGCGTGTTGGTGCAACTCTGGGTGCTTTTTCGGGGCGCCAAGCACATCCGCGTTTTGACTTCCCAACTGCGAGTCCAGGCGGAGGTGATGGGAAAGCTCGTCCGCACTTCCCTGGGCGGCATCGGTCAGTTCATCATTGCCACGTCTTCCTGGATCGGTCTAGTGCGGATTGTGTCGGTGTTCGGCAGCGAAGCATTGGCCGGTTACACCGTCGCGGTGCGCATTTTTATCTTCACTCTGATGCCGGCGTGGGGATTCTCCAACGCCGCGGCGACTTTAGTAGGTCAGAATCTCGGCGCGAAGCAACCTGAGCGCGCCGAACGCTCGGTTTGGATTACCGGAGTGGTCAACATGACTTTTCTGGCGCTGGTTTCGCTCCTCTACATCTTCGGCAACGAAATGTTAATCCGAATTTTCACCTCGGAACCGGGTGTAATAAAAGCCGGCGCCGAGTGCTTGCGCATCGTGGCGTATGGCTACATCGCCTACGCCTGGGGTATGGTGATGCCGCAGGCGTTCAACGGAGCCGGGGACACGTTCACGCCGACGAAAATCAACTTTTTCTGTTTCTGGCTGCTCGAGATCCCGCTGGCTTACCTGCTGGCGATCAGCTTCGGGGCTAAACAAACCGGAGTTTATTGGTCGATCGTCATCGCCGAATCCACCGCCGGTCTGGTTGCCATTCTCCTGTTCCGGCGAGGGAAATGGAAGCTGACGAAAGTCTGATTTTCTTTTCTGTTTCGCCCCTGGTCGCTCGGTTCCATGGCGTCAAGGAATACAAAGGCAATCGCCGCGAGCGACGCCTCATGTTTGGCTGCGTAATCAGCGTGTTTCGGTCCTCAAGGCGAACACGTCGGCGTCTCGCATGACAAACCGGAAGCGAACCGGCTTGCCAATCAAGTCCGATAATTCGGAGCCCGATCTCCAGTTAACGACGGCGTCCAGTTCGTCGCCGAACAGAGGCGGCATGTCCGCCAGCGTCCGGCCTTGTATGGGTTTGCCCTGCGCATCTTGTACTTCGACCTGAATTGAGCCGGCGGCCGAGGTCGCATAATTCAGGATCAGATTTTTCCCGGTGAATGTCAGGGGTCGCGTGGTGAACTCGCCGCCGGCCGCTCCGGCATGAACTGACGCGAAACCGTGCCGCCGCACCGTCAGGCGGCGCAGACGATTGTCCGGCCACTCGTAATGTTCGCTGATGTATATCGAAAACTCCGCCGGATCGAGCTGGACGATTCCCCAAGCGGGCATGTTGCTGCGCTGGGTCCAGTTCCGGTCGTCACGGCCGGGCCGCACCCATGCTTCCAGAAAAGTGCGATCCCAGTTCACGCCGTCTCGGCTGCTCAGGAATACGGCGTCGGAAACGCCCGTTTCCTTGTAGTCGGCAAACTTTTTGCGCGCTGGGACAAATCTCTTTGGGAACGAGAGGTAGATGTGCGGCGCGCCGGGACAAGGTCGCGTGCCGTTGGTGTAGAAATGTTCCTTCGGAGCGCCTTTCGGATAGCGATTCGGCACCGGGTCGGTCCAGTGAACGAAATCCGTCGAAGTGCAACTCTGGATGGCGCGCACACCGCCATCGGCGTAGCGGGAGTAGCAGCGATAGTTTTGTGTCTGCTCATCCCAGAAAGCGAGATTGAGCGAATCAAATGCGCCTTTAGTCATCACCGGCTCGGTTTGCAGCTTCTTCCAGTGAATCCCGTCGGGCGAGACGAAGGCGTAGAGCTTGCTCTGACTGCCTGCCACTGCTTTGTAGCGTTCTTCCGCTTTCACGGTGGGATTTGCGTCGCGAAACGGCGCGAAGTTGTGCGCCTCGACGCCCCGATAAATAATGTTGTTTTCCTTCGAACCCTGAAACTCAAGCAATCCCAAATTGGGCCGGGCGAAATGAATCCCGTCGGTGCTTTCCGCGTAGCAGGTCACCTGACCGCTGGAGGTATCGCCGGCCGGAACAATGCCACGGTAATAGAGCCGCACCAGCGGCCCGTCCTGAAAGACGGTGAAGTAGGCGCTGTCCGGCCCTTCCCACGACTTGTCGGTGACGAGCACGATTTCGCGTTTGACGGGCGCTTGCAGTTGCAACGACACGCTGTCGCGCGTACGCGTCGAATCGATCAGCCAATTATCGACGAACATTTCGACGCGCGAGCCAATGGCGACTGGTTCGCTCTCGGGCGCGGCGGATATGCGGGGACTGGCGAGCAGACAAGTTGCCGCCAGAATCAAGGGAATTGGTTGAAGGATTGGTTTCGTCACAGGCACTTTTCCGAATTGTGGCCCGTGCGGTTTCGGTAGTGAAGCATTAACGCAGCTCGGCAGAGTCGAAACCAAGTACATTATTGACCACGGATTGCACGGATGTCACGGATATGAAGCATCCGTGACATCCGTGCAATCCGTGGTCAAAATCCTTCGCGGCTTGGGCCTTGCTCTGTGCCAGCCTGGGAGATAGAAGTGACTTACCATGCATTACGCAGGAAGAGGCCATATGGTGAAGTCATTTCTGCTTTGGTTAACGAGTATTCTTATGGGCGGCCTCGCTGCCATAACCGCTGGAGAGGTCAAGCGCCCGAACATCCTGTGGCTGGTGAGCGAGGACAACGATACTTTCCTCGGGTGCTATGGCGATCGACTGGCCCGAACGCCGACGCTCGACAAGCTGGCCAGCCAGGGCGTGTTATACGAGCGCTGTTTTGCCCAGCCGGTCTGCGCGCCGTCACGATTCACCCTCATCACCGGAATGTACGCGGTGTCGCACGGCCCGGCCCATCACATGCGCGCCCAGGGCAAAATCCCGGCCTGGCTCAAGGGTTTCCCGGCGCTGTTGCGCGAGGCCGGCTACTACACGTCGAACAACGCCAAGACCGACTACAACTCGCCGATTAACATCAATGAGGCGTGGAACGAGTGCGGCCGGCAGGCCCACTACCGAAAGCGCACCGAGCCGCAGCAACCGTTCTTCAGTGTTTTCAATCACGAGGTCACCCACGAGAGTTGCCTTTTTCCGGAGAAGGAGCGGCCGCTGGACTTTCCGGCGATGGAACCAGCCAAAGTGCGAATCCCGCCTTATCAACCTGATACGCCGGAAATGCGGGCTGATTGGGCGCGTTATTACAACCACCTGACGCTCCTGGACAACCAGATTGCCGAGAAGCTGCATGCTTTGGAAAAAGACGGGCTCGCCGACGACACCATCGTATTCTACTACTCCGACAACGGCGGCGTGCTGCCGCGGAGCAAGCGGTTTCTCCAGCAGAGCGGCACTCATGTCCCTCTGATTGTCTATTTTCCGCCAAAATGGCGGCACCTGGCCCCCGCCCCGCCCGGCTCGCGCATCAAGGAACCGGTCCACTTTATTGATTTCACGCCGACTGTTCTTTCCTTGGCTGGTGTGAAGATTCCCGCTTACATGCAAGGCCGCGCATTCGCCGGTCCGGCCAGGGGACCAACCAACGAGTTCGTCTTTTGCACCCGCGACCGCATGGACGAGCGTTATGACATGATGCGCTCTGTCATGGACAGCCACTGGCTCTATATCCACAACTTCCGCCCCGATCTGCCTTACGTCCAGCCGCTCGATTACATGTTCCAGGCGCGCGGTTACCAGTCGTGGGCGCGAGTAGCCGCCGCGGGCCAGCTCACGCTCGCGACCGCCATGTTCTGGGGCGAGAAACCGACGGAGGAGTTGTACGACATGGATTCTGACCCCGATAACGTGAAGAACCTGGCCCGCGATCCCGCTCAGCGGCAGACGCTGGAGCGAATGCGCGCAGCATTGAAGCGGCACACGCTCGAGGTCAACGACAACGGTTTCCTGCCGGAAGGTTCATCATTAGAAGGCTTCGAGGCATCGAGAGCTCCTAGCGCTTATCCCATCGAACGTGTCTTTGCGCTGGCGACGCTTGCCTCTGAGCGCAACACGGCGAATCTGCCTAAATTCATCGCTGCCCTCGAGGACACGAGCGAGCCAATCCTCTGGTGGGCCGCGCAAGGCTGTGGCATGCTTCGGCAGAAAGCAGCTCCCGCCGAATCTGCTCTGCGCAACAGGCTGCAGGATCAGTCCGGCGCTGTGCAGGTCGCGGCCGCCGAGGCATTGGCGCGGATTGGGAAGACCGACGCTGCCCTGCCGGCATTGGAGCGCTGGCTGCAGAACACCAATGCGCCCTTTTTCGCTTTACAGGCGGCAAATGTTTTCGACCGGCTTGGTGAGCAAGCGAGACCCTCGCTGCCGGCGCTCAAGCAAGCGCTTGAGGTGGCATCGAAAGCGAACGCACCTGCCGGCGCGAACCAATACTTGCACCGTATTCTGGAGCACACGCTCGCCGTGTTGGAAAGCGAGAAGGCTGCCCTAGTTTATCCGAGTGTCTCGCAGGGCAACTAAGCGCGGCTACATCCAGCTCAAGCTCAGGCGTGGTTAATATGCGGCGTCGGCGCGCTCGAGCGCGATCAGGATCCGGTTAAATGCGTCATACAGCGCGGCATAATCGCGGAGGTCCACGGTGTAGCGGCCGTCGCGGTTGTCTCGCGAAGCCACGCTGCCATCCACATGCAAAACATCGGCCAACCTTCGCAGGTGGTTGGTTTTGGGCCGCACATTGTATATCTCCAGGTTTGCCGGGCAGAGGAAAATAGAGTCGATTGCCAGGGCGCGGATCGGCACTCCGTTGCGATTCAAACCCAGGTTATCCAGTAGCAAGTGTGCCGGGGCGTTCGTATCGCCAGGGCGGTCGAACAACTGCGCGTTGCCTGCATGGCGATAGTAGTAGCTGCCTTGAGCCTGGTAACGGCCGACCTTGGCCAGCTCGGCCTCGGCATCGACTGGTTGATCTGCTCCCGGACAGAACAGCACTTTCGGTTGTCTTGCGAGGTGGTTGTCGAGCAAGAGCCCCAGTCCAACTGGCGCACCTGACTGCAGGGAGAGCAAACTTGTCGGCGCACCGGTGGAAGTGTAGAAGTCAGACGGATTGGTGAAGGGCGGCGCGATCGGCCCGAAAGGAATCCGGCCACTGCTATCGGCCGCGTACGCCTGTATTGCCACACCAACCTGCCGCAAGTTTGCAAGACAGGCCGCCTTCCGTGCCGACAGTTTTGCGGTAGTCAAGGCTGGCAGCAGCAGGGCCACGAGCATCGCGATAATCGCAGCTACGACCAGCAGCTCGAGCAGGGTAAATCCACGTGGAGATGCAGGAAACGAGCGCACGTGGACCCTGGGCTTACGGCAACTGTCGCGCCCGGTAGAATCGACCGTGGATATTCGCGGCCGGTTCTGAGTAAAAGCTGATGCCGTTGGTATTTGTCAAGAAGCCGACGCTGCTCCAATTCGGTAAAGGCAGAGCAACGTTGGTCGAACCCAAAATCTCGAAGACCAGTCCAGGCTCGCTTTCCAGCTTGAACCCGAACTGGCCGTTGGTCACGGCGCTTCCCGTCAGCTCAGGCGTGCGAGTGGACGTCAACCGTACGTTATCCGCGTCCCAAACGCCGCCCGCCTGGTCAAGCGTGACCGTGCACGTTACGGCAATGCCGATATGTTGACCCGCCCAAGCGTCACTGGCTTTCACGGTCGGCACGTTCACCCGAAAGTCAACAAAATGTGTAACAGTGCCGAAATTTGCCACGTTGTTGGTAATATTGGTGGCAGCGACCGTCACCTGGTTGCTCGCGGCGTCCCGGTAATAAAGGCTCATTTGCAATGTTGCATCATTGGTCGGCGGGCGATAAAAGCTCACCGTAAACCCGGCCGTAAGCTGATACGACCTGCCAACGTCGAACGTGGCGTTAAATGCGTGGCTCGGCGTGCTGCTGGACCAGTCGATCGAGTCGTAGTCCTGAAAAATTCCGACTTGCGGGTTGGAGAAAAGGTATATCGCCTGGTTCCCGGTACAGTTGTCGATGTGGGACGGATCGCCTTGCGGAGTGTTCGCAAAGAGTCCGACGAGTTGGTCCCACGGTCCGTTGGCAGTTTCGTCCCAATAGGCGGGCTTTGCGGTTTTCTGCCACGAATCAACCCTCAGCTCGACATAGGGGGGGACGTAAGGGTTCGGGGCCGGCTGCGATTCGAACGATGCGTTAGGGACAGAGATTACGCCAGCCTGCAGGGTCCCAGTCCATGCGGCGAGGAAGCTGGTTGCGGCCACCAGGCGAAGGCGAGTTCCAGCCAGATGAAGAGGCTGTTTCGAGCCGAGTAAGCCTTGGGCGGCCATAGGAAGGAGTTCCTTCGCGGCGCCGGGCGAATTGCGCGTCCGCTCTTTGACCCTGGGCTCAAGTTCTTGCGGCTTCATCGGTTAGCAGGCAGTGCATATGTGCACCACTATGCATATAAAATGCCTCCGGCGCAATTGGGATCTTCCGGATACACGGGAGGGCAGCTAATTCAGGAGCCGGTCGGACCGAAAAGTGCAATGACCAAGGTCCGAATTGAGTGATACCCAGGCTGCCGCTCGGTGAAGCCAGCGCAATCCGCTTCGCAGGTACCCGACCGGAGTCTTCCTCTTTTTACTGCTTGTCAACCGGCTCGAAAATCCCATGATGCCGATGAGGGTAAGAGGGAAGTCTTGAGTCGGAATCGGAACCGCTAAAACCGAAGACTGTCCAGCGGTCAAAAGAGTCCTGGGTTCATGAGCCGATCTGCCTTAAAGAACGTTGGAATAGCGCGATCATCAATCGACGATCATGGGATGGCTCGGGTGCTGCGCGGAGCCCGGCGAGTTCTTCGAGGATGCGGAAGAAGGCTGTTCGCACTCAGATCGGGATCGAAGGAACCGCCTCTGGACAGATCTCGTTCTCCCGCTTCGGTTTCAGGCACGCTTCTTGAAAAACCGATCGAAACGGCTGCCCAGGCTCAGGCTGAGAGCTCAGAGAGCGCCAGCGCGGTTGCAGCGAATCTAATGGGCGCTGCGGCCACAGCGCCACCGCTGAGCTATGAGTTGAAGTTGTTCCGGGTTATGCCGGGTGAGCGGCCGCAAATCTCCGGCCGGAACAACCCTACAGATTATGACACCCGTCCACCTGACCCGCAAAAGGAGGCATTGAAGCAACGGGTCGTCGTTGCCCTCGCCACGCGTCATCCGCGACTGAAAGTTTGTCAATTGCCCTTGGAACAAATCGCGCAATTTGAGAAGATTTCGATCGACCAGGCGCGCTCCAAGTACCGCCACTTGGAGATCAGCGATCCAGAGAGCGGGAACGGTCTTCAGATCGTGCTGCGCGACGATGAAACAGCGGTGATGATTCCGTTTTGGCACGAGGGCCAGAAGGCCAGGGATACATTTCAAGAACTGTGGAGTTATCTGGGGATCATTTGTCGAGAGACCGGCTACCGTATTTACGATCCCCAATTGGAGCGGATGTTCGATTCCACGACGGGTTGCGATGCGGTTTTGGCGCAATATGAGAAAATCGTTCGCCATCTCCGTGGAACAGGGGCCGTCAATGAGGTGGAAGAATCCGCTTCCCCTCCACCTCAGTTTGAGCTGCGGCCGGATCGCACTCCGGAGCAGCCTCGGCTGGACATTCGGCAACTGAAGCTTCCGGAAGATCGCGGAGTGGTTTTGGTGGCCGTGCAGGAGAGCGGCGCGGCCTGCGGGTTTGCGGAAGTGGCTATCGGCGATGATCGTCCAGAAAGGAGTTCGGTATTTCCCGTGGCCCATCTAAAGGGTTGGCACGTCGAGCCACCATTTCGTGGTCAAGGCATCGGGCGTACTTTGATTGAGGCCGCAGAACAGTGGGCGGCTTTGCGCGGAGCGAGAGAACTGGCCAGCGACGTCGACTCGGCCCCCGAGGAAATTCCCCAAGCCTACCTTTCCTGTGGTTTTGCCGAGACTGGTCGCGTTGTTCATCTCACGAAACCGATCCCCTAATCAGACTCTCTAAATCAGGTGCGAGGTCGCGAGTGCAACATTTCGTTTCCCGTGCCAGCATCTATTATTACCCCGCCCCCTACACCTTGGCCGAGGAATTACCCGTTCCCAAAAAGAGAGAACCGAGCAGGGTTTCCCCTGCCTCGGTTCTCTTGCGTTACAGATGAATTACTGGACGGCAGTCCGGTAATAGTACGGCGCTGCGGGCGGGGCCGAATCCGTAAACTGGACGATGCCACTATCCGGCACCGTGAAGGTGCCAATGGCGGTCCAGGTGGATTGATCCTGCGAGCGCTCGACGGTGTGCGTGTAGCCAGGGATACCGGCGAAGCGCACCACGACTGTTCCGTTGGTGGCGGTCGGCCCACTCACCAGGTTCAGCGAGGCCTCGGCGGCCGACAGAACCCGCACCAGGATGGCGCCGGTGGCGCTGCCACTGTGGCCGTCACTGATGGTATAGGTGAACAGGTCGTCCCCAGCGTAGTTAGCCGCCGGCGTGTAGATGATGTTGGTTTCGGTCAACATCACCGTTCCACCATTGGTGCTGGTGGCGCTGACAGCGACAACGGTCATCGTATCGTTATCCGGGTCCGACGATTCGCCGAGGATCTTGTCGATCAACAGCGCTCGCGGATGATTCGCGACCGCGCCGAGGTAGATGTTACCAGCGACGGGCGCGTGATCGAGGATAACGCTGACCGTGAAGCTGCACTGATTGGTGTTGCCATGGATATCAGTGGCCGTAACGGTAACGGTCGTATCACCGATCGGGAACGTGTCACCCGAAGCAGGGCTGGCCACCACTGACTGGACACCGCAGTTGTCCTGAGCCGTCGGGCTGAAGGTAACAGCGATGCCACCGAGGTTGGTGGTGTAAACCGTGATGTTAGCCGGGCAGGTGACTGACGGGACCTGGCTGTCGTTCACGATTACGCTCTGCGTCGCACTGGCCAGGTTGCCGGAGGTGTCGATCACTGTCCACGTTACCGTGTTGGTGCCGACCTGGTACTGGCTGGGCGCGTTGTTGGTCACGGTCAGAGGTCCTGGGCAGTTGTCAGCCGTTACCGGCGTGCCGAGGTTCACTGTGGCAGCGAAGCACTTGCCAGCGTCAGCATTGATGGTGACTGTCGCCGGGGCGGTGATCGTTGGCAGCTCATGATCCTGGACTGTTACCAACTGAGAGGCCGTGGCCATGTTGCCGCTGGTGTCCACCACCGTCCAGATGACGGTCGTGTCACCCTTGGGGAACTGCGCCGGGGCGTTGTTGGTCACAGTCAGCGGTCCTGGGCAGTTGTCAGCCGTTACCGGTGCGCCCAGGCTCACGCTGGTCGCGTAGCACTGACCATTGTCCGTGTGAACATCGGCCAGGGCAGCCGGAGCGGTGATCGTCGGCAACTCATGATCCTTGACGGTCACAACTTGCGTCGCCGTAGCGATGTTTCCGCTGTTGTCAACCGCGGTCCAGGTCACCGTCGTATCGCCCTTCTGGAACTGCGCCGGGGCGTCATTGGTCACCGTCAGGATGCCGCAATTGTCATGCGACTGCGGCGTTCCCAGAGCCACGCTGGTGGCGTAGCACTTGCCCGGGTCGGTCGATACGTCCGTGAGGGCCACCGGGGCGGTGATCACAGGCGGCTGGATGTCGCGGACGACGACTGTTTGTGTGCAGTTGCTCACATTGCCGTGTTCATCCGTAGCAGTCCACACCACCGTGTTCGTCCCCAGTTGGAACTGAGACGGCGCATTGTTGGATAACGCGACGTTGCCGCAGGTATCCGAGGCAACCGGTGTACCCAGGTTCACGCCACTGGCGAAGCAAACATCCGGGTCGGTGTTCACAACCACGACAGGCGGACAAGTGATACTTGGCGGGGTTGTATCGATGACCGTCAGAGTAGCCACGAGGCTGGTTGCCGCTCCGTAGGTATTGGTGATAACTACGTCGTAGTTGCCTGCGTCATTGAACGTCGGGCTGTTCAGCGTCAGAGCGCTATCGGTGGCGCCAGAGACGGACGAGCCGTTATGACGCCATTGATACACCAGGTTCGAGCTTCCGATAGCCGTCACACTGAACAAGGTCGAGCCCGTGGAGCATTCGTTGGTCGCGCTCACTGGATTGGCGACAATGCTGGGCGGCGTGTAACCCGTGATCTCCAGACCCCAGTTATCCAGAGTGAAGAGGTCACCGGATTCCATATCCGCCACAAACAATACCCATTCTCCGTTCGGGTCGGTCCCATTGAACGAACTCAGGAGAGCCGACCTTGGATTGCCGTCCAACACTCCCGTGGGGTTGTTGGTGCGTCCATCCGGTGCCCAGACGTTGGTCAGAGCGCCGGAGATAGGTGTCGTTTCGTTGTTGTTGAGCGTAAGGCGATAATGGTGAATGTCGCCGTTCGCCGCGCCATCATCGAAGGTCACATCGAAGCCTCCGTCTCCATAGCCCAGGCTGCTGCCGGTTCGGCGGCCCACACGGTTCAAAAGAACCGTATAGCCGGAGCTATGAGTCAGATAGCAATAGATGTCACCGTTCCAGGTGCCGCTCAGTTTCACTGAAACCTTGAGGCCACTGATGTAGGTGATGGGCGTTGCTACTGTTTTTGTGCTGGCGAGCCCCGACGACACGGCGTCGGGAACTCCCATGTTAACGCTGAAGTTAGTAGTGGTGGTCGTTGTTTGACCAGACACCCTGAGGCCTATTGCCAGCGCGAACGCCAGCAGGCCAGACTTCAGCACAGTTCGCAGCGTCAGCCAGCCCCGCGATTGCGGGGCGGGCGACGGTGCGCGTATGTGTGTTGTTGTCTTCATTTTGTTCCTTGTTGGGATCCGCGTATTAATTGTTTTGGTTCAAAGCGCATTTATGGATGAGCGGTTCGGTAATAGGGTTGACCCGGGGGCGGGTTTTGATCCGTAAACTCAGCCAGGCCATTGGCTGAGGCGGTGTAGGCGCCAACGGAGGTCCAGGTAATCAGGTCGAGCGAGCGCTCCACCGTGTAGGTGTTGCCGGGAATTCCCGCGAAGCGCACACGCACGCCCTCATTCGTGACTGTCGGTGGACCGATGAGGTTCAGCAACGAAACCTCTGACTGTGAGAAGACCTTGACGATGGCGGTGGCGGTGGCACTGCCGCCCTGGTCGTCCTCAACCGTGTAGGTGAATTGGTCGATGCCAACGAAGTTCGTGACCGGTGTATAAGTGACGTTAGTGCTCGTTAGCGTCACCGTGCCGCCGTTGGTGCTAGTGGGACTGACGTCACTGATCGTAAGGACGCTCTCGCTATCCTCGGATGCCCTGGCCAGCACTTTGTCCACCAATACGGTCTGCGGATGGTTTTGAATTGTGCCCAGGAAGATGCTTGCCACGACCGGGACATGGCTCAAGACCACCTGTGCAGGGTTGAGGCTGTTGGTAGTGCCTTCGAAATTGCCGTCCCCAGGATACTCAACCGTGACCAGGTTTGTTCCCAGACCGAGCGAATCCGTTGAGAAGGCCGCCACTCCGGCGCTGACCGGTACTGGATTGCCCGCGGACACCCCGTTGGTGGTGAACTGGACTGAGCCAGTCGGCACACCAACGCTCGGAGCGGCGCCGGAGAGAGTCGTTGTGAAGGTGACGCTGTGCCCCAATTCGGAGGGGTTTACCGAGGAGGAAAGCGCACCCGCCGAAGAAGCCTTAGTGATTGTCAACTGACCATCGACAAACTGGAAGGAGTAATTGTCCGCCGCGAGCGTGCCCTGCGCCGCAGTGATGGGATACGGACTGCCGGCGACATTGCTGGTGGCGGTTGCGGTCGTGCTCAGGGCGGGTTCGCCAGAGAGCGCGGCCGCCGTGTCGCTTCCCAGGAATCCGCTGTAGTGGGCGGTAAGCGTCGGGTTGGGCGCGCCAAAGACGCGGCTCTTGTCATCGGCGGTGACTGTCAGCACCGCTGCCGTGATGTTGGCCGTTGTTGTGGCGGTGGAGCTGGCATTATAGTCATTGGCATCGGCGCCAGTGATGGAGATGCCGCTCACCGTCACGAGCTTGCCGGTGCCAACGTTCTTGTCGGCAAACGCCGCGTTGGTGTAGCTCGCGCTCAGGACGTCGCCCGCGACTCGGTCATCGGAAAGCGTC
>JACXTT010000627.1_pt1 | contig 60694 bp, 43 predicted proteins | sample 9270951 | NCBI WGS metagenome assembly JACXTT01 (sample SAMN15532306, study PRJNA645909) | rock metagenome | isolation source: weathered quartz diorite | place: Puerto Rico | collected 2017-06-21
GGGCCTCTTAGTCGCGCGTTGCACGAACCCCTCATCCGCGCTTCGCGCACCTTCTCCCCTCGCGGAGGGGAGAAGGAACTGATGGCCCGAGCACCGCGAGTTTCTCTTACTCAGTCGCGTCGCGCAGGCGTCGCGGTGCAGCAGAACGTTAGACTCTGGACATTTCGACCGCCCGGCGGTACTGTCAAATACGGTCCAGGGAAACCTCTCTCTTCAGGAGGTTGCATGCAACGGTTGGTTCGCATCGCGTTTCTGGTTGCGCTGATCCTCGCCCCTATCGCCGCCTTCGCTCAGGAGAAGGAGAAGAACATCGAGGAAATGAGCCTCGAGGAGCTGCTCAACCTCAACATCGTCTCTGCCTCCAACACCTCCGAGAAGCTCGCGGATGCGCCGGCCACCGTCGTCGTCATCAGCCGAGAAGAAATCCAGCAGCGCGGCTACACGGAGATGTCGCAGATCCTCGACGATCTCCCCGGCATGCAGGTGACGCGTCCGTTCGGCGACACCTACTTCAAGAACTATTGGCGCGGCTACCGGAATACGATCGGCGAACCATTCCTCATCCTGCTCGACGGCATGGTCTTCAATCACCTCTACTACAACACCGGCGACGTGCTGGTCGCGTTTCCTCTCTCCAACGCCGACCGGATCGAAGTCGTGTACGGCCCCGCGTCATCGGTCTACGGCGCGAATGCCTTCATGGGCGTCATCAACGTGATCACGCGTAAAGACCGTGAAGAGAATGGCTCGCACGAGCGAGGCAATCTCACCGCGGGCTCCTGGGGCGCGCGCATCGCCGACATCAACTACTTCTTCAAGAGCGACGCGATGCGCTTCAGCATCACCGGCCGCTTCGACGACGGCAATGTCGATCCCTCCTCCAGCGAGCGCTTCGAATACACGAAGAACAAGTACTTCGGCGACCGGCGTTTGTGGGGAGGCTTCCTCGACAACCCCGCGCTCGGCGGCAAGTTCGACTCGCCGTGGCATCACCGCGCGATCGACGCGCGCATGTTCCTCGAAGGCTTCGAAGCCGGCGTGCAGTATTTCCAGGTGAACTCCGGCTACGGCAGCGAATACTCGAGCGATTCCGGGCAGAATCTCGCGGTGTGGGATCGCCCCGACGTTGCGGCGTACGCGCGCGCGACGAAGAAGCTGAACGGCAAAGTCACATCGACGACGCTGCTGCGCTGGCGCCGCAGCGATCTCACGAATGACTCGACATTCACGGAGAGCTACGACGGCACCCGCGCCGATGGCTCGTACGCACGCGTCGCCGACTTCTCCTATTGGCAATCGCTCAACAGCAGCGTGAGTCTCTTCCAGGACTTCGACGTCAAGGCCTCCCCTCACCTCTCGTACACCGCCGGCATCAAGTACGAGCAGAAGAGCCTGCAGAAGGCGTATGACAATCCGTACGGTCCGACGCTGCCGGTCGATCTGATTCACGCCTCGTCCTATCCGTATCCGGTTCCGCCAACGCAGAGCGAGATTCAGAACAATCGGATCAAGACCGAGGATCGGGGCTTGTACGTGCAAGCTCGCTATCGCCTCAATGACTCGAACATCCTCAACCTCGGCGTGCGCAACGATCACAACTCGGAGTACGGCGGTGCGACGACAGTACGCGGCGGCTACGTGAAGACGCTCGGCAAGTGGGGATTCAAATTCCTCGCGGGCAACGCATTCCAGGAGCCGGCACCGCGCCTCCTGTATGGAGGATGGACAGGCTCGGGCAGCGATCCGAATCTGCGTCCCGAGCGTTCGCGCACGATCGAAGCGAGCGGCAGCTACACCGTCTCGAATCTCTCCGGACTGCTCAGCGTGTGGGACGTGCGCAACCGCGACACGATCATCAATACGAAAGCGGGTGCGCAGAACATCGGCCGCAGGCACGTCGATGGACTCGATCTCCACGGCCAGATGCTGATCAATGTTCCATCGCTCGCGTCGGCGCTGCGGCTGTGGGGTTACTACTCGCACATCTTCAAAGCCGACGAAGACAAGATCAGCAAAGCCGGCGTCAAACTCGGCACCGGCTTCATCGGAGATCTGGCGAAGGATGAGTTGTGGCTCGGCGCAACTGCTGATGTGACGCCGAAAATCACGACGACACTGCGCAGCCGTTACGTGTCCTCGCGCAAGACCGTCGATTCGAATCCGATCGACAGCGTGCCGTCATACTTCACCGCGGATTTCACAGGGCGCATTCACGACGTGCTCGCACCGGGACTCGGGCTTTCGCTGAATGTGCTGAATCTGTTCGATAAGCATTACTACCAGCCCGGCGTTCGCGATGCGAACTCCGGCGACACGCCGGGGTTCTTCGATGCGAAAGGTGTGTGGCACGGCTCGGGCGGCTTCTACAACTCGCTGCTGCCGCAGCCGGGGCGCGCGGTGATGGTGACGCTGGACTTCAGGTACTAGTGGAGTGTGGAGAGTGGCGGGCCCTCGCTCGCGCTGTGCGGGTTTGACGCGACTAGTCCCTTCTCCCCCGCACGGGGGAGAAGGTGCCGAAGGCGGATGAGGGGCCTCCTGTTCGCACGTTGCACGAACCCCTCATCCGCGCTTCGCGCACCTTCTCCCCTCGCGGAGGGGAGAAGGAACTGATGGCCCGAGCACCGCGAGTTTCCCTTACTCAGTCGCGGCGCAGCGACGTCGCCCGCTCGGGATGACGAGACTAGAGCCGCGACGAAACTTCCGGCGCAGCCGTATTGATTAGCGTGAAAGCGCTGATCGTCTTCCTGCTACTGGCCGTCGGTGCGGATGCGGAGACGTTCATGTTTCGTTCGCCAACGACGACGAACAATGACGACAGTTGTGACATCAGCGTGGCGCCGGCGGCGACGCTGCTACTGCCCTATTTCGAAGTCGACTTCTTCTCGCCACAATCCAAGGCCCGCACGACGACGTTCTCCGTCATCAATACCTCTCGCGATTCACGAGTCGCGCGGGTGACGCTGTGGACTGACCTCGCGAGACCGGTGCTGAATTTCAATCTCTTTCTCACGCCCTACGACGTCCAGTCGATCAATCTGTATGACGTGCTGGCCCGCGGAGTGCTCGCACCGCCGTCGGGGTTCAGCCCCGCCGACTGCCAGACTGGCGCCGATCCGATTTCGCGCACGCTCATGGATGAAGTCCGCAGAGCGTTGACCGTCGGAGTCCTGACCGAATGCGGCTCGAGTCGGATTGGCTTCGTTCACGCGAATGCGATCGGCTTCGCGACAATCGATCTCGTCAATACATGCGGGACCACGCTGCCGACCGATTCCGCGTATTACGACGAGCTCCTTTTCGACAATGTATTGACCGGCGATTACGCGTGGATCAATCCGAATCCCACGACCGGCAATTCCGCATCCGGCAGTCCGCTCGTGCACATTCGCGCGATTCCCGAGGGAGGTACGGCTGGCGCGAGTGCGCTGGTCGAGCTGCCGTATACGTTCTACGACCGCTATACGCCTCGCACGAATCCGAAAATGGACCGCCGCCAACCGCTGCCTTCCGCCTTCGCAGCGCGATTCATTCAGGGCGGCACCGGCGCGTTCAATACAGAGTTCCGCATCTGGCGCGAAGGTGTGACGGGTGGCGAAAACGTCGCGTGCAGTTCCTACCAGAAGAACGGACTGACAACCACGGCGATGATCGTTCCGGACATCGTCCGATTCGACGAGCACGAGAATCCGACCATTTCTGCCTCATCCATCCGAGTCCTCGTCCAGACGACCACCGTCGTCCTGCCCGCCGCCTCGAGTGTCGCGACGTCGTCCGGGATTTTTCCGCCGCTCTCCACTTCAGGCGATGTCGGGGGCTGGATGTATTTGAACCTGAGCAACAAAGGCTCGAGCGCATACAGCACGGCGCGACATAGTCAGAACTGGGTTGTGCTCTCGATGTCGGCGGAAGGACGGTACTCGTGGGCCGGCGATGCCGCATGGCTGGCGAACGGCTGTTCGCCGGCGCCGGCAATCAGCGGCCAAAAGGATCCGATCGGACCGGGGCCGTGATCGCGCCCGCTCTCCTCCACTACTTCGGCATGGAGAACGTATCCGCCGGCAGTTGCGGATTCACTTCGATCTTGTCGATCGTAAACACTTGCGACGCCGCCGGATCAGGAGTTGCGGCGATGGGGCGCGCCTCCACGCGAGTCGCAAAGCGCACACCTTCCACCTCGCGATAGCCGCTGATCGAGGTCTGGGTCGGCACGTCCTGTCCCTCGATCTTGACCGTCTGCTCGTCACGAACCTCGAGAAAGCTTGCCGCGTCGAGGTAGACGATCGTGTCCTGACCATCCTTCGTCGTCAGCTTCAGCTTCCAGGCCGGCTTGCCGTCGACATCCGCCTTGCCGAGGAGCTCGAGCTTGTTGCCTTTCTTCTTGTAGTCAATGAGTGGACCATCGAAGTCAACCTGCTCGCGGATCGCGGCCAGATCCTCGTCCGACATCTTCGCAGCATCATGCTGGCCCGGCTGAATCGACCAGCCTGTCGTGCCGTCGTAGGCCTGCGTCAGGCTGACGCCACCGTCGAGCGCAACATCCATCCGGAAGCGATCGGGCCGCGACTTCTCGATCTTCAGCTTCGCCTGCATCGGTCCCATCGACATGACGCCGGTGAGCGCGACCGCCTTCAACGCCTTGAGCTTCGCCCCGCCGCGAGCAGCAAAATTTTTCTGCATTAGCTCATCGACGGTTTGTGCGTGGGCGACTGCGGCGAGGGAGATTATGAGAAGGAACTTTTTCATGATCTGGAGAGAGAAGACTAGAAGAGTGCAGGCTCCTGGTATGTGCCGAATACGTCACGAAGCGCGTCGCTGATCTCCCCCACCGTCGCATACACCTTCACGGCGTCGATGATCACCGGCATCGTGTTGGCGTTCGGATCGGCCGCCGCATTGCGCAGTGCCTGCAGCGCGTCGTGCACCTTCTGCTGATCGCGAGTCGCGCGGATGCGGTTCAGCCGCTCGAGCTGGATGCCCGTCGCCGATTCGTCGATGTAGAGAATGTCGTACGGATCTTCCTGCTCCATCTGGAACGAGTTGACGCCGACGACGAGCTTCTCGCCGCTGTCGATCGAGCGCTGGAACTGATACGACGCATCCCAGATCTCGCGCTGCGGGAAGCCGGCTTCGATCGCTTCGACCATGCCGCCGAACTGATCGATCTTCTCGATGTATTCGAAGCAGCCCTGCTCCATCCGGTTCGTCAGCTCTTCGACATAGTACGAGCCGCCGAGCGGATCGACCGTGTTGATGACGCCCGACTCGTGCGCGATGATCTGCTGCGTGCGCAGCGCGATGCGCGCCGCCTGCTCCGTCGGCAGCGCGAGCGTCTCGTCGAGCGAGTTCGTGTGCAGCGACTGCGTGCCGCCGAGCACGGCCGCGAGCCCCTGGATCGCGACGCGGACGATGTTGTTGTACGGCTGCTGCGCGGTGAGTGAACAGCCCGCGGTCTGCGTGTGGAAGCGGAGCATCCACGAGCGCGGATCCTTCGCGTGATAGCGGTCGCGCATCACCTTGGCCCAGACGCGGCGCGCCGCGCGGAACTTCGCGACCTCTTCGAAGAGATCGTTGTGCGAGTTGAAGAAGAACGAGAGGCGCGGCGCGAAGTCGTCGACGTCGAGTCCGGCGCGAATGCCGTACTCGACGTACTCCATGCCGTCGCGCAGCGTGAACGCGAGCTCCTGCAGTGCGGTCGATCCCGCTTCGCGGATGTGATAGCCGCTGATCGAGATCGTGTTGTATTTCGGCACGCTCTCCGCGCAGAACTTGAAGATGTCCGTGATCAGCCGCATCGAAGGACGCGGCGGGAAGATGTACTCCTTCTGCGCGATGTACTCCTTGAGGATGTCGTTCTGCAGCGTGCCGCTGATCTTTTTCCAGTCGGCGCCCTGCTTCTCCGCGACCGCGAGATACATCGCGAGGAGAATCGGCGCCGTCGAGTTGATCGTCATCGAGACGGTGACGTCCTCGAGGTTGATGCCGTCGAACAGCACTTCCATGTCCTCGAGCGTGTCGACCGCAACGCCACATTTGCCGACTTCACCCGCGGCGTAGTGATGATCGGAGTCGTAGCCGTAGAGCGTCGGCAGATGGAACGCGGTGGAGAGTCCCGTCTGGCCATGCGCCATGAGGTACTTGAAGCGCTCGTTCGTCTGCGCCGCGGTGCCGAAGCCGGCGAACTGCCGCATCGTCCAGAGCTTGCCGCGATAGCCGGTCGGATGAATGCCGCGCGTGTAGGGAAACTGTCCGGGATTCGCAATCTCGAAGTAATCCTGATGCGCGATGTGGAGCGGCGTCGCGTACGGATTCGTCTCCATCCCGCTGACGGTCGTGAAGTCTTTCTTCCACGCCGCCTTCTTCGAAGTCACAGGGTCGAGGACCTCGCTCCGCCACTTCTTCTCGTCCTTGTCGATCCCGGCGATCGCTTCAGTGGAGAAAAGCTGGAGTTGTTGCTCGGGGGCTTTCGCCTGCACGGGCGGCATGGGGACGAGTTTCGTCTTGTAATCGAGGTCGTTCTTCATGGGCGAATTCTATCAACGTGGAGCCGCGTCAGGGCGCCCGCACGCCTAACACATTCGGAATCGGCCACTGCTTTTCATTCGAGTCGTCCCAGAAGCCCGTCTCGTAGCTGCCCGCCAGATCGAGATCGACGCCGCCGGTATGAATGGACAGGCTCGCTTCCGGGCCGCCTTCCAGATGCATTGCGCCCGCAACGTCGAGCGGCAGCGCCAGGATCAGGCGATTGAAGGCGGGCATCGACCAGGCCGCCTTCGAGAAGAGAAACAACAACCGCTTCTTCGAATCGACGGCGAGCGCGACTTCGCTCCATCGTCGATTCGTCGGCGACCAGACGTTCCGGCGATCCTTCGTGATCAGCCGCAGGTTCTGCAGAACGATGTTGTAGCTCGTCAGCGGCGGCGAATCTTTATCGCGATCGACCCACAGCAATCCGGGATCGAGTGCGAGCACCGAGTTGTCATGACTCCATCGGCGATTGTTGAGATGCGAGCCATGCCGCAGGTACCCGACATTCGAAAGCTGATCGGTCTGAAACATGCCGGCGTTGATCGCGACCGAGAGATGCGCATCGCGACACCACTCTCCAGCGGTGCGCGGCTTCGCCTTGTTCTCTGAGGCGAGTGCAACGGTGAGCTTCGCGACTACGGGATCGACGCGAACGACATCGAGCTCACCCGGCGCACCTGACTCGAACCTGCCCGCCTTGATCGTCGCGTATTCAACACCACGCTGCAGCGTGCGCCATGAGATCGGCGCCGCGGACGAAGCGAGCAAGAAGATCGCGAGGAACATGTGCGAGCTGCGCGATTCTAACGGCGAACGCGGCCGGCGAATGTGCCACCGGCCGCGGCGAATCGTGCGGAACTACGTTCGGGGCGCTTGAGGCGGCGGGATCGGATCGGGCACCTGGTTGTGGATCGGCTTGATCGTTCCGAGGTAGGCCCAGATCGCGCGGAGGTCATCGTCGCTGAGCTTGCCGTAGAAATCCCACGGCATCGGCGGAAGGATGTCGCGCGACGTTCCCATGTGCTTGCCGGTACGCAGCGCCTTGATGAAGAGCGCTTCGGTCCAGACGCCGCTGCGCAAGCCGGTCACCTTGTCAGGAGTCAGGTTCGCCGGGAACGAGATGCCCCACGGTCCGCTCCACGCGGTGAGATCCGCGGTCGTCGCGACGACCCATGGACTGCCCGGCGCCGGCTGATAGGGCGCGAGCATCGGGCTGTCGGCCGGATGGCCCGACAACATGCGATCCATGTCGGGCTCCGGACCCTTCGGGCCGAACTTCTTCGGCGTGTGGCAGTCGTGGCAGGCGCCGCCGATGACGAGCATCTTGCCGCGAGCGATCTTCGCCGCGTTCGGATTCGTCGCGGCGTTGGCCTGTTGCGCGCAGCGTGCGAGCAACAGGGCCAGTGGCAGAGAAAGAACCAGGAGTGGGATGACCTTGAAGCGAGTGGGCACCATTCACCTCCGTCTGTCTAACAACTGACTGCATTCTTACAGCGCGATTTTGCCCTTGTACTTGTCGAGCCACTGATCGAACGACAGCGTCGACGGATTCAGCTCGCGTGTGACGTCGGCGCTGCGCGCGCCAACGACTTCCTTCTCGAAGTCGCGATAGACCTGAAACATGTTTCCCAGCTCATCGGCGCCGGGGAAACCGAAGCCGCGGTAGGCATCCGCTTCGACAGCGCTGTACTTCACGGTGACGCCGAGTCCCTTGGAGAGCGTGTCGCTCATCTCATCGATGGTGAGGAACTCGCTCGCGATACCGACCGTCTTGCCGATGTACTTCGATCCCGCTTTGAAGATGCCGTACGCGGCCTTGCCGATGTCTTCCGCCGCGATGCCGGCCAGACGCTTGTCGCCCATCGGGAACACCCAGCCGTACGTGCCGTCCTCCCCCTTCTTCGGGCCGAGGCCGAAGGCGTAGAGGTTGTCCCAATAGAAGGATGTGACGAGGAACGTGACCGGAAGGCCTGCGAAGTACGCATCGGCTTCCGCCTTCGCGTCGAAGTGCGGGACGCGGTACTTCTCCTGGAGGTACGGCATGCGCTTGTCGTCAGCGGACATCAGCGCGCGCGTGTCCTCGAGGGTCGACCAGATGACGTGCTTCACGCCCGCCGCCTTCGCGGCCGCGGCGAGATTCTGCGCCTGCGCCTTTTCTTTCTCGCCGGAGAAGTGCTCCCAGAAATTCGTGACGCAATAGACGCCGTAGGCGCCGTCGAACGCCTTCTTCAGGCTCTCGACGTCGTCGAGGTCAGCCTGCACGACGTCCGCGCCGGCGGCTGCGAGAGACTGCGCTGCAGCCTTGGACGGATCGCGTGTGACGGCGCGGCAGGCGAATTCGCCGCTGTCGTCGGCCAGAATCGCGCGCGCGAGTCCACCGCCCTGGGAACCGGTGGCACCAATGACTGCAATGACCTTCTTCTCCATGGCATCCTCCTATGTTTTCACGATGATCGTTATAACGACGATTTGACAAAAAATCAGGGGAAGGTTCCGAGTCCGGAAAGCACTGCTTCGAGCAGATCCCGAAGCTGTTTGGATCGCTTGAGGCCGAGGTGACCGAGGATGGCTTTGGGCATGCGCAGGGCGTGAACGTCGAGGCTGTTGACGAGGTCGAGGCCCTTGCTCGTGATTCCGACTTCGACCACGCGCCGGTCCCGCACGCTGCGCTCGCGTTTGACGAGACCGCGCTTCTCCATCCGGTCGACGAGGCGTGTGATGTCCGGATCGCGCGCAACCATCCGCTCGGCGATCTCGCTGCAGGTGCGGTGCTCGGGGTGGCTGCCGCGGAGGATGCGCAGGACGTTGTACTGATTGTGCGTGAGATCGGCTTCCGTCTTGAGGAACTGCTCCCACGGTTCGACGACGCGCGCGGCAGCCATGACCAGGCCGAGGAAGATCTCCTGCTCGTGGGAAGCGAAACGCTTCTGCTTGAGCCGGCCTGCGATGATGCCTTTCATTACGTTCAACAATAGTCGTGATAACGACTATCGTCAAGAGGGAGATCCGCATCAGCACGAACTCTCCTGAATGAAGCGAAGCAACAACGACGGCGCCGCGAGAAAGAGCATTGCGGGCCGGCGCGTGAACAACGTTGCAGCGTGGCGCCCTGGTTCACGCCTCGCTGCGTTCAGCGTGATTCCTCGCGACGAACGCTGCGATCTGCTTCACGAATTGCCTGGCTTACTTCCCGAACTTCTTCGCGACCAATTCCAGCGCGTCCAGCCGCTCGCGTTCTCCTTCGGCTTCCAACAAGGCACGACGTTGCGCGGCATAGGTTTCGTACTCCGCTTCCGCGCGCGAATCTGCCTCCGTCTTACTGACGGTTCCTTTGCCATGTAGAACGTCCCGTTCGTTGAAGCGCAGAAACTCGTCGAGCTTCGTTTCCCAATCCGCAAGAAAGACCTGTTTGCGACGGCGCGCCTGATCCTCGGCAAAGTCGAGCCACATCGTCACGATGCGGTTCAGCTCGCTGATCTCTTCCTGGCTGAGATAGTTCTTCGCGATCGTGACGTCGCCTTTCACGACCGCATTGCCCTTCCAGCTCCTGAGCCCCATGTTCGGCTTCGTGTGATCTGCGCGCTCGCGGATCAACTCGGGAGCGGTCTTTCCCGTGGCCGCGAAGTGGAGGCGGTTCTGAATCGTTTGAAAGAATTCGCTCGTCCTTCCGCTGTGTGGATCGTAGTCACCCGAGAGCGCGAAGATCTCTCGCACGCGCAGATACATCCGCCGCTCGCTCGCGCGGATGTCGCGAATGCGCTGGAGCAGTTCGTCGAAGTAGTCGGGGACACCCGAGCCATCGACCGGCGGATTCTTCAGCCGCTCGTCATCCATGACAAAGCCCTTGACGAGGTACTCGCGCAGGCGCTCCGTGGCCCAGCGGCGGAACTGTGTTCCACGCTCGGAGCGGACGCGGTAACCGACTGCGAGGATGGTGTCGAGGTTGTAGTGTTCGACGTTGCGTGTCACCGCTCGAGCACCTTCTTGTCGAACTATTCGGAAATTCCGAATAGTTGGATGTGCCTCGAGCTCGCCTTCGGCATAGATATTCTTGAGATGCTCATTGACTGTCGGAACGCTGATCTGAAAAAGCTGGGCGATCAACGCCTGGCTCATCCAGATCGATTCGTCGGCGAACCGGCATTCGACACGTGTTCGCCCATCTTCCGTCTGATAAACGACGATCTCGCCGGCTGGAGGCGTCATGCGAAACATCCTAGCAGCGCATGTCGAGCAGCGCCGATCTTCTACGGTGGGTGGAGCTACACCTGCACGAGGATGGCTTTCGCGGGTCGGCCCGTCGCGCTGGCGATCGCACTCGCGTAGATCGCGACCTGACGTTTGTACGCGTCGGCGCGCGTTTCGAGCTCGGCGTCCGTCTTGAAATCGAGCACGGTCCAGCCGTCCGCATCTTCGAATGCGAGATCGACAACACCTTCCACGATCGACTCACCTTCGGTCAACGTCACGGGCACTTCGCGGCGCAGCGACACTGCTTTCGACGCACGAATCAGCAGCTCGTGCGTGAGGAGCTGGGAGACTGCGGTCACGCATGCGGCGATCTCAGGGTTGGGTGCCCCGAGGATGCGCGCCTGCATGTTCGTCACGGACTCGATCGACTTGCGTGATGCCGTGAGCGAAACGAGCGACATCACAGAATGCACGAGCGTCCCGTAGCGCTGGCCATGCACTCCCGATCGAGACGCAACGACAATGTCGACATCAGGCACGTCGCCCGACATCGATCGCTCGATCGCGGTGAGCACGCGCACCGACTCGCGCGACGCCTTCGCCACTGCGGCCTCGCGATCGCGCTGCCACTCGCGATATGTCCGCAGATCGTTCTCGATCAATCCCTCCGGCGCATCCTTCCCCAGCAACTCCTGCTGCGGAATCCCGAGCGCCAGCGGCACATCGAGATTGAGCGCGCGCGAGTCCCACCACGTCACGCTGTAGTTTTCAAAACGATAGTCACCCGGCTTGACCGTATTCGCACCACGATCGAGTAACTCGAAAGGACGAACCGTCGCATCCTCACCAAACCCCGAGCGCTTCACCCTTCTGCTGTCTGCTGCCTGCTGTCTGCTGTCTGAAAACGGATACAGCGCGCGATTCAGCACCGACATCCACTTCCCTTCGAGCGGCCGATCCGCCACCGCCGGCACGACGAGGAGATCCCGCGCGCGCGTCGCCGCGACATACGCGAGCCGCACCGCCTCCGACTCTTCCCGCACGATCTCCTCCGCCTCATGCCGGATCACATCGACGGGACGCAATCCGCAAAGCTCCATCGCCGCGAGATTCTTCTCCGCATCGACATAGCGCGACGACGAGCCGCGCGTCTCATTGCACGTGATGTCCGCGAGGATCACGACGGGAAACTCGAGGCCCTTCGCCTTGTGTACGGTCATGAGCCGCACCCCGTCGCTCCCCTCCTCCAGCACCGGCGCCTCGGACGACCGCCCATGCTCCGCCTCATCGAGCAACTGCTCCACGAATCCACGGAACGACAGCGCGCCCGACTCGTCGTACACGCGTGCCTGCTCGAGCATCTGCATCACATTCGCGAGCGCCTGCTTGCCCGAAGGCCGCAGCACGAAGCCCGCGTGGCAGCGCGTCTCGCTGAATAATCGGCGCAGGGTGTCGGCGACCGGACGGTAATTGCGCGTCGCATGCAATGACGCCATGAACTTCAATGCAGTCCCGATCGGCGCGAGCCGCTCCGGCAACTCCTCGGGGATCGCAAACGGATTCAAGCGATGATGCAGATTGCGGTACTCGAACAGCTCCTCATCGGTAATGCCGAACAGCGACCCGCGCAGCGTCGCGTACATCGACAGCTCATCATCCGGCCACTCGATCGCAGTGAGTCCCGTGCGCAGCGTCTCGATCTCTTCGCGCGCGTGGAACGCCTTCCCGCCGACGAGCAGCTGCGCAATGCCGCGCGCCTCGAGGCACTGCACGTACTTGCGCGTGACATCGGCGCCAAACTTCTCGAAGCGGCGGAAGAGGATGCAGATGTCGCGCGGCTCGATGCCCCAGCCGCTCTTCGTCAGCAGCCACTCGATGTACGAAGCGACCGCGTCCGGCAGCGACTCTTCGATCGCCTCGTCGGTGATATCGCGCTGACCATACGGCCGCGGCACCGGCAGCGCGACGATCGACGGCCGCTCGAGATTCTTGCGATGCGGCCGTAGCGGCTCGTAATCCGCCTGCTGCAGTTTGCGATCGCCGGTCATCGCCTTTGCGAACGCGGCGTTCACGAAGTTCTGAATCTCCGGCGTCGAGCGGTAGCTCGTCGTCAGCTCGCGGATCTCCGCATCGGACTCGCGCAGTCGCTGCTTGAGATCGGCGTACATGCCGAGGTCGGCGCGGCGGAAGCGGTAGATGGATTGTTTGGGATCGCCGACGAGGAAGAGGCGTCCCGGCTCCAGTTGATTCGAGAGCAGCAGCAGGATCTCGACCTGGATCGGATCGGTGTCCTGGAACTCATCGACGAACACGTGCCTGATCTCGTTTTGAAAATGCTGCAGCACCTCGGCGTCATCGCGCAGGAGATCGCGCACGCGCAGCAGGAGATCGGTGAAGTCGAGTGCGCCGAGGCGGCGCTTGTGCTCTTCGTAGAGCTCGATGGCGCCGCGGAGCTCGTCGTGGAGCAGCGCTGCGAGATCCGCATTCGCGCGCGCTTCGAACGAGCGCAGCTTGAAGAGCAGCTTGTCATGCGCGTCGCGCACATCGCTGCACATCGTGTTCGGACCAAAGCGTCCGGCCTTGCGGCCGCGCGGCTGCATGAACTTGCCGAAAAGAAGATCGATGAGGCGCGCTTCGGTGTAATCCGCATCGCTCTCTCCGATCTCCTCGCGTCGCAGCAATTCATCGGAGACGCGCAGCGCGGGATTCGTGTCTCTGAAGAAGTAATCGTTCTTCTTGTTGTCGCAATCGCGCAGCTGATCAGCGAACGCGTGCAACTCGCGCGTGAGGTCCGCGATCTCCTGATCGCGATCGAACGCATCGCGCGACCACGGCGCGGTGAAGTCGCGCCACTGCGCGAGCTCGATCGCCGCGCGCTGCAGCGCATCGACAGGCTCACGATTGCCGCGCGGAATGCGTCGCAGGAAACGGCGCAGACCTTCGGGAAGATCGGAGAGCGAGCGCTGCAGCCAGAGATCGAAGCTGAGGCGAAGCAGGCGCACCGACTCCGGCTCCGCGAGCATGCGGAACGCGGGATCGACGCGCGCTTCGACGGGACGCTCGCGCAAGAGATCGGAGCAGAACGTGTGGATCGTGCTGACGCGTGCTTCTTCGAGCTCGAGCAGTGCCTGCTCGATGCGTCCGATGTCCGCGGAGGATGCGGTCGCGCGAGCGCGTTCCAGTTCGGATCGGAGCCGCAGCTTGAGCTCGCCCGCGGCTTTCTCCGTGAACGTGAGCACGGCCATGTGCGGCACGCGCGCGTCGCCGCGCACGATCATCTCGATGATCTGCGCGATCAGCCACGTGGTCTTGCCGGTGCCCGCGGCCGCCTCGACGAGGACGTTCTTACGGGACATCGCGCAGTTCCTTCAACTGGCCAAGCGGCTCCTGCTTCTTGCGTTGCGTGCTGCGGAGCACTTCGTGCGGACCGCAGACGCTGACGAAGTCGCACCAGTCGCATGCGTTCTTGTATTTGTTGTTGCGCGGTGCGGGTGGGAGAAAGCCCGTCGTGATCGCTTCGTCGATATCGACGAGCACCTGCAGGATGCGTTCGCGGTTGCGGTCATTGAGGTCGACGTCGCGCTTCGCGAAGCCGCCCTTCGATGTCGAGAAGAAGAGACGCGAGACCGAGACGCTGCTGTTTGGAAAGAGCTCTTCGACGGCGAGCGCGTAGAGCAGAGGCTGCAGTGTTTCACCGCCGTTGATCACGAGATCGTCGCGCGTGCGATTCGATCCGGTCTTGTAGTCGCTGACGCGGAGGTCGCCGAAGACGACGCGGCGCTCGATGAGATCGATGGCACCGTGCAGAAGCCAGCCGCCCGGCAGCTTCACGGGATCGCGCATGCTCGCTTCATCGTAGTCGGGCGAGGGGCGGAGTCCGAAGGCGAGCTCGCACTGTTCGGCGATCCACTGATCGGTTTCCGCGGCGATCTCGCGCAGCCAGAGGCGCAGGTCGGTGCGGATCAATTGCACTTCATCGCTCCAGACGCGCGGGATCGCAGGCGCGAGCTCTTCCTCCCATTTCACGGCGATCTCGTCGACGATTTCGTGCAGAACTTTTTCAGCGGCCTCGATGCGCTCCGCGGTCATCGGCAATAGATCGAGTGTCTTCAAGCGGCGCAGCGTTGCGGCGTGCATCGCGTGGATCATCAGGCCGCGTGTCAACGCATCGAGTCGCACGGGCGGCTCGGGATCTTCACGCGGCGCGAGACGGAGGATCGCGGAGAGAAAGAATTGATGCGGGCAGGCGGCGTAGCGCTGCAGCGAGGATGCGGAGTATGGGCGCACTTTGAGCGAGTGCGCGTCGAGTGCGTCGTTCTTCTTCGTGATGCCGTCGAAGCGATTCCAGTTCGGCAGTTGCCAGCGGCCGAAGCGTGCGCGGAGTGATGCGGCCATGAATGAGTTGAGCTCGAGGAGGTAGCGCGCGCGGCCGGCCTGATCCTGTTTCGTGGCGAGTGCGAGGCGCGGTCCCAGGATCGCGAGATCGTGCTCGAGGTCATCGATGGCGGCGTGCGCGTCGTCGGGCGCGGGCCAGGCGAGGCGCGAGGCGGCGCCTGTCGTCATCCGCTCGAGCTCTTTGTGATCGGGGATGCGTCCCGTGACCGCGCGGATGACGTCGAGTGCGTAGAACGATGCGACGCGCGAGCGGCCTTGCGCGGCGTCGATGCGCGGATAGGAGATGTAGACGGCCTGCGATGCGGCGCTGATCGCGAATTGCAAGCGCAGACGTTCGTTGTTCGCGCGCTGCTCGTTCGTCTCGAGCTCATTCGATAGCTCGCGTCGTTCCACATCGAGGAGCAACGGATCTTCGCGGACGCGTTGCGGAAAGGCGCGCTCGGCGAGGCCGGGGACGAAGACGACTTTGAACGCGCGGCCCGCTGCCTGTTCGATCGGTGCGACGAAGACGCGGCCGAAGCGGCGCTTCGGCGGGCGCACTTCGAGTGAGCTGAGACGATCGCTGAGAGTGACGCGGACCTCGTCGATGGAGACGGGGGCGATGTCGGACATCGGCTCGAGCTCGGTGAGCACTTCGAGCACGCGATCAGGATTGCGAAGCGTGGCGGCGGCGAGCTCGCGGAGTGCGTCGATCCAATCGCGCCATGACGTACAGTCCTTCAGCGCTTCGAGCCGCGCGATGATTGGCAGTGCGAAGTCGGCGAGCTGTCGGAGTCGCGTGATCTGCGCGCGGACTGCTTCCACGCGCGAGGACTCAGGCTCTTCGCTGATCACTTCATCGAGCTTGCGCTCGAGCTCGGCTTCGAGTCCGCGCAGGCGGCGCTGCCAGCGATCCTTGCCGCCGATGACCGCGGCTTCGATGAGCAGCGACTCCCATCGCCACGGCTCTTTGCGATCGTTCTTCGGCTCCTTGCGATCCGGCTCTTCTTCCTCGAACAGCGTCGGAAAGTCCTCGGGTGCCCGCCAGGTATCAGTCTTCTCATCGCGCGGCACTTGCCCAAGCGAGAGGTACTCCGCAAATCGCCGAGCAGAGAGTCGCTCCGCCGCACAGGCAAGCAGAGCAAGTAGCGCACGCCCGCATGGATCAGGACGACGCGAGCCGCGTGCGAAGTACGCAGGGATGCCGGCGCGGTCGAACGCCGATTCGAGATGCGCCTGATATTTCGCGGGACTGCGCAGAAAGATCGCCATCTCATCGAAGCGGACGCCACGACGAGCGTGATCGAGGATCGCGCGCGCGATCTCGACCGCCTCGCGTCCTTCGCCGGGAGCGGAGAAGAAGGCGACGCTTTCGTCAAACGTTGCCGGCGCGAGCGACTCGGGAGAAAAGAGATTCGCACGAAGACGCTCGAGGGATGACTTCGGCGAGTGCTGCGGAGCCAGCACGATCTCGGCGTCGCCAAAAAATCGCCGCGTGGTTTCGTCCGCCGTGTGCGCGGTGACAAAGACATCCGGCGCAGCGTTCACAAGTGCCGCGATGAGCTCGCGCTGCCGCAACGATTCAATGCGCACGTCAAGCAGAAGCAGCGGAACATGCAGTTCGACGCTCTCCGCCGCCAGCTCAAACAGGACAGAGGCATCGGAAAAGGAGTACTGCTTCAACTCTTCGTTATAGGCGCCAAGCAATCCACCAAGATCGCCGTCAGCATCCGAGATCTCCGCCAATCGCAACTCACGAAGCGTGTTCGCAAGCGAAGGCGCAAACCCGGGAAAGTTCGAAACCTTCTCCAGATACGGCAGCGCCCCATCCGAGGCGAGCCGATAAGAAACATGCGCAGCCGCCGCCTGCGCCGCAAGCGTGGAAACAGGAGTAAGCCCGCGCTCCGCCAGTTTTCCCGCTGCCAACCGAAGGGCAAGCTGTGTCAACGAGAATCGATGAAAACCAAAGGTAGCGATCGATTCCGCAGCAAGCGAACGAACAAGATCATCCGCCGCCCCCCGCTCCTGCGCGACCACAAACACCTCGGTCGCCGGAGGAAACGCACGAAGGTACTCCTTCGCCGCGTGGAGGCGATCGGAAGAGGCGGAGGCGAGGAAGAGTCGGAGCATGAGCGCGTGCTACGCTGCCGTCTTCACCTTCACAGAAACGCCGGCCTTCGAACAAAGACCGACGAGGTAGTCGAGCGAAATCTTGTCGACCTTGTTCCGGGCGATTTCCGAGATGCGAGGCTGCGCTACGCCGAGACGTTCAGCCGCTTCCGCCTGAGTAATCCCTTCGCGATCAATCCACTTTCGCAGAGCCTCCGCCAACTCACATCGCAGTAGCATGACGGCCGCCTCATGAGGCTCGAATCCGACGTCGAGGAAGATGTTACGGCCTTGAGAGCCGCTCCTACGTGTCTTCGGTTTCATGATTTGGCTCCCGGTTTCATCGCGCTTAATTATACGATCATTCGTATAACAAGCTCAGATCGGATCTAGCCGCGTTCAGACTTGGAGGAGGTGCTTCGGAATTCGCGAGGCGTTCCAAACCAACCATTGCTGTCGACGAAGGTAACCGCCGTCTCATCTCCTGGTCAGCGCGAGAATCTGATCCGTCGACATCTTTGAAGTGGACCGCCCCTGCAGCCTTTGAACGATCGCCTCGCCGCGCGTTGGCTTCTTCTCTCGCGGAATGGTCACCTGCCCTTTAGAAGTGATCCGCAGATTCCCACGTCTAAGAATAGCAACAACGGAATAGCGACCTCCTGCCGATGCTCCTCCAGATTGTGTCCGCAGCATGCGCACAGTCTCCAATGGGAGGAAACCCCTGGGAATCGAGAAACCGTGGCAGAACACGTGAGATCCTGGAGGCCCGCCCCATCAGCGCGTTATTACCTAATCCATTACTTGATTAGCAGCTCGTTACCCAATTAGCTCCGAAAGCTCGAACGTACTCTCGCCCTCGGTTGGCCGTGTTGCAGCGGTTCGCGGTCACGGCGGACAAAGCGGCTCAGTGTGATCCGTACGTCGCACGCCACTCATCGATCTGCTTCACCGCGCTCCGAGCATCTTCATCCGGGATATGCGGCTTCACGTCGCGAATCCGCGTGACCCTCGCATCGATCGACTGGTCGCCTTCATTCACCGCAAAGAAGAGAGCGGTAGCGAGCGGCTCGAGTTGCTTCACGCCACGATGCCCGAGGTTCTCGACCGCGAAATCAATCGCCTTCTTGTGTCGCTCGATCGTCTTCGGAAGATTCTTCTCGAGGTAGGAGACTTGATCACCCGGTTCGAAGGTGGCCGCGTAATCGAGGGGCCGCACCTTGAGCATGTCGTCGGCTCGCATCGCCGCGACGTGCGACTGCAGATCGAAAGAGAACGGACCGTACTTGTACAGCAGGAACTCGAAACCGAGCGGCACTTCGAATAGAGCCTGTAGAAAGTAGACGGACTTCTGAACGTGCGTCTCACCGCAGAAAAGGTTGCGCGCGCGGTACTCCTTGACCAGTGAGGCGATGAGCGCTGACTTCTGCAATTCCGTGAGACTCATAGTTCCAGCTCCATTTGTTCGGAAAGTAATTTCGCTTGTTCGCCTTCAACCAGCTCGTCGCATCCTTACGTTTTTCCGGGCTGACGAAGACATATCCAACTGCCGCCGGTTTGAAGTCGGCATAGATCTGTGACTCGGCGATCGACGTGCTGATCTCGGTCGAATCGAGAAGGACCGGAAAATCGATTGCCTGTTGCTTCGGAGGCACGATCTTCGATCGAACATGATCCGGGCCGAACTGTTCGAGGAGCTTCTCCGCGACCCTGGCGACAGCATCAGGACGAATCTGTTGATCCATCGCATTCCGTTCGTAAATTCTTCGGAAGTGCTCACGCTTTGCGATTCGTCGCGCTGGATCGTGCCCGGCGGCTTCCGGATTGTTCGCGGCATCGGCGATCGCGGCGAGGACCTCGTTGTCTGTTAGCCGCAGATGACCCGGAACGTCGGCTGGATACTTCTTCAGCCAATCGATCATGAATTCGCTGAGATGAATGTCGTATGCGATTCTCACGTGATGGTAGTAGAGCTGCAGAAACATGAACTGCCTGGCGAGTTGCAGCGCCTCCGCGGCGTGAATCCCGCCTCTCTGAATGCCGATCATCGGTTGCTCGGTTTTCGGATGGCGAAGGATACGTAAAGTGTCAATGAGACGATAGTGGTCGAATCGTCCATACGCTACTCCGGCATGGTGAGAGTCGCGAAGCAGTTAATCGATTCGATCGACTCCGAATGCATCGCCTGTCACGATTTCCGTCATGAGCAGATCCCACTCGTCGAAGTCGGTGGCATTGCCGAACCACTTCGCCCACTTCTCTGCTCCGATCGCGAATCTTCGCGATCTGATCCGGTTCTGGTGCAGGCATCATTCCTCTGAAGATGTCTCGCATCTCGGAAGAACGGATGACCTCGACCGTGAACCATTCGTGGTGCCGGCCTTCAGGCAGCAGTTGCTCTTCTGCTGCATGAGAGAACGGGAGATGACCGAGATCGTGGAAGAGCGCCGCAAGGCGGACGATCTTCCGCCATGCGCGAAGCGTGTCGTGGTCCGGAAACTCGATCGAGCTTCGCGGTTGCCTTCAGCCGTGATGACGTCGAAGACTCGGCCTGCGAGTTCCATGACGCCCAGGCAATGCTCGAACCTGCGATGTGTCGCGCCGGGATACACGAGGTATGTCAAAGCAAGTTGGTGGACGTTGCGATGCCGCTGAAACGCAGGAGAGTTGATCGCTTTCACTTCGTCCATCGAAGCGCGAACGAAGTTGTGAATCGGATCGCGGAACTCGTGAAAGTGCTTCATGAAGCTCGCACGCATCGTAGCAGTGGAAACCTGGCCGTGCCCCTTCTTCTACGATGAGTGGAGTTGCAGCGTTTCATCGGGCTTCGCTGCCTCACTTCTCACGAGCGAAGCGCGTTCATTCTCTACGAGGGCTGGAATTGCGTCCTACATCCAGGAAGCGCGACGGCTGAAAGGAGTGAAGCGTGCAGCTTCGTCAGCGAGAAACCGAAACGAAAGCCGAATGGCGATCGATTCGCTCGGTCGCCGACGAATCCCCGTTGATCAATTTCGCACACAGTGTGTGCAAGATCATTCGCAGCGCACCACTCGGAGTACAGACGAGACATCCTCATGACGACGAATCGAAAAGCCTCGCCTTCGTCTCTTCGAGAAACGCGACGACGTGTTCGCGCATAACCGTCGGAAAGCCTTCGAGAAAGTCATCGATCGATTCGCCGCCTGCGAGGTAATCGATCAGTGTGGCGATCGGAACACGAGTCCCTGAGAAGACAGGTGTGCCACCCATCACGTCGGGCGAAGTAGTGACGACACTCCTCCGATCTTTCTCGATGACACGATGCAGTATGCACTTTGGGCAGCTGCGGCAACGACGCTTGGAGCACACGGCGAACAATAAAAGCCTTCTAGCTCTCTCTCAGGGCGGCAACAATCTTGTCGAATGCATCCGGCAGATTGGCGGGCGAAATCGCGGGGTTCTGAACATTACGAACATGCGCAACGGAAGCATGCGCAAGCTCAGGCACGAGGCTGATCCAATTTTTTCGGCCACGCATCACGACGAATGTGGCTCCCCTGTCGATGGCTGCGCGTACGAGGTGCTTAGTGTATTCCTGCGACGGAACCTGAAGCCGAGCGGAGAAGCGTCGAGAGTGATAGCCATGCAGCTCCGCGACGAAAACCTGCGACGCCACACGCAATGGGCGCGAAGGATCAGATTCAACCGCGGCGATCAGTGTTCGCAGCTTTCTTCGCCACCACTCTTGTCCTGGCGATGGGAACGCCGGATCCAATAGGTAGAACGGATAATCGGGGTGCTCGTGTGTCAGGTTTGCACGAGCGGCCGCATTGAAAGCTTCGTCGTTGTGGACGTTGCGATCGTCGTCGACGAACCCGGGATTCAGATTCAGCAAAACAACGGATGCAAGCGGGTTCCCAAGATAGGGTTCAGGAACAATCTCGAGATGCACACGATGATGATCGGGTGCCTTCGCATTGAATCGCTTAATGGCTTCGGCATCGATGTCCGCCAAAAAGGGAGCAGATCGAGTGAGCGAGCGAAACGGATTCATTGAGACCAACCCTATTCAGCTCGAAAAGGAAGTCCTGGCCTGCCACCCTGACACGACGGACACTTTCGTTAATGCAGGCCACTCCCGTTGTCGCCGTACTCGTGATTGCACTGGCCGCACCGCAGCACGTAGATCGATTGGCCATGATCCGTGCCGCGAAGTCCTGTCGGCCGGACCACGGTTTGTCCGTTCCTGTTCGTAAACCCGATCCGTGTGGAGTAGTCAGGAGTAGAGGCAGGTTCTCTCGAATGATTAAACGCCGCAATTACACGGGCTCGAAGCTCGGGCTCTGACTCCGCAGCAAACTCTTCGAGAACTTCGCGAAGATCGTCGCCCATTTCTGCCTGCCACCATCCACGTCGACCACTTTCAGTGTGTGGATCGAACCTGTCTCGATGGTTCTTTAACGTGTTCTTCTTCGTCCCCAGCATCGCCGCCGCGCGCTCGAACGTTTGATCCTGGTTCCCAAGATCGAGCGCCTCGTGACCAAATCGAGACAGATAAAGCGCCGTCACGAGAACGCGTCGCCGCGTGTCTGTGTCCAGGTGATCGCGATATACAGGTTCTCTCTGTACCTTGCTCTCAGCCGAATCTGCCTTCTGATTCCGGAGCAGTAGTTTCGCGACGACCGCCGCCACACTGTTGTCATAGCTCTCGTCGGCCAGGCTGACGAGACCTTCGCGCAGCCAGTCGGCTTCGAACAGTCGCCAGCCGTTCTTTTCGAACACAGCACGAAGCGGCGCGGGATCGCCATAGATTTTACCGGCGGCAAGACACAGCGATGCTTTCGTTCCGGGCGGACAGAATCCCTGCTCGACAAGCTGCGATTCCAACCGCGAAAGCACAACGCGCCGCAGCACCTCATCACTAAACAGCTTGTAACGAGTTTCCTCTTCGGCCTTCGGTCCTTCGAATGAGCTGGCACGCACGCCATACGAGTCAAGGTACGACTTGCATTCGACGACGAGCAGCTCGTTACGCGACCCGCTGTAGGCCACGACATCAAGTTCCCAACGCGGCGCCGAGGGCCGTCCGATCTCGCGCTTTTCCTCTGGCGTCAATGAGACTTTGACGCTGGTACGTACCCAAAAGCCTTTTCGATCGAGGATTGCTGCAACGACCTGCTCGAATGCGTCCATTGACGGCCTACCCTCCTATTTTCGCTTTCGCGATCTCCAGTGACTTCGAAGTGACTCAGCAATCTCAGCGTCAATTTCCCGACAGGCACCCTTGCTTATGTTCGTTAGCCCGCAAGCCCGCGCGAGGCGCGTGTACTGCGTCCACGACAGACTTAGTTCATCCTCTCGCGGCGAACTCTCGACATAGAAGCGTGTCCAATTCAGCTCCCGCTGGACCCACAAGATCGGGGAGTGAGCCAGTGCGCGCGGTCTCTTTGAGCCACGCGCCTTCCATATCCGTATAACCGCGTCGCCGGCGCGCGCAGTGCGACGGAAACGCGAATTCCCCGTGAAGCGCACCCACGAAACTTCGCTGCGTTTCCCCTTCAAGAGCCTCTGAGCCTTCTTTGTCCCCTGCTCCACCTGTTGTTCCTCGTCAGGGAAATCATCGGGTGCGACCTCAGAAACACTAACTAGCCAGGTGCGCGAGCCTCGATCGGCGAATGTTCGCGCCGCTCGCGTCCGTCGCGGCGACCGTTTCACCTCGATTTGTTCAATTCGACAGAGAAACCGATCGTCGATCACCTGCGCCGCGCGACTCATTTCGGCGATCAACGACGCGACACCCGACACGATCACATGATCGGTCGTGATTACCGCCGCCTCAATCAGCTCGCTGCCGGAAAGGTTCGCCGAACCGATGACCGCCGTATCGTCGAAGACCAGCAGCTTTGCGTGTAGATCGGTGAGGCTGTAGAGGTTCGCGCCCCGATCGAACGCCTTTCGGAGAACCCGCGCGTCCGTTTCACCGCAGGCGATCGCTCGGTTCGAGGCATCGACCACAAGCGAGTCGCCCTCGCGAAATTGAACTTCGTCAGACGTCACGTAAGCGACGGCGGCGCGCCGTACGGTCGCGGCGGAAGCAAGCCGCTTCAATCTCGCCTTAAGCTCGCGACTGACCACCCGATGTGGCGATTTGCCCATTGGATCAAAGCGTCTCGATGAACTCCGCGATCACCCGCACTTCGTCGGCCTGTTCCGGCGAAATCTCAATCGGCTTGTATTTCGGATTCAGCGGCAGAAGACGGATACGTGTGTGCTCAAATGAATCCTCGCTTACACGCTTCTCGCTTTCGTACTTCTTCACTGTGAATTGCGCACCCGTGTCTGGATCTTCGATCGAATGATGAGATGCAAGGACGATCTTCCCCGAGCGTGAGCCACCCTCATACCAGCGGAACAGGCAATAGGCCTTGTCCGCAATGCGTGGCTCCATCGAATGACCTTCGGCTTGCGCGATGAAGAATCGATCGCTCTTACTGACCGGCCTCTTAAGGCGCACTCTTCCTTGAACCTCCACATTCTGTGGATCACTCCAGGAGCCGGCCGCCGCTCGGAGTGACGTGAGGATGACGGTGTTGGTCTGATCTTCGTCATCGCCCACGAGCTCAAACGGCAACACGTCGCCGTGTGCTTCACGCGTCACAGGTTCCTCGGCGCCCTCCGCCCACCACGAATGATCGGCCTTCACAGCGTTGGCGCGATCCTTTCCGATCAACCAACGCGCAATCTTCGCCAGATGTCCTGCCATCGCTTCTTTGTCGAAGAGCTCCGTCGCCGTGATCTCGACAACGTCGTAGCCATCTGCCTCGAGTTGTGCACGGATCGCTTTGTCTCGAGCACCCGTGGAAGCATTTCCATGAATGTGTCTACTCAGTCCATCGAGATAAACCGCAATGCCCTCAGATCGCTCACAGTCGTAGAAAGCGTCGGGGATCGTGAACTTGAGCGGAAGTTTGAGCTTGATCTCCTTGTGCCACTCGGGATCGGGAAACGCCGCGCGCTCCAGCAGCAGCTTGAGTCGAGCCTCGGCCGTGTTCACCGGCATTTCAGCTACCGCCGGACCCTTCTTCCCATGCTTCGCAGGGATGTCATGACTCTTCACAAGTCGCGGCCCAAGCTGGCCGAGCGCCTCTTCCGCAAACTTCCGATCGAGCGAATTCGAGTAGAACGCGTTCCGGAAGGTCATGAGGCAGTCGATGCATGCGCGCTCGCAATCCGAGGGGCAGTGCGAGGCGATGTCAATCGCCTTCGCCACGATCTCGTCAAAGCGAAGACAAATCTGATCAAGCAGCCCAGAGCCTCCCGGCATCGGGTCATAGAGGTGAGCGTCGAAGCGCTTTGACCCCACTTGCCCAATCACAAGGATCTGGAGATCCTCCTGATCCATCTGCAGCACTTCGGCGGCAGCCGTGCGAAGAATCTCCGTCATTGTGTACGCCTCGTCTGTCGTCGCGCAATCGGGCAGAGTCAGTGTGTCGGCCGTGATATCCGCGTAGAACCCGACGCTCCTTTGTGTATGACCACGCTCACTATGGCGCTTCGTGAACTCATCAAGCTCTTTCTGCGACGCAAAGGGCGAACGGCTTTGACCGCAACTCAGACAGACGGGGTATCCAAGCTTCTTCTCTTTCGTGATCAGCGATCGCGCACCCGCGTTCACGAGTCGAAAATCGACATGCCGCCGCAGCGTAAGTGGCTTCCCGCCCCATTCATAGGCGACTCCGCCGCCATGACTTCCTTGTTCGTAGCCAAGCACCATCACCGGCAACTGGAATCGCACTTCCTCTTCGTCAGAAATCTGCGAGGTCTGCACGAGATCCACGTCACACATCGGAACGGCTTGCAATTGTTCGGAGTTCATTGAGGCGACAGAGCCTGCGCCGATTTCGGTTACGGCTTGCGCGTCAGGGCTAACGCTGAACAGCAGCGAGTTATCGACTTGTTCAAAGTGATACGTACGAGGCGTGAACTGATAGCTGTTCGCGTAGATGCGATTGCCCGGCACGTACTCGCGCAAGGCGACCGCCGCAGGTCGTGGCAATGGAAAGTTCTTGTCACCAGAAGGGCTTGATACCGCGGCCAATCCGAGCACAGAGCCAGTCTCGAGGCCATATCCGGGAAGATAAGACTCCGATGCCAGCACATTGAAGGTGAACGAGATGTCGTATCCCTCGAGGTTCTTGCTGCCCGAAGGGCTCTTGAGACGCTTAATGAACCGCTCGCATCGACGTTCGAGCGCTTCTTCGTCGGAATCGAGCACACCTTTCTGTGCCTTGATCTCTGACAACCGCTGCTGCTGCGCGAGGTTCCAGTCGAGCCGCGCCTTCAGACGCGACACGACTTCCTGCAGCTGTGCCGCCGCACCGTCGATGTGTTCAGCAAGTGCCGCAGGCGTGACCAGATCACGTGCATCGTCCGGCCATCCCTGATGAAACACACGACCCAGGTGCGTGAGCAGCGTCGCGCGATGCTTGGAAATGACAGTCGTAAGCGGCGTCGCATCGAAAGGCTCATGTCGAAGGTTGCCGTCTGTTTGCCAGAGGTACTCACGGACCATCGTCGGGAACGTACCGGCCAGCGCTGACTTGATCTCTTCGCGCTCGTGATCGGGAAGACCGCTCTTCGGCAACGATAGTTGTCTCAGATAGGCGAGTAGCGCCGAATGAACATGCTTGCGAACAAGTTCGTCATTCCGCAGATTGAATTTCGGCGCGTCGACACGTCCTTCCAGCAGACGGTCGGGATGCTCGAAATACGACTGATCATGAACGCGTGACCGCGCATAGGTGATGTTGACGGCCATCCGATGCCGCCGTCCTGCACGTCCGACGCGCTGCCAATAGTTCGCTGGCAACGGCGGCACGTTCCTGAGCAACACCGAATCGAGCGCTCCGATATCGACGCCCAACTCAAGTGTCGGCGTGCAGACGAGCGTATTGACGAAGTGCCGATCACCCTTGAACTCCCGCTCCAACTTCTCGCGCTCCTCGGGCGGCACCATCGCCGTGTGTTCGCGAGGGCGGATCATCTCGTAATGCTCGTCGATGACGCGGAGGTTGTAATCGTCTCGATCTTCCGCCTGTTGCTGAAGTTTCCCATCGCATCGCCACGCGGGGCAGTGAGCATTCGGCGTTGTGCGCACCTGCGCGCGGCGACACTTCGTGCAACGCCAGAGTCCGTGGTGCTCTGTCAGCAACATGCGCTCGGCCTCCAGCTGGAACGCACCGGAAGTGCCTTTGATGACATCCCCTCGTGGAGTGGTCAGATTGACCGGCACAAGGAGCTTGAGCTCAATCAATAGCTTCCAAAGTTCGCGGACGAATGTCTCGACCTCATCCTTCTTGAATCCCCAGCCTCGGACTGTCGCCGTGAAACTGTTTTCCTTCTTGCCGAGGAGGTATGCAAGACGGCTCTCGTTGTCATTGGGTGCTGGTTCGAGCTTCAACCCTTTCGGCACATCGTTCTGCCGCGGAACATATCCACGCATCACCTCGCGGTCGCCGTCATCCCAGATCCTCGAGTAGATCTTGCTCGGGTTGTCATGAACATAACGGCGGCGCCGGAGCGTATCGAGCAGAGATGCGACGCCTTCGGCCATCTTCTGCGGCGTGATACCGAGGCGCTTCGCAAACGTCTCGATGAAGGGCAGCTTTGCATTCAAGCCGAGGTAATCGACCTGGAGACGTCCCCACGGTTCGAGGCCGACACGCTGGCTCGCGGCTGTCGTGATTTCTCGCATGACCTGGAAGCGAAGGAATCGCTTCCGTTGGTCGCCATGCCGCGTGCCCGTCGCTTCCTTTGGAAACTCTTCCCACACCTCGGGAACGAGCACACGCGACAGTTCGGTATCGTCCTCCAGGGTGTCATCGAGATGATGCGTCAGATCACCGACACCGATTGGGCCGCCATGGATCTTCTCGGCCATCAGCGCACGGATGCGGAAGCGTCGTGCATGGTCGCGCATCCACCCCGCCTGAAACGCAGCGTCCTGTCGGTTGTCCGCGAACAACAGCAGCCGCCGGCGTTCGGCATCGGAATGCTGGATCATGTCCTGAGCGAGGACGTGAACGTCAGAGACGTCCACCGCACGAACAGGACGCGCCGGCTCGCGATAGAGCGAACCATGCGGACGACCATTCGTCGGACACGACAAACAGCGCGTCAAATATCCCGGGTACTGTGACGATTGCTCAATCGCAAGAAGAGGAACGAGCTTCGTATCTTCACCACAGCCGTCACAACGCTCAACGTTCTTGTCATGGAGCGCGCCGCAGTGTCGACAGAAGAAGACTGGCGTGGTCTTGCGAGGTTCGTTGTCGTCATCGTCATCAGCCACAAGGCGATCGATCAGCACCAGACGCCGACCGTCGAGCGCTTCCGCATTCGCCTTCCACACGCGGTGATCATCGATGGCTTCACCGCCATGCAATCCATCCCGTGTCAGCGAGAAGTCGGACGCGAAGTGGATAAAGTAGTGCTGGCCGCATGTGGAGCAGGTTGTGAGATCAAGCCGCTTCAATTGCTGCGATGAATCGCCGGCGATCGAGAGCGAAAGTTTGGGACCGTCATGGTCTTCCGGAAATGTGACGCCCGCGCCGCCGATCCCACGAATGAATCCATGCATGACGGGGCGAAGAAGAGGCCGGCCATCCTTCGAACGTGCTGCTGCGCCGAGTGTCAGCCAGATCAGGATCTCTTCCTCGGAAATCTCGCGCCCGAGCTTCTTTCCGAGTTCCTCAACGACATCCACCAACGCGCGGGGACGGACGAGAATCTCGTTCAGTTGATAGACCACCTCATTGGCCGACAACTTGTCGTAGAGATCCTTCTCCCAACCGGGAATGGTCAACGGATCACCAGTCAATTCGTCATGGATGCGGCTCACCTTCTCGCCGGCGTCAGGCTCTTTGTCTTCGATTGCGCCGAGGAGGTCGTGAAGGAGAGCACCGAGGTCGCCACCGACGTGAGGAGTGGTGCGCGGAGTCTTCCAGACTTCGGCCTCATATTCTTCGCCAACGAGAACGATCGGATCGGGATCGATGCCGAAGAAGCGGGCGGCAAAGTCACGAGCAGCATCGGGGTTCTTATCGTCGACAATCGTCGCCGAGGTGGCGATGCATACGGTCTCTTCTGGCTTGCGGCCACAGAATGTGCGCAGGCGGCGAATCAGACACGCAGTCTCTGCTCCCATCGAGCCACTAAATGTGTGCGCTTCGTCGAAGACGACGAATTCGAGTTGCGCATTGTCGAAAAGCTCGACATCCTTCTCGCGCGTCAGCAGGTACTCGAGCATCTTGACGTTCGTAAGGAGAATGCGCGGCTGTTCGCCTTGTGTACGCATCTGCGCGCGCGTGGCGCGTTCTTCCGGAGGATGGATCGCGACGCTGCGCTTTTCATCTGCAGCCTTCCTGAACACTGCGAGATAGTCTGCTCGCGACGAGCCTGCAGGAAGCTGCTCACCCGCGACACTACTCTCAGGTGTCTTGCCGACGTACATGCCGAACGTGATTCCCGATCCGGCCAGCAGATCGCGAAGGCGTTGCAGCTGGTCTTCCGCCAGGGCATTCATCGGGTAGACGAGTACAGCGACAACGCCGACTGCTGCATTCTCATCGCGCAACGTCAAGCAACGGCTGATGATCGGATAAAGAAATGACTCGGTCTTGCCCGAGCCCGTGCCTGTCGAAACGAGAGTTGACTTTCGAGAGGCGATCGCACGGATCGCCTTCTCCTGATGCGCACGAAGCGTCGGAAAAGGGACCAGTTGCCGCATATGAGGATGCAGCAGGCCGGACTTCGTCAGAGCGTCAATCGATGCACCTTCGCGAAATGCACGCGAGAGGCTGACAAAGGGGCCACGAAGGAGCGGCGTCGCTCTCGTCGAGTCGAGAGACAACAGGCGACGTAGTTGTTCGTAGAGATTCGCGTCGGCAAATGGGTACGTCGTAATCTGGTAGCGCAGAAAGTTCGCGACTACGTTTTCGGTAAAGACGACAGGATTCAGCGCCACGCCACACCCTCCGCAAGCAAATTTGTCTGCATCGCACGATGTGACCAGTGCTCGTCGATCGCTTGCGTAAACTCAGCCGACACGAGTTTGGCCCTTTGAAACGAACGGGAGTCGTCATCGACGCGAAGATACAGCCCCTCACCTCGAGTGGCGCCGAGATCGGAGCGACCAAGCAACGGTAGTAACGACTTAAGACTGAAGCGACCGCGCGAAAACCGAGGCACCAGTGGGAGTCCGAGGTTTCTTACAAGCTCGTCACGACGGTCCACGGGCCAGAACGACTCGGTTGAGCGATCGTACACGTCAAAGGCGAGAAACCAATCGGGCAGTGCACTGTAATGAACAGAATGGACTGCATAGCACCATTCACCAAAGAGGATCAGTCCATGACGGAGGTGCTGGATTAACAACTCCTCCCTCGGAATCAGCCAGCGAAAGAGCGGCTTGAATTGCAGGGCGGCCATGTCGGCCGACAAGTACGAACCGCGATTCTGAACACGAATCTCCTTGTCATCGCCGATCGAGATTCCCACGTTGGCCCCATCCACCTTCTCTTCGACGACCAGCGAGTGCATCAAGAACTCCCGCCTCTCCGAGTCAGAATGCACCTTATCTTCGCGTGGCCTTCCGTTTCCGAGCCAAGCGAGATGCGGCGTATGAGGAAAGCGGAAGAAAGCGCTCACCTTCGCATCTTCTCCTCATACTTACGCTCGATCTCAGGGCACAGGAAATGGATAGTGACTCCTGCGTCGGCGAGGGATTGCCTCCATCCCCACCATTTGCTGTCGGTCGCCTGGAGTATCGGGGGACGTTCGAGGTGAGATGCTGCTACCGCGAGAAACTTGCGATCGGATGGATCGAAAGTGACTCCGGAACGAGGCGGCGGACATTCCTCGTAATCAGACGAGTCGGTCTTGGCCGTCAACATGACGCGCGTTACACGTTTTTCCGAGTGCTCATTCGTTAGCACCCACTTTAGAAACGCATCGCCCGGTCCGGGTTGGCCCTTCGCGCTCAAATTCGAGCGATACTCCTTGACGATGGATCCGCCGTCATCGATGAAGAGATGTCCGCTGTCCATGATCGCTTGAAGTGCGCGGGCACTTTCGTCCACGCATGAACGACTCGCCGCAGCCTGCTTACCATTGGCAGTCACGGCGACATTCGTGTCCACAACGCATCGCTTGGGCGCAGTCACTTCGCCTCTTTCGCCATTCGCTTCGACTGTGCCTCGGTCCGCGCAACAAGGTCCGCCATCTCGTCGCCGAAGAAGTTCTCCGGCCAGTTGAGAATGTTGCCAAACAAGTCGACCTCCAGCTCTTCGATCTCGGCGCCATCTTCTCCGGTTTGAACGAAGTAGAGCGCAGCGTCTTGCGGCGCCAGTTCCTCCTCGGCAATCCTGCGCTGTAGTCGGCGCAGAAAGTGTTCTGAATGGCTCTCGATAATGAACTGGCAATTGCGTGCTTCACCGTCTTCTCTCGCACGGATCGCATCGATGAAGAGATCCGCTAGCTCAGCTTGCACTCTGGGATGGAGATGAATCTCCGGCTGTTCGAAAATCAAGATCGAGCGCTTGGGCACATAGAACGACTCAACGATCACTGGCAAGACCTGGCTAACACCGAAGCCGACGTCCGTGAGCTTAACTTGCGGGAGTTGTTCATTAGTGCGAACAAGGACCTCATATTCCTTACGATTCTTGCCGAGCCGTTTCACCTCGAATGAATCGATGAGACCCATGGTCTGTAATCGCTCGGCAACTAGCTCGTCCAGCGTCTTTGTCCGCTGTTTCGGCCTGAAGTTATAGGCACGAGGGCCAGCGGCGAGTATCGACTCAATCGCACGATCGCCCTTCACGCCAACATGGTCAGGAACTTCTCCTGACCACAGGTAGAGCCGGCGTGGATACTCCCGCAGTGGACCAACGTAATAGATGCTTCGAAGCATGCGCTCCATCTGCAGCGCAAGATCGGAGAGGAAGGCTGTGTTTTGAAAGTACGCCGTTGCCTCATCTGGGAACCCGTAGAAGCGAAGTGGCTCGGGAAGCGGCCACGCCCTGCCCGGGTGTCGAATCGCTTTGTACCCGTCGATCGTAATATCGAACTTTTCACCTCCGTTGCGACGCTCCAGCTTTACGGATAACGGTGTTTCTCTGTCCGTAGGCACCGTATACGAAAGTGACTGCACGATCGGCTGCTGTCGCTTGTCTGCCCTCACCGAGACATGAAATGCGATGGACGAACCGCGCACCTCACTGTCCGTCAACGGGTCGTAAGCAATCAGCGGTTCATCAAGAGACCACGATAGATTGATATCGACGGGTTGATCCACGTCGTGCGCGTAAACCGCCTCTTCATATGTCCCGAGATCGACGAGCGTCCGGCTGTCCCCGAGTTGCAGCGCGCGCATGCGATCCGTCGACTCGGCAGTCTGCTTCAGGAGCAGAAGAAGCTGAGGGATACTCGTTTTGCCAGCGCTGTTTGTTCCAAACAACACGGTCAACGGCGCTAGACGGATTTCGCCCGATTTCCTCCAACCCTTGAAATTGGTAACGCTCAGATTGGTCAACATGCATTCAACTCCAGACGAACCAGCTCGAGCCCTGGCAGCAAGACACTATCTGCATACAGCCTTCTCGCAAGATCCTGCCTTCAACACTTAGTCTCCTCCAGAAGATTGACACTTCGCTGGTCGCTCGATCGGTCGCTGTCGAGCTGCCACGAGTCTGGCCCGAACACAAATTCCTCGAGGATCCGCGAAGAACGCGTCTGCCCGGTCAACCGCCGCCGAAGGTCGACGAATGCTGACTGAGCCTGCATCGTCAGGCGTTCGCCGCAGGGGAGTGCTTTGTCTACACGCCAGAACCCTTTGGGATCAAGCTGTCGGTACACTTCTACTCTTGAATAGTCCTCAGGCGAAAGATCGCAGTCCTTCATGATGCGCTCAAATTCCTCCGTCGATAGCGAATAAGCTTCAGCGACGAGGGCTTCGATAATGCACCGCAGGCGTCTCCTCTCGCGGTGATCAAGGGTGTACGGAGGCGTGTACTGATCATTCTCGCCGTGCTGCGCCAGCGCGGTACGCTCCGCAGCAAACATCGGAGCCGCTAGCGCCAGCGCGGCCGACAAACATCGCAACAAGGGCATGACATCCGCGGCTTTAAGTGGGACTGGCATTTCGTCAATCAGATACCAATTTACATGAACGCCGCCGCAACGAGCGCGGGCAACGAAGTCGAAAGAGAAGCTGTTAAATATCGCAACGAGCTCCAAGGCGTGCCGCGTGTACAGAACGGGTACCGAGTTTCCGCACGGCACACACGTTGGCAGAACGGTAGCGATGACAGTGCGCGCGTTCGTCGCAGAGGTCACATCCATGAATGCCAGTTTTAGTCGCTCCGGGCGAATAGACACGGCCGCAGACGCCGCTGCGCCCCGGATCAGGAATTGAGGTTCAATCTGCTTGTGATTCCAATTGTTCTCGACCCACACGGCGGTTCTGCCCGTTCCTCGTATCCATCCCTTCGCGCTCGCATCGTATTGATCGATCATGCGACCCTCCATGACCGGGCGCGCAGCACCCTCGGGTCCAGACCAGAGAAGACCGTCCACAGTCGAATAGAGCTGTCCTTCGGCGCCCCCACGATGGATGAACTTACTTGCATCGTTTGTCATATGAAGCTCGCATGCGTAATGAACGCTCCATTCGCCGTGTAGATCGCCGACTAGTGTGGCGGTCGCGTACATCTTATTCAGCACTTCCAGAGCACTCTCGGACCTCACCTCGATTACGGAGCCACTTCGTGGCGCAAGTCGGTCCAGAGTGTTGCGACTGTATCTCACGACAATATCGCTCAGCCTGTTCAGATCGTCGGCTTCCACACGAGAAAATGCGGCACAAATAAGCCGATCATCGACCACTTTGTCGACAATGATCACCGCGAACTTGTTGCGGTAGTAGATGTTCGGAAATATTCGATCCCAGTTGATGAAACCAACGAGAAACCGAAGCGACGAGTGATCGACTAATTTGCGCCGTAATCTACCAGTCCCTGAATCTGTATAGATTCCTGCGGGCACTATCAATCCCACGCGCCCGCCCGGGCGAACAAGCGCGAGGCTCATTTCCAGAAACATCTTATAGAGGTTGATGTCAGCAGAGCCTTGGTGACGGAATGGATGTTCCGGATCAGAGAATGACAGGCCGTTGCTCAATCGGCGCGATTGGATCAGTCTGCGATATTCCTCACTGTCGCTTTGGGAGCGAGAGATCGGCACGCGATCACCTCCCGCTGAACCGTCACCAAAAGGCGATGCTATCCGCGACGCCCAGTTCGACATGGCCTTGAAGTAGTCGTTATAGCGAATCCACTCCGCTTCGTCGATCGCACTCCGCGTGAAGTAGTTCTGCTGCTTGTCGAGCGCCTCCTGTTTACCGTAAGAGCGATAGAGCGGATCGATCCTCGAAAAGAACTCCTTCGAGTTCGGCTTCGAGATTTCCCACGGCGGGTTGCCGAGCATTGCATCGAACCCGGCTCCAGGCTCGCGGAAGACATCAGGAAACTCGAGCTCCCAATGAAAGAAGTGCAGATCCCGCTGCAATCTCCAGACGATGCCTTTCAGGTTCTCAGCATCAAGAGCACCTGTCGCGACCGGCGCGTCTTGCAGTCTGTCCGCTGGCCAGAACCACATCGCGCACCACGTATCGAATGCGCCCTTGAGCTTCTGGTACGACTCGTTCCCAGCGAGCTTCTCGCGATAGAACTCTGCGCGCGCTTCGCTGTCCTGAACCGGAATTGCATGAAGCTGCTCGAAGAGTCGGACGGCTTCTTCGTGCTGCTTGCGCGCGTCCTCCGGACGTACGCGATCCAGAAGACCCATCTTCCCATCCAGCCAATCGCGATACCGCGGCTTCGCCGTGTTCTTGTAGAAGTCCTTCAGCGCGGCGTTCCACGGATCTCCCGAACGAGTCTCTTTGCCCTGCTTGTTCGTCGTCGCACGAAAATGGTTCACAAACTTCGTGTGACTCTTGTCGCCCGCCTCTCGATCCCACGCAAGGATCGGATACATCGCGAATTGATCGAACCACGTCCCCACCAGCGCGTTGCCGTGTTTGATCTTGTGATCGAGGAATTCGAAAGGGAGCTCGCGATCCATCGTCTCGATCCAGAGCGCCATTCGTGCGAGCTCGATGGCAAGACGATCGTAATCGACGCCGTAAACACAGCGCTCGACGACATAGCGTTTAAGCCGCGCCTTGAGCCGAGCCTCGAATGAAGGATCATTGGGCCGTGCCGGCAACGTTTCTTCCGCAAGCGCGCCCGTGCTCTCCTTCCCTTCCGCAAGCGTGACGAGCGCGCCATCTCCCTGCTCACGAATGCGTCCGTGATGATGAAGACTGGCGTAGAGCGAATCCGTCAGGAACCGCAACGCGGCAACAAGAAATGAAGCAGAGCCGCAGGCTGGATCGCAAACCTTCAACGCAAGGATTTCTTCCGGCTTGCGCGGAGTCCACTCCGACACCGGCGCGAGCTCATTTGGCTTTCCATCCTCATCGTTCGGCGCAATCCATGCGAGCGGCCGCAGCGTGCGATGGGTGGTCGGAATTGCCAGCGCGGGCCTTGTATAGAACGTCCCCGAGCCCTTGCGTGTACCGCTCGAGCGAATCAGGAAGTACTGGCCAGGGAGGTATGCAGCACCAGTGATCTGCTTCGCCTTGTCGGTGATCTTGAGCTGATACTCATGTTCCACGTCTTCTCGCCGCGATCGTGGGCGGCTGACCAACTTTCCGGCGACGACAGCGCGCTTCGCCCAGTTGACAGCACGATCGCGGATCATCTGACGGTTGTCGAATTCGACTTCTTCGGATTCAGCTTCGGCTTCCGCTGCCTCCGGCGTTTCGTCCTCGCTCTCTTCGGGACTCTCGCTCTCGGTTTCCGGCTCTTCTTCGTCGTCCTCTTCTTCGTCTTCGGATACCGCGACAGCCGCCGCCTTCTGCTTGAATTTGTCGACAAGCGCTTCGAGCGTCTTGTCGGTCATCTCTTCCAGTCGTCGGAGCGGAAGCGCGGGTTCATCACCAAGCTTGAGGATGACGATCGCTTCATCCTCATCCTCTACGCGACGCAGTTCGTATCCCAGGAGGCCTTCGTAGAGCATGCCGATATATTCGGTGGAGAGATCGGCGAAGTTGACTGGAACTGGAACGACCTTCGCTGCGGTTCCCTGACGCACGCGGACATGCGTCGTCGTGATGAACTCGAGCATCTGATAGACGACCGCATCACTCACTTCGTGCTGAAAGCAAGCTGTCTCGAACAGATGCACTGCGTCGCGAATCCCATCATTGGCATCCGTGGCGCCCGGACGAAATAGTTCACCACCGTACCGTGGCACCGGAAGCGACCGATGAGGCGAGCCTTCGTAGACGAGCCGGAAGAGAGCAAGCACGCGCGGCCACGCGCCGTGACGTGTACGCAGTCGCTCGAGACGTCCGCCAGCCGCACGACGCAGGCTCTCGCGGAGGCCCTGCAATCCATACGATCCGAAATACAGCGCGTTGTCGCGCGGCAGAAGATCGCGCGCCTCGGCGAACAGAATCACCACCATCCGCATCACCATGCGGACCGCAGCGAGATAGACATCCTTCCGTGCGAGCTCGCCGCCTCGTTCGTCGAGCGCTGCGGCATGCGCCTGAATCAACAGCTCGACCGCTTTGCGAACGCGCTCACCAAGCTCTGCCGAAACCTCGGCCTGTCCTTTACGCGTTTCATCGATCGCGGCAAGCAGCGGAGAGAGCTCGCCCGATTTCTGCGGGAGGAGCGTTCCCGGATTGAGGAGGATCTGCAGCGCAGAGATCTGCGGTCCGGGCTCGCCCTCGGCAAGCCACTGTTCGGTATCCCACTGCGCCCACGCGTCGTGATCGAGGCCGGCGTGAATCAGTCGCCACTGCCGGCCATTCGTCAGCAGTGCAATCCGCTCGCTCCCCTTGCGAAGCCATTCAAGAACCTTCGACACCGAGCGGACACCGCGACCGATACCGAGACGCTCATCCTCGGAAACAAACACTGGAAACGCTGTGCCATTGGGATGAGTCCATACACGTCGCGGCTTGAACGACTCGCCCGTGACCAGCGCGCGCGACCACTCATTCCCCACGTCTTTGCACCATGTTCCATTCTCTTCATCGAGACCGGCTACTTTCTCGAGCACGACGTTCAGAAGATCGGGCAACGCGGCGCGTTTCTCATCGACTTTCGTCGCTGCATCGAAGCGATTGAGATGCCGGCGCAGTTGCTCGACCGTCCATGCATTGAGTGGAGGCGCACTCTGCGGAAAGTGCGCGGCGAGTTGCTTCGGACCAATCAGCAGTCCGCCGTGATTCAGCGATTCCCACCAGATCAGATTCATTTCTGTCATGGCGTCCTCACCGCACCCGAATCTCGATCGCGAGAGGGAACACCTGGGCCTCGGAACGCATCGCGTAGCGCTTCGGCAGCAGCTTCTCGAGCACGCGCGAACTCTCGCGTTCGAGTTGTCCCTTCATCTCTTCGTATTGGCGTGTGCGGCGTTCGATCTCTTCTTTCTTCGCCTGCATCGACGCCTTCAGTTCAGCGATGCGGTTTTCGGCATCGAACAAGGTGCCTTGCTGCAGCTTTTCGCCAAGATCCGAGACCTCTCGCTCCAAGCGTTCGATCGTGTTCTGTTGAATGAGTTTCGATAGCTCCGCTCTTCGTGATTGAAATCGTTCTCGCTCTTCCTTGATCGCGACCTTGCCGTCCGCCTCGAGTGCCGCGCGCACGATCTCCGTCAACTCGGAGCGATGCCGCTCGATGAGTCTGCGAATGTCATCGTCAACGTCATCCCACAGGCGCTGTGCGAAATCCGTTGATGCCGAGATCGTTTCGTCACTTCGCAACTGAGAAGCCGCACGGTGCGGACCTGGATCGAGCAGCCTGCCATTGCGCACTGGCAGCTCAATCGTCTGGACCCAGCGGTGGAAGGTCTCGCGAAGTTCGTTGACCGCTAGCTCTTCGACACTGAGCAGGACGACAGCGTCGCAGCCGTCAGGAACATCGCCTTTTCGTACCGTCCACCGTGTGACGTTGCTCGCACCGCGACTCTGTGCGAAGCGCGCACGCGCGAAGTGTGTAAGGACACGGTGGAACAAGGGATGACCGAGATGCATGAGCTGCGTATCGCGGCGCGGTCGAAAGACTTTTCGCGGACCGACCAGCTCGAGCAGCGCCTCCGGATCGAAGACGAGCGAAGGGAGCGCGCGAGTGTCTGGGATGCGAAGACGATCGTCGACGAGCGTTTCCCACGAAAGCGGTACGGGTGTCTTGAGCGACCATTTGCCGCCGGTTGCAGGCACGACGCGCTCGCCACCGAGCGCGACGTCCAACGTTTGGCGAAGCGTGTCAGGGTCAAGATCGACTTCCTCGCGTAACGCCTTCAGCTTCGCCAGCTCTTCGCTTCCAGTGATGTCCTTCGTGTGAGTCGTCCTGTCACCCTCGACTCGTGCCTGTCCCTTCGCGCGCTCGGTTTTCTGATCGAGAGCAATCCGGACTTGAGCGGCATCGCGCCCTTCAATGAAGCGCTCCTGCACGGCAGCGTCGAACACTTCCGAGACTGACCCAAGGTCTTCGCGCATCTGGTTGACCTTGTTCACCACGAAGGAGAGAAACTTCACATCGGCGTCGTCTTCACTCGTGAAGTGAAAGATGGTGACGTCGCGCGGCTGTCCATGACGGTCAATGCGGCCATTGCGCTGTTCAAGCCGAGCAGGATTCCAGGGAACGTCGTAATGCAGCATGAAGCGCGCTGTCTGCTGCAGGTTGAGTCCCTCTGACGCCGCATCGGTGGCGATCAAGACGCGGACAGGGCTTCGGGGGTCGTTGAAGTCGTTCTTGATGACGTCGAACGTTCCTTCGTTGTCCGAGTTGTCCATCGATCCATAGAGGACACGGATCGCAGATCGATCATCCTTGTACTTCTCGCGTAAGCGACGTTTCAGGTAGTCGAGTGTTGTCTTGTACTCGGTGAAGATGACGAGCCGTTCATCCTTCTGCCACGTGGAGCCGTCCCGCAAGTTCGCATCGATCCAGGCACAGAGCTCTGTGAAGCGCGCATCGTGCTTCGGGTTTGTCTGAAGAGCCGGCTTGTCGGCTTTGAATCCGAGCGCCCCAAGCACCGTCGTTAGAGCGTTGACCTCCGCTGTGATGCTGTTCTTCAGCGGCTTCAGCCACGCACCAACCGTCGTTGCAGCGTGTGCGACGCGCGACTCGGCTTCACGATCGTCGGCAAGATCCTGCTTGAGTGATGTCTCCGCCGCATTGACTTCACTTGCTTCCATCGCTTCAGCGGCAGCACCCTCGAGGTAACGGAACCACGAGTCGGCGAACGATGCGGCGCTCGAGAGGAGGCGCTTGCCGAGGATCTCGACCGCGAAGTTGCCCGCGAGCTGGTCGCGGCGTTTCGACGCTATCACGGAACGCACGCGCGAGCGAAATGCACTGAACGCTTCACTCAGGAGAATCTCGTCGCTGCTCAGAGGCAGCTTGATCTCTTTCAGTTCGCGCTTCGCAAACAGCGGCGGATCGGTTGCCGCGTTGATCTCGCTCTTCAATCTCCGGACGAGCACATCCTGGATTCGCGCCTTCTCCGAGGGTGTGAGCTCTTCACTCTTTCGCGAGAAACGAACAGGATCGAGCATCTCGAGCAATCCCGAGAAACTCCGCGTGTGCCCGTTGTGGGGAGTCGCTGTAAGGAAGATGCGGTGTTCAAAGTACGGCGCGATCTCCTGCAGCATCTTGGCGAGATCACTGTCTTCGCCGAACGGCGACGGCGTCAGGTTGTGTGCTTCATCGACGATGAGAAGATCCCACGCGAGATGAGGCGAACCCTCGGCGGGACGGCTTGCCGAACGAAACTCCTCGAGGATGTTCGCCTGCTTCAAGTAGTAGTAGCTCGTAACGACGCGCGGGAACATTCGCCATGGGTTTGCGTCGAGGCCGTATTCCTGCCGGAGCTTGTGGCTTCGCGCCCGATCGACGACATCGAAGTCGAGGGAGAATTTGTCCTCCATCTCGTCCGCCCATTGCTTCTGCAGCGAGGCAGGACAAATGACGAGCACCTTGCGGATGCGACGACGGATCAACAGCTCTTTGAGGATGAGTCCCGCTTCGACGGTTTTGCCAAGGCCGACGTCGTCAGCGATGAGCAACGAGATCCGCGGCATTCGCAATGCCTTGAGGAGAGGAACGAGTTGAAAGTCCTCGACCTGAATCGCTCCATGGAATGGCGCGGATACAGGAAGACGATCAATCGGTCCGCCACCATCGGGATCGACGTACGGCATCATCGCCGACCAGCGCGCAGCACGCACCATCGCGTCGAACTCATTGGGAAGCATCGGCGGCGTACTGCTCACCTTGGGGAGTGCCGAGGGGGGAACAACTTCAGCGCCGGGCTCGCGCTCCCATATGAGCTGATCCTCGACGACGCCATCGCTGTCTGTGTACTCGACCGTGACGAGATGAAACCGGCCTTCGGCTGTCGCGTCGAATTCGTCGACCGCAGTGATAATCCCGCGGCGGTTACGCACGTTCGCAACGGCGCCAACGCGCGGTTGAGTCATTTCAGCTGGTGACATGGAACCCTTTCGAATACCTGATTGGGCTGCGTTCATGATCATGGAGGAAGGACGGAATCAAGTCCACCAAAATTGGGAACACTGCTATCGATCGACGGTGGCCGCGGCTCTCAGCTCGCCGAGACCATTTTGAAAGATCCGAATCGCTGAGAGGACGCTGCTCGAAGTGAGCTCGGAGCTACACAAAACGTTCGGATAAAACACGACTCTGGCGAGGCGTTCGGGGTCGAGCGCCCATGTGCCGAGTTGAGAAAGCAAGATGGGATTGGCCAAAGATTCTTCGTTCAGCGAGATTGGCAGCAGGATGTCGTCGGATTGAAGCGGCGAACGCGCTGCGGTCAACAGCCCGGTTCCAAACAACGGATGCTGTTGCGTAGAAGACATTGTGATCAGACACGAGGAATCCGCTACCGCGATTTCGCAATCAAGCCCTTCGACGTCGACGTTCGCGTGGACATCAAGTCCACGCAAAGCAATTCGTGCTGCTTCGAACGTTCCTTGCGCACGTGATGGGTCTTCGCCGGCAGGCCGAAAGTAGTTTTCGATGATGTTGAGAAGCTCATCAGGCTCTGTACGAGGACCGGTCGAAGGGTGCGCTGTCGCGCCTGACTCCGCGATTCCCCTCTCTGACATCTCGTAGGAATTACGATGAGCTTCTTCTGCCTGAATCGCAGCGATCGCAGTCGCGAGCCTCAGGAGGCTATCGAAATCCTGTTGGTTTACAACGACTGTTGCAGCGAATTGCAGGCGTGAGTTGTCGAGCGGATCTCGAATGATTCCGCTCATGCTTGCCATCATGAGCAGCGACTTGATGTAGTCGCTTTGCTCCGTGGTTGGGACAAACCCCGCGCAAACATCCGTTCGGATGTGGATTCGCCAGACGGGAAACTCGGGTGTATCGAACGGCCCTTCGAACCACACTCGTTGCTTCAACCATGCTGGCCACCACGTGAAGCCCTTCGCATCGCGAATGCTCCACTCCTCGTCGATCTGCAAGACCTCGTACAACGCCTCGATAAACTCGGCTCCTACATTCCTCATCGCTGTCCCTCTCGATCGCGGCAGTTAAACGGATCGTTCACGAAAGCGAGCGTGCACGCTGTCACAGGTCTAAGTGAAAAAGGCTTGCACATCACGGCAACGCCTCCAATTGCGTCGCGGGGATCCCGGCGCGATCGAGCAATCGCGTCGAGCCGTCGCGCGTCACGATCGCGTGCAGCTTCGTTGCACCGATCGCGGCCTTCCACGACTGCTGCACCTCTTCGATGTGGCCGTCCGTCACGATCACGGCACTCATCGGCCTCGTGGCGGCGAGGTGCCGCAGCAGGCACTCGATGCTCGTGCCGCCCGTGCTCTTCGCCACTAACCGTCCGTTGCACAGCCTCGCCACCTCGACCTCCGTGCTGAACGACAGCAGCGGCTTGCGGATGTAGCGCCGCAGCAACTGCAGCAGCGCGACGATGTGCGGCAGCTCTGGCCACATCGAGCCGCTGACGTCGAGATAGACGTTCGTCGTCCCTCGCGGCAGCGGCGCCTCGATGCGCCACGTCGACTCCGGCAGAAATGGACTCCACATCGAGCGGAGGAACGCGCGGCGATCATTCGGGCTCAGCACGGGCAGAAATGCATCTACGGCGTGGTGATCGCTCACGCGCGAGCGGCGATCCGGGACGATGTGCCGCCGCAGTACGGGGAGTGTCTTTCGTCTCCAGTTGCGGATCGCGATGTTCGACGAATTGAAGATGGCGGTTGTCGCCGGGGCGGCCGTGCCGCGCCAGACGCCGGCTCCGTTCATTGCACGCAGCACGGAATCGGCCGCCTTGCCGAGCGGCTCGCCTAACGTTTCGCTGCATCCGTGGCCGCCGAGGAGCGCGCCGCAGACATCAGAATGCAGGTCGCCTAGGGATTCGGCGAGCTCGCGGATGTCGTCCACGACCAGCTTTCCCTCGTATAACGCATCCCACACCTCATCCCTCGGATCGTCCGCGCGGCGCGGGCGCAGCAGCCGCATCGCGCCAACGGCGTCGCGGTAATAGCGCGCCATCATCTCGGTTGCAGCGAGGCCGTACTGCCGATGGATGATCGCGTTGATCACGGCGTCCATCGCGAGATGCTCGGCATTCGTCTGCGGACCACGACCCTCCGTGTGACGCAGCACGATGTGCAGCAACTCGTGCAGGATGACCGCCTTCACCTCGCCCTCGCTCTGGCAGTGTTCCGTGACGAACGGCAGATTCACGAGCAGCTCGGGACGATCGCCACAGGTGACGGCGAGCGTCGGCACCTCCGTCGTGAAGCGAATCGCCAGAAGGCGCAGCAGCGGACGGATCGCCAGCGGATTCTCCTCCGCCAGCTCGAGCGCGACATCGCGAAACTCTCCGGCGTTCATGCGTAGAACCCCGCGGTGTCGAACAGCTCGACGCGCCTCGTCAGACTGGCGCTCGTCCAGATCACCGGCCGCGCCGGGTCGTAGAACACCGCCGTGCAGAGGCCGAGGAGACAGGCGTCGCGCAGCACGTCGATGGAATCGCTGCGCGCGACCACGCGCGGGCGGATCGCGGGATTCAAGCAGCAGATCATCGGCGGCGGGAAGTCATCGAACGACGCGCGCAACTGCTGCGGATCATCGAAGCCACACTCGCGCAGAAGTCGCATCATGGTCTTCCCTGGATCGCAGTTGCCAACGTCGAGCGCGAGCGTCAGCCGGCGCGGACAGCGGATCGGACCATCGTCGTTGGCGAGGAGCGTGGAGGAGACGCGCTCGACACGGGTGCGCGACACGGGCGCGCGTTGCATCATCGACAACGGCGCGTTCATGGGTGTGACGCAATCAGCTTGATGCACTGCTGCAACTCCTCTTCGACGGCGTCGGGATCGGGAACCTCGATCGCGTTGATCGCGCAATAGGTCAGGAACTGTTTCGCGCGCGCGTGGCGTGCGCCGTTCAACTTGCCGAGCACGCGAGCAAAGCGCGCCATCGCCGGATGCGTTGACCGCTCCTCCGCGGCGCGCTCCTGCCAGCGCAACTCACCGTTGAGCGACAACACCGGCTGCGCGATCCGGCCGATGTCATTGAGCGCCTCGCGGCCGATCGCCGGAAAGCCAGTGGCCCATGGATACAGCGCGAATGCGAATGCAGTGACGCGATCGCGCGGTCCGCGCGCGAGAAACTCGCAGATCGCCTGCGTGGCCGTGTCGGGATCGGGACACTGTTCCATCAGCAACCTCACCTTCTCGCTGAGGTTGTGCTCGAGATGAAATCGCTCGATCCACTTCCGCTGCTCCGTCGTCATCGACGCATCCCAGGCAACGCGATGCGTCAGCGTCACGACGCTCGGATCGACGGTGACGCCCCACGCCTGCTGCGGCAGCGTGCAGGCGAGCACGCTCGCGTAGAGCGATTCGTCGCGATGGCCGGAGACGATCTCCGCGGCGAGCAGGCTGCGCGTGAGAAATCGCGCGCGGCGCGGTGAGACCCGCACTCCGTTCGCGTTGAACGTCGTCACCGCCGCCGTCGCGTAGTCGATCACCTCGGGCGGACACGAATCGATCGCCGTCAGGAAGGACTCGCGCCAACGCGCAAGCTGTTCGCGCAACGCACCGCCATCATCCGCGCGGCAGCCTTCTCCGCAGGGATCGGCGATGCGCCGCTGATCGTCGCGCGAGAGCTCGGGCCAGTCGGCCGCGGGAACGATCAGCGCGAAGCGATCGGCGAGCGCCGGATCGAGCGGCTCCGAGCCGGCGTACGACTCGATGTCCTGATCCTGATCCGCAGTGCAGGGATTCATCGCGGCCCAGCGGAAGCGCAGGCGCCCCAACGCGATGCCCTGCACGCGCCGCTCGTGGATCAGCGAGAAGAGACGGTTCTGATGCTCGGGCTTGCAGCGGCTGACCTCATCCACAAGGACGGAGTCGACGCCCCACACGGTCGCGGGAGTCTCGAGGAACTTCACGCCGCCGCGCGCCTCGTCGGGATACGGGAACCCGACGAGGTCATCGAAGGAGATGAGGCTCGCGTTGTAGTGCCGATGCTCGAGGCCGAGGGCTTCGCTGACGGAGTTGAGGAGGAAGGTCTTCCCCGTTCCCGATCTCCCGATGAGCAGCAGCGGATCCTCGGTGACGAGCGCGGCGAGAATCACCAGCTCGTACCGATCGAATCCGTAGACGCGAAGGCGCGGCAGATACGACATCTACTCCGCTCCGAGAATCTGCGTCAGTTCTTCAGGCGTCGGGGCAGCATCGTCGTTCGATTCTTCCTGCTTCGTCTCCTCGCGGCGAAATTCGGCAGGAACGGGAGTGGAGACGACGAGCACGGCGTCGTGAGCGTTCCTGATCAACTGCTCGACGAACTCGCGACGTGCACGTGCCGGCATCTTCGAGAGATTCGAGTAGACGACAAACGGTTCGCTGTAGTCGAAGCCGGAGATCGTGAGTGCTTCGAGAACGCAGCCGTCGCAGCAGGGCTTGGAGGGAGTGATACGCATGAGTGCATCCTTTCGTTAGGAGACACCCAGACCGGCGCTTGTTTTTCAAGGTCCGATGGACCTCACACATTTGGCTAGCGCCGGGGCACCGTGGGCGGCTTAACGCCTCGGTTGCCGATTCGTCCGGCAGGATTGCCGGTCGAATGCTCTGAATGCCTGGTTGTTAAAGAACTGCGAGAATAGTAGCACCTGTTATACTTGCCGTCAAGCGATTTTTATCACCATGCGACTTTGGACACAGCAATCGCCGCGCGCGTGGGAGACGCTGCAGAAGAGCGGCCTGCTGCACGCTGACGGTCGCCTTGCCGATCATTTCTTCCGACCCGCGTATCGCTGGCTCGCCGAGCAGATGCGCGAGCGCCTCGGGCCGCCGCCTCGCGGCGTGCGCTATCCGCTCTGGGCGTTCAGGACTCGCAGCGGCAGCACCACTCCCCCACGCAAGTGGACCGGCTCCTCGAAGCCCGAGGTCGCGATCGTCTTTGATGCGCCGGATGACGACGTGCTGTTGTCCGATTTCGATCTCTGGCATTGCGTGTTGAATCGCTGGTACATCCCATCGTCGATGCGCGATCTGCGTGACGTGGATGACGCTGCGGAAATCGAGCGAAGCTGGGTGCGCATCTTCGCGATTGGAAAGCGGAATCCGTATGGTTGCGCAAATGGCGGCTGCGTTCAGGCGTGCTTATGGGAGCTGCGTCTGGACCAGGTACGGCGCGCATATCCGCTGACGCCGAGGGCGAGGTAGCGGATGGCGCGATTCAAGAGCGTGTCGTTTCGCGAGGCGCCGCATCCGGTGTCGCTCAAGTTCAAGGATGACGATCCCCTGTTCGCACGCGTCGCGGAGATGAGCAGCGCGCAGATTCGCGAGGCGATCGGATGCGAGTCGTATGACGAGTTGCTGCGGAAGGCGCGGCAACGAAATCTTGCGCCGCATGCGTTCATCCATGAGTGTCTCGCGATTGAACCAGCCCCGCGCCAGTACAGCGGATGGCCGGCGGGCACGCTCGAAGCGAGTGAGCGCGTGCGGCGGTTGGTCCGCGTGGTGAGGGCGCGGCATGTGCTCGATCCCTTCGCAGGCCGCGCGAACTACGCGGCAGCCGCGGCGCAGGTGCCGCGCGTTCGCGCGCTCTACTGCGAGATCAGTCCCGTTTATCAGTTCATCGCGGAGAGCCGCAATCGCGCGCTGTTCTGCCGGTGCGAAGTGCGTGAGTCGATCGCGCAGGAGTTGATCGCAGGCACGTCCGGCCCAATCACCGACGATCTCGCGCGATGTGCGGCGATCGAAGCGATGACGAAACAGGACCTGCGCGAACAACTGCGCAACGCCGCGGAGTTCGTCCGCAACGAGCTGGCACTTCACGCGCCGGTTCATCGCATTGCCGACGACGCGCGCACACTCGCGTTGCTCCAGCCAATCGAGATCGACTGCGTGATTACGAATCCGCCATCGCTCAACTTCGCTGCATACGCGACGCCCGAAGCGATGCGCCTCGTCGGCGCGCGCCGTGACCGCGTTCGCAAACTTCAGCCACCCGCCGAAGCACTCGAGCGCATGCGACGCGCACTTGGCAACACCATCAAACCAATCCGCAACGACGTTGAGCGATTGCAGCGGGTCAACCCGCGCATGGCACGGATCGCCGCGAACTATTTTGCGGACATGGTCGAGGCGTTCGCCGCGATCGCGTCGCAGATGACGCCACATGGAACGATCGCGATCGAAGTCGATTCTTCGAGTCTCGCCGGCATCGACGTGAATACGCCCTCCCATCTCGAAGCGATCCTCAAAGCGCTCGGATTCCGCGACACATGCGACGAGGAGCAATTCCGCGTCAACACGAGGTAACTACAAGGAGTGGATTTCTGACGATTTCGCTCGACCCGAGGTAGCCTCGGTTGAGACGGAAATGGATAACGACAGCAGAGCGCATTTCTTGCGGTGGCGACTGGACGACGAGAAGGTCGAGGTACTCCGCAAGTACCTCGAGAGTCACACGGTCGCGTTGAAGAAACAGAAACACAACCTTGCCGGAGTGTCGGACTCGCCCGCCGTTCTACGGAATTCCAATCTGCTTCGCTTCATCGAACGAAAAAGGCGCACCGATTGCGCTTCGTATCGCCGATCATCTGTTGGGAATCCTGTCACGAGCTGCACGAAGATCAGCCCTGGCTGCAAGAATTGCTATGCGGAACGGATGGCGCTGCGTCTTCAGGCCATGGGGCAGCAGAACTACCGCAATGGATTCGAAGTAGCTCTGCAGCAACACATGCTCGAGTTGCCCCCTCGCTGAAAAAAACCGCAGACGATCTTCGTAAACTCGATGAGCGATCTTTTTCACGACGACGTCCTCTCGATCGAGCCATTGCTCGAAGCGATTCCTTCGCTCGACCTGCGAAACATCGACTGGGTGATCGCTGGTGGAGAGTCCGGCCCGCGCGCCCGCGAAGTGAAGGCCGAGTGGATTTCGGATCTGCGCGATCAGTGCCGTAGCGCGGGAGTCGCGTTCTTCTTCAAACAGTGGGGAGGCAGAAACAAGAAGAAAACCGGACGCACGCTCGACGGCCGCACGTGGGACGAAATGCCCGCCTGCGACGCCATTTGCGGCAGCTCGCCGCGGCGGCTGATTTTCGAAGACGGTTCCACTGCAGACGTGTGATCCATCATGCGCATCACCCACCTCACCCCCTCGCACTACCGCCACATGCCGTGGAAGAACGGCCTCGGCGTCACCACCGAGATCGCGCGCTCACCGCGCGAGGGCGAGATCGACTGGCGCATCAGTGTGGCTCGCATCGCGACTGATGGTCCCTTCTCGATCTTTCCCGGCTGCGATCGCGTGATCGTTGCGCTCGACGGCGCGGGGATGATCCTCACGCATCACGAAACCGGCGTCGTCGCTACTCTCGCGGCACTCGAGCCGTGGAGCTTTCGCGGCGAATGGACCACGAGCTGCGCGTTGCGCGGAGGGCCCATCCGCGACTTCAACGTCATCACGCGGCGCGCGGCATTCTCTGCGAACGTCTCGGTGCTCGTGATCGAGGGACCGCTTTCGATCGTGCTCTCCGCCGCGACGACCATCTTGTACTGCGTCTCTGGCAATCCGGAGGACATGGGTCCCGATGACACGCTCATCATCGAGGACGGCGTTCGTCTTCCCCTTCGCGGCCCGGCGACTCTGATTCGAGTCGATCTCGTGGCTCACGTAGACTGAGCTGCCATATGTCCGACGACCCGATCTTCAACCTCATCGCGAAGGCGCGCTCGCTTCCCCTCGCGCGCAACACCATCAGCACTTTCTCCACCTCCGCTCCCCTGCCGTCGATGCGCGAGGCGCTCGCGCGCGCGGTCGGCGAAACGGACATCGCGGCCGCCACCGCGCTCGCCCTCGCCATCGGCGCGAGCGGACAGACGATCGATGCGGCGATCGGCATCCGCCTGCTTCCCGATCTCGAAAGCATGGCCTTCTTTCCCGCAATCGCCGGCATCGCCGAGGGCGATCGACTCTCGATGCTGCTCGATGTCGTCGAGCAAGGCCACCTGAGCTGGCAGCGTCATGCACTCGCTCTCTTTCTTGCGACGAATCTGATCGAAGGAGAACCGCCACGGCGTCTCATCAAAGCGATTCGCTCCCTCGCACGCGAACCGATCGGGCACGATGCGCGCCTGCTCCTCGGCCTTGCCGCGCTGGTGATCAACGACCCGGAGATCAACCAGCTCACTGAAGACGATCTGCCGTTCGCCGAGATCGCCCGCGAAAATGGATTCGAGCGGAGGTTGCTCGACCTGTTTCACGGTCCCGTTCTCGATTCGCTTCCCGAGGAAGCAGCTCGCGTGATCGCATCGGGATTCACCGCGGTTCGCACCGAACCGAAGGTCGGCCGCAACGATCCCTGTCCCTGCGGCAGCGGGCAGAAGTACAAGAAGTGCTGCGCCGGAAAAGAGCAGGCGACCTCGGGACGCGCAACGCTCGTCGAGCGGTTTCAGAAGAGCGGAAAGCAGCACGCGGCCGTTCGAAAGCAGCTCTTCGATGACATGCGGCCCGGCGAGCTCGCGCGATTGGATCCCGCCGACCTCACCACACTCCAACTCATCCTCGGCTTTCGCAAACTCGCGAATCATCATCGTTGGGAGGATGCAGAGCGATTCGTCGACGAGCTTCCGAAGCGGAAGGACTTCCCAAGCAACGGCTCCGCGGACGAGTATCGACACGAGCTGGCCTTCCTGGCGATGGAAGCCGATCAACTCGACTTCGCAGAGCGTCAGCTCGAGGGACTCGACCTGGATGAAAACGAAGCGGCGGACTTTCGCCTCGCGCTCGCACTGGCGCGGAAATCGCCGGACGCCCTCGAGCAACTCGAATCGACTCTTGCTCGGGCGCACCAGACCGAGAACGACTCGTTGCTGTTCGATTGCGTCTTCCGTCTGATTCACTCGTACCCGGCGCTCGGAATCCTGGCCGGACGGGGAGCCATCTCTCGAGAGCGCCTGCTCGACTCCGACATGATCCTGCGCGAAATCGAGCTGGCGCGAGACAAGCTCGAGCTCTCCGCGCGCGAACCGTGGTGGGACGTGTTCGACCTGCTGCTCGATCAGGGACTGACCGATCACGATCCGTTCTTCGCCGAAGAAAAGAACGAGCAGGTGGATGAAATGCGGGCCAGCCTCGACGCCGCACATCACCGCATCCAAGGTCTCGAACGTGAACTGAACAACCGCGTGACCGAGCTCGACGTGCTGACACGCGAACGCAAGCCCGTGCCGGCGCAGTCACACTCCCACGACTCACAAGCATCGGAAGAAGAAGCACGCCGGCTGCGCACGAAGATCAGCGAACTGAAAGGCGAGATCAATGAAGGCGCGAAGCAGCGCGCCGCGCTGCGCCGCGAGCTCGCAGAAACCGCCGATGCGCTGCAGAAACAACAAAGCACTCGCGCGGCGGAAACGACGCACGAAGAGAAGCAGGATGACGCCGAGGGCGAAGCAGCCACGATGCCGCGGCGGATTCTCGTGCCGTCGTACAGCTCCGCGGCGAGCCGTGCACTCACCCACGTGCCGCAACGCGTCGCTGCGGACGCCATGCAGATCACCGCGCGTCTCGCCTCAGGCGACGCGGCCGCATGGAGTGGGGTCAAGCACATGCGCCGCGATCACGCGATCCTCTCCGCACGCGTCGGCCGCATCTATCGGCTCCTCTTCACACTTTCCAGCGAACGGCTGGAGGTGCTCGAGCTCATTCATCGCCGCGAGCTCGAGACGACGATCGAGCGCCTCCGGCGGTGAACCAAGCGGTTCTTCCTTCGAAATCCACGCCGAGTAGAAGAACTTGCCTTTCGCGCAGCTCCGAGGGAACCTCGGTGCTGGAGGTGCGCAATGCAACGAAAGGTTAGTCAATCCGTCGAGGAGATGATCGCGGAGCTGGATCGGATGGAGCGTTTCCTCGAGGGCGAGGAGCAAGGAGAGATTCCGCTCGATATCCTTCGTGATCAGGGACTGGAGATTCCTGACGACGACAGCGTTCTCGATGATGTGGCGCTGCATGCGTTGCTCTGGAAGGTGATCGAGGCGATGGCCTCGCTCGGTTTGCTGCTCGACGACACGGATCACCTGAGCGATCGCGAGCTTTACCGATATCTCGTCCACGATGCGCTCGTCGAAGAGACGATCCTTTCGTCATCGGCTGGAAGGATCGAACTTCTCTCGCCGATCGGCGGATGCAGCGCGGAGGACCACGTCATCTATCTGCGCTACTACGCAGATGATCAAGCTCGCGAGGAATGGCAACGCGATCACGGCACCCCTCCGCCTTCGAAGGAGCCGCGTCCCTACGATCGCGATCGACTTCTCCCCGGTTGACCCGCGCGTTCCTCGGGTCGCTTTTTGGGCACGCACGCTCTCTCTGACCCGCGCTTTCAATCGAAAATGGTCAATTCGTGAGCCACGCCCACGACCAACACTCAATGTTTTCAACAACTTAACACTTGGCTTTGGCATTGCTCTTCCGCCGACCCGTCAGCTCTCTCTCCACGCTGACCGTAAGGAAGGAAAAACGACGTTGAACCTGAAGAAGACCCTTTGTCTCCTTGCCCTCGCGGTGGTCTGCATGCCTCTTTCGGCTTTCGCCAATGAAGATTGTCATGGCGAGTTTGCAGGCTATGTCGCCGCACGGCCCTACATCATCAATCCCGCGACCTCACGCGCGAACACGACGATCGTCGGCGTGCTCGAAGAGCGCGGCGGCATCGACGGCGGCGACGTCTCGTACCGCGTCGAAATCCGTTCTGCGAACGGTGAGCTCGTCTACTCGCGCGCCGCGCAGGGTGAGCTCAAGCACGGCGGCGACGTCGAGCTCGAGCTCAACTGGAACGCGACCGACAACAAAGGCGCGAATGTCGCCGATGGCGAATACACGATCGAGCTCGTCGGAACGCTGCGCCATCACAAAGTGGCGATGCACATCGACGGCGATGAACCCTTCGCCCAGGTCGCACAGGCCAAGAGCTCGCCGGTGAGGGTCGTCGTCGATCGCGCCGGCCGCTACGACTCGCTCTTCAACCAGCCACAGCACCGCGTCGCATCCTCGGCCACCTCCATCGACAGCGCGTTCCCCTATCAGTTCTTCTTCGGCACGACGCACGCGCACACGAGCTGGAGCGACGGCGGAATGCCGGTCACCGATTGCGCGTCCGGCCGCTATGGATACGCGGGTGGCGCGGTGCCGACCGACGCCTTCGCCTATGCGAAGACGAGCGGCTCCGTCGATTTCATCGGAGTCGTCGAGCACAACCACCTGATGCAGGACGCCTGCACCACCTGCACGGAACAGCAGATCAAGGATCGCTATCACTCCGGTCTCACTGCCGCGGCAAACGCCACGGTCGCCGGCTCCTTCGTCGGATTGTTCGGCATGGAGTGGGGCGTGATCAGCGGCGGCGGTCACGTCAACGTCTACAACCAGTCGCAGCTCATGGCGTGGACTGGCGAGCCGTATGACGTGCTCGTGACGAAGTCGGTCTATTCGGAGCTCTACACCGCGATCAAGAACAATCAGGGCACGCTCGGTTCATACGGCAGCTTCTGCCATCCGAACTCGACCGACTACAACAGCTTTGCACGTACTGCCGATGGCGACGCGGTGATGCGCGGGATCGCGATGATCTCCGGCCCGGCATTCAATACATCCACGTCGTTCTCGCCGGGCGGTTCCACGTATGAAGGACTCTTCACGAGCGCTCTCGCGCAGGGATGGAGGCTCGCACCCGAATCGCATCAGGACAATCACTGCTGGAACTACGGCAACTCGACGCCGAACCGTACGGGTGCGCTCATTCCGAACGGATCGGTCTTCAATCAACAGACGCTGATGGCCGCGTACAACGCGCGGCATATCTTCGCGAGTCAGGATCGCAACGCGCAACTCGTGTTCGGCTCGTCCGATTACTCCCACGTGATGGGCGATGCGTTCAGCGCTTCGTCACTCACGGTCACCGCTGCCTTGAATGATCCGGATGGCGATGGCGCGCAGAAGATCGAGATCTGGGGCGGCGCCGCGGGAACGAATGCAGCGCCTGGCGCTGCCGCAACGGTCGTCGCATCGAACACCGCGCTCAAGACGCTGACCGCGGCGCTGACGCCGCAGTCGGGCGATTGGTACTACTTCGCGAAGATCGTCGAAGCGGACGGCGACACGCTCTGGTCGGCTCCGATGTTCGTCACATGGGGCGGCTGCTCCGTTCCCGCTGCGACCACGCTCTCTGCTCCGTCGAACGGCGCAACCGGCGTCGCCACGAGCACGTCGCTGAGCTGGAGCGCAGCCTCCGGCGCAACTTCGTACGACGTTTACTTCGGCACGACGTCGTCGCCCGCGCTCTACCAGAACACCACATCGACCTCGCTCGCCGTCTCTGCGCTGAGCAACAGCACCACGTACTACTGGCGCGTCGTCGCAAAGAATGCCTGCGGCAGCGCTGCGTCGTCGGCCACGAACTCCTTCACCACCGTCGCAGCATGCTCGCTGCCTTCCGCGACAACGTTGAGCGCGCCGGCAAACGGCGCGACGGGTGTGGCGACCAGCACGTCACTGAGCTGGAGTGCAGCATCGGGCGCGACTTCGTACGACGTCTACTTCGGTACGACCGCCTCACCCGCGCTCTACCAGAACACGACCTCCACGTCGCTCGCCGTCTCGGCGCTGAGCAACAGCACGACGTACTACTGGCGCGTCGTCGCGAAGAATGCCTGCGGCAGCGCAGCGTCGTCAAGCACGAACTCCTTCACGACCGTAGCCGCGTGCACGCTGCCGTCCGCCGCCACGTTGGGCGCTCCGTCGAATGGCGCGACAGGCGTCGCTACGAGCACGACACTCAGCTGGAGCGCGGCATCCGGCGCGACGTCGTACGATGTCTACTTCGGGACATCGGCCTCGCCCGCGCTCTATCAGAACACCACAGCGACGTCGCTCGCCGTCTCCGCGCTGAGCAACGCAACCACGTACTACTGGCGCATCGTCGCGAAGAATGCCTGCGGCAGCGCGGCGTCTTCCGGCACCAACTCCTTCACGACGGTCACCAGCGGACCGGTGACTCTTCTCAATGAAGGAGCCGAAAGCGGCGCCACGGGCTGGACGTTCGTGAAGAACACCGGTTCCGGCTGGTCGATCGAGACCTCGACTGACTCGCACAGCGGCACGCATCGCTTCCGCACCAACGCGGCGTACACGACCTATCTCGCCAACGCCGACTGGTCCGTCGTTTCTCCCGCCTTCAGTCTCGTCGGCAAAACCTCGGCCACACTGACCTACTACTGCAAGTTCTCCACGGAATCGGGCTACGACTACTTCTCCGTCGAAGTCTCGAAGGATGGCGGCACCACCTGGACCGTCGTGCGCAAGTCGTCCGGCGCATCGGGTGGCTATCCGGCGTGGGCAGCGCAGGGCAACATCAATCTCTCACCCTACGTCGGCAGTGCAACCACGAAGATTCGTTTCCGCATGACCAGCGACGGCTCCGTTCAGGACTGGGGCGCCGCGGTCGACGACATCGTCGTCACAGCGCAATAGCGTTCATCGTTGACCTTCTCCCCTCGCCAATGAGGGGAGAAGGTCAAAACCGCGGCGCGCGTTTGCCGAGGAAGGCGCGCAAGCCTTCCTGCGGTTCGCCGGCCGCGAACAGGCGCGCAAACTCCGCACGCTCGAGCGCATCGCCACCTCGACTCTCGATGAGTGACGATGCGGCGTCGAGCGCCAGCTCGCTGCGTGTGCCGATCCACTGCGTCACCCATTCGTCCGCGTTCCTGCCGGGCGGAATGATCGCGTCGCACAAGCCCGCTTCCATCGCCGCATTCGCATCGAGCTCGTGGGCCCCGTTGAGCCAAAGAGAAAACGCTCGCTCGCCAACGCGCCATGTCGCGCCGGCCCACGCAGCAGGTGTATCGAGCACGAGCACTGCGTCCGCCGCGAGTACGCACCATCCCGCAAATAGCGCAGCTGCCGCGGGCGCACCTTGAAGCCGCCCCTCGCCGGCCGCGATCACGAGCGTGCGCCGCGCGAGCAGCTCATCGAGCTCGCGATTCGTGAACTGGGCAATGAAAACGATGACGGTCATCGGAGCACGGACATGATGCGCTCGAACAAAACGCGATGCTCAGGATTTGCGCATGAGCCTCAGGAGGCCTAACATTCATTCATTCCTCGGACAACAAACTCGGGAGGGTGGTATGCGTTCAAGAATCCTTCTCTTCTTCGCGATCCTTTTGTTGCCTGTGGCGGCATTTGCCACTCACATTCCGGGATCTGGAGAAACCATCACTTACGACGGGCCTCTCGCCCCCAGTGTGGCATCGACCGGGGTGATCGGCTGGTCTGATCCGATCGATGGGTATGACTGGTACTGCATGGACGTCACGAGCGGTACCGCGGTCACGCTGACCGTGACGAAAACCAGTGGCGATATCAAGCCAGACGTGGGAGTCATGCGGGGGCTGGCGGAAAGTGGCGGTAAAGCAACACTGCCCATCGTGAGCGACACGAGCAACTCGACTCAAGACAGTGTGACGCTCAACCTGACACCCGACTTTTCCGGGCCAGCGACCGTGTGGATCTCGACGTTCCTTGGTGAGAAGCAGGGCGGCTACACCGTAACGATGACTGGCGGCACCGCGCGTGCGGGCTGCAGCGCCACCGTCATCGGAACGAGCGGACCGTTGCTTCAGGTCAACCCGCCCGACGACTCGACGGTCAACAACTCGGCGACCATCAAGTTACCCCTCACCGTCTTTCGCGACTCGGCGTTCAACAACGAAGTCGCGCTCAACATCACCGGTCTTCCCGACGACGTGACCTGGAGTTTGAAGCCTGCGGTTTTCCCGGCACCGGGATTCGGAGCGTCGGAGCTCACGATCACGACGGGGCCGATCACGACTCCAGGCTTCTACACGACCCAGATCACAGCGACTGGCGGCGAGACCACGGTCGGGTCCACCTTCACTCTCGAAGTCGCATGCGATCCGCCACTCATCCTCGGCAAGGACCAGCTGACCGCGCAGAGCGTGACGCGCGGCACCACGGCGAAGATCACCGTGAAACCGACAGGCAGCGGACCATTCTTCTATCAGTGGTACAACGGCTATCCCGGCATGACCTGGTCGCCAATCTCGGGCGCGACTACCGCGACGTACACGACGCCTGCGGTGACCGGCACGAATCCATACTGGGTGCGCATCACGAACGCGTGCGGCGTCGCCGACTCAAACGTCGCCGTCATCTCTCCGCAATAGCTCGAGCTCGTCTCGATCGACCTTGCGCCTCTCCTCACCTTCGGGTGGGAGAGGCGTTTTGCTTTTGCGAGCGAGAGGCAGAGTTTGCGCAGTTGCGAGACCTGGTGGATGCGCAACGTGATCGCGCGATTAAAGATCGGTCACGTCGTGCTCGAGAACACGGACACGACGATCGAGCTCGGCGTGTGAGAACTTGATCATGGCTTTTGTGTCGTCGAAGGAGCGCGTCATTTCCTGCCGCAGTTGTGAAAGCTCGCGGGTCATGTCACCACGAAGAACCGGCACTGACTCCGCCACAAGTTTCACCTCGACCTTCACCGATTCCGTGAAGATCTCCATTGGATCGCGGGTTTCCTTGCCGATTCGCTCCGCTGTGATGTCGAAGGCTCTTCGCGTCTCGGCAGCAGTGCTCTCGATCAACCGCTTCAGATCGTCTTCGGCCATTGGCTCATGATCCCAGCATTGCCTTCAACGCGCCGCTTGCCTTTTCGAGCGCCTCATTTAAACGGTCGGCATCCTTGCCTCCCGCCTGCGCGAGATCGGGCTTTCCGCCGCCTTTGCCGCCAACGATTGGCGCCACCTCGGCGATCAGTTTGTTTGCCGGCACACGGTCGACGAGGTCTTTGGTGACTGCGACCAGCAGCGTGACCTTACCATCCGTTGCGGTGCCGAGAACGACGACGCCGCTCTTGAGCTTCGAGCGGAAGGTGTCGGCGAGATTGCGGAGGTCGCCGCCGCTGATGTCGTCGACCCGCTTTGCGAGCAGCTTCACGCCGCTCACTTCGACGGATTCATCGCCGGCAGGCGAGGCGCCTGTCGCCCCACCGGAGGCCAGCTTCATCTTCAGTTGCTTGATTTCTTTTTCGAGAGATTTCTGCTTCTCGATCAACTGCGCCTGCGTCTCCTCTGCCGTTGCTTCGAGCTTGCGGAAGTAGTCGATGGCACCGCGGCCGGTGAGCGCTTCCATGCGCCGCACGCCCGCTGCGAGCGAGCGATCGCTCACGATCTTGAACACGCCGATGTCGCCCGTGCGATTCACGTGACAGCCGCCGCAGAACTCGCGCGAGTAGTCGCCCGCGGCGACGACGCGCACGTGCTCTCCGTACTTTTCGCCGAACATCGACACTGCGCCGGTGCGCTTCGCCTCGGCGATCGGCATCACGGTCTTCGTCACTTCCAGGTTCTCGCGGATGCGCGCGTTCACTTCATCCTCGATCGTGCGCATCTGCTCTTCGCTCAGCGGCTGATTCCAGGTGTAGTCGAAGCGCAGACGATCCGGCGCGACGAGCGAACCAGCCTGCTGCACGGTGTTGCCGAGGATGTCCTTGAGAGCTTTGTGAAGAAGGTGTGTCGCGGTGTGATTCGACGTCGTGTCGAGACGCTGCGGCACTGGCACCGTCGCGCGCACCCTGGCATGGAGCGAGAGATGTCCCTCGTTGACGCGCACGCGTGAGATGACGAGATCGCCAGCCTGCTTCTGCGTATCGAGCACCGTCGCGCGACCGCTTTCCCATTCGAGAAATCCGCTGTCGCCGATCTGGCCACCGGACTCCGCGTAGAACGGGGTCGGTGAGAGCACGACCTCCCCTTCCGTGCCGTGCGGGATCGCATCGCGCTCTTCTCCCGCGACGACGATCGCCTTCACGCTGGAGGGAACGTCAACATATTGATCATATCCGACGAACTCGACGGCGCCGGTCTTCTCCGCGATGCGTGCGAACGTCGCAGCATCCGTCGCCGTCTTGAACTTCGACGACTCCTTGGAACGCGCCTTCGCTTCCTTCATCATCTCTTCGAAGCCGGCGCGATCGAGCGTAACCCCTTCGTCCTCCGCCATCTCGGAGATCAGATCCTCGGGAATGCCGTGCGTGTCGTACAGACGGAAGATCTCTTCACCCGAGATCGTCCGTTCGCCGCGCGCGCGGATATCGTCAAGTACTTGACCAACGCGCTCGATGCCCGTCTCCAGCGTCCGCTCGAAGCGTTCTTCCTCGGAGGCGAGCGTGAGGAGCACTGCCTCGCGGCGCTCGTGCAGTTCGGGATAGGCGGAGCCCATCGCTTCGATGACAGCGTCGACGAGATTCGAGAGCACGACCTGCTTCGGCAGCTTGCGGCCGAAGCGAATACCGCGGCGAATGATGCGGCGCAGCACATAGCCGCGGCCTTCATTCGAAGGAATCACGCCGTCGGAGATGAGGAACGTCGCCGCGCGCGTGTGATCGCAGAGAACGCGCACCGCCGTATCGAGCTCGTCATCCATCCGACGCTCGTAGCGATGGCCGCTCAGCTCATCGATTCGTTTCATGATCGGTGCGAAGAGATCGATGTCGTAGTTCGTCGACCCTTTCTGCAGCACGCTCGCGACGCGCTCCAATCCCATCCCGGTATCGACCGACGGCGCGGGCAGCGGCGTGAGCACGCCTTCCGCACTGCGGTCGTACTGCATGAAGACGAGATTCCAGATCTCCATCGTGTCGTCGCCCTCGCCGTTGACGAGAGCCGCGACGTTCTTCGACATGTCGTCGCCGCGGAAGTAGTGGATCTCGGAGCACGGTCCGCAGGGGCCGGTATCGCCCATCGACCAGAAGTTGTCCTTCTTGCCGAAGCGGAGCACGCGTTCCGGACGCGCCCCGGCCTTCACCCAGAGTGCCACGGCTTCATCATCCGCCGGCACGTTTTCGTCACCTTCGAACACGGTGAACCAGAGACGCTCCGGATCGAGCTTCCAGACGTCGACGATCAGCTCCCACGCGAACTTGATTGCTTCTTCCTTGAAGTAATCGCCGAAAGAGAAGTTCCCGAGCATCTCGAAGAACGTGTGATGGCGTGCAGTGCGGCCGACATTCTCGAGATCGTTGTGCTTGCCGCCGGCACGCACGCACTTCTGCGATGTCGTCGCGCGTGTGTAATCACGGGGTTCGCGGCCGAGGAAGACGTCCTTGAACTGATTCATCCCGGCATTCGTGAAGAGGAGCGTCGGGTCGCCCGCCGGGACGAGCGAGGAGCTGCTCACTTCCCTGTGGCTGTTCTTCACGAAGTAAGCGAGAAACTGTCTCCGGATTTCGGTGGTGGTCAGCAAACCTTGAGCTCCTTCATCGCCTCAAAAACAAGGGCGGAATCGTAACCTTGTTTCAACAGCCAGCCTCGCAAATTGTTTCTGCCTTCATCGGATTCGAGGTAGTCCGCGCCATGCTTCCTCGTGAGCGCGCGTATCCGTTTCTCGCAAGCCAGGCGCAGCCCCTCGGCCTCCTTCTCCGGATCGAGAGCTTCGCGAATCGCATCCTCCGCGGTGTCGTGGTCGACGCCGGCGGCGCGCAGACCGCCGCGAATGCGCGCTCGTCCGTGGCGCTGCGACGCCTTCGTCCTCACGAAGGCCTCGGCGAAGCGCGTGTCGTCGAGCCATTTCTCATCGTGCAGACGCGCGAGTGTGGTGTCGATCACGCCGTCGTCGAATCGTTTTTTCGCAAGCTTGCGGCGCAGCTCCGCCTCGCTGTTCCAGCGGTAGTTGAGAATGCGCAACGCGGCGATGTAGCAGCGCTCGAGCTCGGGTTCGGACACGAAGGCAGTGTACCGTGGGGCGACAGGCCCCCTCCCGTTCTATGGTGACGGACGTTCCAGCGTGCGTGCTAATTCGGCGAGGGAGTGGGCCTCGGGATCATTTGGGATCATGTCGAACACGGCCGCGGCCTGATCGTACTTGCGATCGCAGAGTGCACCGATTCCAATGATGCGCGCATTGTCCGGATGGCGGTCGCCGCGAATCCACGCGGCGATCGCGAGTTCCTCGAGCCAGCGATCGGAGCCCATCAGGATCCGCGGCGCGTCGCGCAGCGTCGAGCGCGCGAGAATCGCCGCCACGACTTTCGGATCGGCCGGCGGATGGGCGGCGGGATCGAACAGCTGTTTGTCCGTCAGCTCCGTAATCCCGAAAAACGGTGCCGAGCTGCGATGAACCTCTTCCGAGAAGCGGGGGCTTGCCAGGAATCTTCGCTCGCGCTCACCGAAATTGAGATTGGCGAGCCACGCGCTGGGCCCGGCCGTCGGGCGCGGCGAGAGACGCAGGGGGAAGTCGTCGGTCAGCGGTGGCGCGCCCGACGCCCAACTCTTCAGCGTGGCCGTATCTGCGAGAAAAAGACTGCCGAGCATCTCCGGCCGGTCGAGCCCGATGCGTGAAAGCCAGTCCGCAGTTGACGGCGTCTGCCACGGATTGGCGAACGAGCGCACGACAGGCATCGGACCGCGGCTTCCCATGAGGATCCATTCCCCACCCACTCCGCTCCACATCGTGCAGTCATCGAGCTCGTTGCAAAACGCGCGGACGATCGACTGTGCCTCATTGGGATTGAGCTGATAGACAGGCAGCCAGTAGGTCGCCAGGCCGCCTTCGTTGAGACGATCGCGCATCAACGCGAAGTGCTCCTGCGTATACAGGTTCACAATTCCCGCGTTCTTGGGAGGCGGCGGCTCGGCCGTGATCAGATCGAACTTGCGCGACGTCGTCATGAGAAAGAACCGGCCGTCCTCCACATGAACGCGCACGCGCGGATCGAGTAACGGATTCGATTTGCCGGGCCAGACGATCTCCGCAAGGCTGAGGATGTTCCTCGAGATGTCGACGACGTCGATCGACTGTAACTGCGGCGTCGAGGTCAACGCGTGCGCCGTTATCCCGACGCCATAGCTGATGAGCAGCGCCGATCGCGTCTGCGGTCTCACCGCGATCGGAAGGTGGACGAAGAGACTCATGTAACGCTTCGACGCGATCGTCGATGCGGACATCGAGTGACCGTTCGTGACCAACCGCTCGAAGTACGGCGCGCCCCACTGCCGCGCCTCGATGTAGATCGCCGTCTCGATCGGCCCCTGCCGGATCGCAACGACGCGCGTATTCTCCGAGCAGTATTTCTTCGTAGCACTCGGGATGAAGCGGCGATAGAAGAGATCGTTCGGCGTGAGCGCGATCGCGGCGATCGCGATTGCAATCGAAACGGCGCGCACGGCCATCCTTCCTTCGACGAGCAGGGCGATCAAGACATACGCGACGGCGCACGAGAGCATCGCGCCATCGACACCGAGCACCGGAATCAGAACGAACGTCGCAATGATCGATCCGGCCATGCCGCCCAATGTATTGGCCGACGTCAACATCGCGGCCGCGCGCGTCCCCTCGCCCGCCCGGCGCTCGATCTGCTTGCCGATCCAGGGGAAGAGCATGCCGGAGAGCACGCTCACGGGAAGCATCAGACAAATGCTGCCCGTGAAGATTTGCTCGTGAACCATCTTGTCCGCCGGAAACCACCGATAGCAGACGAGCAAGGCAACAGACGCAAGTGCAGCGATCGGTGCGGCCCAGCGATCCGCATCGTCGAATCGCCTTGCGATCACGCCGCTGATCAGTGAGCCCAATCCGATGCCGAGAAGAATCACCGCCAGCATGACCGCGAAGGCCAGTGACGTCGCGGAAAAGAAGAGGATCAGCAGGCGCATCCAGGTGACTTCGAGTGCGAGGAGGGTGAAGCCTGCGATGGCGGTCGCGATGAGGAGAGTTTTGGGGATGTTCCTTCTCCCTCGCGAAGCGGGGGAGAAGGT
>JACXTT010000628.1_pt1 | contig 60600 bp, 55 predicted proteins | sample 9270951 | NCBI WGS metagenome assembly JACXTT01 (sample SAMN15532306, study PRJNA645909) | rock metagenome | isolation source: weathered quartz diorite | place: Puerto Rico | collected 2017-06-21
GAGGAGGGAAAAGGAATTCTGTCTCGTCCCCGGGTGCGGATTTCGGGGCAGGTAGGTTGGCGGGATCGACTTTCGCCACGCCGGTGCTGGGCGCGAAAGCCGTATTTGCGACAACTCCGTCGTGCAAAGTCTTGCGCCAGAACTTTTCAAAATCGGCGACAGGATTGGCTGCTTTCAAGCGGTCGCGAACCGCGTCATAGGCGGAAAAGCTGGGTTTGTCGCTAAACGCGGCAAGCACTTCGAATGCGGAGTGTGTGCGATACAGCGGCGCAATCAGCGGCTGGACCACGCTGACGGTTCCATCAAAAGCGCGGGCATCGCCCCAGGTTTCAAGGAAGTGCGATTCGGCGATGTGCCATTGGCAGTGTTCAGAGGTCTCGTCAAAATGAGCGCTCAGATGGATCGCCGTCGAAACCTTCTTCAGCTTGGCGGTGAAATCCCAGTCGTGCGGCGCTGTGTAAACGGGGTTCACGCCGAGAATCAACAGTGTGTCAACTTTGCCGGAATCTATGTCGGCGGAGAGTTCGCGCAGTGATTCGAGATGATTCACTGGATTCGCTTCGACAGGCTCCATGTAATAAACCGTGGTGCTGATATTGCCGAGAGCGGCGTTGATGGCATGCGCCAACGCGTGAACTTCGGCTGGCTGCTGCTCACCCGCAATAACCAGCGAATTGCGGGAATACTTCCGCAAATCCTTGACCACGGCATCAAGCCACTTCTCGACCGCAGCAGGCAAATCCGCCGAGCCGCCAAGCCCCAATTTCGCAGCCAAGGCGCGCGCAAAGAGTGAAACGTCGGAAGCGCGCAGCGGCAGGCGATGGTCCGCGGAAGCGCCCGTCACCGACGGCGTGGGCTCAACAACATACAGCCGGTTCATCTCGCGCCCAAGGCGATCGGCCTCGACGTACTCATCCAGATTCCGGCGACGGTAAAATTCCTTCATGTAGCGGATGTGACCCGGCCCACTGGCAAGAAAGTCCGAATCGAGCGAAAGAATGATCTCGGCATTTTCCGGCCGATAGACGGTGTTGACGTAGCGGCCAAATGCAAGCTTGGAGCCCTCGCGCACGCCATCGCTGCCTGCAGGCTCCCACTGGTGCCACTTCGCGCGCGGATATAATTTCAGGAGGCCATCCAACTGGGCTGCCACCGTGGGCGAAGTAATCGTCCCGGTCAAGATGCGCAAGCCTGCGCCACCGGAACCCTTCGCCGCTGCGACCAGCGTTTGCGCGCGGTCCAAGAATGCCGACCAGGTGCTGATCTCGCCCAAATGCGTGACCGTTTGCGCACGGTCCGCGTCGTACAAATCCAGAATGGAGGCTTGCGCGAAAACATCTGTGCCGCCTAGGCTAGACGGATGGTCCGGATTTCCTTCGATCTTTGTGGGTCGGCCTTCGTGGCTCTCAACCAGCAGGCCGATGGCGTCCGCTCCAAAAGGCATCGCCGTGGCGTAGAGCTGCGGCTTGCCCAGCACCAACCCGTCCGGCTGCTTGACGTACGGAACAATATGCTCTTCCGGCGCTCGGCCGCAGCCGGAAATTCCCCCCAGCGCAAGTGACGCGGCTATCAATTTCAAGAAGTCTCGGCGGTCCACCGATTCGTCCCACTCGGAGGCTTGCCGCGGAAATTCGCGATGCAGCAATTCTTCGAAGTGTGGGTCATTCGACAGCTCTTCCAGCGAACGCCAGTATTGCTTGCCGCTACCCGCGCTCGCTTGTAACTTGGCGCGAACGGCGGCAAGATCCAGGCGGTGATTGCCGGGCGTGGGATCAGCCTCATGATCGTCGTGATGATCGTGGGCGTGACCGGCCTGATCGCGCGCCGGCCCGCTCGATTTCGCGATAGCAGCCATTTTTTCGTGATCGCTCATTCTGCCCATTATCGGTGGCACGTCGAGCAGTTGGTAAGTTCCACCGTCGTCCGCAGCTGATACTTTTCCCTTAACTCCTTGCCGATCTCCGCCTGGTTGGTCGGCGCCTTCCAATTCATGTTGAACACCTGGTCCCGCGGTCGGAGCACCTGCTCCGGATTGCGATGGCAATCCAGGCACCATTGCATCAACAAAGGTGAAGCCTGGAAGATCAGGGGCATCTGATTCACGGAGCCATGACAAGTCGAACAGCCCACGCCCTTGTTAATGTGAATGCTGTGATTGAAGTAGACGAAATCGGCGAGGCGGTGCACCTTCACCCACGCTATGGACTGATCGGTGCGGTAACTCTCGCGCACAGGCTCGAGATAGCCCGCATTATTAAAGAGCACCGAATGGCAGTTCATGCAAGTCTTCGTGGGGGGAATGCCGGCGACCGCGGAGGTTTCCACGCCCGTATGACAATAGCGGCAATCGATTCCGTCATCGCCCACGTGGTGTTTGTGGCTGAATTGCACCGGCTGTTCGCGCGAAATATTCTGGTTGGTAAGGTATGGCGAGCGAGCGACTCCGAGAATAGCGGTGAGCGCGAATCCAGCGAGAAAAATGGCCGAGAACACACTGAAACGAGAGATGAAATTCGTGCTGCGGTGGAAAATCTGTGCCATGTTTGTGTTGCGCTTTGACGGAGGAGGGCGCCGGGAGGGAGCCACTGCCTGAGCGTCCACCACAATCGATCCGGGAAGCGCAAACCCGGGTCACGTTTGACGCGATAGTTTCCAACAAAACTTTCCCGAATGCAACTTTTCCTCCAAAATGGAAGCTTCTACAAAGTTGGATTCAGCAAATCGATTTGCTTCTGCAAATCGTTCAAATAATCAGCCCTTATACCGCATTACATCTTTTGGGTTATCGTTGCGGAAATGGGCCCTTGCCGTCCGGCGGATCAAATTGCCCGTCGTTCGTCGTGTTCCACCCGTTCTGCTTTGGCTGGGTCTCTCCTTTATATCTAGATGCACCAGAGTTGTGAATGGACAGATAAATTGCGGAAGGGGAGCCTGGGAAATGCGTGGGCATGGTATCTTAAAAGAATCCCTCGTCGCACTCGATGCGGCAGGTCTATCCTCTTTCGCGCGACCCCGACCGGATCCGCGCAAAGAACGCCGCTGGGGCGTGGTCCAACCGGTAGGACACCACACTGTTAATGTGGATGGTGAAGGTTCGAATCCTTCCGCCCCAGCCAAAATTCCCCTCTGAAAATGATGGTGTCGGAATGTCGGCTTGTTTTTATACCGATTCCTATACCTTTTTGTTCAGGCCAATTTTGCTGTTTCCAACCCGAAACGAAGTATTAGCTCGAGGGAGGAAACAGTCATGGCTCGAAAAGCGGAAGCAACGCTTTGGATGCTTTTGAAAATTGGTGAGCGGTCCGTAATGAAGCGAGTGGTCAAAAAAGGACGCGGCTACGTGATGCCCAGAGTTAAGGGCCCATACGAACCGGGCTCTTACTATCTTTGCTACACGCGGAATGGCAGCCGGGCATGGGAATCGGTGAGAAGCTCTCTAACACGGCAGATCTTGGCGAAGTGCCGGAGTCTCTCAAAACTACTTCGCTTGTGCACGATGCATTCTTCAAGTGCTTGCTGAGCGAGGCTTGGACGGATTCGGTTTCGATATTTGAGGCAATCGGCAACCGTCTTCGCCAAGCTGTACACGCGTACGGGAACGCCTTCGATTCCGGTATATTCATCCAAAGATGTTGCAACTGTACCCAATATAGGTACAATTGTACCTGGAATGGGTACACCAGTCCTACCACTATCGAAAGTTCTTTTCGGGCAAAGCCGAAGGTCGATCCTTGCCCTGCTCTATGGCCACGCTGACGAACAATTCTATCTGCGCGAAATTGCACGTCGTGCGGGAACGGGTATAGGAGCTACGCAGCGCGAACTCGAACAATTAACTGGGGCGGGCCTCCTTCAGAAAGTTCGCCGGGGTCGGCAGGTCTACTATCAGGCGAATCGCAAGAACCCGATTTTTGCGGAGCTGAAGAGCATCCTCGCGAAGACGTCCGGAATACGAGACATTTTGTATGAAGGTCTCACTCCGCTTGAAGATCGTATTAAGCTTGCATTCGTGTACGGGTCGATTGCGCGAGGAGAGGAAACGGCTCCGAGCGACGTTGATCTGATGGTTGTGGGAGAGGTAGGTTTCAAAAACGTGGTGTCCGCCCTCAGTGAGATCGAATCGAAGCTGGGCCGGGAGGTGAATCCAACCGTCTTCGGTCCACGCGAGTTTCGCGAAAAGCTGGCGGCCAAGAATCACTTTCTTTCCACCGTGGCGAAGGAAAAGAAACTCTTTGTGATTGGAGACGAGCGTGAGTTTCGCCGACTGGGTCAATAACGGCTGGCTCGTCGCACATAAGAGCAGCAAGCAGGAGATCGGCAACCTGCTCGGAATTGTGGCGCGGGACCTGAAAGACAGCAAAGCGAAAGACGTGTCCGACGATTGGCGGTTCGCGATCGCTTACAACGCGGCATTGCAAGCCGCGACGGCGGCCCTTGCGGCCGCCGGATATCGTGCATCCCGCGAGAATCATCACTACCGGGTCATTCAGTCACTGGAATTGACCCTAGGAAAAGATGCGAAGTTCATCCGCGCCTTCGATGCGTTCCGCAAAAAGAGGAACGTGAGCAGCTACGACATCGGCGGCGGAATCTCCCATCGCGAAGTCGAAGAGATGATCGGGATCGCGCAGAGCTTGCAGCAAGACGTTGAACAGTGGATACGCGCAAACCACGCCTCACTTCTTTATACCGATTCCTATACCTTTTGATTTAGGCCAATTTCGCTGTTTCCAATCCGAAACGAAGTATCAGTTCGAGGGAGGAAACAGATATGGCTCGAAAAGCGGAAGCAACGCTATGGATGCTTGTCAAAATCGGTAAGCGTTCCGTCATGAAGCGAGTAGTCAAAAAAGGACGCAGCTACGTCCCCAAAGTTGAATGTCCATACGAACCCGGCTCTTACTATCTCCGCTACACACAGAATGCGAACCCGAGTCCTAGTTTTCGGAAACTCCCTTTAATCACGATGTTGCACCCAAACCTCGAAGAATCGGCAGGCAAAGGCTAAGGCCCTCAGCCGTTTTGCGACCAAGGGCCTCAGAGTTGCGCTGAGATTCAGGACCCGCCTTTCGCCGCCAGGGCAGCCTGGAAGTGCTTGGCGTCAACGCCTGCTTTTGCCCGCTGCTCCCAAGTCATCTTTGGTCCTTGCGGCCCGTACACCTTTACGAATTGCGCTTTTGTTGGCCGTCCGGCGAGGGCAAAGAGGCGCGTGCCCTCAGCGATGTGCGCACGAGCTGCCTTGGACCTCACAGCAGTTTGCTTCGGTGTGGCGCGTTTCTTTGCCGCCTTTGCTTTGTTCTTGGTCTTCATGGTTAGTGTCCCTCCCAGGACTTCTTCTAACCATAAGTTACAGTCTATAATAAGTAAACAACCCTGAAGTGCTATTTTTGTAGGCACTTCAGTTTTTTATGAGCTGTAATACCTTTTCAATCGGTATTAGGGGCATAATACGGCTTAAGACGGCTTAAAGGCGCGTAGCGCCTAAGTCGTCTACGGCGTTGGAAACATTGACGAATGGCTGTTTTAGAGCGTTTTTGGTTGGCCCTGGTTAGCTTTCGAATCCTTCCGCCCCAGCTAATTTTCAAGACATTTGCAAGCTCACGGATGGCCTATCCAGGTTGAACACCAGGAGATGGTAGCTTATGGACGTCAACTATCCCGCCGGTCGTCAGGGGAAGAGCATCCATAAAAATCACTTCCGTGGGAGTGCTATTTCGCGGAAGGGATTGCCGGCAGTAGTCGAGCAATTGCTTGATCAGTTCCGCGTGCAGGACTCCACGACCGGGAATATTTGTATATTGCGACAACTCCTTGGCACTGATATGAGGTTGCGGCCACGAGATAGCCTGACGAAGAAGATCATCCTGGTCGACAATCCTCCTGAAGACGAGATCATAACTTCCATCCGGTCGGCAAGCTGCCCAGCTGATGTCGACCTGGTACCCAAGTACCCCTCCCAAGGTCCACATCCTCTGTGGATCGATGCCTCGCTGCTCGCGTTTTTCAAGTGGTTGTTTAAACTCGCCTACTGTTCTTGAGGCTTCACCCAGAGCGAGCTCTTTGAACGACGCGATGTCTTTCTCGATGCGCGAATTGGCAACGTTTTTTATCGCCAACGATTTCGGCTTCTTGTGCTTTAGCAAAGCGGCGATCGAATCTGGCAATAATCGCTGCTCGCTCCAATCCAGAAAGGACACACCGAGCTGCTCTTCCGGCTGAGTCTCCAATCGAAGAATCGCCTGGAACCGGAAGCGCGTCATTTCGTTATCGAAGCGCCCCGCTCTTGGGCGAACTTCGACTCCCGTTATCCTCGGGAATCGCTTCCGCAGTGCCAGGAAAAACGCAGGGGAGATCACTAACTGTTCTTCGAACTGGATTCGGTGCTTCACGCGCTCGCGCAGTTCTACGAGGCTCATCGAAGGTTGCGCTTGGTGAAGCTCAATCGAAACCGCATAAGGCTCAAGCAGCGCCAGGTTTCGCACATCACCAATGAAGATGTGGCCGCCTGGCTTCACCAGCCGAAGTGCTCGTTCCAAAACGCTCAGCAAATACGAAACGCTGGGAAAGTGCTGCACTACGGAGTTCAGAATCACAGTGTCGAAGGAACCGCCGGCGAACCCCTCCAGGTTTTCTGCGGATCGTTCGAGGAGCGTGACATTACTCCACTCTCCCCCCAATTCGACCATTTGCTTTTTGAGTTTCTTTAGAACTTCTGGTGAAACATCTGTGCCGACATAGCGTGCGCAACCACCAGCCAAGCGAAGGAGCAGAAGCCCCGTACCACAACCAATTTCGAGAACCTCTCGAGGATGAAAAGCCTGTAACTCTTGGACTGTGAGTTCAACCCACTCGCGCATGTGTTCAGCGGGGATGGGCTGCCTGGTGTAACTGCTATTCCAGCCCGCTATGTTGAAGCCGGGCTCCGAGGGCTCGACTTGCCTTCCAAGCTGTGACAGGTCGAACGTCTTTCGCCATTTCTGGATGCGTTTGCGTTCCCACTCGTCACCCGCAAGAACGCGGCCAGCGTAATCGTCGTTTGGGACGACGTATGCCACAGGTATTTCTTCAGTGGACTCGCCACTCCTCCACGCGACAACGGCGGCTTCCCGGACTCCGGGGTGCGACCTCAAAAGAATCTCAGCGTCATGCTGCATGGATAGGTGGGAGTGTGCTGGGGATCCAGGTTTCATAGTTCTTCCGGGTATCTACCCGCTCAGCGGTCTTCCGCTGTTCTGCTTCTCATGCCTTGAATCGAAATGTAATTTCTGGCATCGTTCTATGGCGGACTAGTCTGTGGCCTTTGCGGTGCGAACGAGGGAGGCAACCGCGTCGACGCTATCAATCAGGGATTGGTCGAACCCCGTCTCCGCAAAGTCAACTCCATATTTTTCTTCGAGAAATACGACAAGCTCGACCGCGTCGACGGAGCTCAAGCGGCCGCTGAGAAAAAGTGAAGTAGCGTCGCTGAACAGCTGTCTATCGTGCCGGATAGCGAGCAGGTTTTTCATGAATTCGCGAATTTCAGAGCTATGATCCATGCGACCCTCAGAAATTTAGATTGAACAGATGCCCCAGAAAGCGTAAGTGCTCCGTCAGGGGATAGTTCCGTTCGGTGGCACCGAAAACATCCAGCAGACAGAAAAAAAGCACGACCAGAAAAGATGGCCATAGCTGCCCGCGAATAAATCCCGGCGGGGCCGGCTTGCGGTGGCGCAATTGTGAGACGCTGATGGCGGAGGCGAGCAGGACGCAATAAAAAATGAAAACCTGATAACTCACAAGCGCGCCGCCGAGGCCGAGTTGTTGAATGAAGCTCACATCGCGCCCGAAATGATAGAAGGCGTTGCCAAAACATGCTGCGGCAAATATCGCGCCCACCAGGCGAAGCTTTTGATGCTTCTTGAAAAACTTGAAGAAAAATGGGTAGAAAAAAACGTCGACAAGTAATTCCTTAAAATAGAAATAGTAGCGGTTGAAAAATTCCGCGACGGTGCGTGATGAGAGCGGCCTGTAAGTATTTCGCAGGGCGTTGAAACCCGCCATCCGGCAGCCAGCGATAACTTGATGTCCGAAGACGCTCAGCGAAATGATGCCCCCGAAAAATCCAGCGAGGAGGCTGGCCCAACAAATATACCAGGGCAAGGGAGTACGATTCGCGCTTAGGTTGAGCGCCTGGGGAAATGTGGGAATGTGCAGATATCCATACACGGATTTGTTGAAAAGGTCTCCGAACAGAGAAATCAAGATAGCCCATGCGAGGAGTTTCAGCCCTTTGAGTTGGATGACCGCGAGCTGCCGGGAGTCGCGCGCTTCAATGCGCCGCAGATAGGCGGCGCCTTTCGCGAACGGCGTGTGTGTTGAGCCCCAAAAGGGCCGATAGGTACCCAGTTGAAGGGCAACAGGGTCTCGGCCGGGCGCGTTCCGGTCGAGCAGGGAGTAGCAAATGAACCAGATGTAAGCCGACAAAATCTGCGTCAAATCCCACGAGATCCTGTTAAAGCTGGTGCCCCGAGGACTGTACGCTGCGACTACTATGAGAACTGCAAAACCGCAGAGTAAGAGGAAAGCTGGCCTTCGTCCATACCAGGACCGCGGCCAGAGGGTCGCGAACCAGAACAGCAAAGCCCCGAGCGCCAGGACGCATGCAACTAACGAAGCTACGTATACGGGATTCTGATAAGCCTTCCAGGGCACAATAAACGTGAAAATTAGCGTGCTGACGGTAACCAGCAGCCTGCGCTGCGCCGGAAGAAAAGTTATCAGCGCCAGGCATAACGTTAGAAGCAGCCAGTCTTTAAGCGTTCGAATCGTGTACGCCAGGCCCGCTCCGAACAACACCAGGAGCACGAGCTTGCCGGTGATAGTCTGTGTGAACGATACAACGGCAGGGTAGGTGTCGATGCGCGGAATAAGGCGAAAGCTTGCGAGCCTGCCGGTGGCTTGCGGCGCGGGTTCTGCCTGAGCCGGCGATACGAAAGTGTTCAAAACTTCCCCTCCTCCAAGAGAGTCGCGAGGTGTTTGCGATTCACTTTGCCATTGGCGTTCAGTGGCAAGGACTCGATTCGATGGACTGTGGAGGGCACCATGTAGCTCGGAAGAGAACTCTTGATCTTCGATTTGACGTCCGGGTCATCCGCTCCGATTTGACCGCTGACAAAAGCGACAATTCCGTTGGCGGAGCCATGCTCGACCGGCCAGGCCACCGCCGCAACCGCATCGGTCTGGTAAATCTCACGCAGGTAGCTTTCAATCTCTTCCAACTCCACGCGCAACCCACGCACCTTTATTTGATTGTCAATTCTACCGAGATGGTGAAAATTTCCGGCCACATCGCAGTAGGCCAGATCGCCGGTGCGATACCAGCGTTTTCCTCCCAATCGAGGAAAGCTGGCTTGCGTCAAGTCCTCAGCTTCAAAATATCCCGAACTGAGTTGTGGCCCACCCAACAGTAATTCGCCTTGCTCGCCGTTTGCCAGAAACCGTAAAGATGGATCGACGATAGCAGCCTCCATTCCCGGAAACGGAGTGCCGATGGCCACAACACCGCGGTTTGGGGTGGCATTCTCTGGGCCGGAGAATCGCTGCCCGATACACACAACCGTGGCTTCGGTTGGGCCGAAGAGATCGTCTACCTCACTGTTGAGTGCCGCTTGCTTCCAGACCGAAGCGGAGAGTACGGGTAATGGTTCACCCGCGAAGAGGGAGTAACGAAGCCCCGGTAGCGAACCGGGAGCAAGCATTTTCATTCTGTGCATCCCGCTAATTACGGACGGAACGGTGAAGATCATTGTGCAACACTGGCGCCGGACAAAACCTGCCGGGGACATTAATTGGGTGGCGGGCACGATATGATTGGAAGCGCCGCTGCTCCACACGACGAACATATCGAACACGGAAATATCAAAAGTAATTTCCGTCATTCCCGCAATGCGATCCGAAGGTTGCGGAGCGTAGCGCGATTGCATGACCGAGACGAAATGAGAAGTCGCGCTTGCGGGAATCATCACCCCTTTCGGAACCCCGGTTGTTCCCGAGGTGAAGATTATGTAGACGGTGTGGTCTGGCTTGACGGGAACCGGTGAGTCCTGAGCGTCATACGCAGGGAGCGCGTCTTTCCCCGTCAGCGTCAAATTGCTTCCATCGTCCGAAGGAACAGCGGTGGAAGTTGCAAGCTCGGGAGCGAGAATCAGCCTCGGGCAATGACGCAGCGCGCGTTTCGAAAGCGTTGCGATGCCCTCTGTGTCTACGACCAACACTTCCGCTTGGATCCGGCCGAGGAGCTGAATGAGCCGGTCTTCGGGTAGCTTCGTGCTGATCGGAACGTAAGTGCCACCAGCCCAGCAGGTTCCGAGGATGCCCGTATATGTCGCTAAGCTGCGCGAAGCAAGAATGGCAATTCGGGGCGCAGGCTCAACAGCATTTCGCCGCAACCAGGCGGCGACAGGCTGGACCAGCTCCCGCAACTGAGAATACGTAAGTTCGCGCGCGCCCACAGAAAGAGCGAGGTTTTCAGGAAAGCGCAGTGAGCTTTCGTAAAAGCCGTAGGCGAGATTGATGTTCATTATGGTCAAACTGCTGGAACAAAAATGATAGCAGCGGTGGTGGGAGCCCCGAGTGATTCCGCGACGTCCTTGTGTAGCAACAGATAATGAAGCGTGGACAACTTAGTTTCCGCGCAGAAATAGCATCCTGCGCTCGCACTTGACTCGAACACCTTGGGCGTTTAAATTAATCAATGATGCGTTTAGCCAAACCAATTTTTCTGGCGGTACTGACCGTCGCTCTTGCAGCCTATGCCTTCGACTGCAGCGCAACGACGACGCCAGAGCAGGCGAAGCAGTGCTGCAATTCTATGCCGTGCTCATCGCACGGTCATAACGGTCAGGATTGCTGCAAAACCATGCCAACGGTACGCGCTCCTTTTGTGCAGCCCTCCTCCGTGCATGGCGTTTCCTACTCTCCCCCTGTATTCGCGGTGCTGCCAGCGGTTAGCGAATCTCACCGTATAGACTCCGCTGGCCGCGGGATTGCCGCGCAATCCCACGCTCCGCCCATCCTCGGTACTCTGGCTCCGCTGCCTCTTCGCATCTAATCAGTCCTCTAGTCGACTCCCAATTCGAAGCATTGGTGTGATTCGAAATACCCATTTCTACTGGAGGAAGCATTTGTGCGAACACGAAATCCATATTCCATTAGGCGAATTGCGCGTGTGTCCCTGTCGCTACTTTCGCTTCTCTGTGCCTCGGCAGTCAAAGCGCAAGGCCCTGCCCCCGAAACTGCTCCGTCCCTATTCCCCGGTGGCGGACTCATTTCCTACAACTCCATCTTCACCACACGAAGCCTCATGCCGGGAATTGCAGGCGGCATTCCTGTAACTGCCTTCCCTACTTTCTCCCACGAGGCCGATTTCAACTTCACCTGGGGTTTCTACCGCAATTTTGATTTGACCGTTCTCGTTCCGGTAGTGACGAATCACTTTGACACCGGGAGCACACCAGCTGTTGGTGGAACAGGCCTGGGTGATGCCATGGTGCTCGTGAAGTACCGGTTTTATCGGCGAGATTCGGAACGCGGCACCACCCAGGCATCCGTTACGTTCGGTCCCAAGCTGCCGACGGGTAAAACAGACTTGAGGGACGCAAACGGACAACGACTGCCTGCGGGTCTGCAACCCGGCTCGGGTTCTACCGATCTGTTCCTCGAGGCAAATTGGACCTATACCGGGCTTTTCAATTTAAGACGCCTTGTTGCCGATGAGGATTTCCATTCACTTATCCGTTCACAGGGAACGCAGGCAACACGACTCGGCAGCGACATCGAATCACGTTTCTGGCTGACGTACAGGCCCTATGAATCGAAGAACGTGGCCCGTGAATGGTTCATTGGCCCGGCGCTAACTTGGCTGCATTCTCAGGATGATCGCATCGGAGGCGTCACGCAGAGCGGTAGCGGCGGCAACGTGCTGCTGGCCGGGATCACCACGTACGTGGGGGTGCGTCCCGGAATGCATGTCTGGCTCGGAATGGATTGGGACGCGGCGCATTCCGCAGGCGCAATGTTCATGCCCGTTCGCCGTCATATCAGTTTTGGAATTACTCAGCAGTTTCAGCTGCATTTTTAACAAAAGGAGGAACGATGAACACGAAGAAACTCGCGCTGCTTGCGCTGCTAGGCTCGATGTTTGTGCCAGTGGCGCAAGCGCAAATCAAACATATTGAAATGCGCGTCGAAGGCATGACTTGAAACTTTTGAGCATACGGGGTGAAACAACACCTCGGACGCCAGTCTGGCGTTCAAACAGTCGAAGTCAGCTTGCTAGATGGAAAAGTTGAGGTCACGCCCAAAGAGGGCGGGCAGATTGATCCCGCCCAGCTTCTAAAGGCGACCTACGACAGTGGTGTGACCGCTGCGGAGATGGAAATGACCGCACGCGGAAAAATCGTGAAGGACTCGTCGGGTGACCTTGCCCTTCAGGTTGAACCGACTCGGTCATTCGCGTTTGCGCCGAATGATCTGTCGAAAGGACTTGAAGCCCTCGCAGATACGCAAACCATGGTCACAGTTCGTGGTCAGTTGTACAAGAAGCCCGCAGGGAAAAAGAAAGCAGACCCTTTGATACCCCTGAAGCTGTTGATCCTGGAAGTGCAGAAGAAGGAATAGATGCGGAGAAAACGACTGTTAGCTCTGGGCCTCGCAGCGGCCGGACTCGCCGGATGCAATCAGCGTTCGGCGGGTCTGCCTCAGCCGAAAGAAGCCGTAATCTCGGCAGGCGAGATTGGTTCACGATTGCCTGACTTCTACGTGAAGGATTTGCAAGGGCGCGAGATTTCCTCGGCTGACCTTCGCGGCAAGGTGGTGCTCATTGATTTTTGGGCTACCTGGTGCCAACCGTGCAAACAAGAGATGCCGGGCTATCAAAAACTTGTAGACCGCTACGGCTCTCGCGGTTTCGCGGTTGTCGGATTCAAATTCGACACCATGGCGGATGCGGAAGACCCAACCCTCTTTGCCAAGAAAATCGGAGTACGTTATCCGCTGGCCATCGCGCCTGACGACGTGAGGCAGAAGTTTGGGGGCATTGAAGGCTTACCGACCACGATGCTCTACGACCGCCAAGGAATACTCCGCAAGAAGGTCATCGGTTTTGAATACACGGACGCTTTCGAGGCAGCGATAGTACCACTGCTGTAAGGAATCAATACAAAGCGGGCCAGGCCGTTTTGCGAGCGCAGGCCCATCCTGTCTCGCTTACTTTAGGACTTAGCCTTAAGCACCTCTTGGAAGTGTTTGGCATCGACATCCGCCTCGGCCAGCGGCCATCTCCGGAGAGACCTCAGTCTTTCGCCGTCGGCAGCCTTGCCTCAATCCAGCCTCTCCAGCCGCCGTCCATGGACTCCACCTGGGTGTAGCCCATTTTCTGCAGGTTGTCGGCCACCAGCGCGGAACGGAAACCGCCGCCGCAATACAGGATCAGTTTCGTATTGGTGTCGGGGCAGCGCTGCTCGATGTCGCGCTCGATGATGCCCTTACCCATGTGAACAGCGCCCACGATATGGCCTTTGGCCCATTCGCTGTCTTCGCGCACATCCACAAGAATAAATTTTTCGCCCGTATCCATGCGGCGCTTAACGTCCGGCACGTTGGTTTCCTTGACGCGCTTCTTCGCGTCGTCGACGAGCTTCAAAAACTTCGGCTGATGAGCCATGCTTCCCCCCTAAATTGATTTGCTTTTACGCGGAAGGGTAACACAACCGGGTAGGTACCTGCCCCATGCGGCGGGTGAGCGCGAATTAGCTTCGTCAGTGCGAACGCAAGCCTTGAATCACGACTTCGGAGGATCTGCAGCGGGCTTCTCCTTCGAATCTTTCTTCGCGAAGGAGCGCACCAGATTGACAAGTTTCCAGCGCATCTCTTCCTTGGTCCGGTCGCCCTGAGCCACCATCTGTCCTTTCCCGTTGGTCAGGATGTAGTAAAGTTCGCCGTCGGTTCTTCCGCTCAGCGAGGAATCGTTCCGCCAGTCATTTAATTTGAGCTTCATGACATCGGCAAGTTCACCTTTGCCATCACCATTTTCGCCGTGACACATCGCGCACTGGTATTTGTAGAAGCGTCGTGCTTCCGCAAGTCCTTCAGACGTGACCGGCACAGGATTCTTGCGCGCCACATCTTCTGGAGACATTTTCGCGTCGGCCGTTGCCGCCTGCGAATCTTTCGGCTTTTCTTGCGCCTTGATCTGCCGCGCAGTGAATATGCCGCCACTCGTGAGCAGTAACGCACCCAAAACGAGGAGTAATCGCCGCATGGCTGCCTCCTGACAGGATGAGCCGGCCGAGGGAGCGAGTTCGGCTAGATTTTGAGCGGATTCTACGCTCGGGATGCCTGCAAGGGAAGGATAAAAGGAAGTGCCATGCCTCGTCGCTCTGAATGTCCCGTGCCTAAGAAACCCTTCAGGTTTCCTCCCAACGGTTCGCCTGGAATAACCGAATGAAAGCGGGCAGTTATCGCGGCGCCGACTTCGCGTTTTTCGCCCCCGCAAGCAAACAGTTGCGGTGAGGCTCGAGATTACCGAATCCCGCCCGGAAGCGGCTCGATTCGCGCACTCTCGTGCGAAGTCCGTCGATGACCGGAGGAATCGCGTCGTGTGCCGCGCCGCGGATCAGAAAAATCACCAAGGCGGCCTCCCCGGGAGCATCGGCGCTCGAGCCGATTCCCACGCCCTGCACAGCAGACTTTTTCATCCATTCGTCCGCGTGCGCGGCGTGTACCACCTTCGCTCGCGCAACTTCCGCATCGGAAATGGGATAGACAACCTGCGCCGGAGCAGCGGATTGTTCAAGCGCCGCGCTCTCTTCCAGCGACACCGCGCCGCGGCTCGTGGATGATTCTCCTTCGACGATGCGCGTACGGATGCCTTCAATCTGTGCGGGAAGATTCGCGTGCTGCTGGCCCGGGTTCACGAACAGCAGAATCGCGGGCTCCGCGGGATTGTCGAAGCTTGCGCCAACTCCCGCGGCCTGCACTTCGGGGTGAGTGAGAATTTCCCCAGCGTGCGCATTCAGCGCCCCTGTCACGGCCTCCAGGGCATCCGAAGACGCCGCCACTTTGGTCAGCGCCAGTCGCGCCGCCATCGCTGACTGCGGCCCCGGCAGGCTGCACGCCGCCACCGCATGCGTGGTCGCGGTTCCCACAATGACCGGTCTGCTGGAAGGATTGCTCGGATCCGCCAATCCAGTCAAAACATCCGTGATTGGATTCGCGACGGTATCCTGGTCCGACCCCGCGAAAAGTAACCCCACTGCATCAGCGGTATCCTGCGTCACTACGAGTGACCCGGAATCGCCCTCCGCGCTGAATCCCCCGTTCGTGATATCGACTTGATTCGTGTACGTGACGCTGAATGTCGAACCGGTTCCACATCCCTTCTGGTATTGGACGGAAGTGCTCACACCCGTTGCAAAAACCGCGGAGCACGTCAATCCCGTCGACCTTCCGCTTTTCGCTACTGCCCGGCCCATTGTCACAGCGATGCCCGGACCTGCGTGCGGCGGCCCGTCGGTCGGCTGATTGTTGCTATTTGCGCTGCCGAGTTGCAGGATCGTGCCCAGCGGATCGACGGTTCCTGTCCCCACCTGCGCGATCGCCGCATCTACCTTGGGCGTCGGCCCGGTTTCCAAATTGAAAAATTGCGAGAGCGAGGCCACCGTCGGCGGCACTGCGCAATTGTTGTCAATCAAACCGGGCTGCACGATGGCATCGCCCACAGTGGCGCCATCGCTGTCGGCCAGAACGTGATTGTTGCTGAGAATGAACTGTTTCCCGCCCCGTGAAACGAGCGAGCCGAGCGTCCCGCCGCAACAAACCTTGGCACTTCCGCTCGTCGAACTATCCTTGGCGTTGCCTCCGGAAACTCCCAGCGGCGTCGGAATGGTCTGCGCGTTCTGCTGCGGCGGAACAATAGTGATCAGCACCGAATCCGACGCGGTCGCATCCGCTTGGGAAACCGCCGTCAGCACCACCTCGCTGGTTTGCCCGCTGTTGTTCCCCACCGTAAGAACGGGCACGGAATTGGGCGCGTGAAAAAGACCGGCGACGGAAACAGTTCCGGTCCTCGCACTCCCGCCGGCCGTACCATTCACCTTCCAGGTGACCGCTGTGTTGGCGTTCCCCGTCACAGTGACCGTGAATTGCTGTGAACCAAACGTGGGAACACTTATGTTTGCCGGCGAGATCGCCACGCTCACACTTGACCCCGCCTGAATTGTCAAGCTGGCAGTGCCGGACTTCGTGGCATCCGCTGCCGAAGCTGCCTTTATCGTGATCGTTGCCGGGTTCGGCACGCTCGTAGGCGCGATATATACGCCAGCGTTGTCAATGAAACCATGCGTTGCGTCCCCGCTACCCGGCACCGCTCCCACGATCGACCAAAACACGTTCTGATCGGTCGTCCCGCTCACTGTGGCGGAAAACGCTTGCGTTGCTCCTTTGCTCAGCTTGCCCGACGACGGCGTAACCGTGACGCTGCTGATCGGCGGCGGGTTCTGCGGCTGCCCCGCTGCGGGCGCCGGTTTACTGCTGCCGCAAGCCGTCAGAAATGTTGGAATGGCAAGAATTACCCAAAAAAAGAAATTGCGGCGCAAGGAAGACCTCCCTGGGGTTAACGAACTACTACCTTACACAAAATCTGATACGCAACCGCGGGCTGGGGGGTGACCCTGTTTCCAAAGTTGGACTAGGCAAATGGCCAGTTGGTTGCCTGACTCTTCAGCAAGCCGGTCAAGGATTCCTCTTCCCGTAAGCTTAGTCAAGGTCGCGCCAGTTAGGGCCCGCGCCGGTCTCCACCGTCAGCGGCACGGCTAGCTTGTAAACTCCCTCCATTTCTTCACGCACCAACTTCTCCACCGCGGCGCGTTCCTTTGCGGGGGCTTCGAAAAGCAATTCGTCGTGGACCTGCAAAATCATCTTCGTTTCCAATTCTTCCGTCTTCAGCCTGCGGTCGATTCTGATCATCGCAAGTTTGATAATGTCGGCCGCGGTGCCCTGTAGCGGCGAATTTAGAGCGGTCCGCTCGGCGAAGTTCCGCAGTTGCATCTGTGGCGAATTAATTTCCGGAATCGGCCGGATCCGGCCGAAGAGCGTTTTTGCCACGCCGGACTTTCGTGTTTCCGCGAGGATTCGGTCGAGGTACCCCTTCACGCCGCGGTAGCGCGTGAAATACGCGTTGATGAACTGCGCCGCTTCTTTTTGTTCAATGCCCAGTTGCTGCGCCAACCCAAAGGGCGACAGTCCGTAGATGATCCCGAAATTGATGGCTTTCGCCGCGCGGCGGTGTTCCGCCGTTTGCGCCAGCGGACCCACGCCAAAAACTTCCTGCGCCGTGCGCGCATGAATATCTTCTCCGTTACGGAATGCCGCCACCAGAACCGGATCCTCCGAGAAGTGCGCCATGATTCGCAGCTCGATTTGCGAATAGTCCGCCGACAGCAGGATCTTCCCTTTTTCCGCCACAAACGCCGCTCGTATCTCCCGCCCAAGCTCCGAGCGGATAGGAATATTTTGCAAGTTAGGATCCGAGGAGCTTAGCCGCCCCGTGGCCGTGCCCGTCTGCGAAAAGCTGGTGTGCAGCCGGCCGGTTTCGGGATGGATCAGCTTCGGCAGGGCATCCACGTACGTCGATTTGAGCTTGGCGATTTCGCGGTACTCGATGATTTTTGCCGGAAGTGGATGTTTCGCCGACAGCTCTTCCAGCACATCCACGGCCGTGGACCGCGCTTTCGCCTTGCCCCGCCGCGCCGAAGGCTGCAAATTTAGCTTGTCAAAGAGAATCTCCGCCAGCTGGCTGGGCGAATTAACATTGAACTCCGAACCGGCCAGCTTCCAAACCTCTTTCTCCAGCCGGCGAATTTCTTTTTCCATCTCCCGCGACATCTTATCGAGCTCTTTGGGGTCGACGCGGACGCCATTTCGTTCCATTTCCGCGAGGACCTGTGCTAGCGGCAGATCGATTTTTTCGTATACGCTGGCCAGTTGCTGCCCTTCCACCTGGGCGCGCAGCAAAGGGGCCAGGCGCTGCAAATAATCCGCTCGTTCGCCGGGCCTTCCTCCCAGCATGGCGTTGAACTGACGCATCACTACGTCGGCAAAGTTGTGATTCGCGGTCGTGGGGCGCAGCAGGTAGGAATAGATCTGCGTGGCGTGTTGGATGTTGGCCGGCCGCCCGGCGAGAAGCTGGAAAAGTTTCGGATCGTGCACAATCTTCGGACGTTTGGGGTCGGCAAGGAATTGTGCGAGCGCGTTCAACGCCTCGCCTTTTTCATCAAACCACACCGACCGCCCTTCTCCGGACTTCGCGGACACTTCGATCGCGGCGATGCGCGTCCCAAAGCCCTCCGCTTCCCGCTCCCCCGATTCCAGATTGAGCCAAATCGCCAGCGCCTGCTTCGCCGGCAACTTCGCGAGGTATTCCCGGAACTCAGAGAGCGTCGCGCATTGTTCGTAATCCGCTTTCTTCTGTGCGTCGCCTCCCTCCGGCGCGGACGCAGCAACTGCCACGGAACCCAGCTCTCGTAAAAGCGAATTGAAGCCCAACTCCCGGTACAGCGCCGCCAGCGCCGCCTTATCCGGCTCGCGGCGCTCCAATGCGTGCAAATCGAGCTCCAGCGGAACGTCCGTAGCAATCGTCGCGAGCTGCTTCGACATCATTACTTGTTCGCGTTGCTGCTGCAGCGCTTCGCGGTAGCGTTTGTTGGGAACTTCATCCGCGTGGTCGAAAGCTTTCTCCACGCTTCCATATTTTCGGATTAGCTCCGTCGCGCCCTTTTCACCGATGCCTTTCGCGCCCGGAATGTTGTCGACCGTGTCTCCCATCAGCGCCATCACATCGATTACCTTTCCCGGAGGCACGCCGAGAATCTCTTCCACTTTCTTCTCATCCACGATGACGTCAGCCTTCGCACCGCCCGAGCCTGTGCGCAGGATGCGAACGCCGTCGTTCACCAGTTGCATCATGTCTTTGTCGTTCGTGATCAGCAGGACTTCGATCTTTTTCTTCGCCGCCTGTTTAGCCATCGCGCCCAGCACATCGTCCGCTTCATAACCCTGAAATTCGAGAATCGGCAAACGCATGGCTTCGCAAAATCTTCGAACAAAGGGAATCTGGATGGAGAGTTCATCCGGCATCGGCGGCCGCTGCGCTTTGTATTTCTCGAACAGCTTGTCCCGGAATGTCGGACCTTTCGTGTCGAACACCACTCCCAGGTAGTCTGGCTCGTAATCCTTCACGATCCGCCGCAGGATGTTGGCGAAAAGAAATGGAACTTTAGTGGGCACGCCCGAGGGAGCGTTCATGCGCACCATCGGCGCATAGAACGCGCGGTAGATGTGCGCCATCGCGTCAACCAGGAAAAGCTTCTTGGGAGCACCAGGCATCCGCGCGAGTATAGCAAAGCGCCGAACGCCTGACTTTCCCCGTCAAAGAACGCATGAGTTCTAATCGGAAACTCGCCGCTTCCCCAAAAATAAGGCCGTCCGGGATTTTCCTTCCCGGACGGCCGTTGATTCAGCTCTGAGGCGCTGCTACTGCTTGTTTGGTTTTTCTGGCCCCGACTTCGGTTCCGATTTCGGCGCTGGCTTCTCAGCCGCAGGCTGCTTCGATTCGCCCTGCGCTCCGGCAGCCGCTTGCGAAACCAACAGCATCTGCGTGCCGCTGTCGAGGTGAACGTTCTTGCCCGCAGATGTAATGATCGAGCCCTGCGAGCTGTTCATCGCCGCCGAGTTCAGGTTGAGGCCGTTCAATCCAAAAACTCCGCGGCTGTTGGAAGTGAGCTGTCCAGCGGAATTCAATCCGCCGGCTGCTCCACTGGTAACGCCAGTGACTGAGCCCGTCGCATTTCCCGCCACGTTCGCCGTTGAATTGAGCGCGCCGCCCGCGGTGCCGCCCACGTTCGCCGCGGTATTTGTCACTGCTCCCACCGCGCCGCCCGCAGTGGAGGTGACTCCGCCGAGCGCGCCCCCGCTCCGTCCGCTTGCCCTGCCCGATCCAGTTGCGCCTGCGCCGCCAAACGCGTCAAGGTCGGGTCCCGCCGCGCTTGCCGCGCTTTGCCCTGAAGCCAGCGCTTGAATTCCCGCGTTCAGCGGAATTTCTTCGCCGTTCTTCAGGATCGCCTTGTCAAAGACGATGCCCAGCGACGAATCCGATTCGCCGTTGCCGCGCGCCGAAGCCTGCGTGACGTGGCCCAACAGCTTCGTGCCCTTTGGCATCACCGTTTTCCCATCCGACTTCGTTGCTTCCGTGGTGTGCGCGGTTACCGGATCGCCCGGCTTGGCCTTTTTCGAATCGACTGGCGCACTCAGCGCCGCGTTGAATGTCGACCCGCTGGCCAGCGCTGCGCTCCCTTGTTTCGTTTGCGCCGCCGCCGAAGACGCTGCCGCGCCGTTCGCGTTGGCTTGCGCTCCTTGCTTGTTCGCCTGAGCGTTCGCCTGTGCGTCGGTTTGCGCTCCCGCCTGCGCGCCTGCTTGCGACTGTGCGATCGCGATGCCGGCGAATAGCACGATTCCTAAAAATGCAAATCCCATGCGTTTCATCATTCCGAATCCTCCTCAAGAAATGTATAGGCTGGCGCGCTGGGCTTTGCGCAGCTAGATATAAGGGTATCTCCCGGGCGTTTTGATAGAGGCAAGGTGAGTTCCGATTATTAACCGCCTTTTTTTCAACTACTTACCACGGAAATACGCACGAAATACCCTCCAGAATTGACAGGTGCAGGGTAACTTTTACAGGTACTGGAATCGACCTATCAGGTGTCTACCGGATTCAGACGATGTCCAGCGGCTAGCCCACTTCCGCCAGAATGTCCACCGCGCGCATCAGCTGCTCCCGTTCATCGACAGTGTTGCTTTTTGAGTGATATTCTCCCACCGTGAATTCCGGAGTCATCACAAAGCTTGCGCCCGTCGCGGTGATCGTTGCGATTCACCCGTTCGCCGCACGAGCCACTGTCCTGAAAAACGTTTGATGCACTTCAGAGGAATCGTCATGAACGCACTCGAGCAAAAACGCCGATCCTTCCTATTCGGCTTGGGGGGCCTTGGCATCAGCCAAGTATTGCCGCAAGGCATAACTCGGGCTCAGGCCGCGGCGCTACAGGGATATGTGCTCGGCGCCACCGAAGGCGAACAGCTCGTTCATTTTCGCGACCATGGCAAGATCTTTATCAAGGTCGGCTCCATGACAGGCTCCGACAATCTCGCCTTGGGGACCCAGCAGGTGACGGTTGGTGCTGGCATTCCGATCCACCGACACTTGCAGATGGACGAAGCCTTCTACGTTCTGGAAGGCAGCGGAATTTTCATACTGAACGATGTACGTCACTCTTTTGAGAAGGGCGGAACGATATTCATCCCCAAAAACTCTTGGCATGGGTTTGCGAATCCCGATCACGAACTGCTCCTACTCTGGATGATGTCGCCTGCTGGCCTGGACGGATTTTTCCGTGACACCTGCAATCCGCCCGGCGTACCGCCAAAGCAGCTCACCCGGGAGCAGATCAATGAGATTGCCGGCAAATATGCGACGGAATTCAGATAATCACAGTTCGCAATACGCCAAGTGACCTGTTGCGCCCAATCTGATTGGTTCCGGCCGCATCAGTCAGGGTAGCTACCGCACTTAGACAATCCCCAGCGGTTTGCCCACTTCCGCCAAAATGTCCGCCGCGCGTAGGAGCTGCTCTCTCTTGTGCCCCGCACTGACAATCGTGCGAAGCCGGGCTTTGCCTTCGGCGACGATGGGGTAGCCCACCGCGGGCGCGTATATGCCCGCCTCAAAAAGCCTCTTCGAAAACTCAAACGCCTTCGCGGCTTCGCCCACGTGAATCGGAATAATCGGCGTTTCGCTCGCCTTGAACTGGAATCCGCGCTTCTTCAGTTCCCGCTTGAAAAACTTCGTGTTGGCCCAAAGCTTTTTCACCAGCTTTTCCCCTTCGGGAGAACTCAGCAGCGTGAAAGCGGCCTGGCATGCCGCGGCTGTGGCCGGCGGGTGCGAAGTGGAAAAAAGGAACGGCCGCGCACGGAGGTATAGAAAATCGATCAGGTCGCGCGAGCCGCACACGTATCCGCCCATCGCGCCGATCGCTTTACTCAGCGTGCCGACCTGGATGTGCACGCGGCCGTGCAACTCGAAATGGTCCACCGTTCCCCGGCCGCCGCGCCCCAGCACGCCCGATGAGTGGGCGTCGTCCACCATCATGATGCAGCTGAATTTCTCCGCCAGGTCGCAGAGTTCCGGCAGCGGTGCGATATCACCGTCCATCGAAAACACGCCGTCGGTGATGATCAGTTTCTTTCCGTTCCAGTTGGCTGTTTCCTCTAGGATGCGCTCGCAATCCTTCACGTCCTTGTGTTTAAAGACCTTGATTGTGGCTTTCGAAAGCCGCGCACCGTCAATGATCGACGCGTGGTTTAATTCGTCGGAAACGATCAGGTCCTCCTTTCCCAAGACTGCCGAGACTGTTCCGGCGTTCGCGGTGAATCCCGACTGAAACACCACGCAGGCTTCCACATTTTTGAACGCGGCAATCTGCTCCTCCAGCTCCATGTGCAGCTTCATCGTGCCCGCGATCGTGCGCACCGCACCCGCACCCGCTCCGTAGTGCCTCACCGCCTCGATCGCGGCTTTGCGCAGCGCCTTGTGCGTGGTCAGTCCCAGATAATTGTTCGACGCTAGATTTATCACCTCGCGCCCGTCGAAGATGCACACCGGCTTCTGTTCGCCTTCAAGCACGCGCAGCTTGGGCGCAACGCCTTTGGCGCGAAGTTCGTTCAGTTGGTCGGAGACGTACTGCAGCGGATTCTGTTTCGTCGTTTGCGTTCCCAGTTCAGACATGATTCGGCTCCTTATGCCGATCGACCAACCGCCATTTTGTCATGCCAGGCCACGCGAATCACCTCAAATGATAGACGCTCCAGTCGAACTCCGAATGTTCAATTGCGGCAAAGTTTTTGTTGACTCGTTCAGATAGAAAAGGCAGCATCTTGGCTAAATTTGCGCGGCTTGAAAGAAATCTCGAATCGAAATGGCCTACCAAATTCGTTCCTTCGAGCCAAGCTTCAAATTCCTATTTTTCTTGAAAGAGGTCTCTCAGCATGATGGCCTTCGGTAATTTTGTTCCCAGAACCCACCTACCTGCGTTTGGCGAAGCGCTCTCCGGCTTGCGCGCGCGCGAAATTCGAACTCTTTCTTTCTCGCGCCTTAGGAAGACACTCGTGTTATTCAGCGCCATGTTGCTCCTCTCGTTCGGCGCCGCCCTTTCTCCCGCGGCCGCGCAAACTCCCCGCCATCCCCTCGACGGCCTGACCGCGCCGGAGCTTTGGACGAGCTACGAAGTATTGCAAGCATCCGGCAAGGTGAATGCGAAAACGCGCTATCCGCTCGTTCAATTGAAGGAGCCGCCGAAGGAGGAAGTCTTGGCCTGGAAGCCCGGGAAGCCCATGCATCGGCAAACGAAGGTCGTGGTCAAGCAGGGCCCACAAACTTTTGAAGCTATCGTGGATCTGGATGCAAAGAAACTTGCTTCCTGGAACGAAATCAAGGGCGTTCAACCCAATTTGACCGGAGAAGAAGAAGAGGAGACCGGCATCGACGATGCGGTGAAGGAAAACGCAGACTGGCAAGCGGCCATGCGCCGCCGGGGATACACCAGCTATGGAACCGTTCATTGCGCTGGCTATGGAACAGGTTATTTTGCCACTCCCGAGGAGCAGGGGCGGCGGCTCTTGCGCGTGGAGTGCGGCGACGTCCGCGGCGTTTGGGAAGGCTGGAACCACCCCATTGAAGGCATCGTGGTGCTTTGGGACGCCAACGAGCGAAAAGTTTTGCGCGTCATCGATACAGGTATCGCCCCTGTGCCCCAGGGCGCTTCGAATCTGGATTTGGCATCCGTCGGCACCCTGCGGGACATTCCCCCTCCGATTACCGTGCAGCAGCCGCTGGGTCCGAGTTTTCGTCTCGACGGCCAAACGGTGAACTGGCAAAAATGGAATTTCCACTTCCGGATCGACCGCCGCGTGGGGCTCGTCGTCACTAACGTAGGCTACGAGGATGGCGGCAAGCTGCGCTCGATTCTCTACGAAGGTTCGCTTTCCGAAATGTTCGTGCCCTACATGGATCCGGGCGAGGGCTGGTATGCTAAGTCGTTTTTTGACGCCGGCGAATTTGGCGATGGTTTCTCCAGTTCGCTCGAGACCGGCCAGGACTGCCCCGATAACGCCGTTTACTTCGAGCAGATTTACGCCAACATCAAAGGGACGCCCGCGCTGCGGCCCCGCGCGGCGTGCTTATTCGAACAGTCCGCCGGCGAAATTGCCTGGCGGCACGACAGCAACGTAGTGGAGAGCCGTAAGGCGCGCGACCTCGTTTTGCGCACCATCGGAACTTTCGGAAACTACGACTACGTGATCGATTGGATCTTCCGGCAAGACGGCTCGATTCGCGTGCGCGTCGGCGCTACCGGCGTCGACGAAGTAAAAGGCGTGAAGAGCCGCACCGCCAGCGAGGATCCCGACGGGCAAGCCAGCGCCTACGGACGCTTCATCGCCGAAAACACTGTCGGCGTGGACCACGACCACTACTTTTCCTTCCGCCTCGATTTCGATGTTGACGGCACTGCGAATAGTTTTGTTCGTGACCGCCTTAGCGTGAAGCGACTCCCCGCCACCAGCCCGCGCAAAAGTCTTTGGATCGCGGAGCCCGAAACGTCCAAAACCGAGGAGCAAGCCAAATTGCACATGAGCATGGACAAGCCGGAAATCTGGCGCGTGGTCAATCCGGCCGTTAAAAGTCCGCTCGGATATCCCGTGGGCTACGAACTCATGCCCGGGGAAACGGGGATGTCTTTACTTCTTCCCGACGACTATCCACAAAAACGCGCAGGATTCACCGATTATCAACTCTGGGTCACGCCCTACAACGATAGCGAACGCTACGCCGCGGGCGATTTTCCCATGCAGAGCAAGGGCGGCGACGGTCTGCCCGCGTGGACCAAGGCCAACCGAGGAATCGAGAATACCGATATCGTGCTCTGGTACACCATGGGATTCCATCACGTGCCGCATTCAGAAGATTGGCCGGTGCTGCCCACGATTTATCACGAATTCGAATTGCGCCCGTACAACTTTTTCGCGCGTAATCCTGCGTTGGATTTGCCGAGGTAGTTTCAGCGAGAGGGCGCGCCGTTCGGGTACAACAAAATTTTCCCCGCCAGGCCGCCTTGCAATAAGGAAAACGCGGTCTCGAACTTGTCGAGCGTGGTGCGCTCGCCAAACAACGGCTCCAGATTCAGGCGCCCCGCCTTCAACAGCGCGGTCATCTGCACCCAGGTGCCGTACATCCTGCGGCCATAAATTCCCTGTACCGTCGCGCCCTTGAAAATCACGTCGTTCACCAGGTCCAGCGGCACGTTCTCCGTCGGAATTCCCAGCAGCGATGCTCGTCCTCCCGCTCGCAGCGACTTGAATCCTTGTTGAATCGCCGCGGGATTGCCGGACATTTCGAGCAGCACATCCACGCCCGTCTTGTTCGTTTCCCCGACTATGCGCGCCACCGCATCCTCCGCCGAGGGATTGATCACCACGTCCGCGCCCATTTTCTTCGCCATGGCGCGGCGATGTTCGTTCGTTTCAGTTGCAAACACCGTCGAACTCCCACAAGCCTTGGCAACCGCAATCGCCATCAGCCCGATCGGCCCGCACCCCGTAACCAGCACCGTCTGCCCCGCAATCGGCCCCGCCAGCACCGTGTGCACGGCGTTGCCCAGCGGATCGAGTATCGCGCCGTAATGTTCCGGAATCGCCGCATCCAGTTTCCAGATATTCGACGCCGGAATCTTCACGAATTCCGCGAACGCGCCGTCCTGATCGATTCCGATGATGCGCAGGTTCTGGCAGATGTGCGCTTCGCCTAGGCGGCACTGGTGGCAGTGCCCACAGTTGACGTGCATCTCCGCGCTGACAAAGTCTCCCGCCTTGACCGCGGTTACGTCTTCGCCCGCCCGCTCGACCACCCCGCAAAATTCGTGTCCCAGCGTCACCGGCGGCTTGATCCGCCCCTGCGACCAGCGATCCCATCCATAAATGTGCAGGTCCGTCCCGCAGATGGACGCCGTTTTCACACGCACCAGTACATCCGTCGGACCGATCGGCGGCACCGGCGCCGTCTCCATCGACAGTCCCCGCGCCGCCTTCATCTTGCGCAGCGCTTTCATCGTCGCCATCTAACTGGTTCCTCGCTCAACGCACAAGTTGCCAATGTTAGCACACGCTTCGATCACGCCTACCGTAGGGGCACGATACATCGTGCCCTTCTATGTCGTGCTGTCACTTGTTCTTGGCTCCTACAGATCAGTTTGCTCGATTCGCTTACTTCACCTGCTCGATCACCCCGATCTTCTCCAATGCCCGCAAATACTCGACGACGAGCTCCAGTGGCACCGGCCCATACTCCGCCGACACCGCATCGCGAATCTCCTGCCCATCGCGCGTCCCATCCGCAAAATTTAACACCTCGTACGCATACTCTTCTCCTGCGCCCCACAATCCCTCATAACTCAGCAGCTTCGGTGTCGTCACTTCCACCGCCTTCGCATGCTCCGCGAAATAATCGTACCCAAACACCGCCAGCGGCCCTTTCGGCTCAGTCTTCCGTCGAAACGGACGATTTCCCCCAACTGGCACGCTTGTCAGAACGCAATACCCTTTCGAGTGGTTCTCCATGTCTGCGCAAATCTTGCTGCTGAAGATCCACCGCGACTGGTGAACATCCGGAGCAAGACGCGTCACCGATTCCACCAGCGGCAGGAACTGCCGCACCTCTAATCGTTCGATCCCCGCGCTCTCCCATGGCGTGGCGATCTGCGCTCTCTTCCGTTGAATTTCTTCCGCCGCCCGATGCGTTCGCATCAGCAATAAGCCGAACACGGCCTGCAAGTTTTTGTCCCCCATTCCCGCTAAAAAATACCCGCTCGCCGCCCCGATGAACGCCGCCCTCTTCAGCTTCGTGGGATCGATATTCGCCGCCGCATCAAAATTCGTATGAATGTAGCGGTCGGGCCAGTCATTCATGTAAATCGTCGGTATCCCTAATGAGGAATCCTGATAGACGTCATGGTCGCTCCCCATCGTGTACGCGCTGAACTGCGCCTGCAACGGCTCCTTTCCTCCCTCCGGCGCCACCAGCGGATATTCCGCGCTTCCCGTCGCCGCAAACTTGTACGACTGCTCGTTCGCAAACTCCGCGAACGCCCACGCCACGTCATGCACGAACGACGGCAAGCTCATCGGCCCGCGTGTCACGTGGAACACTGCCTTCGTTACCGGCCCGCCGCCCACCATGTCCATGTGCACCGCAGCTTTGATTCGCTTCGCGAATTCCGGCTTGGCATTTAGCAGCGCCAGCGTCCCTTCAATCTCCGGCGGCCAGATAAACCGTATCGTCCGCGCTGGCCGCGCCAGTTTCCCCTCGTTAATTAGCTTCTGCAGCGTTCGCGCCACCTCCAGAATCGTCACGCAGCCGCTGGCATTGTCGTTCGCCCCCGGCCGCTGGTGATCCAGGTGGCACGAAAACGCAATCTCTTCGTCCTTCAGCTTAGGGTCCGCCCCCGGAATCGTCGCCGTCACCACTTCGTAGTTTCCCGAGTGCTGCCCCGCCTTCACTACCGCGTGAAGCCGGATCTTCTCTCCCCGCGCCAGACGCTCGCGCATTGTCCGTGCGGTTTTCAGCGACACCATAATCCCAAACGTCTTGTTCGCCGAAAACGTCTCCAAATGTCCCCAGCGGATCAGATTCTCGTCTTCGCCCCACCACGCCGTTTTCTGGTTCTGCGCGCAGCTCACAATCCCCGCCGCGCCAAATTTTCCCACCGCCAAATCCTGCACCGCCCCCGGCTGCGCGCTCACCAGCACGATCTTGCCCTTCACCTCTTTCCCCGCGTAGTCGCTCTCTTTCGTCCCTTCGCCTACGTCCACCAAATCCGCCGTCACATCCGCGCTTTCGCTATCCTCCGCCAGCACAATCGGCTCCGCTTCGTAGCTCCCCACTAGTTTCTCTGGCACCCACTTTCCCTCGTGTTGTCGCAGCTCCCACAGCTCGGCCGATTCCGCCTCCCACGCCGGCCGGGACCTCTGCGTCCCATAGAAAATCTTGCCGTCGGCGGAAAATTGCAGGATGGCCACGTCGCTCAGTCCGTACGCTCGCGCGCGCTCCGCCACCAATTCCGCCGCCGCGTGGAAACCCTGCGACGCGCGCTGCCGGTGAAACCTCGTTATCCCCTCGAGATTCCGCTTCGCTGTTTCGCCCGACAGCTCCTCCGCCAGCGCCGCCACATCTTTTTCCGGCAGCAACGGCGGCTTCTGCGCCTCCGCAATCCCCGCAAACATTCCGCTAGCGATCATCGCCGCAACCAGGCTTTTCATGTGCCGTTCCTCCGCGCAGCGCATTCTATCTTCAATTTCGCCCGCTTTGCGCGTGAGGTGGCGGCGGCTGGCCGGTCTTGATTGTCGATGGTCATGAGAGTTTTCTCACCTAATCGCGGTTGGGATGAGGTCCGTAACAGATGATTTGGACGGGTTCGTCTTTCTCAGCCTTTTCCACGAGGCGTATCCCGCTGAGAGAGTGGAGGAGCTAGGCGGCGATTTAGGTAAGAACACCGGCACGCTTGAGGAAGATGCGGTTGCGGACCAGAAGGAACAAGAGCCTGGCGAGGAACTCGTTCACGTCATAAGGGGTGTGGAACTCCGTGAGCTTATCGAGAAGATCGGCGGAAAGGTCGTCCGGGTCCTTTTGGGTGCGCGGAGACCTGCGTGGCGGAAGCAGAGACCGGAACTGGTACCCAGACAGGAAGCTGACAAGGACGGCCCGTGCGGGTGCGGTGGCTGCAAAGGACTGCGGGCTTAGGTGCGCTCTCTGCGCTATCGTTCCCTTCACCAGCACGCGCTTCGCTGTCGCCCTGGGCGAGACTGCAATGGCAGGCGGGCTGGGTAGAACGGAGGGCGCCCGACGGATTGTTGCACCCGGCCCCAGCCGCCCGGCAAGATAGAGGGAAGAACTTAGTTAAACGGCAGTTCGCCACGGCGGTTCACCTGCGGCGCGGGAAATTCGTAGGCTAGGTGGCCGGCGGAGGGATGATTCACTTTAGAGCGCCTTCCGTACTTTTGCAGGCGTTGATACGCTTCCGACCAGGTTGGCAATTCGGCGTTGTCCTGGGCCCAATGGACCACTGCGGCTTCGTCGCACCACTCCACGAGCTTGTGCATGGCCTTGCTGTGGGCACCGGAAGTCATAAACTTTTTCATGGCCGTTTCGCCAGTCCAGAGGGTGCTAGTCCAGAATGTCTTGCGCCGTTCTCGCAGCAACTTCGCCGCGAGATTCCCTTCGGCGCGGGCCGCTTGCCGAGAGGAGCGCAAGACGTACCACCCGAACATCGGCAAGAAGCGCCAGGACCGCAGCCGCAGCCGAGTAATTGAGACCAGTGCCATCTGGCCATCTCAACCTAGCGGTATTGCCTGGGTTCAGCCAAGAATAGGAAACTTGTGGTTGCTCTTGCTCCAGTAACGCTGTTGAAGAGTGTCTGTCCTCGACGACCATCGGGAGTCGAGGGGTCTCTTTTGCTCTCCGATGGGTATAGCTGTACTCGGCGAGTCCGCTGTGGTAGACGAAGAGAACTTCTCCCTACTTCCTTGCTTCTTTTCCTCGCTTCAGTACAATCGCTGCGCTTCCCTCAGGGGGACGAATGAGCTTCACCCAGCGGCTGGACGAAATACGAACGGGCTTTGAGCGGCCCTTCTGGGTCGCCAACATCAGCGAAATCTTCGAGCGTCTCTCCTACTACGGGGCCTTTTCCTCCCTCGCCGTCTATCTTCAGGAAAAGCTCAACTTTTCGACCGAGCAAACCGGCACGCTCTCCGGCATCTTCGGCGGCATGGTCTGGTTTCTCGCGATTTTCGGCGGAGCGGTGGCGGACAAGCTCGGTTTTCGCCGCGCGCTGTCGCTCGCCTATTTCATTCTCGCGATGGCGTACTTCTTGCTCGGCTCCATCGGCGCGCCCTGGCTTGCGCCGGTGCGCAACGCCGTTCCGCTGGGGCTCTTTGTCGGCTTCATTTTGATTCTTCCCGCGCTCGGCGTTTCACTCGTCAAACCCTGCGTTGTGGGCACCACCGCACGCTCTTCCAAGGAAAACGTCCGCTCCATCGGCTATTCGATCTACTACACCATGGTGAATATCGGCGGCGCCTCCGGCCCTTATGTCGCCTCCTGGGCGCATCGCCATCTCGGCGTCGAAAATGTGTTTCGCGTTTCTGCACTGAGCGTTTTCCTTATGTTTTTTGGCGTGCTCCTCTTCTTCCGCGAGCCGAAGACAAAAACGGTTGAACCTGCGCCAAGCCTGGCCGCCACTCTGCGGAATTTCCTCACCGTGCTCTCCAACCCCAAATTCATGCTCTTTCTTTTGATCTTTACCGGTTACTGGATTGTCTTCTGGCAGCAATACATCTCGCTTCCCGGCTATATCCACGGTTATATCTGCGCCGGTGCCGACGTCGAGCTGATCCTGATTACAGACGGACTCGTCGTCATTTGTCTAACCTTGGCCGTCAACTATCTCATTCGCAAGATCCCCGCTTTCCAGGCCGTCATTTTGGGAACGCTCGTATCCTCCGTGGCCTGGCTCGTCGTGGCCTTTCAGCCCACCATCCTCGGGGCGATTGTCTCCATTTTCATTCTCGCTCTCGGCGAAATCACGCAACAGCCGCGCTATTACGAATACATTTCCCGGCTCGCGCCTCCCGGGCAGCAGGGTACTTATATGGGTTTCGCGTTTCTGCCGATCGGGATCGGTTCGTTGGTGGGAGGCTGGTTCGGGGGACGGATGATGCATCACTTTGGCGAGGTTGCGCACCGTCCCCAACGGGCCTGGTTTGCGGTGACCGCAGTGGGGTTGGCGACTGTGGTCTTGCTTTGGATCTACGACAGCATCTTCAAGCCATCTGCGCAGGAGCCATCTAGGTGACTTCGTGCGGTGCCGTTAACTTTGGAAGGATTTTTCTTGCTTAGAACTATCAACTGTGAACTGCTGACTCGTTTCAATTGACCAGGCGGCGGAGCGAATTGAGCGCGTGACGCGCCAGCGAATACCGCGGCTCCACTTGCAAAGCTTCTTGAAACGCTTTCATCGCCGGGACGTAGAGTTCCTTGCCGAAGTAGGCGCGGCCCAGATTGTAGTGCGGAAAGTGGCGCGGCTCGTAGCGACGGGCTTCAATAGCCTGCTGCAGCCAGGGAATGGCTTCATCGAAGCGTCCCAGCTCGATCATATAGGCACCGATGTCGTTGTACGGATTGCCGAAATCCGGGTCGATCGCGATGGCCAGTTTGCACTGGGCAATAGCTTCTTCAAAGCGCCCCTTGGAATGGTAGGTCCAGCCCAGAAACGTGTGGGCTTCGGCGGTGGGATGCAAGGCTAATGACGATTGATAGAGCTCGATGGCCGCATCGTAATCGCCTTCCATTTGCGCCTGATAGGCATCCTGCAATAGTTCCCAAGCCCGCGTAAGCGTTTCTTGGTTCATAGTCCTATTTGTTAGCATGTAGGCCCGTAGGCGTCAAAAGTACGAAAGTTCTGGTCGTTCCTGGGAGGAACCTGTCCTTCCTACCGGGAGGCCAACGGAGAAAAGTAGCAATGGGAGCCGGAAACAGGGAAAATAATTATATCTTTCTTAAGAGGATGAAGGGGGATACGTGAAGCGAATTCTTGCAATTCTTGGGATTATGGTGCTGGGCGTGGCTGCAGCACTCTCTGCGCAGGATGCGCCGGCAAAGAAGGCGACACCGGCCGGCACGAAGGGGGCGTCAGCAGCGGCGTCGCGCGGCAAGGTGATTTTCGATAAAAGCTGCGCCGTCTGCCATTACGCGGACAGCGACGCCAAGAAAATCGGGCCCGGGCTCAAAGGTCTATCCAAGCGCGGCACGTTTTCGGTGAACAACAACAAAGTCACCGACGAGAATTTGAAGGCGTGGATTGAAAACGGCGATCAGCAGATGCCGCCTTTCAAGGACACGTTGGAGGCGGCGCAAATCAAGGACCTTATCGCCTACGTGAAGACGCTGTAAGGGCGGTTAGCGCGCGCGGGAATTCAGTGAGAAAGAAAAAGCCCCCGACAGCCTGAAACCATCAGACTGCGGGGGCAAAATCAGCTGAGCATCCACCCGAACACTAAACGTCATGAGTAGTGGGGCCGCGCAAAAATAAGCTGCGCCCATAGCCATCTCCCGGACGCGGTGTCAAGGTTCGATTCCTCGCAAGCCGGGAATCTACTTCAGGACCGCGTCCTTGAACGCCTTGGCCGCACGCAGACGAACCACGGTCTTGGCCTTGATCTTAATCGCCTCGCCCGTCTGGGGATTGCGGCCCATGCGCGCCTTGCGGTGCGCTTTCACGGCGCGTCCGATATTCGGAATGACGAATTTACCCGCAGCGCCCTTGCACTCTCTCACCGCGAGCTTAAAAAGCTCTTCAAAAAAGAGCGCCGCGGTTTTCTTCGGTGTGCCGCACTTATCGGCAATGTGTGCCACGACTTTGGACTTGCTCAATGGCTTGGCCATCTAGTCTGCTTATCCTCCTGATTTTTCGATCGACCCAGATATTTTCGGGGCCGGCAACAAGCTTGAAACCGCGATTTTCGCGGGAAAAAGCTGATGCCGCTGGGCACTATAGCCAACGAAATAACGGAACGCAAGCAAAAAACCGCAAAAATCTTGGAAAAAGTGAGATTCTCGCCCGGAGGAAGCAAAATCGCCTTGAAATACACGGTTTTACAGATGTTCCTGGCTCCGCCCGCCGCTTTTGCGGGGTGGTTAGGGTGTGGCCAAATCGCTGTAGAAATGGGCGATGGCTTTGATGCCGTTGAAGTAGTTTTCAAGCAAGATGTGCTCGTCGGGGGCGTGAGCGTTTTCGTCGGGCAAACCAAAGCCGATCAACACGCAGGGCACCTTGAAGGTGTCGTACATTTGGGTGACAAAGGGGATAGAGCCGCCTTCGCGGATGAACACCGCTTTTTTGCCGAAGCCTTTCTCGAGCGCGGTTTGCGCTTTTTTGAAAATGGGCGCCTGGAACGGAGCCACCCAGGGCTTGCCTGAACTTAGAATCTCAAACTTGCAGGTGACGGTTTTCGGGAGAAGTTTGTGGATATATTTTTCAACGGACTTGGCAATTTTTTGCGGGTCCTGGTTGGGCACAAGCCGCGTGGAGAATTTTGCGTGGGCTTTGGAAGGAATGACGGTCTTTGCGCCCTCGCCGGTGTAGCCGCCCCAGATGCCATTGAGCTCGAGGGTGGGCCGCGTCCACAGCTGCTCGACGATGGAGAATCCCTTTTCGCCTGCGTAGCTGGGCGCACCGACCGCCTTCTGAAAATCCTTTTTGTTCCAGGGAAGCGCGTTCAAGGATTTGCGCTCGGCGGGCGGAAGCTTGGGGACGGAATCGTAAAACCCCGGGACGGTGACGCGAAAATTCTTGTCGTGAAGTTTGGCGAAGAGCTCCGTAAGGATGGTGAGCGGATTGGGAACCGCGCCACCGTAAACGCCGGAGTGGAGGTCGCGCTCGGGTCCGGTGAGTTCGAGCTGATAGTAGTTGAGCCCACGCAAACCGTACGTAATCGAGGGCACGCCCTTCGCCAACATGGAGGTATCGGAAACCACGAGCGCGTCGGCTTTAAGCTTTTCTTTATTTTCTTGGACGAAGTCCCACAGGCTGACGCTGCCAACTTCTTCTTCCCCCTCGATCAATACTTTCATGTTGATGGGGAACTTCCCATCCGCTTTTTGGAGCGACTCGAGCGCTTTCAAATGAATGTGCACCTGGCCCTTATCGTCGGCGGTACCGCGGCCATAGAGCTTGCCGTCGCGGACGGCCGGCTCAAACGCGGGCGAAGTCCAGAGCTCGAGAGGCTCGGCAGGCTGAACGTCGTAATGACCGTAGAAGAGGACAGTCGGCTTGCCAGGCGCTTCGAGCGATTCCGCGTAAACTAGCGGATGGAAATTCGTAGGAATGACTTCAACCGTTTTAAAACCAGCTGTATGCAGATGATCGGCCACCCAGCGCGCGCCACGTTCGATATCCGGCTTGTGCTCACTCTTGGTGCTGACACTAGGAATCCGCAAGAACTCGCAAAGCTCCGTCAGATTCAGGTCGCGGTGGTTATCAATAAAGTCGACAAGATTCATAAAGGGCGGGTTGTGAGTCCTTTCCAGATTGATGACAAAATTTTCGGTCGAACGTTTGGGGCGGCTTCGTGCGTGCGGGAAATCAGATAGATCCCGTGGCCCTCGCCACTATTCTATGACCACGAAGGTCAGGGCACAAGCGAGCGGGTGAGTGGTGTCCATCAGCCGGTTCGATCATGCCGATGATTGACTGGTGATTTCACCCGAACCTCGGCACAGCCGCTCTGAAATATTCCTTTGCCACACTGATCCAGCGTGTCGCAGTGGCATTTTTGCATCATCTTTTTCAGCAAGCGCTGTACGATCTTTATTCCACCCATCAACTGGTCGAGTTCCGCGAGTTTCTTCCGGGAGAGGGTTCGCCATCGTTCCGAAGCCCTAGTGACATTGCGAAAACCGAAGAACAACTGCCGGATTTCGTCCAGCGTAAAACCGAGTTGGCGCGCGCGTTGGATGATTGCTAGGCGATAGAGCGCTGTCGCGTCGTATCGTCTCTGCCCGCTCATTCGCAAGGCGGGAGGAAGAAGCCCGATTCGCTCGTAGTAGCGGATCGCGGAGGCCTGCAAGCCAACTTGCCGGGCTACCTCGGAAATCGTTAGTTGCGGCATAACTGCATTGTAAGATTGCGACATTCCGATTGCCAGTTCGAACTGACCAATACATCCGAAAATACTCCTTGCCGTAAAGTCAACTTTAAGTTGCACCCTACTTCTAAGGCCGCTGGACGGCAAAACAAATCCGGCGCCTGGAGAGAAAACCTATGAAGACAATTCGTTGGATATTTGCAGTTGGGCTCTTGCTGGCTTGCGGCCATGTCGCGTCGGCACAATCGAGCAGCACGAGAAGGATTGTCGCCCTAGCACGAACGACCATGGCGGCAGCGAAGGAGCACGCCGATAGTGGTGCCGCGGCGCTTGACGCGCAGCGGGAAAAGCGTGCACTGCAAGTCTTTCTAAAGTCCGTGGAAACGCAGATCGTGTCCACAGCCGATGCGATGCCTGCCGTTAAGTATGGGTTTGCCCCGACAGATGGCGAATTCAAAGGCGTGCGCACGTTTGGTCAGCAGGTAAAACACTTGGCAGCGACAAATCACATTCTCGCCGCCGCGGCGCTGGGCGAGGAACCGCCGGCCGAGGCGGGGGACGAGGCGGGACCCGATGCGGTAAGGACCAAGGCGGAGATTCTCGATTACCTGAAGGCGTCGTTCACGCATCTTGGCAAAGCGATCGAGGCGATCGGCGACAAGAATGAAGCTGTCAAGTCTTCTCCGATTTCGCCTTTAAAGGGCCCGGAGACGACTCGATTGGCTCTAACAGTCGAGGCGTTGATTCACGCGTTTAACCACTACGGACAGATGGTCGAGTACCTGCGGATGAACGGTGTTGTGCCGCCGGCCAGCCGTCCCTAAACGCGGACTCGAGGGTAGGCTCGTTACGTTGTTGGAAGATCTCGATACGGAAGGGCCCGAGGGGCATGACTGGGATGGATTATAGACCGGGAAGAAGTGCTTCGGCGAAAGGATCCACCAAAACAGGGTTGCCGGAAACTGCCTCGCGTTGGGCAGGTTGCGATTCGGATACACCTTTTCGCGGAGCCGATTGACGCGTTTACCGCGAGAGCGGGAAGATGGCGGTATGAACGGAACGACCTTTACGAGCCCACGGCGGAGTTCGCGAGTTTTCCATAAAATGCGCGTGCAGGCAGAAGGACGCGCCCATGACGGCCGGAAGTTCCGCGAGGTCTGCCATACCGTACTGGTAAGCGCCCACGGCGGGCTGCTGCTGCTGAAACACGAAGTGGACAATGGCGAGCTGCTGACCCTGAGCAATCCCGAAACGCAGGAAGAGTTGGAGTGCCGGATCGTCTATCTGGGTGAACCCAACGACAAGGGGCAGCGCGTGGGAGTGGAGTTTCTCACGCCAGCACCGCACTTCTGGGGTCTCGAGTTGGATGAGAGTCCCATGCCAAAACCGGATCGCGAGGGTTCCGTAAACTAACAAGGCCTGGCCCGGCTTGCTCCTACAACTTCTACTGGAAAGGCAAACGAGGGGAGGGGTGTATGGAAAACATCATGCCGTCCACCCAGTCCGAACGAGAAGAGGTCGCGAAGCTGCGCCACATTGCCAGCGAGTTCGCCGAAGGGTTCAACACCGGCGACGTGGATCGCATCATGCGTTTCTACGGAGACACTTACGTGGACATCAATCTTCGCAACCCCGTTCAATCCTGGCAGGAGCGCCGGGAATACTATGCCCAAGTGATCCGGAAGGGCGGTTTTCGTGTGCAGGTGCACCCCGACGAGATTCTCATCCGAGGAGATTTTGCCTTTATCCGCGGTTCACTCGAACTCACCCGCGCCTCCGCGGCCGGTGATTCCGCACGCACGGAGCTTCGTTACCTCGAAATTGCTCGGCGGCAACAGGACGGTTCCTGGCAAGTAATGTGGGGCATGGACGGCCCTGTCCAAGAATACACACCTTCCGCCTGACAACATCTCCCCAGGTAGGCGACCACATGGAAGTTCGGCCCTAAAGCAAGAGGATCATATTTCAATTTCTCGATTCAAAGTTCGGGAGTAGAAGCGCCAACGGAGACGGGACGCGCTGCAACTCTCACAGGAATTTGTTTTTTGCGCCTCAGGAACCAATCCACGATTCGCCAAGCCAGAAGCAAGGAAACCAGCGCGCCATAAAAGAGCGGCTTGCGCACGTCGGATTTCACCAGCCAATAGTAGTGAATAACCCCGCAAATAGCGCTGATGTAGATCGCGCGGTGAAGCTGCTGCCATCGGCGACCGCCCAGGCGGCGGATCGACCAGGCCGTGGACGTTAGTGCGAGCGGGATCAGCAGCACGAAGGCCGTAAACCCAACGGTGACGTAGGGGCGCTTGGCCACGTCTTTCCACATGCCCACGAGATCAAACGACTGGTCGGGACCCAGGTAAGTCAGGAAATGCAGACAAACATAGAAAAAAGCGAAGAGGCCGAGCATGCGGCGAAACCTGATGAGGTCGGGGAGATTGAGAAGCTTTCGCAGCGGCGTGATGGAGAGCGTAATGATGAGGAATCGGAGAGTCCAATCGCCGGTGGCGTGCTGGACAAATTCGACCGGATTGGCGCCAAGACCGGAGTGAAACGCGCGCCAGAGGAGCGCCGCAAATGGAACAAGGGAGATGAAGAAGATAAAGACTTTGGTCCATTTACTCGAGAGAATTTTGCGCACGCGGGAATTTCCGTTCAGAAGTTTTTCTTCAGGTCCATGCCGGCGTACATGCCAGCGACTTGGTCGCCGTAGCCATTGAACATGAGAGTGTCGCGCCGGAGGATGTCGCCGAGGCGGCGCTCCTTCGCCTGGCTCCAGCGCGGATGGTCAACGTGGGGATTCACGTTGGAGTAGAAGCCATATTCATTGGGGGCGGCAATATTCCAGGTGGTGGGCGGCTGCTTTTGCGTAAAGCGGACCTTCACCAGCGATTTGATGCTTTTGAAGCCGTATTTCCAGGGGATGACCAAGCGCACGGGCGCGCCGTCCTGGTTGGGCAGCGTCTCACCATACATGCCAACGCAAAGAAGCATGAGCGGATTCATGGCCTCGTCGAGGCGCAATCCTTCGACATACGGATACTCGAGACCGGTATGGCGAGCTTCCGGCATTTGGCCGGGGTCGTAGTAAGTTTCAAAGGCGACAAATTTTGCCTTGGGAGTGGGTTCGACGAGATTCGCGAGAATGTTGAAGGAATAACCAATCCAAGGCACAACGATGGACCAGCCTTCGACGCAGCGGTGGCGGTAGATGCGCTCCTCGAGCGGAGCCAGCTTGAGGAGTTCGTCCATGGTGATTTTGCGCGGCTTGTTGACTTCCCCTTCGATGAAGACGGTCCAAGGGGAAGTGCGGAATTTTTGCGAATTTCTGGCCGGATCGCTCTTATCGGTGCCAAACTCGTAGAAATTATTGTAGTGGCTGACATCGTTGTAGGAGGTTTGCTTTTCGGTTGTGCTGAAAGGGCTCTTGCCCAAACCGGTGAGCTTCGTTCCCGCGTAGGCTGTTGTGGGAGGCGAGACCAAATTGAGGATGCCGCGGCCGCTGGTGGCGATCACACCGGCCAAGCCCATTCCCTGCAGAAATTTGCGGCGGTTCAAATAGACGGACTTGGGCGTGACATCGCGGTACGTAAGGCCAGGGGCTTGCCGAATCAGCATTGTTCACTACTCCAGTGCGCTAAGATGCGAGCACACTTATTCTACGTCTACGCACTATGTTTAGATGTCAGAATTTGCGGAAGGATTCCCGGGGCAATGGATCGCAGCCATTAATTGCCGCGCTTGGCGGGGGAGGCGAAGGTCTGCGCCCGGCGCACGTAATGACGATCAAAATAATTTTGATATTCGCCGCTGCGAGTTTCCTCGAGCCAGGAGGAGTTTTCCTGATACCAACGGATGGTTTCCTCCAGACCGTGGCCGAACTCCCAACCGGGCTTCCAGCCGAGCTCATTTTCCAACTTTGCGCAGTTCAGGGCGTAGCGGCGGTCGTGGGCCGGGCGGTCGGTGACAAAATTCAGCAGGCTTTCGGGCCGGTTCAAGGCGCGCAGGATTTTTCGCACCACGGCGATATTTTCGAGCTCACAACCGCCGCCAATGTTGTAAATCTCGCCTTCTTTTCCCGCGCGCAGAATCAGGTCGAGGGCCTGGCAGTGGTCCGCGACGTGAATCCAGTCGCGGACATTTTTCCCATCACCGTAAACAGGCAGCGGCTGATTTGTCAGGGCTTGAGAAATCATCAGGGGAATGAATTTTTCGGGAAATTGATACGGACCGTAGTTGTTTGTGCAGCGGGTGATGATGGCAGGAAAGTGGTGAGTCTTTACAGCAGAGAGAACCAGGAGATCGGAGGCCGCTTTGCTCGCCGCGTAAGGACTTGTAGGAGCGAGCGGTGAGGATTCTTTCGCCCTTTCTCCGGGCTCGAGGCTTCCATAGACTTCATCGGTGCTGACGTGCACGAAGCGAGCTACACCGGCGGCCCGGCAGGCATCCACCAGGCGCCAGGTTCCTTCGACATTGGTGCGCACGAAAGGCGTGGCGTCTTCAATGCTGCGGTCAACGTGACTTTCCGCGGCGAAGTGCACCACCGCGTCGCAGTCTTTGACGGCATCGGCGACGGATGGATCGGAGATGTCCAAGCGCACGAACTTGACCCGCGAGTCCTGGAGAGCCGTTTCGAGGTTACGCAGGTTTCCGGCGTAAGTGAGTTTGTCGAGGACAACAATCTGATCGGAAGGATGTTGCTGCAAGAGTTGATGGACAAAATTGGAGCCGATGAATCCCGCTCCACCGGTGACGAGAATACGCAAGTCTAGTTCCCCCCGTGAGAAGCGTGCGAGTGTTCGGCGGAGCGGTGCGCCTGTTCGCGAACCAGGTTGCTGGCGCGCCACAAGGATTCGAACGTGCCGGCGTCGGTCCACCAGCCGTCCAGAATTTCGCGCGTGAGCTGGTTCTCGGCAAGATAGGAGTTGTTGACGTCAGTGATTTCGTACTCCTGCCGGCCGGAAGGTTTGAGCGTGCGAATCCTGTCGAACACCGTTTGGTCGTAAAAATAGATTCCGATGACGGCGTACTGAGACCCCGGCTTCTTGGGTTTCTCCTCGATGCGGACAATGCGGCCGTTCTCGAAAACCGGAACGCCGAACCGCTCGGGATCGGGCACTTCTTTCAGGAGGACCTTGGCGCCGCGCTGCTGCTTCTCAAACTTTTGCGCGGACGCGCGGACGCTACCCTCAATAATGTTGTCGCCAAGAATGACGCAAACTTTTTCTCCGCGCGCAAAATATTCCGCAAGGCGCAAGGCATCGGCGATGCCGCCCTCGCCTTCCTGGTAGGCGAAGTTGAGCTGGTGAAGTCCGAAGTCTTTTCCGTTGCGCAGAAGCCGCAGAAAATCGCCGGCGCTGTTTCCGCCGGTGACGATCAGGATGTCCTCGATCCCTGCATCCACCAATGTGTGCAGGGGATAATAAATCATGGGCTTGTTGTATATGGGCAAGAGATGCTTGTTCGTTACCCGCGTCAGCGGATGGAGCCGCGAGCCGGTTCCCCCGGCCAGCACGATTCCTTTCATTGAACCTCCCCGGGCTTTGCCTGCAAGCGGGCGGCAGAAGAGGTGTTCGAAACGAGTTCCTGCCGGACGTGTGAGGTCTTCATACGGTCGGCGAAATAGCCAGGAAGCGTATCCTGCCAACGACGCATGCGCAGGCCGTATCGCTCGAGATTTGTTGTTGAGAGAACGGAATAGTTTGGCCTGCGGGCCGGGCGCGGCACGTCTTCGGTGTGCACAGCTTCGACCGTGACGTTGGAAAGACCCGCGGCACGCAGGATGCCGCAAGCAAAATCGAACCAACTGCAGGCTCCATCGTTGGCCGCATGGAGAATTCCGCGGACACCGGCCCGAACAAGCTGGATGATGACGCAAGCCAGATCGCGGTTATACGTGGGACGACCGATCTGGTCAGCAACTACACGAAGTTTTTTCTGAGTTTGCACGAGAGCAAGAATCGTGTTGGGGAAGGACTTGCCAGCCGCGCCGAAAACCCAGGAGGCTCTGAGGATGCAGCATTCGGGAAGAATTTCGCGCAAGCCCTTTTCGGCATCCGCTTTCGACCGGCCGTAGACATTTATGGGGCAGACGGGATCTTCGGGCTCATAGGGCGTGCCTTTCGAGCCGTCGAAAACATAATCCGTGCTGACAAAGAGAAGTTTAGACCGGGCATCACGCGCGGCCCGCGCGACATTCATTGCACCGGTGCAATTCACGTCGTGAGCGCGCTGGGGGTCCCGCTCACAACCGTCCACGTCAGCGTACGCGGCGGCCAGCACGGTCCATGCAGGACGATTTCTTTCGAAAAGCAGGCGCACTTGCGTTTCATCCCGAATGTCGGCGTCACGCGAGCCAACACCGATCACGGAGTCTCCCTCCCACTCCTCCTGAAGGACCGTTCCAAGCAAGCCGGTGGCACCAATGAGCAAGACTCGCATGGGGCCTTCTTTGGCTCGCGATTTGTGATTCACTGGCATCGTCCTTAGACGTTCGACTGCTCGATGAGACCCGGCCTGCTGACCTCGATCTGTTTCCTATGGTAATCGAGTGCGGGCTGGTTGATCAACGGCAGGGGTTGCGGAGCCTGTCGAGCTCAGGGTATCCGCCGATTCGTCAGGACAAGCTTGCCGCCGGAGCGCGAAAGCAGAAATACCGTGTTTGGATCAATTCCGGCCAGAGCCTTGTCCCTTGAGTCGGCTTCCGTCCAGAGAAAAACGCGCTGAGGGCCAGTCCACAGGCGCTCGAAAGACGAAGAGTCATCAAAGATCCGCGGAGCATCGGGGAAAAGCGAACCATACCAGAGATTTGCGCTGCGGCCATTGAGAATGCGCACTTGCTGCTGGGTGTAGTAGTTCAGGGTCGAGCCGCCTTCATATTCCCCGTTGATCTCGATGATATCGCCCGGGCGATAGACGAGCAGAATGGCATCAGCGAGGGGCTTGGAGGTGAGGAGCGGGCTGAAGGTGACGAGCGCGGCGTGGATTGCGAGGAGAAGAAAGACGCTCATCAAGGCGAGAGCCCAGTTGCCGAGCTTCGGGCGCCCACCCCGGCGGAAATACCAGTTCAAGCCGGAACCCAGGAGCAGAGAAAGTCCAAAGAGGAGGAGGGGCGCGCGGAACAAAGTCATCACGGGGAAGTTGAGATCGAGAAAGTGACCAAGCGAGAGAGCGTATTGCTGGGATTCCGGCGGGCCTGAATTCAAGAGCTGGGCGATGTCGGTTCCCAGGGTGACTGGGGGAGCGGCGGTGGCCAGAACAAGGGAAACGATGCCTGCGAGCAAACCAAGACCGGCAAGGGCTGACGCAGAAATTTTCCCCCACTTCCGGAGCGGAGAACCAGGCAGGGAGGATTCTTCTTCCCCGAGGCAGCCACCTAGTAATAGCGCCAGAGCAGGGAGAGCCGGAAGCACGTAGTACTCCTGGCGGGTGGAAAAGCTGAAGAAGAGCATAATCAGGGATGCGGCAAGAAGAAAAATAATCTTAGCGCGTGCTTGCGGAGAGGCGGCTGCCTCGCGGATTCGCCGGAGCTTCACGCTCACCAAGGCTTGGGGAAGAAAGCTAGACCAGGGAAAAAGCCAAACCAGCAAGAGTCCCCAGAAGAGAAGAAGTGGAACCGTGCCGTAGTCACGTGGGATGCGCTTGTTGAGATAACGGAGAAAATGTTCGTTCACAAAATAGAACCAGAAAAAACCGCGAACGTTGCCCTGATCCGGATTGCGGATCCCAGCAAGGAAATGCCACGGGACGGCGATGGCTAGAAAGACCAGGGCGCTAGAGACAAGGCGCATCTTCAGAAGATGGCGAAGCTGACGGGCGAGAAATAGATAGAGAACGATGGTGGCGATTGGAAATACGAGGCCGATCAATCCCTTGGTGAGCACATTGAGCGCGCAGGAAGCCGCCAGACCCCAGCAGGAAAAAAGCGAGGGTTCGGGCTCCTCGAGCGTGCGCAGAAAAAATCCCAGGCTGAGGGTCAGCCAGAGCCCGACTAAAATGTCGGGGATCAGAAAACGAGTAAACATATAGGGTCCCAGGGCAACGCTCGAAATCAGGGAAGCATATAGGCCGGCCGATTCCCCGAACGCACGGCGGCTCAAGAAATAGACCGAGAAGAGCAAAGCCATCACGCCAAGAGCAAGCGGGAGTCGGGCAGACCAGTCGTGTACGCCAAAGACTCGAAAGCTCGCCGCAATGGCCCAATAGAGGAGCGGAGCTTTCTCGAGATAGCGGATGCCATTAACGTGAAGCGTCACCCAATCGTGGTGGAGAAGGATCTCGTGGGCCGCTTCGGCGTGAACGGAATCGGCATCATCCAGCAGCGCGGGGCTGAATAGCGCCGAGCCGTATACGACCAGCCAGAGGAGGAAAAGTATCCCGAGATAGGCCGGCGTTTGGGGATACAAGCGTGATTCAGACGGCATGACGCTGCCGCTTGTGAGCAGGGGCGCAGAGGATCGGGAAGTCCCGGGGACAGCGCATAGGAATGGCGTTAAGTATATCGAGAGCGGGTTTAGACACAACATCCCACCCTGCACATCCATCCGTCGGTACAAGGTACTTACTGGATAGGATTGATGCGATGGGCGCGGCCATTCAATTCGACGAGCCGCAATAGTCCAGTTTGAGCGTCGGGCCGCGGGGTCATCACAATCAGGGTGATGGAGACGTCGCGGATCGATTGCGGGGAGTTGTTCCCGCCTGCATTGGTGCACGGCGTGGGAGCGGCGCCAGCAGTTGCCGCATCGCACGTATATTGAAAAACGGGCACAGGATTTCCGCCGGGAAACATTCCAGAGTAAGCAGGAATGGCCTTAATCTGAGCGATCCGCGCATTACCGGCGTTGTTCATTACGTTCTGAACGTACGGAAACATCGCGGAGGCGGTCCCGTTAACGGGATTCCCCCCGGGCACCTTGTCAACAGCGCCGCGCATGAGCGTGGTACCTACAAGTTGGTAACGAATCCATTTGACGATGCCTGAACCGTCGACGTCCCCCTCGACGATCAGATCGAAGTCACCTGGGGTGACGCAAGTGCCACCGCCAGCAGTTCCGATAAGGCATGCCGGAGTTGCGGGGTAACCGGGATTCCAGGCTACGGGCGTGATCGCGTAACTGCCCGCGCCCGGGGTCTGGGAAAAATTACTAATGGCAGGATACCCAGCGACATTGACGTCACGCACAATCTGATCCAAGCCGAGCCGCGCTTCTTCAAAGGCGCTAACGAGTTGCGATTCGGTCTGGAACCTCATCTGGGAAGGCACCAGAAGAGCAAAGATCGCACCGGAGAGGAGCGTGAAAATGGCAGCTGAAAGCATCAGTTCGATCAGAGTGAACCCTTGCTGCTTGCGGGCGAGGCGGAGGCTGCTCATTTTTCCACCAAAGTGTCGAGAGTCACAGGGAGGACTGGCTGACCACCCTGGCGGCGAACTCCGAGGACGAAACGCTTGCCGCTAACAGCACCGCCGGAATTCACGAAGGTAACGACGGCCCAGCGAACATCATAGGTAAGCTGAAAGGGGTCGTTGGGATCTACATAATTGAAGCTGTAGCCCGTCTGTGGCGCAACGGTAAAGTCAATCAAAGGGCGATTGCTATCCACTTTGACGGCGCTGCCCACCAACTGGCCGGGACTCGCGGGATTTCCGAGTGAACAGAGATTGTTCAAGTCGTCGGTGAAACTAGAGAGGCTGAGGGATTGAGCAGCCATTTGGTTCAGTTCACGCTGTGCAATGACGAGCGCGGTGGAATTCTGCCGATTGGAAGCGTTTAGTGATACCGCCAAGGGGACGAGTTGAGCCACGGCGACTATCCCCACCATTAGGACGAGCGTGGCCATCATGAGCTCGATGAGAGTGAAACCCGATTGATTTACCGGATATCTCGCAAATGGTTTTTGCATAGGGCTGCCTCTATTGTCCTACTTGAGAAAATTCCAATTCCCCTGCGCATCGGCCTGCCAAGTCTGGACGGACCCGGAAGGAAAGAGAATCACAGCGCGATATCCTGCGCCGGGGGCGCTGATATTGGCGATGTAGAGGGCGTACACGGAACCTGATCCCGGGTCAGTAACTGCGCCGCGCTGGTCGAAGCCAAGGGTGGCATTCGACACGGAAACATTGGTAAGCGTTGACACGCCAACCGCCACGGTCAGTGTCGCTGTCCCCGGCACGTTCCCGGCGTCTACCAGATTTGCAGCGCCGCTAAAAACAATTTGCCTTTCTCCCGGGTCCTCAGTGGAGTTCCCATTCGAGTCCGCCCAGATATTCGTAACTCCCGCCGCTTGCTGAATGATGCACTTCACTGGCGTGTTGTGGCGAATGGCTTCAAGGCGCGTGGCCTGCAAAATTCCCGCGAGTTGTGTGGCCGCGTCGGACACCTGGTAGGAGCGGTAGGCGCTAATGAAGGAAGGAACGGCGATTGCACCGACGACGAGGATCACACCCATGGTCCCAACAAGTTCGACCATAGTGAAACCGCTGGCTGAGTCTGACCTTCTGTTAAAATGCTGGAAACTAAACATGGGGATGATGCCTTTCGCCAGAAATCCTCCGGCTTTCCCGACTTAATTTACAAGGTCGACATCGGAAAAGCAGGCAGCACAATTTTTGTGCCAGGCAGATGCTTCACGCGGGCAGCGGGATGCGGGGAGGTCTCCTTGGCTGACCATGCCGAGAATGGCTCAATACTAGGACGGTGAATCGCAGAATGCAACGGCGAAAGAGAAGATGCGCCGGCCTTAACGGTGTGGGAGAGCCACCGGAGCAGGCTAGTACGCTTAGCGCGGGGCGTGGCTGGGCCCGTCGCCTTGAACGAGGAATTCCGCCCAACTAGAGTGTTACAGGAGCCGAAAATGGAGAAACTACTGTCGGAGGCAGCGGAACGTGGGTCGCGATATGCGATGGAAATTTCACGCAGACGGGTCGCGCCGCGCCCAGAAGATGTTGCAAGGCTCGACCTCCTGGGTGGACCCCTTCCCCAGGACACCTCGGATCCCGCGGACGTGATTGCCACCCTCGACGATTTGGGCTCGCCGGCGACCATGGCTTCCACCTCGGGTCGCTACTTCGGATTCGTCACCGGGGGCGCGCTGCCGGTGACGCTGGCGGCGAACTGGCTGGCGGGCGCCTGGGATCAAAATGGCGGCCTCCACGCGACCTCTCCTTTCGCCGCGAAAATAGAAGAAATCGCCGCGCAATGGCTTTGCAACATTTTTGGGCTGCCTGACACCTGCGGCGTTGGATTCACCACCGGAGCCACGATGGCGAACTTCACAGGCCTCGCCGCTGCCCGGCATGCGTTGCTCAAGCGCGCCGGGTGGAATGTCGAGGACGACGGCCTGTTCGGCGCCCCACCTTTAACGGTGGTCGTGGGGGCTGAAGTTCATGTTTCGCTGCTCAAAGCTTTGGCCATGTTAGGCCTTGGGCGATCGCGAGTCATAACCGTGCCTGCAGACGAACAAGGCCGGATGAGGCCCCGCGAGCTTCCTGAGTTGAATGAGCGCACGATCGTTTGTATGCAGGCGGGCAATGTAAATACCGGCGCTTTCGATCCGGCAACGGAGATTTGCGCGCGCGCTCGTCAAGCGGGCGCTTGGGTGCATGTTGACGGTGCATTTGGACTGTGGGCGGCTGCGGCTCCGGCTCGCTCCAACTTGATGAAAGGCGTTTGCGAAGCCGACTCCTGGGGAACAGATTGTCACAAATGGCTGAATGTGCCGTACGACTGCGGTGTCGCGATCGTTCGCGATTCTGAGTCGCTCCGCGACGCGATGATCGTGAGCGCGGCGTATCTGCACACGGGAAACAAACGCGAGCCGGCGCATTACTCTCCGGAAGCGTCGCGGCGCGCGCGGGGCGTGGAAGTCTGGGCAGCTCTACGCATGCTGGGACGGAGCGGCTTGGCGGAGCTTATCGAGCGAAACTGCGGGCTGGCGAAGCGATTCGCAGATGGTCTGCGGAAATGCGGCTTTACCGTGCTGAACGATGTGGCGCTCAATCAGGTTCTTGTCTCCTTCGGCAGTCCCGAGACGACGCGGCGAGTGATCGCCGAAGTGCAGGCTGAAGGAACTTGCTGGTGCGGCGGCACGGAATGGCACGGACATACGGCGATGCGCATCAGTGTTTCGTCCTGGGCCACCACGGAAGAGGACGTCGATGCAAGTTTGGCGGCCATCGCGCGGATCGCAAAGCAGTGCGAAGCTCGCGAGGCCCGGGTTGATTTACGCCCATAGGAAAACATTTCAGTCGCAGGATTTCTTGACCTCGAGAGTATACGAGAGTGCTATTTTCACATATAGTTAAAGGATATCTGCGCGTCGTTGAGCCGTTTGCTTTTTCCGCGTCGGGGGAAAGCGGAAAAGCTAGAAGCGGCGGTTCAGTTCTAAATCTGAAAACTTGGGGGACTTCCATGAGGAATCCGGTACGTTTCTCTGCGTTTTGTGTGCAGCTTGGATTGTTGTTCGCGTTTACCGCCATCTCCGTGCTAGGTCAGGTCAGCACTGCAACTCTAAGCGGCACGGTAGTTGACCAACAGAAGGCCGCCATCGCTCGAGCAACTGTTACGGCGAAGGATACTGCTACTGGACAGGAACGCAGCGCGCAAACCAATTCGGACGGAAACTACACAATCACGAATTTGTCGGCTGGTAAGTACGACGTAGCCGTGGAAGCCAAAGCATTTGCGCGATCCGTGGTTAAGGATTTGACGCTTGAAGTCGGCCGGGTGAGCAATGCAGATTTCACGCTCAACGTTGCGGGAGCGGCGGAGAAAGTCGTCGTAAGCGAAGAGTTGATCGGCGTGGACACATCGCAGTCAACTATCGAAGGCGTGGTCAGCGAGCGTTCTATTGATGAGCTTCCTCTCAATGGGCGAAACTTTATGGAGCTAACATTCCTACTGCCGGGCAACACTTCCGCACCATCGTTTGATCCGACCAAGGCGCGCTCGGTGGAAGTTTCTTCGCTTGGCAATCTCGGGCGCGGCACGAACACGACGGTGGACGGAGTCGACAATAACGATTCGCAGATCGGCGGCGTGTCGCAGAACTTCACCGAAGAATCGATTCAGGAGTTTCAAGTGGTGACGGGCCGCTTCTCGGCAGAATTTGGCCGCGCCGGATTCAACGCCTTGAACATCGTTTCCAAAGCGGGCACAAACGAGTTTCACGGCGGGGCTTTCCTCTTTTTCCGGGACGACGCCCTGCAAGCCAAAGGGCCGTTTGGCGGCGCTGTAAAACCACCCTTTGACCGCGAGCAGTTTGGCGGCTCGATCGGAGGGCCGATCATCAAAGACAAAGCATTTTTCTTCTTTGCTCTGGAGCGCAACCGCGAGCAGGGCGCGACGACTGGCGGCTCCCGGGATACTGTGAATGGTGTCATTACGAAGACTTTCCTCGGCACACCCTTTCGAGAGTACCTGCTCACGGCGAAGGGCGACCTGCTGGTCACCTCCAAGGACCGCATCAGCCTCCGCTTCTCCCTACAACGGAACAACGACATAGACCCGGGAACTTCACGGAACGGCTTGTTGCAAGATCCCAGCAATTTCGAAAACCAGAAAAATCGTTTCTATCAAGGGGTGGCGAGCTGGACGCGGACGCTCACGAACACCATGGTCAACGACGCGCGCGTAAATTTCCTATTTACCGAAAATCGCATCCAGCCACTCACCATGAGTTCGCAGATCGTCTTCCCCTCGATCAACGTGGGCGCGAATTTCCGCGCCGATCAGGGGAATATCCAGCATCGCTTTCAGGTGAAAGATGATTTGAGCCTGGTATCCGGCCGACATACTTTGAAGTTTGGAGCAGACTACAGTCATATTTGGCTGCCCGAGCCGACAAATTTCAACCTCTTTGGGCCTGGACTGATATTCGCGGCCTGTGATTTTCCGGGCCAGGCAGCTTGCCCCGGAATCACGCAGGATTCGCAAATCCCGGTAGAATTCGCGCTGATCAACGCGCAGTCGCTCGCGGGCAAGTTCACAAGTTTTGGCGTTCTCGGGGAGATTCCACCTGTTGCCGATGATACGGTTGGCCTCTATGCTCAGGACGACTGGAAGGTCAGGTCCAACCTGACGCTGAACTTGGGCCTGCGGTGGGAATACGACAACGATTACATTGGAAAGCATCAGGTGAATCAGTTCGATCCCGGAAAACGAAGTGCGGATAAGGCGGACTTCGGCCCGCGGGTCGGCTTTGCCTGGGATCCCTTCCACAGCGGCCGGACCTCCATTCGCGGCGGATACGGTCTCTACTTTGACCACAACGTCATCGAGACGCGTCAGCTCGAACTTCTCGAAGACGGCGTCCGTCTGCCTATCGTTGTTTCTGCGGGAGGAGGATGCACGCTCGCGAATCCATTCTGCAACGTCTTACCGGGTGGTCCACCCAGCATCGCGGTCACGGCGAATAATCTCCGGCAGCCATTTGTGCACCAATGGTCCATCGGTGTGCAGCGCGAGCTATGGAAGGACTGGGTTGCGACGGCCGACTACATCGGCACTCGGGGCCGCCACTTCCAACGCACAGTGGAAGTAAACCGCTTTTTGAACCCCGATGGGAGCCTGAACCACATCAATTCCGCGTTTGACAGTGTGGCCGAGACACAGACAATCGCCAACACCCAGTTCGACGGGCTTCTGGCCACGGTTAAGAAGCGCTTCACGAAGCGGTTCCAGTTCCTCGCTTCTTATACGCTCTCCCGCTCGCTCAACGAAGATAATGACCTGCTGGGTTTTATATCGTCGTCGAGCGTCCCCACCAATCACGGTGTAGATTTCGGTCCTTCACCCAATGACTCACGGCATCGCCTGGTTCTCTCCGGCGTTTTTGACCTCCCGTATGGCGTTGAGTTTGCGCCGATTCTCACCACCTTCAGCAGCGTGCCGTTCGACATCACCCAGAATACCGATCTCAGTGGAAAACTGGGGACTCATTTCTTTCGCCTTCCGGGACTGGAAAGGAATGCCGGAAACCGGCAAGTGCATAATGGTGCAGAGCTCAATAAATTCATAGACGCATTCAACGCGAATCCTGCGCTTGTGCTTGCCAATGGCGGTCCGCTCGCTGAGGTGAATCCCAATCTCGACTTCGGTCATACATTCTTCACGCTGGACTTCCGCCTCGTGAAGCGTTTCACTTGGAAGGAGCGCTACCGCGTCGACATTGGCTGGGAGGCCTTCAACATCTTCAACCACATCAACATTCTCGGCATCGCCAACACGAACTACGCAGGCATCCAGGGGAATGTGACGAGCCCTAACTTTGGCCAACCGCTCGGCGTAACTCCTGGAGGTGTCTTCGGAACAGGCGGGCCGCGCGCGTTCCAACTCGTGGCGCGTTTCCGCTTCTAAGGGACGGTTACCGTGGGCGCGTGGCTCGGGCTCAGGGGAGGAGTGTATTTTTGTGCTTACCTGGGGCTGCCGCTCGCAAGCTTAAGTACGTTGTCACGGGAGCCGAAGATGTGGTCGTACATCAACTGGCGAGCGGCACGCAAATGGGGCCCTGGCGATGCTGGATGATTATCAGGACTGCGGCACTCGCCCCGTGAATGTGCACACCGCGAATCTCGATTTTTACGTGACCGGAACGCTGAAGTATCTTCTCGGGCCTCCAGGTCTGGCATTTCTGTATATCCGGAGAGAGTTGATTGAATCGCTGGGGCCGACGATCACGGGCTGGTTCGCGCAATCAAACCCCTTTGCCTTCAACGTGAGACATCTCGACCTTGCTCCATCGGCGCGCCGGTTTGAGGCCGGATCGCCGCCGATTCCCAACATTTACGCGGCGATGCGCGGGATTCAATTGCTGCAGGAGATTGGGCTCGAAAACGTTTCGGCGCATATTGCTGGGCTGGTGCGTGCCCTCCTGGCAGGCGCGCAAAAATTGGGGCTTCGCTCGAAGACTGCTCCCGATAGCGTTGGGCCGCTCTGCGTCCTGCAATGCAAGGACGCTCCGGAGCTGGTTCAAAAGCTGGCTGCTGCGGGCATTGTCTGCTCTAATCGTCACGACGGCCTGCGCCTTTCGTTTCACGTCTACAACACGCAGAGCGACGTAGAGAGCGTGCTCGAGGTGCTCGAACGAAATCTTGACCTCCTGGCGACCGGCGCGACTCCGGTGGGCGCAAGTTAAGACTTTCAGGTGCCGTAATCCTCCATTCAGCTTTCGCGGCATACGCTTTGCGGCGCGTGCAGCATTCATCGAGGCGCAGAGTTTCGGACCTGGCGGGCTGGAGGCTCGAATGGTGAGAAAGGTCAGTAATGGCTGAATTTCCAGTGGACCGTCTGCGGCGGATGTTTCCTGCATTAAATCGCAGGGGAAGTTCCGTTTTTTTCGATAATGCGGCCGGTGCACAAATCCCGCAAAAAGTTTTTGATGCAATCAACGAGCATCTGCTGTGCCGCAACGTGCAGCGCGGCGGACGCTACCACGAAAGCCAGGAGGTGGATGCGGACATCGCTCGTGCCCGCGAAGTCGTGGCCACGTTCCTGAATGCCGCCGAACCTGACGAAGTGGCCTTCGGCATGAATGCAACATCATTCATTCGGCTGGTGAGCCTGGCGCTCAGCCAAAAATTTGGCGACCGCCGGGAGATTATCGTCAGCGACCTCGACCACGAGGCCAACATCGCAACCTGGATGGCCCTGGAGCAAGCAGGCGCGGTAATCCGCTGGTGGAAAGTGCGTGACGATGGCAATCTCTACTTGGCCGACCTTGAGCCGCTCCTTTCCTGGAAGTCGCGTCTTGTGGCGTGTACGGTCACTTCGAACGCTATCGGCACGATTATTGACGTTGCGGGTGTGGCCAAGAGAGCGCATGCCGCAGGCGCGGAGGTTTTCCTGGATTGCGTGCACTATGCGCCGCACGGTCCCATTGATGTTCAGGCATGGGGGTGCGATTACCTCGTATGTTCTGGTTACAAGATCTTTGCACCGCACATGGGGTTCTTGTGGGGCCGCCGCGCCGCCCTTGACGCGCTCCCGACCTTCCGTGAGGACTTCATTCCGAATGTTCCGCCGCTCAAAATCGAGGTGGGAACTTTTGTCTACGAAAATGTCGCGGGAATGAGGGCGGCGATAGAATACTTGGCCGAGCTGGGTGGTCCGTCAAACGGAAACGAGGATTCGAGTTCACGGCGCGAACGCCTGGTTAGCGCCATGGCGGCGATCCGCGACTATGAAACGACACTTTCCGCCGCACTCTTGCAGGGATTCCGTTGTATCCGGGGCGCGACGGTGTACGGTATTCAAGAGTCACAGGCTGCTCATTTGCGCGTACCCACGTTCTGCTTCAATCTCAAAAATATTTCGCCCGCCTTCCTCACGACGCGGCTGGCCGCCAAGGGCATTGCGGTGCGCGACGGCCACATGTATTCGCCCAGACTCATGAGGCGGCTCGGGCTTTCACCCGATAGCGGCGCGGTGAGAGCTTCCCTGGTGCACTACAACACTCAGGAAGAAATTCAAATGTTTCTGAAAGAGTTGCAAGAAATCGCGGGCAATTGATCTGCTCCTTTGCTATTTCGGTGTAGAGTCTCAGGCTAAGCAGACAGCGCGAAAGGCGGTACTGCCGGGATGACAACGAGTGCTTCCCCTGGTGGCGAAAAAACTCCCGGAACCGCGCAGCCGTCCCAGCATTTACAGCGCAAATTAACCGAACGCCAACTCTCGATGATTGCTATCGGTGGCGCCATTGGCGTCGGCCTGTTCCTGGGGAGCAATGTCACCATCAGTCTCGCGGGGCCATCCGTAATTCTTACGTATGTTTTTGGTGCGGTTCTCGCGCTGATTATGGCCTACGCGCTGGCGGAGATGGCCGTGGTCCATCCCGTCGCGGGCTCATTCGGCATTTATGCCGAGCGCTATTTGAATCGCTGGTCGGGCTTCACCGTTCGCGCCACGTACGGACTGATTCAAATCATTGCCATCGGAGCAGAAGTCACTGCCGTTGCCATCTATTTTCAGTATTGGTTTCCCAACACGCCGCAATGGCTGTGGGTCGCGGTGGTTTCCACGGGTGTTGTTGCCATCAACGCAGCGCACGTGGGAAATTTTGGAGAATTCGAGTATTGGTTCTCCTTAATAAAAGTTGTGGCGATCATTGTGTTTATCGTTGTCGGAATCGCCTTGATCACCGGTTTATCCCCGCGTCCCGCACTTGGCTTTCGAAACCTGACTGCCTATGGCGGATTTTTGCCTCACGGCTTTCGCGGCATGTGGCTGGCGTTCACGCTGACGATGGCGAGTTATATGGGGGTCGAGGTCATCGCTGTCACCGCTGGTGAAGCCCGCCGGCCAGCGGAAGCCATTCCCCGCGCCATGCGCACCATGGTGTTCCGCCTCATCTTATTCTATGTGCTGGCGATTGCCGTTATGGTGACCATGTCACCTTGGAACCAGACGGGCGACGGCAGCATCTCGGGAAGCCCGTTCGTCCGTGCGTTCGCTTCCATCGGAATTCCGAATGCGGCGTTCATCATGAACCTCGTCGTGATCACCGCCGCGCTGTCCAGTGCCAACACCAACCTCTATCTTTCCACCCGCATGCTTTTTTCCCTGGCCCGGGGAAACTATGCTCCCGCGCTGCTGGGCCGCTTGAGCACCAATGGAGTACCGCACCGCGCACTCGCCGCTTCAAGTCTGGGAATGGTCGTCGCGATTTTTCTTGCGGTTTATGTCCCTAAGCGCGCATTTCTGCTGATGTACGGGTCGGCAGTTGCGGGAATGTACTTCGTGTGGATCGTCATTCTCCTCGCCCACTTGCGTTTCCGCCGCTCCATCGGCGCGAAAGTGAATGAATTGCCACTGAGACTGCATCTGTTTCCCATCGCAAACATCCTGGGCATCGTTGTCCTGGTGGCGATCGCGTGCAGCACTTTTCTTGTGGAGGGACTGCGCTACTCCGTGCCTGCGTTTGTCACGCTCCTGGCGATCATCAGCCTTTTGTATTGGAACTTGCAGCACGGCGCAAAGGCTGGAACCGGCGTTCCGATGGAAGCCAGTCCGGAAAGTTTGCCGCCGGAGCCTTAGACAGGATGCGCGACGACCACCTGCATGGTCTCGTCAAATTCACTGGTCAAAAATATTTGTCGAGCGATAGCTTGCTGAATCATCGCGGGGAGATAGCAAATGGCAAAGCCCAAGAACAGTAGCAAGAACAGCAGTAAGAGCCCTGCCTCGACCCCGGTTGCGCCCTACATGGCGATTGGTCTCTCGACGGTTGTCCATGGAATCGGTAGCCGCAAAGACATCGGAAGGAACCTCGACACAATCGAGGACGGTATCCACGCCGCAATGTCGGTGTTGAGCATAAACATGCCGGTAAGATTGATCGCTCTCGCCGAAGGCGCCCTCACCGGCTTCACAGACGAAGCTTTTGATCTCCCGCACACCGTCGCCGCAAAAGAGCTGTTCATCGATATTCCCGGCAAAGAGACCGAGCGACTTGCCAAGTTGGCCGCAAACTATGACACCTACATCATCGTGCAGTGCAAAGCGCGCTGGCCGGAGGTGATGAAGAACCGCTTTTTCAACACACTCTTTGTGATCGATCCGAAAGGGAAAGTCGTCCACAAAGCCGCGAAGAACCACATCTGGTGCCGCGAACGTTCTTGCACGCCGCACGATATCTACGATCGTTGGGTGGAACTCTTCGGAGACGGAATCGACGCCTTCTACCCGGTCTTGAAAACCAAGGACATCGGGAACATTGGCACGATCTGCTGTAGCGACGGCGAATACCCCGAAGCCGTGCGCGCCCTGGCGTTCAACGGAGCTGAAGTTGTTTACCGGCCCAGCGAGGCGATCCCCATGACAAATTCCGGGTATCCGGGTGGCGGCACGTGGCTTATCCAGAATCAGGCGCACGCGCATTTTAATTCCCTATACATGATTTGCCCCAATATCGGACCCGTTTTCCTGCATCCGGGCATGAAACATCCATTTGATATCGCCGGCGGCCACTCTCATATCGTCGACTATATGGGCAGCGTGGCTTCCTATTCGCCGTCGGGCTACAACACCGCGGTTGCGGCTACGATCGACATCGAAGCCCTGCGCCAATTCCGCGTGCGAAATCTGAACAGCAATTGGATCAAGGATCTGCGTACGGAGGTTTTTCGCAAGATGTACGAGGCTCCCATCCACCCCAGGAACTTGTGGTTGAAAAAAGACCCGGAGCGGCATGCGAAGGTTGACGAGTATTACCGCGACAACATCCGTCGCCTGATTGAACGCGGCACGTACACTCCCCCTGCGAACAATTTTCCCGGCTGCGAGTACAAGACCGCCGCGACCGATCCGGAACAGGAAAAATGGGAAAACATCAAGCAACTATGGGAGTAGACAGAGAAGTGTTGCACACGCCGCGGCGATGAATCGCTCAGAGGGTTTCACTGTTTTTGCCGTTCCGGTAAAGGAGAAGTCGGAGTGAACAGGGCCATCGAAGAAATCTGCTCGTCGCTAAACGACCGGTTCCGCGGAGACTTGCTGCGTCCCGACCACGCGGAATTTCCCGAAGCGCGCCGTATCTGGAACGGCATGGTTGCCCGCACGCCCGGTCTGATTGCGCTTTGCGCCGATGTGCCCGATTTGCAGGCTGCTGTCCGAGCTGCCAACGCCACACGCACTTTTCCCGCAATACGTTGTGGCGGGCACAGTCTTGCCGGATTTAGCAGTTGTGAAGGCGGCTTGGTTATCGATCTCAGCCGCATGCGGCAGGTGAAAGTTGATGAACGAAATCGTCGCGCACGATTCAGTGGCGGTTGCCTTCTTGGCACTGTTGATATTGCGACCCAGGCCTTTGGACTCGCGTTTCCCGCCGGCGTGGTTTCTCATACCGGCGCGGCAGGACTTATTCTCGGCGGAGGAACCGGCTGGCTGAACCGTTTGCACGGTCTCTCTTGCGACAATGTTGAGCGCTTCAGCCTCGTTGTTGCGGATGGCTCTGTCCTCCATGCCAGCGCGACGGAGAATGCTGACCTTTTCTGGGCTTTGCGCGGTGGAGGCGGAAACTTCGGCGTGGTTACTGAGTTCGAGGTGAAACTCCACCCGTTATCGGCCGTTTTGTACGGGACGGCGCTGCATCTGGGCGATGACATCCCCCTTGTGCTGCAGGCTTGGCGGGATTTCATGCCGGAATCTCCGGACAATTTGCGCTGGGGTTTTTCCTTGACGATCGCTCCGAACTCGGAAAATGTCCCTTCGCACGTTCGCGGGCGTCCCGTCGCAAGCGCCTCTGCGCTGTGGGCCGGAGACCTTGAGGAAGGCCGCCGCTTTGTGGACCGCGTCCTGTCCTTCCGCAATCCTGTTGCGGTAACGAAACAGGTGATTCCCTTCCTCAAATTGCAGACGATGGCGGACTCAGAATTCCCCCATGGACGCCGCTACTACACCAAGTCCGGCTATTTCAAAACGCTCACAGATCAGAGCATTCACACCATGGTGGAAGCGCTGGAAACCATTCCGTCTCCCGTCAGTCAGATTGAGCTCGCCTACCTGGGTGGCGCCGCCGCGCGTGTTGCTGCCGATGAGACGGCTTTTGGCGACCGCAGCGCTCCTTTTGTCATGAATCTCCTTGGCAACTGGCAGAATGCGCAAGACGATACCGCCAACGTCTCTTGGGTGCGCAATTTGTTCGCGAAGTTGCGGCCCGCGATGGTGCCCGGAGTGTATGTCAATTTCATGAGCGGCGACGAAGATGACCGCGTCCCGGAGGCGTATCGCAACCGCTGGGAACGTCTTGTCGCCGTCAAGACGCAGTACGATCCCGGCAACTTTTTCCGCATGAATCAAAATATTCCTCCGCAAAAAGCCGCCGGGAGCAACAGCCGTACCTAGTTTCTCGTGCCATTATCAATGTTGGTTGTCCGACATTGACACCCCTCCCTGCCTGCCATACACTCCCCCGCATTGCTTCGACCAATCAGACGCGCCCGATACCGATTACATTTCCAGGAGCAAACATGGGCAAGCCTTTCACCCTCTCGAAATTCTTAGTTTGGCTCTCCCTCGCGGCGGCCAGCTCCTTGATGATTGCTTTTCCGGTTGGAGCTCAGGACTCCTCGCAATCGGAGCAAAAACCAAAAGAAGAATCCAAAGTTGCCACGGTGGAAGTGACTCCAGCGCAAGCGACCGCTGCCGTCGGGTCCAAGCTTCAGTTCAAGGCTGTTGCCAAAGATGCTTCCGGCCAGTTGCTCCCCGACAAGGTCAAAACTTGGTTCGCCGCTCCGTTCGATTCCGCTGCGGCCGATGAAAATGGCGAACTATCGTTCGTCCAGCCGGGTGAAATCACGGTTGGGGCTTTGATCGGCAAGAAAACGGGTTATGCGCATATCACCGTCAGCAAGCCACACATCGCCCGAATTGAGATTTCTTCTCTCGCGGCGCCTGTGGCCGTTGGGGCCAGTCATCTGCTCAAGGCCACGCCCCGAAATGCCAATGGCGATCCTCGATCCGATATTCCCCTCTCCTGGTCTTCGGGGAACACCACAATCGCCACCGTTGACGCGGTCGGCCTTGTTCACGCCCTAAAGCCTGGCAAAGCGAGCATTCGCGTCACCGGTGATAGAGTCATCGCCGATGCTTCGATCCAAATCTCAAAAGGCACGTTCTCAAGCCTTGTTATCTCTCCCACTTCCACCTCCGCAAAAACCGGCGACGTAATTCACTTCGCAGCCAAAGACCAAAAGGGCGCTTCCATCCCAGTGGAGATTTCCTGGTCCGTGAATGATTCTGGCGCGCAAATCTGGTCCGACGGCGCTTTTGTCGCCAGTCGTCCGGGAACGTACACCGTTCAAGCGGCCGTGGGAGATCGTCGCGCTTCCGTCAGCATCGTGGTCGCGCCCAGGGATCTCGCCCGCGATATCGAGGTCGTTGGCCACGCCATGCCGAAGGACGAACAGTTTGCCGAGGAGTGGATTTGGGACCACTACGCCTATCTCTCGGGCATCAGCGACAAACTTTATGTCTATGACATCAGCGATCCCGCGCACCCCCAGAGCGCCGATCCTCTCAAGGTGGACGCGCGGCTCATCAATGATGTGAGCGTCACTTCCGACGGCAAAATTGGCGTGATTACGCGGGAAGGCGCTTCCAGCCGGAAGAACGGCATCGTGTTTCTCGACACTTCCGATCCCATGCATCCCAAAGTTCTTTCCGAATACACGGCTACTGTCACCGGAGGCGTCCATAGCGCCTACATCAATTCGCACTACGTCTATCTCACCGATGACGCGACTGGTTCTCTCCGCATCATCGATTTCGCCGAAGTAAAGAATCCCAAAGAGGTCGCGCGCTGGCAGGTGGAAAGTTCCAGCCCGATGCGCATTCCGGTTCCGGCCGAGCAAGGCGGCGGGTTCACCTTGGCGGGTCGCTACCTTCACGACGTCCAAGTCATCGACGGGCTCGCCTATCTTGCCTACTGGCGCGACGGCGCCGTCATCCTCGATGTCGGCAAGGGGATCAAGGGCGGCAGCCCGGAGCATCCGCAGTTCGTGTCTAACTACCGTTTCAATTACGACGAGCTCTATGGCTCCGGTTGGCTTGCCGGCGCTCACGCAATTTATCGTTACAAGAACTATCTTTTTATTGGTGATGAAGTTTTTCCGGCGACGTTTGACCTCGCCTCTCGCAACCGCATTCCTGTCCGCGGCATCGCTCACGTCCTGGATGTCACGGACCTCAGTAACCCTCGAGAAGTAGCGACCTACAGCGTTCCCGAAGCGGGTTCCCACAATATTTGGATCTTCGACGATGTCATGTATATGGGTTACTACAATGGCGGAGGGCGCGTAGTTGATGTCTCAGGAGAATTGCGCGGAGAGCTTTACAATCAGGGGCGGGAAATTGCCCATTTCTGGTCTGGCGATCCGCAAGGTTATCGTCCGAACTTGCCATTCGCCTGGGGGGCGTACCCCTACAAAGGTCTCATCTACATCAACGACGTGCACGGGGGACTCTGGATCACGCGCCTCGGCAAACACAGACCCTATTCCAGCACGACGGATCCGGAGCGTTGATCTTTCGCGCTACGGGTTCCGCGCGTACAAGCTTCTCATGGCTCATTCGTCGGGTGCTCCACCCGACGTTCCTCCTTTCAGTGATGCGTACCAGCTTTCGAATCTCGCCCTAACCTGTTCTTCGCCTAATCCTTGATCATATGCGGGCGAGATAAGTGGCAGAGCCTCTTTAACCTTTATCAGGACGATATTACGTATCCGCGGATTACGCTGGTAGAAATCGAAGAGTTCTTGGAACAATGCACCCTCGCTGAGAATCTCGGCGGTACCTTTGAAGCGATATCCTTTGCGCAGAATCGGATCGACAACATTCACTTCAACCGCAGAGTTTCGGCGCAGATTGGCCACGGTGGCGGGCGATCGTATGTCGGCAAAGACGAGGTGCTCGTCACCCCAAACTGCAGTCGTGCCCTTGGGCGAAAGGTTTGGAGTTCCATCGGCGCACACCGTCGCCACAAAGCCAAGTCGCTGCTCGCGAACAATACGCTTCATGTCCTCCGTCAGGATTCCCATGGCTACTCTCACATAGGTCCACCGGATGCTGACCGCATTTGCGACGCTGTATAAAGTTATCTCATAAACACATTCAAGCCGCTGAACGGTTGAAACTTATGACAAACGGCGTAAATCGAGAACATGGACCTTACCGACGCCCAGTGGGCGGTTCTCGAACCGTTGTTTCGTCCCCAACGACGAGCCGATGGGCGAGGGCGACCGTGGCAAGACACGCGTGCGGTGCTGAACGGAGTCTTTTGGGTGCTACGCACGGGTGCTCCTTGGCACGACCTGCCGTCTCGCTATCCGTCCTATCAAACCTGCCATCGGCGCTTCCAACACTGGCAGCGCAGTGGGCTGCTGACGCGCTTGCTGCAAAAACTGGCCGAAGACTTACGAGACCGAGGGAAGCTCGATCTGAGCGAATCCTTCATCGACGCCAGCTTCAGCGGCGCGAAAAAAGGGGCTCTAGTGTCGGCCCTACAAAGCGCGGCAAGGGCAGCAAAATCATGGCAATCACAGACGGCCATGGTTTTCCTCTCGCCGTGCACGTGGCCAGCGCTTCGCCTCATGAAACTAAGCTCGTCGAACCCACGCTTGACCAGCGATTCCTTGCCGAAGCCCCGGAACGCATGATCGGCGACCGCGCTTACGACAGCGATCCCCTGGACCAGGGCATCCAAGAACGATACGGCGTGCAACTCATCGCGCCTCACAAATTCGTGCGCGTCGCAGCGGCGACGCAGGACGGCCGGGTTCTGCGCCGCTACCGGCGTCGCTGGAAAGTCGAACGCTTGTTCGCCTGGCTTCATAACTTTCGTCGCACCGTCATTCGCTGGGAATACTACCCAGAAAATTTCCTCGGGATGCTCCAACTCGCCTGTGCCATCATCCTCCTGAGGCATTTATGAGATGGCTTCTAGTGTAGCGTCCCATAAATAAGTGGTATTAGTATTGCTGGGAATACAGGCATCTCCCGTGCACAATGGAGGTGCCTATGACCATGGGACGGCCCAAAGCGGCGTTGGTTCTGGCTTGGGGGCTGCGCTGACACCGGAAAGGCCCAGTCAACGCGCGCTCCTTTCCGGCGGCTCTGGTGCGGCGGGCCAAGATTATATTGTTAAGCGGATCTGGGAAGACGAACCGGGAGATTGCGCGGCAACTGGAGACCAACAAGAACACGGTAGGCTTGTGGCGACGACGCTTCCTCGCGCACGGGGTGTCAGGACTCTACGACGAGTTACGCC